>JGI12210J13797_10272744_pt1 | contig 82496 bp, 76 predicted proteins | sample ElkSlonscriptome_3_FD_13797 | JGI IMG/M metagenome (IMG submission 13797) | reverse complement strand
CCCGACCTACGGATTCGTAGTCCGTTGCTCTATCCAGCTGAGCCACTGGCGCTTAAGGGGGATTGTATACCCCAGTTCAGCCTGTTTATCAAGACCTGTTTTTGTTGTCGTTGTCTTTTTCCTTATGATAGACGATGTCATGTTCGCCGGGAGTGAGCGAAGGATCTGCGGTTATGACGACCTCGGTATCGTACTTCAATTCGAGGTCGCGCAGTTCCTGGCGCTTGTTGTTAAGCAGGTAGCCGGCGACATCCAGGGGGAAGCGGCATTCGATCTGACGGACGAGCTTGCGGCTGGCCGCCGTATGGATGCGCCTGAGATAGAACAATGCCATGGTCTCCACCGAGCGGACAACCCCCCTGCCCTTGCAGCTTTGGCAGACCCGGTAATTACCGGCCTCGATGGGCGCACCCAGTTTCTGCCTGGAGATCTGCATGAGGCCGAATTTGGAAATTCTGCTGATGTCGACCTTGGCCTTGTCGCGTTTCATAGCGGTCTTGACCTGCTTTTCGACGTCCCGGGTGTTTTTCTTTGATCGCATATCGATAAAATCGACAACAACAAGACCGCCGAGATCGCGCAGACGCAATTGCCTGGCAAGCTCCGTGGCTGCCTCCATATTGGCCTGGCAGATGGTGTCTTCGAAGTTCTTGCCTTTCTGAGTGGAACCGGAGTTGACGTCAATGGCCACCAGCGCTTCGGTGGGATCTATGACGATCGAACCTCCCGAGGGCAGGTTGACCTTTGGCTGGTAGATGGATTCGATCTGATCTTCAATGGAATATTGGTTAAATATCGGCCGACTTCCCTTGTGCAGCTTACACCTGACCTTGCGCTGTTTGGCCGGCAGCAGTTCGACAAAGGCCTTGACCTGGTCGAGGGCGTTTTCGTCATCCACCAGGATTTCCTGAATATCGGGATCGAAATGCTCCCGCAGGAACCTGAGGACATGATCATGGTCCTGATAGATAAGACCGACGCCAGCGAGTTCCTGGCCCTTCTTCTTAACCTCTTCCCAGAGATTGAGGAGGTAGTTGACGTCCCGGGCCAGGGCCGTCTTGGTTATATCCATCGAGGCCGTGCGCATAATCCAGCCGATACCTTCCGGGATTTTCATCGACAACATGTGGTCGCGCAACTGCGAACGCTGTTCCTCGCCGGAAATCTTGCGGGAAATGCCGGTGGAATCGGAGCCCGGCATCAGGACCACGCAGCGCCCCGGCAGCGACAGGTAGGTAGTCATGTTGGCGCCTTTGCTGCCCACCTCCTCCTTGACCACCTGGACCAGGACCTCACGTCCCCGCTCCATGACGTCGGTTATGGAGAGCTTCTTCCATTGCTGTTGATCGATAAGCTGCTGGGCCTTGTCGCTGACATTCTCCTTGTAGTATTCGGGATGAATCTCGCTGAAGGGCAGAAAACCGTTTTTTTCGGTGCCGTAGTCAACGAAGGCAGCCTGCAGGTTAGGCTCAATGGCGACTATTTTGGCCTTGTAGATGTTGTTTTTGGTTTGCGTTCTGGTGCTTGTGGCCACATGGATCGACTCCAGTCGGCCATCTTCGAGCAGCGCCAGCCTGCACTCCTCCGGCTCTTCGGCATTGATCAGCAGTTTTATGACCGGCTTAGGCTCAGTCTTGGACTGCTGCTTTTTCTCCTGTACCGCGCCGCCCCTGCCTCTCTGCTCGTCTTCTTTTTTTGCTTCCTGCTCGCCTTCCGGCTTTTCCTGTGGTTTGGCCGGCGGTTGCTGGTCCTCCGACCGGGCATGCTCACCTGCCGGCTCTTCCGGCATTTCGACCGCCGCCCCTTCTGCGGCCTCCGCGGCCTGATGCTGCTCCGCCGACGGCTGTTCGGGTTTTTTCTTGCGCGGCTGGCGTTTGCGGCCGCTTTTGGCTGCCGGCTTCGTTTGCTCCGGCTGTGCCTCGGAGACGGCACCTGCCTCGACCGGTTTCTTGCGAGGGCGGCCCCTTTTACGCTGGGGTTCAGCGCCAGCCTCGGCCTTCGCGCTGTTGTCGGCGGAAGCCGTCTGACTTGCCTCTGTATCGGCAGGAGATTGCTTCTTGGCCGCACTCTTACGCGGCCTGCCCGGCCCTCTTTTCTTCGGCTGCGGCTCCGCTACTGTAGCGGCAATCTCTTTGACATCAGTGACGGCAACATTCTGCGCCGATGCCACGCTCTCTGAGGGAACTTCTGGTTTTTGCTCTGCCGTTTCGGGAAATGGTTCTGCTTTTTGAATACTGGAAGGGGGGCCGGAAGTGGCTTCTTCTATTGTCGTACTCTTCCACCATGGACCCGTCGAGACTTTCTTTTTCGTCTTTTTTACACTTTGTGGCTGTTCTTCGTCTTTGGATGTATTCTGTTCTGCCATGTGATTTCCATGGCCGCAACTGCAGAAAACACTTCGTGCATTGCGGCTGTCAACGGAATCCGGCGCCGGCATCGCGCCCTGAGCCGAATCCCAAATCTTTTAGTTAGATGATATCATCGCAGCTTCGGCGCTCTTAATAGAACGTCCGTTGTAGTAAACCGCTGTGTTTGCAGTACGCTGAGGAATTGATTATGTACCGAAACGGTTTTACACCTGCTGCGGTCCGGATTGTCCGGAAGCCGATATCCCTCTGCCGCACCTCTCCTCGATTGCCGATTCTCTTCGGCAGCCCCTCTCCTCCCAGCCATTCTGCCGGTCATGGGTACGTCGGGGTATTCCTTGCAATGAGTCTTCAGTTTCCCACTATCAGAACACACGGGGATTTGCGACTCATCTTTGATCGATGGCGGATCGATGGCGGCGCTGCACATCTGAGCGCTCTGCCTGCCACTGCCACCCCAGCTTCAGGGGCATCTGCCCTGTGCAGATCCTCATCGATAAATAAGGGCCGGTTCAGTGGAAAAGAGAGCGCCGTGAAATCTTCTCACCGGAAGGAAAACACCCTCCGGTACCTCAGGCTGGGCGCAAGGTGTTCCATCACTTTTTTCAGCTTTGGAGATACCGAAAATATCCGGAAACATACTGCTTTGCACAGCCCTGTGTGAAAATAAAACACTTTCCCCTTATTATCAAGAGTAATTCTGACTTTAGGCTTGACACCTGACCCTTCGAAAAGTTAACTTCGATTGGTTAGCGGCCCCGCCGAGAGGCGGATGCCAGACAGCCCACACGCCTTGAATACAAGGATCTCCACACTTATCGACAGCCACCTCAGCTCGAGAGGCAGCGGCATAAATGGGCCTTTCGCCGTTAATCGATCACCATGTACAACTGCAATCGCTATTATTGCTGAAAAGGAGAAAACTGTGACAAACGTTTTGCCACATTTGAAGGGTCTCACGCTCACCCATATACTGTCTGCAGCGCTTTTTTTTCTGCTGTTGCCCTCCGTGTGCTTTGCCGAGTCAACAGCAACATCCGAGTGGAACATCTCAGCTGATAAAATAACCCGCCTGGATAATCCCGAACGGATCATAGCCGAGGGGAGTATCGTTTTGGAAAAAAGGGAGAAAATTCCACCGCAGCCTCCAAAGCGTCAACCCCAGGTCTCCGACTGGTCGACACTGCTCGAAGAAGAAGTCGACGAAGAGGGTCTCACCCCGGACGAACTCCCCCAGCAACAAAAACCCACCTTCGAGACCGCAGCCGTCATCAAGGCCGACCATGTCTCCTACAACGTTGAAGAGCAGTCCATCACCGCCAGAGGCAATGTCAGCATCGACACTGGTGACGACCAGCTCTTTGCCGAAAAAGCCCAGATAGATCTCGCCACCGAAACCGGCGTATTCGAGAATGCCCTGATAACCCGCAAAAAGCATCAGCTCCATCTCGAAGGCAGTGCCGTTGAAAAGACCGGCACCAAAACCTACCGGATCGAAGACGGCTGGGTCATTACCTGCCGCATCGAAGACGGCAAGACGCCCCCCTGGAGTTTCTCCAGTGCAGAGGCGACCATCGAGCAGGGCGGCTACGCCATTCTCAAGCACGCCAAGTTCAATGTCCGCAATGTGCCGATTTTTTATCTGCCGTACCTGATCGTCCCCGTCAAGGACACTCGGCAGACCGGTTTTCTCTTTCCGGAAATATCCAATTCCAGCAGAGATGGATTCGGCTTCAACATGCCATTTTTCCTTAACGTTTCCGAATCAATCGACGTCACCCTCTACCCCGAATACTATGTCGAGCGAGGCTTCATGCCGGGCGCCGAATTCCGCTACATGATCAGCGCTGAAGACAAAGGCCAGTTCATGGGCAGCTATCTCGACGACCAACTCGGCGACAGCGAGGAAGCGGTCTTTGCAGACGGCCCCGCCGCCACCTTCATCGACAGCGAACGCTACTGGTTCCGGGGCAAGCTGGACCACACCTTTGCCAGCGACTGGATCACCAGGCTCGATGTCGATGTGGTCTCCGACCGTGATTACCTCGAAGAGTTCAGCTCCGGCGTAACCGGCTTCAACACCACCCAGAAAAAATACCTCAGCACCTTCGGCCGCGGTTTTGAAAACCAGAGCGACGACCAGCGCCGCAATACCTTGAAACTCCTCAAGGCCTGGAGCGGTTCGTCTCTGAACATCGACCTGCTGGCGATCAATGACGCCCGGGCCGTGGAAACTGCGCCAACACCGCTGTGGAAGTTGCCAAGCGTCCAATACGCCGGCGCACTGCCCTTCAACGATTCCACGTTTACCCTGGAGTGGGATGCCGACTACGTCAACTATTGGCGGGACGATGGCATCGGCGGCCATCGGCTCGATCTTTTTCCACGGTTCAGCACCCCGGTACCGGTAGGTCCGTATCTCGAATCACGCGCCGAAATAGGCGGCCGCGGCACGTTCTATGCCGTTGAAGAATATGGCGACGCCCTGTGGACAGAGGATGAAACACCCAACCGTCTCTTGTTCAACTTTCACACCGATCTGGCCACCACCCTGGTCCGCGACTTCAATCTGGGAACTGCCAACTACTCACACCTTGCTCACAGCATCCGCCCCTTTATAGAGTATGACTTCATCCCCGAAACGGACCAGGACGATCTGCCCCGGTTTGACTCCATCGACCGCATAGGGGAGACAAATGCTATCACCTATGGCGTCGATACTTTTTTCGATCTCTTCAAAACCGAAGACTCTCTTGCCCGCCAGTACGGGTTCGTCCGTCTCGAACAAAGTTACGACCTGCGCAGCGAGGCATCCGGCGAACGGTTTTCACCGGTCACCCTCAAACTCGGCTGGGAGCCATTGAGCAAACTGCTGGTTTTCTATAAAGCCGAGATTCCCATCGAAGACGACGACAATACCACTCACGGCCTGGAGGGATACTTCACCAACAGCCGCGGCGACCGCTTCACCCTTGACTATCGCTTCAACGATGATCAGGATATCGAACAGATAAACGCCTCGTTCGATGCCATGATCATGCCCCAGATCCGCGCCGGACTGGATATTGAGCATTCCATCTCCCAGAGCGAGACCAACGAGGCCATCTTCGCCCTCACCTACCTTGCCCAGTGCTGGTCGGTTCAGCTTAATACCCGATATTCGCCAACGGACGAGCGGGTAATGCTGGTTTTCAATCTGGCGAATATCGGTACACCGCTGGGCATCAGCTTCTAGCCGGATTGCAAGGGGCACACACACCACCATCGGGGGGAACACCTTTCACATGCACTTTGATGTATTCAACGGCGACGCCGATGGCATTTTTGCCCTCCACCAGCTTCGTCTTGCCCGGCCGGTACCGGAGGCCGAACTGATTACCGGAGTCAAACGCGATATCTCCCTGCTCGAGCGTATCCGCACGACTCGGGACGCCAGCGTCTCCACCCTCGACATCTCCCTGGACAAGAACCGGGACGCGCTCCTCGCTCTGCTGGCCAATAATAACCGCATCCTCTATATCGATCATCATTACGCCGGCGACATTCCCAAATCGGGAAACCTCGAGCACCATATAGAGCCTTCCGCCAAGACCTGCACCTCGATGATTGTCAACTCCCTGCTCAATAACGCCTTCCCCGGCTGGGCCGCCTGCGGCGCCTACGGCGACAATCTCCACGAACAGGGAAACCAGCTGGCCCAAATGGCCGGAGCGACTGAGGAAGAGACCGCCATACTTCAGGATATCGGCGAGATGTTCAACTACAACGGCTACGGCGCCAGGATCGAGGATCTTCATTTTCATCCGGCAGAGCTTTACAGGGCGGTCCAGCCCCATGACTCGCCCCTGCGTTTCTATGACTCCAGCGACATCGTCGCCAGGCTCAAGAAGGGCTACAAAGAGGACATGGCACGGGCAATAGACCAGAAAAACCTGGGCCAGCGGGGACCGAATAGAATTTACAGACTGCCGGCAGCCTCCTGGTCACGACGAATAGCCGGGGTCTTTTCCAACCTCAAGGCCAGAGAGCAGCCACAGGGAGCCCACGCCATAATCGTCGAAAACGACGATTCCACACTGCAGATCAGCGTCCGGGCCCCACTCTCGGCCAAAACCGGAGCCGAAACTCTCTGCCGCAGCTTCCCCACCGGCGGCGGCCGGGCTGCCGCTGCCGGCATCAATCACCTGCCTGCAGATATGCTCGATGAATTCATCGAGTCCTTTGAAGAGATGTTCAGTAAAAAAGATAATCAGCACAGCATACTTTGAGGTGGCACTATCAAATCACTTTTCTCCTTTCATAATTTCGTCATTTTTCTCGTCGTCTGCTTTTTCTTTTTTATAGCATACTCCTACGCCGATGCCTCTGCCCCCAAGGCCGCTGAGCTGGTCGAAGACGGGCAGGCCATCGATCTCGGCCAGCCGAAATATCTCGAGCTTTTCCGCGAACTGCGTCAGGAACACGGTTTCAGCCAAAATGAACTCGAGGCGATGTTTAGCGGAGTCACCATCCATAAAAAAGCGCTTGAACTGATGGACAGGCAGTGGGAGGCTAAACCCTACTACCAGTACAAACCGCTGTTTGTCACCGACAAGGTCATAGAACAGGGCAGGCAAAAGCTGCAGGAGCACAAAGTTCTTCTCGACAGGATCGAAAAGGAACTGGGTGTCGACCGCGAGGTGGTGATCGCCATATGGGGCATTGAGACACGATTCGGCACCCACCTTGGCAACCATAAAGTCTTTCAGACCCTCAACACCCTTTTTGATGCCTATCCAAGACGTTCGAGCTTTTTTCGCAAACAGCTCATTCACTTCTTACTGCTGAGCCGCGAAAACAACTACGACCTCCACTCCATCAAAGGCTCCTATGCCGGCGCCTTCGGCCAGACCCAGTTCATCCCCTCGAGCTTTCGGGAATATGCGGTGAGCTTCGACGGCGACGACCGTCGCGATGTCTTCTCTTCCAAAGCCGATATTCTCGCCTCCATCGCCAATTACCTTCGCCGCTACCGCTGGCAACTCGATGCGCCGATCTATTATGACATCGGCAGCCAGCTGCGCTCCCAGGAGCTCATCAGCGCCAACCTCAAGGGGCGCAAAGGCCGAATCGCCGTCGCCAAGGTCAACGCCGCTCAGGGACTCGAGCTGCCGGCACCTGCAAACGGCAAGGAAGTCTCCATCGTTTCGCTAGAGGTGGCCCCGAAAAAGGGCGGCGGCATGCGATACGTCGCCGGCTACCCGAACTTCCACGCCATCACCGCCTGGAACCATTCCAATCGCTACGCCATGGCGGTAGCCGAACTGGCGGAAGCGATCCGCGGAAACCAGCGTTGAAGACATCGACCTGAAAGTCCGGCCCTATGCCTTTATACAGCATATTCCGGCCCCCGTTGCTTGCTGCCGGCATCGTCATCCTGCTGTTGAGCGGCTGCGGCCAGCCCCGCCCCACTCTCTTTGCGCCTTCCAGTCTGCCCCGGTTTCACGACGACGGCAATCCGGCTTCTCTGCAGCAGGCCGTTGCCGCCCAGCGCCGCTATCTGGCAAACCTCGAAGATCATGCAGAGTTTGTCATTGGCGGCCGAATCTACACCGTCGAGTGGCTCGACCAGTCCCTGATCACTTTCCAGGAAATCCTCGCCGGTGAGCCCGAACAGGCGGAACTCGATCGCTTGATCCGGGAAAATTTTAAAATCTACCAGGCCGGCGGCCGCCTCGAGGCCGATCCGGGCGAGATGCTGGTAACCGGCTATTACGAGCCCCTGCTCGAGGGCAGCCTCTTGCCGGCGCCGCCCTTTGTCTATCCGCTGTATGCCACTCCCCTTGATCTTGTCGAGAACACCGGCGCCAGGGAAAACAAGAAAATCGGCAGAATCGATGAAAGCGGCGAATTCCTCCCCTACTGGACCCGGGAAGAAATCGAGCGCTCCGGTGTACTCGCCGGCAGCGAGCTGGTCTATCTCAAAGACCCCTTTGACGCCTTTCTTCTGCACGTCCAGGGTTCGGGCAAAATCCGCCTGCGCGATGGCAGCATCCGGGCGCTGCACTACAGCGGCAACAACGGCCACCCCTATACCAGCATCGGCAGGAAACTGGTGGAAGACGAGATTTTCAGGCTCGAAGAGGTCGATACACAGAAGCTCCGCGACTATGTCGCCGACAATCAGGAGAAGGGCGCTGAGCTTCTCAACGCCAACCGCCGGTATATTTTCTTTGCCTGGGGGGAAAGCGAGCATCCACGCGGCAGCCTGGGACTGGAGTTGACCCCCGGAAGATCGATCGCCGTCGACCATAGGGTTTTACCGGCGCCGGCCGTGGCCTATCTGGTTAGCCGGCGTCCTCTCTTCGATGACCGCGGAGTACTCGAGCGCTGGCAGCCTCTTTACCGCTTTGTCCTCGCCCAGGACAGCGGCGCCGCCATCCGGGGGCCTGGCAGGGTCGATCTTTTCTGGGGCAGCGGTGAGTACGCCGAGGCCGCTGCCGGAATCATGAAGGAGAGCGGAAGCCTCTATTTCCTTATTCAAAAACAACCTGGAGCCGCCGACCATGAATGATCAGCCGCCGATTATAAGCCTGCTCACCGATTTCGGCTTGGAAGACGAATACGTAGGCGTCATGAAGGGCGTCATATTCACCGGCTGCCCTCAGGCGCGTATCGTCGATATCTGCCACTCCATACCCGCTCAGAACATTGCCAGAGCCGCTTCCATGCTCACCACCTCTTATACCTATTTCCCGCCGGGAACCGTTCATCTGACGGTAGTCGATCCCGGCGTCGGTACCGCCAGGCATATACTCGTGGTCGAAGCCGACGGGCATCTCTTCATCGCCCCGGACAACGGCGTGCTCACCCCCCTGCTGCGCTCACCCTCCCTCAGTGCCTGCCATCGTTTGAAGATGCCTTCCGCCGAGAAATCCAGCGCCACCTTTCACGGCCGCGACATCATGGCTCCAGCCGCAGCGCAGCTGGCCGCAGGGGCTGCCCCGGCAACTCTTGGCGATGAGGTAGCGCCTGCAGATTGCCTGGAGATCGAGGCTGCCGCAGCCGTGGTAACCCCAGATGGGGTCACCGGAGAGGTGAGCGCCATCGACCATTTCGGCAACATCGCCACCACGATCAGCACGGAGCATATCGCTGCCATGGGAGCGAAAGTGCTGGTCATCATTGGCGACACCACCCTTGAGCGAATCCACCGAACCTATGGGGAAGTTGCTGAGAAGGCGCCACTGGCACTGATCGACAGCAGAGGCTTTCTAGAGATAGCCGTAAACAGAGGTGATGCCGCAGCCATTCTCGACTGCCAGGTGGGTGACAGGGTGCGCCTGCTTCACCGCAGCAAACGGTAGCTGCCATCACGGTCAGGTTATGGCCGGGGCGATATCGCTTCCAGCAGCGCCCGGCGCATTATGTCCACCGGCGCCTTCAGCGAAGTCCATAATTCGAACTGTGCCGCTCCCTGCTGCAGAAGCATTTCCAGGCCGCCGACAACACGGCAGCCGGATAGCTGTGCATCGGCGAGTAGTCTGGTGGTAAGCGGTGCATAAACGATGTCCATGACCACCTGGTAGCTAGCAGCTACGCCGGGGGCAACTGGACTTTTATCCTCGAAGGGAGACATGCCGACTGAAGTTGCATTTATGAGGATGTCTCCCTCGAGGTTCTCTGCCTCTGCGAGCGGGCTCCAGCCGCAACCCAGGGCGGAGGCAAGAGCGCGGCCACGCGATTCCGTTCTACTGCAAAGCGTCAGGGCCGCCCCCGCTTCCAGCAAACCAAAACCAATGGCCCGGGCCGATCCACCAGCTCCAAGTACAATCGCACTTTTCCCCCGCAATTCCAGCTGTTCCTGCAGCGGCCGCACCGCCCCGAGCCAGTCGGTATTGTAGCCGCAGAGCAGTTTCTCTTGTGTTGATTCCGACCGTTCCAGGCGAATAGTATTGACGGCCCCAATTTTCTCAGCCACCGGGTCCAGACGATCGAGATAGGCCAGCACCGCCTCTTTGTGAGGGATGGTGACGCTTGCCCCTTCGATGCCCAGCGCGCGCATACCATAAAGGGCGGCTCCCAGATCTTCGACCTCGAAGGGCAGGTAGACCCTGTTTTCTCCAAGGGAGTCAAAAGCGGCATTATGCATTACCGGGCTGAGTGAATGGCCCACCGGGTTACCGATAATGCCGTATAACCTTGTCGTACCGTCAATCTTCATATTTGGTCTTCTCACAGCTGCAGATGGGTATAGATGGCCTGCAGGTCATCAATGCAGATCTGCCCCGGAGCAGTGACATCTCCTTTTTCCGGAGCGCAATAGGTCATATAGCCGCCGAGCGGCAGGGTTGCCACTCGGCTGATGATTCCCGCCTCTCCCATGCAGAAGGCGATGAGCGGGAAATCCATCTCCGCCGCCCTCTCCTGCAGTGCCAGCACCCGCAGGGCATCGCTGCCGCTTAAGGCCATGGTTACTATCTTACCTATGTCGGCACCGCTTCGGCGCATCTCGGTGACGATTCTCAGGAGGTCCTCCCTCGACGGGGTCATGGTGAAATCATGCCAGGAGCAGATCAGCCTGGTGGCCGAATCACGGGCGCTGCGGCGCAGCTGGCGCCATGACTGGGCCGGCGACCGCAGCTCGAGATCCACATAGGCGCAGCCAGCGGTGACAGCCTCGACGAGAAGCGCTATCCTTGCCGCCTCCTCCCCCGCATACGCCCCTCCCTCCCACTTGGCACGGCAGGTGAAAAGCAACGCTGGGTCCACTCGGGAGAGAAACGGTGTTACGGCCGGATTGTCAAGACAGTCCAGGCGGATCTCAATGACATCGACCTTGGCGGCGATACCATCGACCTGAGCCAATGCCAGATCAGGACTGGCCTTACCGATACTGACGCAGATTTTTCCTAGCATGGCCAGCTTACTCCAGTTTAAGCGTACCGATGAGGTCGCGGATGGAGGGCAGCTTCTCCTTCTTGACAAACTCTCCAATTCCCTTGACCACATCCTCGCTGGCACGTGGATTGATAAAATTTGCGGTACCCACCTGTATGGCCGTGGCACCGGCGACCATGAACTCGAGTGCGTCCTCTGCCGTATCAATGCCACCTATACCAACAACGGGTATGGTGACCCGCCGGGCTACCTGGTAGACCATGCGTAGAGCAACCGGCTTGATTGCCGGCCCGGAAAGGCCGCCGATGACATTGGCAAGCTTCGGCCGACGTGACCGAAGATCAATGGCCATGCCGATGAGAGTATTGATAAGTGAGACGCCATCGGCACCGCCATCCTCCACCGCCGCGGCAACAGCGGCTATATCCGATACATTGGGGGAGAGCTTGACAATCACCGGTACGTCGCTTCTCTCGACTACCGATCTGGTAACCGCTGCCGCCATCTTCGGGTCGGTGCCGAAGGCTACGCCACCCTTTTTGACATTGGGGCAGGAAATATTAACCTCGATGGCCGCCACTCCCTCAACTCCGGCCAGTTTTTCGGTTATGAGCTCGTACTCTTCTATGGTATCGCCCAGGACGTTGACTATTACGGGAACATCTATGCCCCTGAGGTATGCCATCTTGTCGGCAATAAAGCCTTCGACGCCGACATTTTCGAGGCCGATGGCATTAAGCATGCCGCATGCCGTCTCGACGATACGCGGCGGCGGATTGCCCAGCCTCGGTTCCAGGGAGATGCCTTTGACGATAACGGCGCCAAGGCGATGCAGATTCATCAGACTGGCGAATTCACGGGCATATCCAAAAGTTCCCGACGCCGTCATCACCGGGTTCTGGAGATGAAGTGCGCCGATTTTGACCCGCAGGTCCGGATAGGGATCGCGGTTACGTACTACTTCCATACCAGCTCCTTTGCGTGAAAGACAGGCCCCTCATAACAGACATGGACGTAATGACCGTCATGCGCGGGAATGTTGCACCCTAGACAGGCGCCCATTCCGCAGGCCATGACGCTCTCCACCGACACCTGGCATTCCATCTTCTTGACCTGGGTATAGATATGCAGCTGCTTGAGCATTGCCTCGGGACCGCAGGCATAGATCACGGTTTCCTGGGGAAGTTTCAGCTTCTGTATTATTTCAGTAACAAATCCCTCTCTTCCATAACTGCCGTCATCGGTGGCGGTAATACAACGCATGCCTATCTGTTGAAAATCTCTGACCAGGGGCTCAACCTCCATCTGCGTCCGGCCGCCGAAGAGAATGGTATCGCCGGCCGTATCCTTTTTCAGCCTGCTCATCCTTTTGGCAAGAAAGAGCATCGGGGCGATGCCCATGCCGCCGCCGACGATGCAGGCCGGCCGCTCGGTGTGTATATCGAAGCCGTGTCCCAGCGGTCCGAAGAGGGAGAGCGTCTCGCCGATGCGGCAGTGCGCCAGAAGATTGGTGCCTCGGCCGATAATTTTGAAGAGGATCTGGAGACGACCGGTGGAGCTGGTCTGATGTATCGAAAAGGGCCGGCGAAGCATGGGGTCCTTACCGGTGGCGGTTTTTATCATCACGAACTGGCCAGGTCTGGCTGCGCCGGCTATGGCGTCGGACTGCAGGGTCAGGCGAATATTGGCCTCGCTCAACTGTTCGTAGCGGATAATTGTTGCATTTTCCTGATATTGAGACATAGTAGATGTGGTTTGTCCTTGGATGGTGGAAGTGGTATTACCTCACACTCACGGTATTGTGATCATATGGATCTGGAACCGCTGTTGCTTATATTCGCTTTGCTTTTGGGTGCCGTGGTCGGCAGCTTTCTCAATGTCGTCATCCTTCGTCTGCCCGAAGAAGAGGGTTCCATCATTTTTCCGGCCTCACATTGCCCCTCCTGCAGCACCCCGCTTGGCTGGTACGAGAACATCCCCCTACTGAGCTACCTTTTTCTACGCGGGAAATGCGGCCACTGCAAGACCAAAATTTCCATGCAGTATCCCGTGGTCGAGCTGCTGATGGCCCTTCTCAGCGGCGCAGTTTTTGCCGAATTCGGCCTTACCCTCACCGCAGCGGGCTATTTTATCTTCACTGCCGCCCTGCTGGTTATCATTTTCATCGACATCCACCACCAGATCATCCCCGACAGCATCAGCCTGCCCGGCATAGTATTAGGCTTTCTTTTCTCCTTTTTCAACCCAAACCTTTCCTGGCTTGATTCGCTCATCGGCATCGCCGCCGGCGGAGGCGTTCTCTATGCCATCGCCGTGCTCTATTATATCCTCCGCAAACAGGAGGGCATGGGAGGCGGTGATATCAAGCTGCTTGCCATGATCGGAGGTTTTCTCGGCTGGCAGTCGCTGCTGTTTGTCATCTTTTTCAGCTCCTTTACCGGTGCCGTGGTCGGTATCGCCGCAATGGTACAACAGAAAAAAGGCGGTGCCACGCGCATCCCTTTCGGCCCCTTCCTCGCCATCGCCTCTATGATCTTTCTCTTCTTCCGCACTGAAATATTCCACCTCTTCCAGCTCTATCTGGAGGCCAATATGCAGCTTTAACCCGCGCTTGTGCATTACCTGCATCTTTTTTTCCCTCTGTACCAATCATCCTCCAACAGCTCTGCGGCAAAGCTCCGTCCTTTTTTTCGGGCACAGTCAACCTGTTCGCTGGAATGGCCATAGCCTTTGTAGAACCTGCCAATCCAGGATCCGTCATTTTCCGGACTGCGTCCGGCAATTTTCAGGAACACACCAATGGTGCGCCACGGTTCTTTGCCCGGATGTTTGAAAATCAAGGGAGAAAGGACCCGGGCCCCTCGTACCCGCAGCAGAACCCGCAACTGCCAGTAATGCAGACGCCAGTAGCCGCGGCAGGAGATCAACGGCAGCACGGGCCTATGTAAGAAGATGTCGCAGTGATCATCAAGGAGTGAGAGTACCGGTCCGCTTGGATTATAGGACCAGGTCGGTCCCGCCAGGACAATGGCCTGGCATTGCTCGGCTGTTTTGCCGTCGAGTCCTCCTATAGCGTTGCGTCTTCTGCAAAAGGTCCGCGCCATCATCAGCAGCGCAGCGCCTATGGAACCAGCGGGAAAGGGAACCTTACGTATCGGCCGCAGCGGCTGCCAGCCCACTTCGACTCCGCGCTCCTTCAACCCGGCGGCGAAAGCATTGACCAGCTTTCTCGTCTGGCCGCTGCAGGAGTAATATATAATGAGTACCTTTCTGTCTGCCATGGATGCAGCCGCCCTCTGGTTGCCGGTCAAAAGGTAATTGAGACGCGGCCGCTGTGAGCATGGTGTCACCGAGTGATTTTCGGCGAAAAAAAAACCCCCGACAGCGATGCCGGGGGTCTGTATACGATGGTAAAAGGCTACTATACCGCTAACTCTCGACCTCGTGCTCCACGCCCAAGGCGATCTTGTAGAGCAGAGTGAGAACGAAAAAGCCGGTGGCCCAGATGCCAAGGGTAATGCCTATTTCATTGGCGGTGGGCAAGTATTCATGAATCTCATGCAGCGGGCTGACAACCAGGCCGCCGAGAACAAAACCGAGTCCCTTATCGAGATAAAGGCCGATGAAGATCATGGCACAGGCGGCGGCCACCAGGCCGTCGGTCAGCCGGTCCTTGATCTTGCCGTACGCCAGCAGCCCAAGACCGCCGACACAGAATATGGCAAATGTCCACATGAACGGCACCAGATTGTTGTAGACATGACCGTGATGTTCAAGCCCGAAGAAGAGATACTGGAGCGAGTGAATATGCCCTGGTATCTGGGAGTAGTAGCCGACGAAGAACTCGAGCAGTACAAAGAAGCCGTTAATGATCGTCGCATACATGATGATGGTGGCGATTTTGTTGATTGCTTCCTTGCCGACATCGAAATTGGCCACCCGCTTCATTATGAGACAGGCCAACACGATCAGCGCCGGACCTGCTGCAAAGGCTGAAGCGAGAAATCGAGGTGCCGTGATGGCAGTGAGCCAGAAGTGACGTCCCGGCAGACCCATGTACAACATGGCGGTTACTGTATGAATGGAAACGGCGAAGGGAATGGAAATATAGACGAAAAAATAGACCCATTTCGGCGGTTTCACCTGCTTGCGCTCAGCGGTGAGGATGACCCAGCCGCAGATTATATTAAGCGTCAGATAGCCGAGAAGCACCACCATATCCCAGAACAGCATCGAGTTGGGGGTTGGATGGAGCATCATGTTCAAGCCGCGCAACGGCTGGCCGATGTCGGCCATGATGAACATCAGACACATCAGGATGGCCGAAATAGCCAGGAATTCACCGAGTATGGTTATCCGGCCGAAGGCCTTGTAGTTATGAACATAATACGGCAGCACCAGCATCAGGCCTCCAGCCGCAACGCCAACAAGAAAGGTAAACTGGGAAATGTACAGTCCCCAGGAAAGATCGCGGCCCATGCCGGTAAGACCAAGGCCTATCATATACTGTCGGAGATAGCAAACTGCGCCAATGACGATAAACACGCCAAGAATGGCGAGCCACATCCAGTAAGCCGGTTTGCCTTTAAGCGCTTTTTCAATCATGACATCCTCACACTATGTAAAAGATCGACGGTTTGGTTCCAAGGGCAGGTTTCCGTTGGATCGTAGGGTTCTCATCAAGGAGCTGGCGAACCTCGGAGTCGGGATCGTTCAGATCGCCAAAGACAAGTGCTCCGGACTCTTTGAGAGCTTCAACACAGGCGGGCTCCTTGCCCAATGGCAGGCGTTCCGCGCAGAAGTTGCACTTCTCGACAACGCCTCTGGTCCTGGTGGCAAAGTCCGGGTTGTACACCTTGATATGATCTCTGGGGTTAAACCAGTTGAAGCTTCTGGCACCGTAGGGACAGCCCATCATGCAGAAGCGGCAGCCGATGCAGCGATGATAGTCCATGGCGACGATGCCGTTTTCCTCGATCTTGAAAGTCGCCTTGGTCGGGCACACCCTTACGCAGGGAGGATTGTCGCAGTGGTTACAGAGGGCGAAAAATTCGTTGTCCTCGGTGATTTTGGAGGTGTGGTAGCTGGAGTGCTCGGGAAAAACATTTTCGAAGGGCATCGTCCAGATCCATTTAATCTCATTTTCCGGCTTGTCGAAATCGGGTACATTGTGAACCGTGTGACAGGCGTCTACCGCCTTCTGCATCAGCTCCGGCTTGCCGTAGACCTTGCGCATATCTATAACCATACCATAGCGTATGCTTTTTTTGCCGACATCGTGTTGAGCACCGCCCGCATCCTTGGCGGTCGAATGCGAGTCAGCCGCTGCTCCCTGCCCGCTCGATGCAAAAGAAGGGCTGGATGTCAATTTGACAACCGCGGGGGCGCTGACGCCGGCGAGTGCTGTGGCACCGGCTATCTTCAGGAATTTTCTTCGTTGCTTATCCATTAGAGCGTCTCCTTCTTCTTCGATGCTGCCTCAGCGGGAGCTAAATGACATTCCCAGCAGTACGGTTTTACAGATGTGTAGTCATGACAGGTATCGCAAAACTTCTCCTTGTTGCTATGGCATTCCATACAAGCCATCTGCAGTCCCTTGCGATACTCTTTACCGCCAACGGTTATCGTCATTCTGCCGCCCTCGCGCAGAACGTCATCACGCCATTCATTAAGCAGCACCATATGTTTGTCCCGCATTTCATCGGCAGGCCGCACGCACTGCTGTTCACCGCCCGGAGGCAGTTCAGGCTTGGGCAGAGGACCGGCTTTCAGACCGTTGTACCAGATGGGAGACGTAACCAGGACGACGAATATAATCAATCCGGTGATTATTGTACCTTTATTATACATTCCTTATACTCCTTTACGGTCGGGATTAAACCAAGGTCCGAAGGCCTTCGTCAAGCTCATCGCCCCGAGTTTCACCTTCTTGGATGATTGCATTGCCAACAAGCTCGGTCACGCCACAGACGCCCACACCAGGATTCCAGTAATCCATGAGCGAGGTCAGCGTCGCCCGGTCGATGGCGCATACGCAGGAGAGCATATTGACGCCGTGTTTTTCCTCTACGTATTTAACCGAGTTGGCGCGCGGTAAGCCAGCGCGCATTCTCAGCTCCATGATCTCATCGGTGTTGAGACCGGTACCGGAACCGCAGCAGTAGGTCATCTCACGGATGGTATTTTCCGGCATTTCCACCCAGTCGACGACATGGTCGAGAATGTAGCGCGGCTCATCCATCAGCCCCATGGCCCGTGCCGGGTTGCAGGAGTCATGGAAGGTGGCCTTAAGGTGCGCATTTCTGCTCTTGTCGAGTTTGAGCTTGCCGTGCTTGATGAGATCGGCTGTGAACTCACTGACATGGACCATCTTGGTGGAAGCCGCATTGTCGAAAACAGTACCGGTAGTGGGTGATACCGGGACCTCGAGAAAGTCAGCGGGACCGTTCATGGTGTCCATGTACTGGTGGAGCACACGCCACATATGACCGCATTCGCCGCCTATGATATACTTGACGCCGAGTCTTTCGGCCTCGGCATACATCTTGGCGTTGAGCTTCTTCATCGATTCATTGGAAGTGAACAGGCCGAAGTTACCGCCCTCTGAAGCGTAGGTCGACCAGGTATAGTCCAGACCGATGGCTTCGAAAAGGATCATGTAGCCCATGGCGGTGTAGAGCCCGGGTTCGGCGAAAACGTCGGCGGAAGGCGTGATGAAGAGAATTTCGGCGCCCTTGCGGTTGAAAGTGACATTGGGACGGACGCCGGTGAGGTTTTCGACGTCATCGACGAGAAATTCAGCGTTATCCTTGAAAGTATGGGGCTGCAACCCCATATGGTTACCGGTGCGGTTGGAATTGGAAACCGGCTCGAGAATCCAGTTGATGCCGACACCCACCAGATGCAGCAGTTCACGGAGCATCATGGTCACTTCGGCGGTATCGATGCCGTAGGGGCAGAATACCGAACAGCGGCGACACTCGGTGCACTGGTAGGAGTACATGAACCACTCCTTGAGCACACCGGCGGTCATCTCACGATTGCCCAGCATCTGGCCGAGGATCTTGCCACCCAGAGTGAAGTTGTTACGATAGACGGAACGCAGCAGCTCCGCCCGCAGAACCGGCATGTTCTTGGGATCGCCGGTGCCGAGAAAGAAATGGCACTTGTCGGCGCAAGCGCCGCAGCGCACACAGCAATCCATAAAGATTTTCAAGGATCTGAATTTATCAAGACGCTCCTTGAGACCGTTAAGAATAATTTCCTTCCAGTTTTCCTGGAGCTTCCAGTCATCATCCTCCGGCGACCAGTCGCGGGCATTGGGAAAATGCAGGCCCTTCTGGCTGTTGAGGTATTCGACTTTATCCTTTTTGGCCGGATAGGCGTAGTTGCCCGGCTTGAACACTACAGGTTTGTTCATCCAGCCCCCGGTCGGAACTGCTCCGGTTGCCAAGGACGGTCCCTGCACTACGCTTTTTGATAATTGTTCTAATTTTGGAACTGCCATCGTAGTTATCCTTATAAGCTAGTATTGGGTCAAGTGATTACTCTTCATCCTTTTTGGGCGGCAACTCTTTTTCCAGCGGAATATCTGCTTCGGCCATGTACTCCCTGAATTCATCCTCATAGGCCAAATAGGAGTGGGGTTTGATTTCAGGGTTCCACGGATTGACGTGACGCCTGGCCCGGCTGTCGTTTCTCATATTCCTGGTCGGGCTGAGAAAAACGCCGCCGAGGTGCATCAGTTTGCTGAAGGGGAAGTAAACAAGCAGGACGCAGACCAGAAAGAGATGAATATAGAATATGGCACCGATTTCAGCGGCGATGACCGGCTGGAAGGTCACCAGCCCCACGGCCAGCTTCTTGATCGTGACAATGTCGATATCGGTACGGAGAAAATACCGCATGAGAATACCGCTTACGGCGATAGCGAAGATCAGCACCAGCGGGAAGAAATCATTGACCAGCGAGATATAACGGACATTGGCATTCCAGAGACGGCGGCCAAAAAGATAACAGACGGCGACTACCAGCAAAACGTCGGTCATGTACCAGGTCGGCGCTCCCACCTGGAAAAGGCCGTCGCCGAACTCCATCCAGGAAATCCACTCCGGCACCGGGTTGAGAAACAGGCGCATATGCCGGATGACTATCACCAGAAAGGAATAGTGAAAAATCAGACCGAACAGCCACAGCCATTTGTATGACTCGTAGGTGATTTTCGGTCCATCTTGAATTACCGCCTTGGTATTGCGGAACAGCGATCTGAAGGTCAGTACTTCCAGGGCCATCCGGGCAATGACTTCGCTTGTGGTGTGCGGAGCCTCAAGCTTGTTCTGCTTGATGAAATCGAGCGATTTTGCCTGACCGCAGGTGGTTTGGATGGGAAAGGGAACCGGAGACTTGGCCCATCTGACGATAGTGTAGACAAAGCCACCCAGAAAGATCAACAATGCCAGATATGGCAATGCTACACCAAACAGGTACGGCATTCCCGGAATCTGGGAACCTAGCCCTGCAATCACTACCAACCCTATGACTGCCAGGAATGAGAAGGCGTGCTTCATTTCTTACCTCGCTTCAAATTGAAATATTTGTTTTAGGCAACCGGAGGCAGAGACCCGCTCGCTGACACCCCGCCCGGCGGCCGGTTAATGGCTCTAGATCTTTCCAATCGTTTTCTGCTCTTTCTCGCGCAGCAGGGAAGACGGGCATTTGCTGTCCGTATATATGTTTCTTCCCGATCGCATCTCCTCCATTCTGACGGAGTAAAGCCTTTCACGACACTGCATGTATATATCGAAGGCGGCAAGAACCGCCATATCAACGGCGAACTCGAAATCATACAGCTCCGCCACCAGATGACCGCGCTCCTTGTCCGCCGCCAGAATATCACGGGTGATATGTTTGACGGCATGCAGAGGCGAGACCGCCTGCGACGGGGCAAATTCCTGGACCGCCCTGATGCTCATGAGTTTTTCGATGGGAGCGACAAAACTTTCCGACTCGGCGTTTTTGGCAAGAAGGACAAAAAGCGCATCCAGCGACTCCCTGGTCACACCACCGATGGGATTGGCGAATGCGTCCTTCTCCTTGCGAAAGAACTTGTCAGAGGCGTAGGTCGACAGCGTATAATCCACCCATTGTCCGACGATTTTTTTTCTGTAATTCCTAAAAGCTTCAGCCAGATCCATCACTTGATAACCCATGTTAGACAATGGAATCACTCAAAATCAACGACATATCGACAATGAATGGCCATTCACAAAGAAGCATTTTTAGCATCTTTCCCTGGGATTTTCAAGCACAATCTTCTCCGCAGCGGCTGTGCAAAATGTGCTGTTGCGCGCCGAGAGGGCCTGTCCTTGCAACCATTACCCTCAGGCCAGATCTTTTTCCAGGATGTCCTCAAGTGTGCGTATCGACTCGTTGATGTAGGGATCCTCCCGCAGCTCCTCAAGCCACTTCTGCTTGTCATCCATCGGGCCTTGGCTTTCCTCTGGAGTGTCGAAATTGTCGATCTGTTCTTCCTGGTATTTCCGGTAATGGGCGCCTACTTTGTCACGGGCCTCGTTCGAGGCGTTCCGCTCTTTTTTCATGTCAGCAAGCTTCAGGGAGATACGCGTCTTTTCTATGCGCTCTTTGGATTTGAGCGCCTCTTCGGCGATAATCTGTAGCCCCTCTTCATGTTCGAGCCTCTTTGCACTTTGGGATCTGAGAATCTCTACGTCGGAGTCGCTTATGCCATAGGAAAAATATGGTACCGGAGACACCTTGTCCCAGGGCAGTGAATAATCGAGGTACTGCTCGCCGGTCTTGAGATGGTCATAAAGACTTGGCAGGACGATATCCGGTTCTACCCCGCGGTACTGCGTTGAGCCGCCATTTATTCTGTAAAATTTTTGTATTGTTACCTTGAGGGCGCCGAGATCGTCATATCGCTGCAGATTAAGCAGAGGTATGTTGTCGTTCATGTCGATGATGGTCTGCACCGTACCCTTGCCATGGGTATGCTTACCGCCGATAATCACCGCCCGACCGTAATCCTGCAGAGCGGCGGCCAGGATCTCCGATGCCGAAGCCGAAAAGAGATTGACCAGTACCACCAGAGGTCCGTTGTATACAAGTTCCTCGTCCTCGTCGTTGAGGACCTTGCGGGTGCCGAAAGAATTCTTCACCTGCACCACCGGTCCCGACTTCAAAAACAAGCCGGTAATGTCGACGGCATCAACCAGCGAGCCGCCACCATTGTCGCGCAGGTCGAGAATAACACCCTCAACGCCTTTCTTTTTTAGATCGAGGACAGCCTTACGGGTGTCGTCAGTTGAATTTCTGGCGATGCCGCCGTTACGGGTGGTCTCGAAGTCCCTGTAGAAGGAGGGAACCATAATATAGCCATACTCTGTGCCGTCTTCGGCGTGCAGGATGCTGCTCTTGACGAAGGTCTCTTCGATCTGGACCATATCGCGGGTGATGGGGATGACAAGGGTCGTTCCGTCGGGTTTTTTAACGGTGAGCTGCACCTCGGTGCCCTTGGGGCCACGGATAAGACGTACCGCCTCCCGCAACCGCATGTCCGTGACCTCCACCGGATCCGTATCCTTTTCGGCGACGGCGAGGATAATATCCTCGGCTCCAAGCCTGCCCTCCTTGGCGGATGCGCTGCCGGGGATGATTCGAACCACTTTGATGTAGCCGCCTTCCTCGCGCAACAGGGCACCGATGCCTTCAAGACTGCCGCGCATATGGATGTCAAAATCCTCCTTCTTGGCCGGCGGCATGTAGTTGGTGTGCGGGTCGAAGGCTCTGGTGACGGCGTTGTAGAAACGATCGAAATGATCCTGCAGGGTCTCCTGTTTGAGCCGGGTGAAAAAATCGCTGTTGCGACTGATGACTTTTTCTTCGGCCTCCAGCCAGAGGTCCTTGTCTGCCTTCTTTTCCTCGGTGTTCTTCTGCTCTTCTAGCAGGTCGAGATAACGCGAGATCACCTGCACCTTGAGAATCTTTCGCCAGCGCTGCCGGAGCTCTTCGAGGCTGCCAACATAATCGAGCTTTTCGGGATCGGTCTCGTAGTACTCCTCTTTACCGGTATCGAAATCGCCGGCAATTATTTCAGCGACAATCTCTTCGACCTGGGCGATACGCTGGGAGAGAATCCTGGCTCCCACCTCCGGCAGCACCGTACTGCCACCTTTGAGATTGTCATCTATTTTCAGGGTGTACTGACGCAGTCTCTCCACATCCTCCTGCAAAAGAAAACGCTTCTGGTAGTCAAGTTGCTGCAGGTAGAGATCGAACGCCGCCCGTGCCAGGCTGTCGTTCACCTCTTTGTCGCTAAAGTGGATGGACGGCAGCTGCTTGTAGAGCATGTAGCCGATAAGGTCGTTCCGTTCCTCGTCGATCTCCACCTTGTCGATAGCCAGAGCCGGTAAAGTGGAGACGAACAGGTACAGCAGGAGAACAATTGCAAATCGTTTAATAGTAGTCATGACACGTTGAAAAGAGTAGGTATATCGCTGTTGAAGCGTTTACGCTTACCGTAAACGCCGCAGTCACCAAAAAGAGATAACAGAAGCGCAACACAAATACCATGACAAATACACATTCACCAGAAAATCCGACACGATTATTTGACCAGTTACGGCCGCTCCTCCTCTCCTGGGGGTGTCCGTCAGCTCTTACACTTTGTGCCGCAACTGCCAGCGTCAACGACATTGTCAAACTGTGGTATTCAGCTGATGGAACTGCTGGGAAATCGGACGCCCTGTCTGCCAGGCGAAAAGTGACACGTCATCATTTCATTTTTTATCAGCAAATGGTACCGTGACCGAAATCAATATCCTGTGCGAAATCATATTTTTGTGGTTCTGCTTGTGCTGAGGAACCAAGGGAGGAACAGAGGTCATGCCCGACATCCATGCCTACCAACAGCTGGCCAAGGAAATAGAAGACTTCGTCTCCGAGCGTGAGTGGCACAGCTTTCACTCGCCCAAGAACCTCTCCATGGCCTTGTCCGTGGAAGTTGCTGAACTGATGGAAATATTCCAGTGGCTCAGCGCCGACGAGAGTCGCTCCACCGACAAGATAGATCGTGACCATCTGGAAGAGGAAATCGGCGATGTAATGATTTATCTGAGTATGCTATGCGGCACGTTCAACATCGACCCGGTGGAAGCGGCCCTGAAGAAGATGGCCAAGAACAGAACGAAATATCCGGCAGAGCTGGTGCGGGGCAGTGCCGATACATATACGGCCTACAGGCGTAGGAACCGTGAGTGAACTACCGGAACCAAGACCGCCCGCGGAAAAGATCAGCGCTCAAATGAGACGGGAACTGGCGAGCAGGCCTGCCGGTAAGACCTTTAAAAATCGAGGCAGAGAGGGCGCAGAGACTTTTCCATGGGGTCAAGTGAAATATCCAGTTCCACAGCCAGGGAGGCGATATCTTCGAAGGTACAGTTGATGGAGCTCGAGCGTACTCCGCCTTTTACGTCGTCAATTTCCCGCTCCAGAAAGCTGAGCAGCCACACAGCAAGCTCACTCTTCACCATATCTGTCGACAGCGCCTGGCGCTGACAGAATCGTTTATACCTCCGCCAGTTGCTGATAGTCCGCAGCACACCGCGATAGCTGGTCTCATCCCGGTTGGCCGGAGTAATGTCTCGAAAAATGATCTCCCGGTAGCGCCTGCTGGCGGCATGGTGAAGCCTGGCGAGATCCGCTGGTGTCAGCTCGATCCCGGGACCGTCGCCGTCTTCCGTGAGATAATAGATGGAGGAATGCAGGGCGATTTCGGGAATCTCACCCGAGTGACGCACGTGGTACCACTCATCCTCGAGCAGATCCTCACGAGGCATCGTCATCACCGTCTTCGAGCTTGAATATATTGCGCAGGTTGTAGACCTTCTTTTCATTGCTGCGTTCGCAGTCATCGTTCTTGAGATACTGTAGCGGGTCGTGCAGTACCTTGGCGGCAATGGAGCGGGTCATCTTCTCCAGTCTTTTTCGTTCCTTGGCGCTGATCTCGGGCATCTTGGCACAGGTCCGCTCCAGCTCCTTCCGACAGATGGCATCAATCTTGCCGCGCATGGCCCGAATGGTAGGCGTAATAGCCATGCCTTCGCGCCACTGTTGAAATTTGAGGGTTTCCTCGTCGACAATGCCAACGGCCTTAACCGCCTCCTTCTCTCTTTCCGATCTATTCATCTCGACAACGCTGGTCAGATCATCGATGTCGTAGAGGAAAACGTTTTCCAGCTCGATCAGCTTCGGATCGAGATCGCGGGGAACAGCGATGTCGATTAAAAAAAGCGGCCGGTTTCTCCGCTGGCGCATGACGGCTTTAACCTCATCCCTGTGCAGGACAAGATCGGTGGCTCCAGTGGAGCTTATGATGATATCGACATGTTCGAGCTGGCTTTGCAGTTCATGCAGGGAGACGGCCCTGCCCCCGAGTCTCTTGCTGAGAGCGGCAGCCCGCGACAGTGTCCGGTTGGCCACCATCACCTCTGCCGCCCCCTGGCCAACGAGGTGCTCGGCCGCCAGTTCCGCCATTTCGCCGGCACCGATGAGCAGTACCTTTTTGCCGTCGAGGCTGCCGAATATCTTCTTGGCCAGCTGCACCGCCGCATAGCTGATGGAAACTGCCGATGAACCGATGCCGGTATCGCTGCGCACCCTTTTGGCAACGGAAAATGCCTTATGCAGCAGTTTATTGAGCAGAGCGCCGGTGCAGCCCAAACCGGCGGCGTGGCGATAGGCCTCCTTGATCTGGCCGAGGATCTGCGCCTCTCCAACTATCATCGAATCGAGGCTGGAGGCCACCATGAAAAGGTGGTGGACGGCCTCTTCGTCATAATAGGTATAGAGGTAGTCGCTGCTCTGCTCCCTGGGGATCTCGGCACCAAAAAGGAATTCGATAATTTCCTCCTCCAGTTCCTCAGGCCGGTCACTCACCAGCAGCAGTTCCACCCGATTGCATGTGGAAAGCAGATAACACTCCTTGCACTTCTCTATGCCCTTGAGACGCAGGAGCGCCGGTTCATAGCCGCCGGTTACCGCCATTTTTTCACGTATCTCCACCGGCGTGGTCTTATGATTGACGCCGAGTAACACTATTTTCTCACCGGGCATATGAATGTTCGCCTCCCAGGAGATAGGTCGCACCCCAGAGGGTGAAAATGACCGAGCAGAAACCGATGATGGCCATCACCGCCGCCCGCTTGCCCCTCCAGCCGACAGTAAGACGCTGGTGGAACTGGATGAGGTAGATAAACCAGGTGATAACCGTCCATGTTTCTTTGGGATCCCAGCGCCAATAGGTTCCAAGCGCCTGCTTGCCCCATATGGTTCCGGTGATGATTCCCAGGGTGAGGAAAATAAAACCGGTGGTGAGACAGTGGTTGTTGAGCTGATCGAGTGCCTGAAGCGAGGGCAGCCGTGAGAAAAAATAGCCGAAACGTTTGCTCTTCAGCTCCCATTCCTGAACGAGATACATGAGGCCGCCGACGAAGGCCAGGGCCAGAAAGCCGTAGGCTATGATGGTGAAACCTGCATGCAACGGCAGCCACCAGCTCCTGAGCAGAGGCGGCAACGGGTTGATGTCCTTGGAAACCACGGCTGATACGATAACCAAAGCGGAGATGAGAACGGATGTAAAGGTACCGAAATTCTTGACCGTATGGCGCCAGCGAAAGCTGAGATAGGCCCAGGTCAGTGCCCAGACGAAGAAGAAGACCGTCTCATGCATGCTGGTAATCGGCGTATGGCCGGTGAGGATGTAGCGGGTGATTATATAAAACGTTTGCAGAACGCCCGAGAACAGCAGAATATTCCTGGCTACAGTACGGACTTTCTCCTTCTGGCTGATAAAAAAGACGAGATAGACGGCCGTCGACCCCAGGGTCACAGCAATGATCGCCTGGAAGAGCAGAAAGTTGATTTCAGTTATCATGATTCACCGTTTTTATTCGATGACAGGGGAAAGCCGGAACCGTCAGCCTCCAGGGACTCGCTGGCATCCGCGATCTGCATCGAGTCGATCAGGGCATCGATATCGATATCTTTTGGCAGAACCACTCCCAGCTCTTCCTGCAGCTTCGGCCAGTCACCCTGGCGTATGCTCTGCAAGAGATTCAACTGCAGGAGTTTTTCAAAAACCGCCTTGTGCGAGGCCTGGGTCTGGCCATCAGCAACTATTTCCCTGCGGATGCGGCCAAGAAGATCGACCAGCAGCTGATATTCCAGGCCATAGGCATTCTCCAGCTGCCGGCGTAGCTTGGCCGCCAGAGCGGGACTGCCGCCGCCTGTTGATACCGTCAGCAAAAGATTGCCGCGGCGCACCTTGGCGGGTACCTGAAAGGTGCAGGAGACCGGGTCATCGGCACTGTTGACGAGGATATTTTTGGCTTTGGCCTCATCGACGATGAGCCGCTGCACTTTGGCATTATCCGTGGCCGCAAAAACCAGAAAGACTCCATCCAAATCGCTGCTCCGATAGGTGCGCCTGAGCCACTGGACGACACCGTTTTTGGCCAGCGTTTTTATCTTCGGACCACATTCGGGGCTGACAACGCGTACCGTGGCGCCGCAGGAAAGAAGCGAAGCGATTTTCCGTGCCGCCACCTCTCCTCCACCTACTATCAAACAGCTTTTGCCTTCGATATTGAGATTTACCGGATAGAGTTTCATTCCCACGTGTCGAGTAGCGGCTGACATCTACCGGCGTCAGCTCATGAACAGGTAGCCGGCTCCGGCAAAACTGACGGCCAGACAATAGTAGCCAAACCATTGTAAACGATTCCTGCGAACGATATCAAGGAGCAGAACGATGGCGAAATATCCGGTCATCGCGGCGGTGGTAGTGCCAACAGCGATGTTGCCCAAAGACTCTGCCGAAGGCGGATTGGTCATAAGCTCCTCGACCTGCAGGACCATGGCACCGCAGATGGCGGGTATCGACATGATAAACGAAAACCTGGCCACCGCCTGCCGGTCAATGCCCAGAGCCATGCCGGCGAAAATGGTCGAGCCGGAGCGCGACAGCCCCGGCAGTATGGCCAGGGCCTGGGCGCAGCCGATGATAAAGGCATGCCGCCCCTGGAGAAGTACATTCCGTGGGGGCAGAAAGCCGCTTGCTATCATCATAACCCCTGTTATGGAAAGCATGAAGAAGACCAGCGGCAGACTGGCAAAGACCGATTCGATCGAGTCCTTGAGGAAGAGGCCGACGAAAACCGCCGGCACCAGGGAAATAAGCACATAGAGATCCCAGCGAAGATTCTGTAGTATCTGAACTGACCTCTCTCCACGCATATACTGAAAAGGGGCCGTGGACATGGCCCATATTTCCCGGCGAAAGACCAGCAGCACAGAAAGCAGCGTACCCATATGCAGGCAAACTTCGAAAACCACCCCCTGCTGGCGGAAATCGAGAAGCTCGGCGCCGATAACAAGGTGACCGGAACTGGATATCGGCAGAAATTCAGTCAGTCCCTGGACGATGCCGAGTACCAGCGCTTTAAACAAATCCACAATATTTTCCCATGGTGTTACGATTACAAAAAAACGGCGAACGGCAGCGCCGCAGGGGCACAACTCAGCATCACTCCCGGCGACCAGAGCTCATGCGGTGTACCCGAGAAGTACGGGAGAAAGAAAATCCCTTACTCTATAATATCTTTTTCAGATCTTTTTCAAGAACAGACTGAGGAATATAGCCCGGATACTTTTTCACTACATTGCCTTTTTTATTGATCAGGAAGGTAGCGGGGATACCGTAGACACCGCCGAAATCCTGCATGGTCTCGGCAGTGGCCATAAGCACCGGGTAAGTAATATTATGTTTTTCGACAAACCTTTTGACGACCCTGGGCGAACTCCGATCCACGGAGAGACCGATGACCGAAAACGTGTCTTTGCCGTATTTCTCCTGCAGCTTTACCAGGGTGGGCACCTCCTGAACGCAGGGTGCGCACCAGGTGGCAAAGAAGGTAACCAGCAGGGTTTTCTCCTTGAAGGCGGAACTGCTGATTTCATTTCCATCGACTACACTGGGCAGGACGAAGGCAGGCATTTTCGTAGACGCCACCGCACAGGAAGCGTATATCAATAAAAATACAGCCAAGATCGTAGGCAGCGTCATTATCCTTGCTGCAGCTTTACAGATGCTCTCACCGTTACTTGCTCTGTCGCACTTCAAAATACCTTCCTCTTTTTCTGGTTGAGACTATGAACGCGCACGTGGACTTCCCTCATCACACGATAGTGCCTGACGGCCCGGAGTCAATCCTCGGTCCCCCTATACATCTCCCTTCCAGGTGCGCCGCGAGGTGCATGCTTTTAAGTAATACCACTTCGATGTTGCCGCAGCCAGGGATATATGAAGCCGTAAAAAAGAAATCTACTTGCCGTCCCAATCATACACATCAAGGCAGCAAAAATGCGCCGTTCTTTCTTCCTCCTCCGCACCCCTAACGTCCAGAGGAAAATCCACCTAGACGGGCACAGAAGTCCCGCTCTTAAAGATTTTACCACCTCGAAGATGCGCCTGGCAAAGCACAGGGCCGTCAAAAAATAGTTTCCAGAATTGGTGACCTAATGGTAAATACTTGATACACTACGTGAATCAACGACAACCCAAGAGAACATAAAACAGAAATCCAGGTACTTACATGATGTTACAAAGTTTTTCTCCTCACTGGAAAGTAGCGATGCTCCTGGCGGCATGGATGGTACTCATGTGCCAAAACAGTTCAGCTTCACTGGTTGACCGCGTTGTCGCCGTGGTTAACGACGACATAATCACCCTCTCCGAACTCAACGAAAACGGCAGAGAATACCTCGAGCGCATCAAAGAAGCCACACCCGCAGACGAGCAGGAGCAGGCCCTGCGGGAAGGGCGGCAACGGGTTTTGGCCAAGCTCATCGACCAGCACCTGGTATCCCAGGAGGCCGAAAAAGCCAATATCTCCATATCCGAAGCTGAGCTCGAGGATAATTATGCGAAGAAACTGGAGCAGATGGGCCTTACCCGCGAACAGTTCCTGCGAAAACTCGAGGGTTCGCGTCTGTCTGAGAAAAAATTCAAAGATGATTTGCGCAGCCAGCTGCTGCGCGACAAACTTGTGCTCTATGAGATACGCTCGAAGATCATCATCACCGAGGCAATGCTCGAAGACTATTTCACAAAGCACTACGCAGATGAACTCGGAGAGGGAGGCTTCTATCTCCAGCAGATAGGCATTACCTGGGAAGACGAGGTAGCCCAGGCCGACGGTCTTGCCGAGGCCGACAAAGCCCGGGCTCGCCAGAAGGCCCTCGATATCAGGGAGCGACTCCAGCAGGATGCAGATTTTGAAGTTGTTGCCAGGCAGGAATCTGATCTGCCATCAGCCGCCGACGGCGGCCACCTCGGGGTTTTTCAGAAGGACGAGCTGGCTGCCTACATGCGGGATGCCGTTCTCGCCCTTGAACCCGGCGAGATCACACCGGTTCTTGAAACCCCACGGGCCTTTCAGATTTTCAAGCTGGTATCCCGGCAGGAGGGAGAAGTAGTTGAAGAAGCGGCCTATGAATCGATCAAAGAGGAAATCCGTCAGAAGCTGTTTGAAATTGAATTTGACAGAGAGTTTCGCAGCTGGGTTGAAAAGATCAAGAAAAAGGCCTACGTCAAAACCATGCTTGATGCCTAACCCGAACATTTCTTGTAATATGAAAGACACATCTATTGTGACACAGATCAACTCAACTCGTGAAATATTCAGGCTAAGCAGCAATAGTATCGATTGTCGTGTCAACTCTTTTCATTTGCAGCCGCTGGTCAACGATTCAAGGAAATCATAATGACAGAGGATCCACATACCGAAAGGAAAGAATCGCTGGGTGAATATCTCCGCCGGCAGCGAAAAGAGCGGGACCTGTCCTTCGAAGACCTCCAGAAGGCAACGAAAATACCGGCCAAATCGTTGCGCGCCATGGAAGATAACGATCACGAGGCCCTGCCAGCTGCCGCCTTCACCAGAGGTTTCTTCCTGCTCTACGCCAGGCATCTGGGTATCGATAGTGACGAAGTTCTGAAAAGATATGACAGCGAACATACGCTTTCTCCCACAAGCGACCGCTATGCTACGCCCTCGAAACTCGGCCGGCAGGTCGATACCATGGCAGCCAGACCTTCCATGGCCACCGCTTCAACGGTGGGCTTCACCCTCGTCCTTATCATCGCCGCCATCGCCCTCTTCTCCTGGTACTTTTCCTGGAATCCGGCCACCTATATCAGCGAAAAAATTCAAGGCCTCCAGGAACAGACAGCTACCGAAGGCAATAATACCGTGACCCAACAGGATATAAGTGTTCCCCTGGTCCAGTCGCAGGAAAACGACATCGGCGCTACCCATTTCCTGACGGTGGATTTTCTCGAAGATACGCCGATAACCGTGGCCATCGACGACACCATGCCGGAAAAAGAAGTATACACAAAAGGGTCCACCAGGAGCTGGTACGCCGATGAGACAATTTCAGTAATCATTCCCGCCCCGGCCAGGGTAGAGGTGTTTTTCAATGGATCGCAGGTATCCCTGCCGGAACCCCGTGACGGTGTCATTTCCCTGAGACTTCCCTGACTCCTTCTATGGCTCCACACACCAGGGAAACGACAGCGCTCGTCTTCGGCTGTCTCGACCACGGCGAATCAGACAAGATAATTACGATCTTTTCCCGGGACCTGGGTCGGGTGACCGGAATCGCCAAGGGGGCCAACAGGAGCAAAAAACGGTTCCAGAATAAGCTGGAGCTTTTCTCCCATGTGACCCTCTCCTACAATGAAAGGCCGCATTCCACCCTCATTTTCATTGCCGATGCCGAACTTCACGACAGTTTCATGAAACTGCGCCGCAGCGTCGACTGCTATATCGCCGCAACCCTCATCCGCGAAACCCTGCTTATGGCAGTCACTGACAGAGAGGGAGACGAAGGTGTCTTCGCATTGCTCCTCTGGTCGCTGCAGGCCATGGACAATGACCAGGAACCACTTGGCGTCACCGCCATTTTTCTCCTTCGATTTTTCGACAGAATCGGGTACAGGCCGGATCTTACCCACTGCCGCAGCTGCGAAAAGCCTTTTATTCCAGGCGACGCTTTCAGCTTTCAGCATATGACGGGCGGACTCGTTTGCAGCGACTGCTGCGAAAGAGAGGGAGGGGGATGCAGCGAACTCTCCTCGGGAACCATACGGCTGCTGGCCACCGTTCTTGACGAGCCGCTGGAGAGACTACACCGCCTGAAATTTTCCAGGCAGGCGCTGCGGCAGGCACTGGCCATGCTGCACCGTTATGGACGGAATCTCTTTCAAAGAGATATTCAATCCTGGAAGGCTCTCAGGCCCATGCTGCAGTAACCTCCCCCGGACAGTCCATGTAAAATGAGCATAGAAGAACCTGAGCCCCCCTGAAGCACCGCCTATCAACTTTAGAAAAAGTTCTACAGTATCTGCTTGAGAAACAGCTTGGTCCTGTCGTGAGTGGGATTTTTGAAAAAGTGCTCCGGCGTCCCCACCTCGACCACCCGGCCTTCGTCCATGAAAATCACCCGGTCCGCCACTTCTCTGGCAAAACCCATCTCATGGGTGACTACAACCATGGTCATACCTTCGCGCGCCAAGGTCTTCATGACATCGAGCACTTCGCCTATCATCTCCGGATCCAGAGCCGAGGTCGGTTCATCGAAGAGCATTGCCTTGGGATTCATGGCCAGAGCACGGGCAATTGCCACGCGCTGCTGCTGACCGCCGGAAAGCTGCTCGGGATAGACGTTTTTCTTGTCGCTTATGCCGACCTTGTTAAGCAGTGCCATGGTAATCTCTTCGGCTTCCCCGGAGGAGCGCTTGCGTACCACGTTCTGAGCCAGGCTGACATTTTGCTTCACCGTTTTGTGAGGAAAGAGATTGAAGGACTGGAAGACCATTCCCACCTCGGCCCGAATCTTGTTGATATCCGTCTTCGGATGAAGGATGTCGACGCCGTCTATATAGATATGCCCCTTATCCGCTGTCTCCAGACGATTGAGGCAGCGGAGAAGGGTGGACTTGCCCGATCCCGAGGGACCGATGACCACCACCACTTCGGCCCTGCCGATATTTTCGGTGACATCCACCAGAGCATTGACCTGATGAGGAACCATAAAAATCTTTGAAACGTCTTTGACTTCGATCATGAGTGAATCATCCTGTTCTCGAGATATTGAAGCAGCATAGACAGCGAGAAGGTTAAAACGAGATAAAGCAGAGCACAGACAAACCACAGTTCGAAGGGCTGGAGACTGGTGGTGACTACCTCGCGTGTGGCCTTGGTCAACTCCCGGATGGCAATGATTCCCAGCAGCGACGAATCCTTGATCAGCGAAATGAACTGGCCCGCCAGAGGCGGGATGATTCTTCTGAATGCCTGGGGCAGGATGACATGATACATAGATTGGCCATAGGACATGCCCAGGCTGCGCGAGGCTTCCGTCTGGCCGCGATGAATGGACTGGATACCGGCCCGCACGATTTCGGCGACATAGGCTCCTGTAAAGGTCGCCAGCGAAGCCACACCAAACCATAGCGGCGGTACCTGTGATATGCCGGCCTGCGCTATCATGGTATTGATAAGAGTGCCGAGAACGAAGTACCAGATGAAAATCTGTACCAGCAGCGGCGAACCGCGTATCAGCTCAATATAGGTGATGGCCAGCCACTTGAAGGCGGGATTGGCGGAGATCCGGGCCAGACCGGTAAACAGGCCGAGAGCGATACCGAAGATGATGGCTATGAAACTGACCTTGAGCGTCAGCCACAACCCCTGGAGCAAAATCCCTATGCGCCACTCATGAAATGTACCAAGGACATCGCCTGCAAAAAGCAAATCTCCTTCATAGACCCTGACATCGTCGGAGGAGAAGGAATATTGCAACTCCTCGCCGTCATCACCCTCAACCACTACCAGAGTGCCTTCATCGGTTTCCCGGATTTCATCGACCTGACCGTCGACGGTGGTCCGCACCTCCACTTCCTCATGGAAGAAAAAGTACTGGGGCACGCGATACCATCGCCATGTATAGTCGATCTTCAAGGTACAATAGTAAAGACCGCCGAGACCGGTGAAAATGATGAGAAAGAAGACAATCACCCACATATAGTAGGTTCTTTTCTGCTTTTTCTGCAGTAGGGAGATAGTGGAATCGCTGGAATCCATGAGGTGTCAGGCTCCTTTCGACATGCGCAGGCAAGAGGATGATGGGTCCGTAGCGTCAGCGGCGGTCAAGACAGGCAACGGAGGCGGCATGTCCCCCTATCGGCGGCAGAATTGCTGGAGGCAACGGCTGCTCATTGGTTTCCTGCCGTTATTTGCAAAAGGCAGGACCTCCCTTCTGGGCGGCCCTGCCTCTGCTGCCACTCAATGACATTCAGTGCCTTCGAAGCAAAACGCCACTTCAATGATGACGCCTTTGCTTCGAGAGGATGTCACCGCCCTTGTATCGGGCGGTGAAAATTCCCGCTTGACGGGATTGAACTTCGCTGTTTACTGGACGTTTTTTATCCAGTCCGTGGACTGGATCCATTTCTTGTAGATCTTTTCGTAACGTCCGTCGTTCTTCACCTGCCTCAGGAAGTTGTTGAGCCAGTTGAGAAAATCGGGATCCCCTTTGTTGGTGGCCCAGGCCAGAGGCTCGAAGGTAAACGGCTCATCGAGGAATACCAGTTTGCCGCCGCCTTGGTTGGCCATGAAGACAACGCAGTAGGGAAGATCGTAGACGAAGGCGTCGGCCTTGCCGTTAACCACTTCAAGCGCGGCTTCGGTCTCGGTTTCAAAGGACTTGTAGGTGGCCTTGGGGATCTTGCGCTGGACGGCCTGTTCGCCGGTTGTGCCGAGTTTCGAGGTTACGGTATACTTGGGATCGTTGAGATCCTTGTAGGATGTGACCTCACCCTCGTATTTCTTGTTGAGCAGAATGGTCTGGCCGACGATGATGTAGGGATCAGCGAAATTGACCTTGAGGTTCCTCTCCTGGGTGACGGTCATGCCGGAGGCAATGATGTCGAATTTGTTGGTGATAAGAGACGGGATAATACCGTCCCAGGCGGTGTTGACAGGAACGAATTTTACACCCATTGCCTTGGCCATTTCCTTGGCCATATCAATGTCGAAGCCTACAAAATTTCCCTTCTGGTCGGTCATCTCGAAGGGCATGTAACCGGCCTCGAAGCCCACGCGCAATTCTCCGCTCTTGATGATCTTTTCCAGCGTCGATTGTTCGGCCAGATCGATACTGGCAGCAAAGGTGTTGGAACCGGTGAACAACAGTGCAGCAGCCACCAGAGACAACAGTACAGACAGAGTTCTTTTCATGAAGTAATCCTCCTCCTTGTAGGGATGCATTGATACGCCAATTGATATGGCTTTCTTCCTGACATCAGCTGAGAACCGGACCAGCCCAATCACCGGGACGTAGGCTCTATTGCCTGGGTGCGGTGGCACGCCGGCCGACATCTCCTTTTCTATACGATGATGAAGTGAAAGTAAAGTTTCTTTGCAAGGATCCGATATGAAATCCAACCGTTCGCCGAAAAGATTGTTGTATCGACTTTGCTTCCCGCCTTCGTCGATCCTCCGGTTTGCCGCCTCGCTTTTTCTTTTTCGCCTTCCCGTTTTCGTCTTTTCCGCCTTCAAGGAATTTCAGCAGCTCCTCTATCTGCCAGCTGCTGATCTTGAAGATGATATCCCCATCTGAGCGGGAAACGCCATGATCCCGTCACTGGTGGCTTCTTCCTGCAGTTTCGACACCTGATAACCGTGAACGGACAGGTCACTGACGGCCAACCACCAGCTTCCTGACATATACGCGTCAAGAAGCCAAAGTCGACGCCGACGATAGAGAGATTTCGAAAAACGATGACGCCGCGGGTAATTGATGCAAAGCGCTAGCCCGTGCCAAGAAGCATGAAGAGTTCACCAGCCTGCATGCCCATCAGCGAAGTGAGCGGATGGATTCACACATAACGAATTTCTCCGCTGTGTTCTATTACGGTGTGACCGTCTTCCAGATTCAGCACCAGACCGCCATCGGCGGCAATGTCTACGGCAGTCGCCCTATACTGGGGCCTGGAGATGACATCAAAGCCGAAAACCACCTTGCGCCCCAGAGTGTCGGCAAGCTCGCACCAGCGACTGACAACAGGGTGGACTCCTTCGTCGTCTGGTGCGCCCGCGCCTCCGCCGGCTTCGACGAAATACAGCAGGCCGATGTTCCAGGTCAACTTGGCGAGAAAAACCAGGCTGAACTCCCTGAGATCAACGTGAGAACCACGTCTGTCGCACAGGGAGACAGCCGTACCCCTCAACTCTTCCGGAAAGGAGGTGTTGTTGATATTGATACCGAAGCCCACAAGATGAAACTGCTCTTTCCAGCGGGGACCGCTATGGCTTTCTATGAGGAAACCGGCGGCTTTGCCGCCGTCTATGAGAACGTCGTTAATCCAGCGAAGGGCCGGTCTTCCCGGCAGGTAGGAGTCAAGGGCCTCGCAGGCGGCTACGCCTACGGCAAGGGAGAACAGCATCGACGATTGCGGTGTGAGGGCGTTGGCATGAATGAGACAGCCCCAGAGACCTCCGGGCGGGGCATGCCATCTTCTGGTAAACCTGCCTTTAGAGCCGCTCAGGCGCTCAGCAATGATAACTCTGCCGCTTTCAACCGCCCGTCCCTCTCCTTCGCATCGGTCGATATGCTCTCGTGCCCGCTCCATCGACCGGACAAGCTGGCCATGGCATTCGATTGAGGAGCCGACAAAGCCCCCGTAACGGAGTATTTCGGCAGCATATGCGCCCAAGGGGCCTTGGCGTCGATCGGGCAGCTCCACCCTGTGCAGATGGTCCCGAAGCTCCGTGGAGCCGAGCATGAAGCCGGCCATCTTAAACAGCGGCGTTCTGATCCCAGTCGGCCTTCACCCGGGTTATGATTTTCTGGATCAACGGCAGCTTTTCGGGTGCGCAGACACCGATGAGCGGGCTTCCCTGGTCAACGGAGACGCCCGGTTTGAAGTAGACCGAGTGGATAACACCGGGTTCGCCCTTATAGTAGACCGGCGTATCGCGTTTCATCAGCGACATGGTGATGATCTCCTCGCCCGGCGAAACGGAAACCGACCGGGCACCCTTTTTCTCGATTCGTGATTGTATATCCAGGGAAAAGAAATATTTGGCTCTCTCGGGTGCCCGAAAAAGAAAGAGCACCTCTTTGAGAATGTTTTCTATTATTTCCTTTTTCTTCAAAGGATGACGAATGGTCATGAGCTTTTCGCCGGCTTCGACGAACTGACCGTCGAGTTCGCCGTTGATGGCGGAAATGGTGCCCTTTATATGCGAATGCACCAGCTTGGGGTTGCGCTCCCGGTTAATTTCATAGACCGACGTTCCGGGAATATGATTCCATTCGCCGCTGGCTGAATCAACATCATCCCCCTCATCGACCTTAAAATTGACAACGCCGGTATGGATGGCGTGAACGTCGATATAATCATAGGGGTCGGATCGGTACTTGCCTAAAATCGTGTCAAAATCTATTTCATTGGACATAGGATAACCTTATGCTTTTTTTATCTTCCGCAGCGCCGGAAAACCGGTTCTTCCTCGGGATCTTCACCGATTGCTCGGCTGATATCGGTTGCATGTATACCTAGAGAAGAGGACCATGGCAAGAGTAATCCCTACCGCTTTGCCGACATGTCATGAGCGAGTAACGGTGTTTCATCGCTATAGAATATAGCATCATTTTTACTCCGGCGCCAGCCGCGCAGCCTTTTGACTGTTCCCCTGCCGGGATGGCCATGAGTATTCGCCGCCGAATGCGTAGACATCCGTTACCGGCCGATACAAGGATCGAGTTGAGCAAGGGCAGGGAAAATGATAGAATTTTCTCACCCACTCGTATTTTTTTTTACCGACACCTTCAGCACAGAGGATGCACCATGCGCTACCTCATTGTTTCCCTGGCAGTCGCCGTATTTGCTCTGGTCTTCCCCTCATCCATTCCGGCCGCCGGGGAGGAAATCCGTCACCGGTTTTCCACCAGCGACGACAGCTATAGCTTTACCGGGGACTTTACCATCGATGCAGGTAAAAAATGTCTGCTCGAAATGCTCTATGACCCGCAGCGTCTCCGGCAGTACGCCAGCCATGCCGATGGTGTGGAACTTGCCGACCACGGAGAGGGTTGGCAGAAGATTATCTATGATTACAGCAGCCTGTTCTATCACTCGCGGGCCACATTCATGCGCAGGCTCGATGCCGAGGCGGACCGGATCAACTACCGCCTCACCGCCATAGAACAATACGGCCTCATCTCCCCCGACATCAGTGCCATCAGCGGCTACTACCAGGTGAGTAGGGAAAAAGAGTGGTGCCGCGTCACCTTTCACCAGCAGGGAGTCATCGGCAATGGCATGCTCAGCGGCCTATACTTTTACAATGCGGAAAAAGAAGCGGTTGCCTTTCTTCGCAACATGCAGCGCTATGCCGCCGAGAACTGTCATTAGTCGTCTCTCCCCCTGCCCCCTGTCTTTGGCTGCAGCTTTATCTTCTCTTATAAAATTGTCTGAGAATCAGAATGTGCGGTAAATTTCAGCAATACTCCTGTCCCAGATGTTCCTGGCCTTCTTGACGAGATCAAGCGAAGGCGTATACTTTTCAAGAGCCCCAATAAGACTCCAGACTCTCAATCAGCGGCCACAGCGGCGGCACTGCCCTCCAGGGGCCTCTGCCCTGGTGCCGTAAACCACTCAACGAACCCCCTATGAGGTGCACACATGAAATACCTGTATATTGTTATACTGATTATCCCACTCCTTTCGTTCTCCAGCTGCAGCCGCGAAGTCGCCGGCGGAGCGGCCCTCGGCGTCGGCGCCGCCGGCGCCGCCTATGAATACAATAACAAAAAGGTTCTGGAAGACCTCAAGGAGGATTACGAAGCCGGACGCATCAGCGCCGAAGAATACCAGCGCCGCAAGGAGGAAGTCGAGGACAGATCAGTGGTCTATTGAGCTATCCGCTCATACTGGCTCCACCGTGCCGCTTGAGGGAATTATCGATACTCTCAAAGCGAGGCCACTATCAAAGCCGCCAGAAATCCGCAGAGTGTCGCCATACCGACGATGGATCCCCCCTGTTCGAAGGCCTCAGGCAGCATGGTCTCGGCAATAGCCGTCAGCATGGCACCGGCCGCCAGCCCCTCGACAAAAACGATTATGGTAGAAGGCCCACCGTGCTGGGCCGAAGAGAGTACCAGAGCACCGATGCCCGCGCCGAGTGCGGTGAGCAGACAGAGCGATCCCCACATAGAAAGAATACGAAGGCGGCTGAAACCGGCGATCCGCATGCTCACCGCACTCGACATCGCCTCGGGGAAGTTGGCCAGAAAAACGCCGACGATAAAGGCAAAGCTCATACCTTCCGGAGCTGAGGCGAGGCTGCCTATCACCAGCGATTCCGGGACGGCGTCTATGGCGATCCCCAGCCAGATGGCCATGCCAATGCCGGCGGACGCCCTCATCTCGTCGCGCTCCTCCTTGAAGTCCTGCTCCTCGAGGGGCATATTCATCTCATCGAGATCGTCCTCCGCCTCCTTGCGCAGAAAATCGAGCTCTGGACTGCGCTGACGATGCCGCCACTCCGCCGCCCGCTGCAGGGCGAGCTGCTGGAGAGCGGTGCGGATCGCTTCGCTGCCGATAGCCGCATCCCGCAGGTCATCACGTTCAAGCAGATAGAGCACCGTATCGTCTTCGGCACGCGCGATTGTCGTTCGTGGGGTATGTGTGAGAACTCCCAGTTCGCCGAAGGAGTCGAAGGCTTCGACAATACTCTCCTGGCCATTACCGTCGGTATCTTCCGGCTCGGATATGCGTATACTGCCGCGCCGGACGAAATAGATTTCATCGGCGGCATCGCCAGGTTCAAAGACCTTCTCTCCGTCTTTCAGACTGCGCCGATGAACACCCTTGACCAGGTCGGCGAGCTCCTCCGGCGGCACATCGCGGAAGGCCTCGAGCGTGCTCAGCTTACGCAGGACACGGCGTGCACGCTTCCGCTTACTGCGGGCCACATACTCCTTGGCATTGGAAAGATTGCGGAGAAAAGCGCCGCGATTGTTGAGCATCTGGTTGAGAAGATCGAAAACCACGCCGCCTGTCAAAGCCCCTCCGACACCGGCCAGAAGAGCGGATATACCCATTTCCCGTGCCAGTTCGGGTACATGCCCCAAAAGCTCTACGGACAGGGCAAAGAGCAGGGCTCCGGCGCCGAAGGCCATTAGCGTCGAGACGACCTTGGAGTGCGGGCGCCACCTGATGCCGGCCCAGGCCCCCAGCGGCAGCGACACCGCACTGACGGCTCCCCAGAATAGCGCCGTCAGAAGCAGTGAATCCATCACCTCTGGCCCCTCCTCTGATTCAGGAGTATCGTCTGTCTCCCTCTCTTCATGTCTGTCTGCCTTTCTCTCTATCCACTATCTTTATACAAGCTTCTAACTACCAAATCCGTAAGGTTTTGTATTTGTGTGTCACGTAATTTGAACGAGCAGCCGATCGGAATAGATCTATCCTGAAGAGTTCAAGCTGATTTGAACAATACGTTTATTTCTGGTAGTCACCTCATTTGACCCGACACCACCGGGTGGTTTTCTGATTACAGGGTACCTTGAATATTAGGGATTTTCGCTCAAGGTCGAGGCGTGGCAGGAAATTTTACCGGAGGCATATACTTAATATTCCGAGGAAAAATTTCCTGACACAAGGAAGAGATTGAGTGAAAAGGCCATTTTGCAAGGTGGCCTACAAAAAGAGTATACATCCTATCCCCATGAGTAAAAGGGCTGTGGTTTGTTTTTGCCAGCTCGACCCGCCAGAAAGCATCGCGACGGGTTGCCTCCCCCGATAAATGAATTGGTGTACCTGGATAATGCTATGAGTAGCGCTGGCCACACTGAAAGGTCTCTCCGCCGTCACCGCCATCTCAAAGGTTTTCCTCGCTTGTATCGTCGGTAGTCGGAGTACCGTACCCATACATGATACTGTAAACGGTTTTTGGCCTCTCTCCCAGCAGGAAAACAGACAGGGCCTCACTTTTCTATACTCTACAAACGCTCGAAATCTCGGCTGAGGAAATAATTCGATGGAAAAAACAGTGAATAGGATATAAATTACCGTAAACATGAAAATATAATCAGAAAAAGAGGAGATCTCCGTCTGTACCTGAAAAGCCGTAACGAACCACCTTTCCGAAAGGCACAACGAATTCCGGAAAATGGTGCCTCCGACCATCAGGCGTTTTCAAAAACTTCTGGAGTGCTTCAGCACAGTGCAGCGTTTTTTTCAACAGTCCCTGAGTGCAAACCGGCAACTTCAAAAGAATTAGCTGCTGTAATCATTTAACAATGTGAGGTAAAAGAAATGAGACTCGTATTGAAACTTGTTCTTGTCAAGGTGATTTTTGGCCTGCTGTTTGTTCCCGGCCTGTGGGCTGATGAAGTCGAAGAAGCAGTGAAAGAAGGATTGCAGTATTACCAGGATGGCGATTTTTCCAGTGCCGCCGGCAGCCTGGAATATGCAGCCCAGCTTATTCGCCAGAAAAAAGGCGGCGAATTGGAGGCTTTTCTGCCTGAACCCCTGCCCGGCTGGACAGCGGAAAACACCTCCTCCCAGGCCATGGGGGCATCCCTGTTCGGTGGGGGCGTGACCGCAGAGCGCAGTTACAACAAAGAAGACAGCAGCGCTATGGTCCAGATCGTCACCGATTCCCCCATGCTGCAGGGCGTGTTGATGATGCTGACCAATCCGGCAGTGGCGACAACCGATGGTGGCCGACTAAAGAAAATTAATGGCCAAAAGGCGGTAGTCAAATATGACCAGCAAAGAAGGAGCGGCGAAATCCTGGTCGTCGTTGCCAACAGATTCCTGGTGACCATCGAGGGCAGCGATATTTCGCAGGAAGACCTGCTGGCCTATGCCGAGGGTATAGATTTCCAGGAAATGGCTGCGCAATAGAGCTCGCCGCAAGACGTCTCTTGCATCCCTTTGCTATGCCCCCGCTAAGGGGGCGACGTCATCCCAGGTACCTCTGGTACTTCAATAAGCAGCCTGTATCGGGCCAGACTGAGTGAGTACCGGACAGGAAGAATGCCGGTGAAGCTATGAAAAGATTTGTTGGCTGGATCATTCTGGGGACTCTGGTTTTCTATCTTCTAGGAGGTCTTACACCCTTTTTCAGAAATCTCGCATCACTTCTTGCCTGGCTCGTTCCTGTCATTATGTGGGCCTCTCTTGGTCGAAGTTCCCGTCATCAAACCCTGTTTCTTGTGGTACTTGGTCTTCTGGCCATTGCCTTTGCCGCGTACCAGGGCGTTTTTTTGGGCTGGGAGCAGATACTGGCAATCAACCTTCCGTTACTGGCAATGTTCGTGGCCGTCAGCTTTCTCACCCTTACCAGCCCCGGTATCGATGACCCCTCATTGCCGGAGGGCCGGCGAGCAGTTGTGTTGACGGCGATCGGCACTCATCTGCTCGGCGCCGTCATCAATCTTTCCGTCATCTTCGTCTTTGGCGACCGTCTGCAAAAAGCCGGGACGCTCAGCAGGGAGCAGCAGATTATTCTGGTCAGAACATTCTGTGCCGCCGCCTGGTGGTCGCCGTTTTTTATAGCTACGGGTGTCGCCCTTACCTATGCTCCTGATATGCTCTGGCGGGAAACGTTGATTCCAGGAATCCTGATGAGTGTGGTGGCCCTCACCTTTTCCGTAATCGAGGTCTGCTGGTTCAGAAACGAGCATTTTTCCGGCTATCCTCTGCAAAGAGAGAGTCTGACAGTGCCTCTGTTCCTTGCCGGCGCTGTCATTGCAGTACATCATTTCTACCCGGATTTCAGCATACTCACACTCATCTGCCTGCTCGCCCCCGGGGGCGCCCTGCTGTTTATGAAAGGCCGGCCGCGACTCTCGGCACTGTATGACTTTATCCACTGCAGAGTGTCGTCGGTGAGCAGCCAGTTTGCTCTTTTTCTTGCCGCGGGCGTTTTCTCCACCGGCATAAAGTCACTGATCACCGTCTACCCGACAGTGTTCGTCCTCAATTCGGCACGATTTTCCCCCTTGCTTTTTGCAATCACTTCAGCGGTGATGATCACAGTCGGAATAGCAGGCATGCATCCTGTTGTCAGTATCGCCATCGTCAGTCCTTTGCTGCTGCCTCTCCATCCGGATCATTCGCAGCTTGCTTTTCTGTTTCTCACCAGTTGGGCGGTATCGACGGCCTCCAGCCCGCTATCCGGTGTTGGATTGACACTGGTCAGCCGGTTTCGGGCCTCTCCACGAATGATTCTCCAGAGTAATTATCATTATGCCATTGCCATGTGGGCGGCCGCTTCGACGCTCAACGCCATCTATTTCTGATGGAAAGCGTACGGCGGAGGTGAGATGCGACTGGCAAGATAATTCCAGTCGGGTAGCTCTTTGAAGAAAATGTACTAGAATATTCTGATGAGGCCTTTTTAGGCGTCACCCCATATGCACTTACCAGCAAAAAAACTCAGCACGAGGGTATTCTCATGTCGACAGCGGTACAAGCTCTACTGGCTGCAACACCAATTATCCTGGCCGCCGTACTGCTCGTCGGCCTTCACTGGCCGGCCCGGCGGGCCATGCCCGTGGTTTATCTCGCCGCAGCAGGCATTGCGCTTTTCTTCTGGGAGATGAGCCTTACCCGTGTTCTTGCCTCAACCGTCCAGGGAATAATAGTCACCGCTGCCGTTCTCTGGATTATTTTCGGGGCCATTATGCTGCTCAACACTCTCCAGAATTCCGGGGCCATTTCGACAATTCGAGCCGGTTTCACCGATATAAGCCCGGACCGACGCGTCCAGGCGCTGATTCTTGCCTGGCTTTTCGGGTGTTTTATTGAAGGTGCTTCCGGATTCGGCACGCCGGCAGCCATAGCAGCACCCCTGCTGGTGGCCATTGGCTTTCCCGCTCTCGGCGCGGTAATGGTCGGCCTGATGATCCAGTCAACTCCGGTATCGTTCGGAGCCGTCGGCACCCCTATCATCATCGGCGTCAACACCGGACTCGACCATATAGCATTGGGCAGGCAACTCATGGAGACCGGCTCGAGCTGGGATGCCTTCCTCCAGCTCATCACTTCGGAAGTGGCCGTGGGGCATGCCATCGTCGGAACCCTGATGCCGTTATTGATGGTCATGATGCTTACCCGATTCTTCGGTAGAAACAGAAGTTGGAAAGAGGGGCTGGCGATGATGCCCTTCGCCCTTTTTACCGGCCTGGCCTTTGCCATTCCCTACGCCCTCACCGGCATTTTTCTCGGTCCAGAATTTCCTTCGATAGTCGGTGCCCTCATCGGGATGGCCATAGTTGTCCCTGCCGCCAGGAGCGGTTTTCTCGTACCGAAGACCACCTGGGATTTCGCTCCCCAGGAAGAGTGGCCAAAAGCCTGGTTTGGCAGCATTACGCCAAAACCTCCCAGCGCCGATGAACGCAAGATCTCTCTCTGGCTGGCCTGGACTCCGTATCTGCTGGTCGCCGTTATTCTGGTTGCCAGTCGCGTTTTTACAGATTTCAAGGCTCTGCTTTTACGTGTTTCCTTCGGGTGGCGCAATATCCTCGGAGAAGCAGGTGTCAGCGCCTCCATTGAACCGCTCTATCTGCCCGGTGGAATTTTGTTGTTCGTCTGTCTGGTGACCTTTGCCCTCCACAGGATGAAGCCATCTCAACTCGCTTCCGCCGCCGGCGACGCCGGCAAAACCCTTATCGGCGCCGGCTTTGTTCTAATTTTCACTATCCCGATGGTACGTATTCTCATTAATTCCGGAGTGAATGGCGCCGATCTGGCATCCATGCCTGTGGCCATGGCCAGTTTTGTCGCCGAAACCTTCGGCTCGGTCTATCCGCTATTTGCCCCTACTGTCGGTGGCCTTGGAGCATTCATCGCCGGCTCTAACACTATCAGCAACATGATGCTCAGCCAGTTCCAGTTCGAAGTGGCGAACGCACTCAGCGTTTCAGGGGCGGTGATGGTTTCCCTGCAGGCTATCGGCGCTGCGGCCGGTAATATGGTCGCCATTCATAATGTTGTCGCTGCTTCGGCAACTGTCGGCCTTCTGGGACAGGAGGGAAGGACGCTGCGTATGACCATTATTCCAACCGTATACTATGTACTGGCCACGGGGATCCTTGGTCTGCTGGCCATTTATGTGCTGGGACTGACGGACCCTCTTATGGCTCTGTAGCAGGCACATAACAAGCTTTGCACCCTCAATATTAGGCGTTTTCAAATTTGGAAGGTCGGCTCTTCACTTCAGTCACCCCGAAAAGATCGAGACAGCGCACGCCCATATAGCTGAAGAAAAACCGCCCGTCGGCATCAAGGATAAATCTGTAAACCACTCCCGGTATATTGGTGACGAGATGACGATATTTCTGCTCGCTTTCCTGCAGAGCCTGCTGCGCCGTCCTCCGTTGATTCATGGCGCTGTTTTTCTTATGAATGACTTCGATGATCAGCGCTCCCGCCAGAACAAAAAGCGCCACAACCATCAGTCGGGAGATAAGCTGATAGGGCGATACCTCCAGAAGGATGGAATCAATCAGAGAAACAGGTCTCCGGAAGGCAAGTTCCTTGAGGTTGAAGTCGAAACAGAAATAGGCGCAGGCGCTGGTCTGTACTCAGCCTATCGCGATTCTAGTGTTTTTCCAGGATTTTTCCGGTACGTTATCTTCGCCTATTCTCCACATCTGCCGGCTTCGTGGCCGCCGGAGAGATGGCGGAGAAGAAATCTTCATGTTGACATTCATCGATTGAAGGAGAATATTCAGAGACCCTGCCGCAAAGAGTGGCACCATAAAACGGCTGGCCATCTCAACTCACGAAATACTCGGAATAGGCTCTTAGGACAGGGCACTCGTCATGGCGGACCAACCAAAAGACAGGATTTTTCAGATAGAGGCGATCGGGGAAGATTTTTCTTTCAACGAGCGGGTTGTCGAAGTCTTCGACGACATGCTCGATCGTTCAATTCCCTTTTACCGCGAGGTTATCAGGGCAACGGCGGAGCTGCTTGATAGACTTCTTATAGAAAATGACCGCATCGTCGACCTCGGCTGCGCCACGGGCACTACTCTGCTCGAATTCTGCCGGCTGATGGGCTCTGACGAGATTTCCTTTGTGGGTGTCGACAACTCCAGGGCCATGCTGGAAAAGGCCCGGCTCAAGGCCGAACTCTACACTAAAAAAAGGCGAATAGATTTTCTCGAGGAGGATATAGCCACTATCAACCTCCCCGGGACCGGTGCCTTCATCCTCAATTATACCCTGCAGTTCATCCGTCCGGTTCAGCGCGAGAGCTTTCTCAAAAAGATCTACGACAATCTGCGTCCCGGCGGCGTGCTTATCCTCGGTGAAAAAACCATCAGCCACGACCGGCTGCTCAACCGGGTATTCATCGAACTCTATCACAATTTCAAACGGAACAAGGGCTATTCGGAGTTGGAAATCGCCAAAAAACGCGAGGCCCTGGAAAACGTCTTGATCCCCTTTTCCGTTGAAGAGAACAGGGCGCTGCTGAAGAAGGTGGGATTTGCCTCCGCCGAGTGTTATTTCCAGTGGTTCAACTTCGTCTCCATAGCCGCCGTCAAAAACGAAGAGGTCCCCAGGTAACAATGGAATATCTCGATTACCTTTCACCTTCCGTCGATGTCGAGGCCGTAGCCGCCGAACACCAGGCCAGACAGCGCTGGGTAAACCAGGATAAAAAGGGATTTCTCCGCTACCGCAGACCATGCATGGACCTGTCGAAGTACAGGGCCCGGCACATTGACTGCAGCGGCGACACCATTGTCATCGGTGAGGCTCTGGAGGTGGACAGGCAGCAGCAGCTGGAGATCGAAGGCTACCTGCGGGCCTTCATGCCCTGGCGCAAAGGACCGTTTTCGGTTTTCGGCACCCATATCGACGCCGAATGGCGCAGTGAAAGAAAATGGCGGCGGCTCCTGCCCGAACTGCCCCCGCTCGAAGGCAAAACGATTGCTGACATCGGCTGCAGCAACGGCTACTATATGTTCCGTATGCTGCCGCATTCGCCGGCCCTTGTGCTTGGTTTCGAACCTTCTGTCCAGCATTACTACTGTTTTCAGGCTCTCCGCACTATGGCGGGAGCAGCCAGCCTCCATATCGATCTACTCGGTGTAGAGCATATCGGTCTCTTTCCGGAATGCTTCGACGTCATCTTCCTCATGGGAATCATCTACCATCGCCCCTCTCCCATCGATGTGTTGCGAAACATCCATGCGGCCCTCAAGCCCGGCGGCACATTGCTTCTCGAGTCCCAGGCCATTCCCGGAGACGAACCCTACGCCCTGTTCCCCGAGAAGACCTATGCCAAGGTACCGGGAACCTATTTCGTGCCCACCGGCAGCTGTCTGATCAACTGGATGCAGCGCGCCGGCCTGAGCCATACAAAACTGTTCTGCTCACATCCCATGTCTTCCGCCGAACAGCGCCGGACGGAATGGATGACCTTCGAATCCTACAATGATTTCATCGATGCCAACGACCCCAACCGCACTGTCGAAGGCTATCCCGCTCCCCAGCGGGTATTCCTCCTTGGCAGAAAATAGCCTCCACCGCCGGTTATTTTTTTTGATTATCCCTTATTCTCAGCAGCTCGGTCTGAAACAGGGATACTCTTTTGCTGTTACGCCACCCATCTCTGGGGGCTGGACTGCAGCCGTACAGGCTGCAAACGCCCGTGAAAAGAGCACCCCTGTCTCCCCATAATTAGTTAGGCTGAGTTTCGGGGGGAATCAGCTTTGTTTTTCGAAGGTGAATTTTCGGATTGGCGCAGGCAGAGATTTCCTGGCCGAAAAAAAAGATCGTCATTGCCATATGGATAAACAGGATATACTGTTGCCCCACAATTGTTATCCGCTCAGACGATGTGTCATTTCGCCGTATGCTGAGGCATTGACAGCACAATTGAAACTTTTACCGCAACAGGAGTTAGACAATGGAGACCAAGAACTGTACCCTGTATCACGGTGGCCTCAAGGGCGCCGAGGCCACCTTCGGTGAGTTGGCCGAGGAATACGGCCTCAGGGAGGTTATCTACACCTTCGAAGGTCACAAATTAAGCAGGGAGAAAAACACCTCCGTCCTCAGCCAGGATGAGCTCGAGCGTGGTGACATCAGCATGGAACTCGCCTCCCGCATGCTCAACCGGACCTATTACGAAACAGACAAAATCCGGAAAGTCCTCCAGACCATTTTTCATATGGTCAACAGCGGGCATCAGATTTTTGTAATCGGCACCATCCAGGAGGGAGGGGCGGTCAAAGGAGGAACAGGCTGGGCCGTCGAACTTGCCAAGATGTTCAACCGTCCGCTGCACGTATACGACCAGCCCACCAAAAAATGGTATACCTGGAAAGACGGCTGGCAGGAAGATAGTCCGACGATTGAATACGATACCTTCGTCGGTTCCGGGACCCGCTACCTCAGTGACGCCGGTCGGGAAGCCATTACCAGGCTCTATGCCGATTCCTTTAAAGGCTGAACGGCAAAGACAGCAGCACACCGGAAGCCGCAAGGCCCGCTCCAAACCACTACGGATGAATGATGCGCAGGGCTAGGCGTCGAGATTGACGACCACCCTGCCCTTCTGTCTGCCTTTGAGCATCAGCTCGATGTGATGATCGAGTCCCTCCAGACCGATCTCCTCACAGATATCAAGCAAGGAGTCGACTTTCCATTCACCACTCAACAACTGCCATATCTCTTGGCGAAGCGGCATCGGGCAGTTTTGGGAATCTATGCCCACCAGCCGGACGCCACGCAGAATGAAGGGGAAAACGGTCAGGGGCAGGTCGGGGGAAGCAACATTGCCGCAGCAGGTAACTGTGCCAAACGGCGCCGTTGATTTGATGGCGGTGGCCAGTGTCTCACCGCCTACGGTATCGATGACACCGGCCCAGGCGACTTTGAGCATGGGCCGGCCACTATCATCGACGGCGTCCTCTCTGTCGATCACTTTGACGGCTCCCAATTTCTTGAGATACCGTTTGCCTTCCGGCTTGCCGCTGACCGCCACAATCTTGTAGCCCAGCTTGGCGAGCAGGGAGACGGCCAGACTGCCAACGCCGCCGGATGCACCGGTAACGAGTATTGTCCCGTCTTTTGGCCCAACCCGCTCTGTCAGCGCATGTACCGACAGCGCGGCCGTAAAGCCGGCGGTGCCGAAGATCATGGCCTCCCCGAGATTTAATCCTTCCGGAAGTTTGACCACCCATTCCGCCGGAACACGGATATATTGCTCGAAGCCGCCACAGGTATTCATACCCAGATCATAGCCGGTGACCAGAACCTTATCTCCCTCTTCAAACTCCTTGCTCTCACTCTCAACAACCTCTCCGGCGGCGTCGATTCCCGGGGTATGTGGATATTTTTTGGTTACCCCCCGATTGCCACTCGCCGACAGAGCGTCTTTGTAATTAAGTGATGAATAGCGCACCCGTATGAGAACGTCGCCGGCGGGCAGATCCTGTACCGCTTTCTTTTTGATATTGATTTTGAATTCAGCTGAATTGGTCTCCTCGACCACCAGGGCCTTGAAAATCTTATAATCTGATTTCACGCTTTCCCTTCTCCTGATAGAGTTGTTGTTTGTTCCTACCGCCACTCACAGGTAATACGACCACCACTTTTCCCGGGAAAAGCAGCGCTGCCGCTTTCGCGAAATATTTCCGGTCCGGGATGCTTCCGCGTCGCAGATCCGGTAATGGGGGTTACCCTCGACTTCTGTTGCAAGCCGTAGTCATCTCAAAGCTTCAAGGTCGCGAAACGTACTGTGAATAGATCTGCGGTATATTTTCCGCATAGGGATATAGTGACGTACCGCCATACTGTACTCCATTGTAGTACATCTGGAGCGGTATTTCCAGCATAAGTTCATAATAAGGCTTTATCGTCGCAGCGCCACCCCTGTCATCCCACTATTGTATCGAGCGCCTGCAACAGCATGCGGCACTGGTCATCGGTGCCAACGCTTATCCGCAGATACTGGTCTATTCTCGGTTGGAGGAAATGGCGTACCAGAATGTTTTTTTGGCGCAGGGCCTGGCTGAGTGCCACGGCATCATGATGCCTATGGCGTGCAAATACAAAATTTGCCAGGGACGGCAGAACCTCGAAGCCCCTGACGCCAAGTCCGGTTGAAAGGCGTTCCCTGGTGGCAACGATCTTCTCACACGTCTCTTCGAAGTAATTGTGATCGGCCATCGACGCTGCCCCGCCGGCAATGGCGAATTTATCCAGGGGATAGGAGTTGAAGCTGTTCTTGACCCGCTCGAGGCCTTCCACAAGCTCTTCCCGGCCCAAGGCAAAACCGACTCGCAGACCGGCAAGCGCACGTGATTTGGACAATGTCTGCACAACCAGGAGATTGTCGTAGTCATCAACGAGTGCCACGGCAGACTCACCGCCGAAATCTATATAAGCCTCATCAACGATGACCACGGAGTTGCGATTACCGCGCAATAACGAGTCGATCTGTCCAAGCTCGAGACAGCGACCGGTAGGCGCGTTGGGATTGGCGAAGAGGATGCCGCCGTTCTCCCGAGCGTATTTCCCTAACTGGATTTCGAAATTGTCCCCCAGAGGGATCTGGATGCAGTCGACATCATAGAGCCTGCAATAGACCGGATAGAAACTGTAGGAGATGTCCGGGCAGAGTATCGGCCGCCGCTGCTGCAGCAAGGCCTGGAAGGCATGGGCCAGAACCTCGTCGGAGCCGTTGCCGACGAATACCCGGGAGGCGGGCTGATCATAATAACGGCCGATTGCCTCTTTCAGTTCGAGGCATTCCGGATCGGGATAGAGACACAGGCCGGAGGTCGCCTGCTCCTGCATGGCCTTGAGCGCTCTTGGCGAGGGGCCGTAGGGGTTTTCGTTGGTGTTGAGCTTTACCAGACCTTCTATTTTCGGCTGCTCCCCGGGGGTGTAGGGGCTCAGATTTCTGACTTTTTCACTCCAATATCTACTCATTGCTGTTTCCTTATTGCTCTTGTACAGCTGCACACCCGAGAACGTCCGTGGCTCTGCTGCGGCAACAGCCGTTTCTTTTTATCAGCTCAATAACGTCGCCTGTGCTCCGGCTGCAGCTGACCCTACCCAAATTGGCTGGTTTTGGCCATCATTATTGCAGAGGCCGACAATGCTCCTTGATCTTTTTCCCGCATGCGATACAATTCTACCAGACCGCCTGTACCTACACCCACATATTCCCCGATGAGGCACATCCATGCGCTGGAAACAGTTCCTTACCCCCGTCACATCTCTTGACAGCACTAAGATGCAGGAAATGCTCGACAAAACCGGCGAAGAGGTTCAGCTGGTCGATGTACGCCAGCCTTCCGAATATCGCTCTTCCCACATTCCCGGGGCGCAACTCATCCCTTTGCCGACACTGACCAAGTCCCTCGATCAGCTGGACCGCGACAAACCTGTGGTGGTCTACTGAGCCATAGGCGGAAGGAGCCGCGTGGCGGCTCAGCAACTGGCGGGGGAAGGATTCAAAAACGTCATCAACCTCAAGGGCGGCATCAAAGGCTGGGAGGGTGTAGAAGCCATCGGCGGCGAAGAGCTGGGAATGGAGGTTTTCGACGATCTCGACTCGGCTGAAACTATACTGAAAACAGCCTACTCACTCGAACAGGGACTGCAGGACTTTTACCTGCGCATGATGCAGGAGGTGAAGGAATCGGAGGTGGTAAAAATTTTCGGCAAACTGGCCGACATCGAGGATATCCACAAGGAGAAGATTTTTTCTGAATACAGCAGAGTGACAGGCGCAAGCGACCTTGCCGCCTTCGAAAAAGAGCTGCGCCAGGATTTTGTCGAAGGCGGACTCACCACCGAGGAGTATACCGAACGTTTCGGTGCCGATTTCGCCAAAGAAGAAGATGTCATCAGCCTGGCCATGTCCATAGAAGCCCAGGCCCTTGATCTCTACTCCCGCGCAAGCCGAAAGACGGAAGATACCACCGGTCGGGATATGCTGGAGCGCATAGCCCAGGAGGAACGCTACCATCTCGAACAGCTTGGCTCACTGATGGACGCACTGCTGGAGGAAAGAGATGAGTAAAAAGCTGGTGCTGGCCGGAGGCGGCCACGCCCATATGATGATCCTGGCCGAGTTGGCGAACATCATTGCTGACGGCCATCAGGTAACGGTTATCCAACCCTCGGACCACCATTATTACTCGGGAATGGGCCCGGGAATGCTGAGCACCTACTACTCTGCTGACGATATTCGTTTCAATACCCGCTTCGTGGTCGAACGCCAGGGAGGTCTTTTTGTCAGGGACAAGGTGACGCGCATAGAAGCCGACAGCCAAACCGTTGTCACCGAAAACGGTACCAGTATTGCCTATGACGTTCTCTCCTGCAACCTCGGCAGCTTCGTACCCTTTGAGCATATCGAAGGCGGCCGGGAGAGGATTTTCACCGCCAAACCGATAGAGCGTCTGCTCGAAGCTCAACGGAAAATCATCGAACTGGCGGATACTGGCCGTATATCGATCTGCGTCGTCGGCGGCGGTCCGGCGGCGGTGGAAATCGCCGGCAACTGTCATCACCTGGCCGCGGCCAGGGGATCTAAAGACATTGATATCCACCTTCTGGCGGGCAAAAAAATGATGGCAGGCTACAGCGACGCCATCGGCAGAATCATCCGCAAGACCTTTGACTCCCGGGGGGTGGCCATCGACGAATCCGGCTATGCAACAACAATCGTCGATGGTTCCGTCATTCTCGACAACGATAAGAGCTTCTCGGCCGACATCATTTTCGTAGCCACCGGTGTCAAGCCCTCCCGGGTTTTCGCCGAATCCGGCCTGGCCACCGGCGCAGACGGCGGTCTACTGGTTGACCGCTTTCTTCGTTGTCCCGACCACCACAATATATTCGGCGGAGGTGACTGTATCTCTTACTCGCCCTCCCCCCTGGACAAAGTCGGTGTCTACGCGGTGCGCCAGAACCCGGTGTTGCTGCACAACGTCAAGGCGGCCCTCAACGGTACTGAGTTGCAGCAGTTCGACCCAGGAGGCAACTATCTGCTTATCTTCAACCTCGGTGAAAAATACGGTGCCCTGCAGAAAGGCCCGTTTGTCTGGGGCGGCAAGAGCTCCTTTTTTATCAAAGATTATATCGACAGAAAATTCATGCGCAGGTTTCAAACACTGGAAGAGTAAAAATCGTACATAATTGTTCCATTCCCCACAAATGTGTTATCTTCTGCCCACCGCTGGAGCTCCATCCCCTTACGCCTTTTCCACCATTGCGCCATCCAGGTTGCCGAATTTGGGGCGATGAGTGAAACTTGTCCAATAGATTCCCCACCGGCACCGTTATTGCAAAACCAGTAATAACGAGTCTCCCCGCCTCTCTGTCATACTCCGCGGGGCAGCGCGCCTGAGGTGTAGCCATGACCATGATAATTGATACGACACTGCGTGAAGGCGAACAGTCGCCCGGCGTTCGCTTTACGCCGTCGCAAAAGCAGCAAATAATTGATGGTGTTGTCCGGGCCGGCGTCAACGAGATGGAACTGGGCATCGCCTCACCTCTCATCGACACCACCGCCGATCTTCTCGCCTACTGCAAAAACACACACCCCGGCCTCGCCCGTTCGCTCTGGAGCCGTTGCAGGGAAGAAGACATTCGATTCGCAGCGGAACTCAAAGCGGACATTGTTTCGCTGTCGCTACCGGCCTCCGATGTTCTCATCGAAAAGAAAATGGAAAAAACCAGGGAGTGGACGATCAGCCGTCTGCAAACGGCAATTGCCTTCGCCCGCCGGCTCGGCTTGCAGGTGGCTGTGGGCTTTGAAGACGCCACCCGGGCCGAACTGCACTTTCTCCAGCAACTGGCCAAGATAGCCAGGCAGGGGGGTGCTGTCAGGCTGCGCCTGGCCGACACCATCGGCACGGCTTCACCCGCCGAAATGGCCTCGATGGTCACCGAGGTGGCCAAGGTTGCTGGCGATTGCCGCATTTTCGTTCACTGTCACAACGATTTCGGCATGGCCACAGCCAATGCTGTCACGGCCATCGAAGTGGGAGCGGCCGGAGCGGACGCTACCGTACTCGGTCTTGGCGAACGATGCGGCTGCACCCGGCTCGAAGAGCTTGCCGGCTACCTACACCTGAAAAGACATGCAGAGTACAACATGGGCGAAATAGCCGTATTGTGCCGCTATACCGCCCGATCGTTGGGTAGAGTAATTGCCGGCAACCAGCCCTTTACAGGCGAGGACATCTTTACCTGTGAAACCGGCCTGCACCTGCAGGCACTGCAAAAGCATCCCGAAACCTACGAACCCTACACCCCCGAGACCGTCGGCGCCCGCCGCAGACTGTTACTCGGCCCCAAGGCCGGTCGCAAGGCCTTCATCGGTCATCTGCGCCGGAAAGGCTTTGGCGTCCCTGAACACATCGACGATGACACCATACGAAAAATGCGCTATTGCCTCGCCGACCCGACCGCAACAGACGACACTCTCGCCGCCTTTCTGACCCCCCTTTCCTCAGCTGCGATTTCCTGATCCCCCTGACCTTCCTACAACTCTGGATCCAATTACCTACGAAACTCATACTGGTCCTCTGGAGGTGCTTATCTCACGGGTCCTAGCAGCCAGGACGACTGCAGCGAAGCCCCAGGATGGGTTCATGACGTCCCGTGAAAAGATCTATTCCGACCATCCGTTACTCGTTGAAATTACGGGACACACAAATACACAGCCTTACAGATTTGGGAGGGAGAATAGCTCTGAATTAAAAACCCCCTGCTTCCACGAAGGGAAGCAGGGGGTTTTTGCTTTCTGCATCAAGAGGAACTTTTCCTCTTCTCTCTTTCAGATACTGCGTTGCCGCCAGGAAAACATCATTCCCGGCGGCAACTTTCTACGTGTTTCTAGATTGCGTCCGTTCCGCTCTCACCGGTTCGGATACGCATGACATTTTCCACCGGCAGGACAAAGATCTTGCCGTCGCCGATTTTGTTGGTATTGGCAGCTTCGCGGATAGTGGTGACGACCTTGTCCGCCAGATCTTCGTCCACTACCAGCTCGATTTTGGCCTTGGGATTGAACTCGACCTGGTACTCGGCTCCGCGGTAGACCTCCTTGTGGCCTTTCTGCCTGCCATAGCCTTTGACTTCGGAAACGGTCATGCCGGCGATACCGAGTTCGTTAAGGGCTTCCTTTACCGCTTCTAACTTGAAGGGCTTAATAATGGCTTCTATTTTTTTCATGATACTCCTCTTATCAGTCTTTGGTAAACTCAGGATATGCGTCAAGACCGCACTCGGATATATCGCAGCCCTCGAGCTCTTCTTCTTCGCTCACTCTGATACCCATGACGACTTTGATGATCATCCAGGTAACGATACTGGTGCCGAATACCCAGGCGAAAATCACCACCGCCCCGATAAGCTGAGCAATCAACGATCCATCCGGGTTGGTGAAGGATACGGCAATCAACCCCCAGATTCCGACAACACCATGCACGGAAATGGCACCGACCGGATCATCGATCTTGGCCTTGTCGATAAAGACAATGGAGGCAACGACGATCAGGCCGCCAATGGCGCCGACGATGGTAGCCAGCAACGGACTCGGCGTCAGCGGTTCAGCGGTGATGGCGACCAGGCCAGCAAGGGCGCCGTTGAGGGCCATGGTCAGATCGGCCTTGCCAAACCAGGCTCGGGAAAAGAGCAGGGCGGCGACGAGCCCGCCGGCGGCGGCAGTATTGGTGTTGACAAAGACCATGGAGACAGCATTGGCCTCTTCGATGTTGGATATTTTCAGCTCGGAACCACCGTTGAAACCGAACCAGCCAAGCCAGAGAATAAAGGTACCGAGGGTGGCCAGGGGCAGATTGGCACCAGGGATTGCATTGATTCTGCCCTTGACGTATTTCCCCGCACGCGGTCCCAGAAGGATAACACCGGCGATAGCCGCCGAGGCGCCACAGAGATGAACAACACCAGATCCGGCAAAGTCGAGGAAGCCAAGACCGTCAAGAAAACCACCGCCCCATTTCCAGTAGCCCTGCACGGGATAAATAAAACCGGTCATGACGATGGCGAAGATCAGAAAAGCCCAGAGTTTCATACGTTCGGCGACCGCGCCGGAAACGATGGACATGGCTGTAGCCACAAACACCACCTGGAAAAAGAAATCGGACATGGAAGAGTAGTAGGTATCCCCTCCGCTGGCAAGCACGTCTTTAACGCTGTTATCCGGACCAAGCAAGAAGCTGATTCCGGGGATGATGCCATTGCCGTTACCGTACATGATATTGTAGCCGACAATCATATACATGATACAGGCAATAGAATACAAGGCGACGTTTTTGGTCAGAATCTCCACCGTATTTTTGCTGCGGACCAGACCGGCCTCGAGCATGGCAAATCCTGCTGCCATCCACATGACCAGCGCTCCGGACATGAGGAAATAAAAGGTGTCGATGGAATAGGCCAGATGAATGACGGTTTCCCCGACATTTGCATCCTCGGCCAGAGCCGGTAAACCGGCGGCCAGAACCGCAAAAAACGCAGCTCCGCTCCAATAGGTGCTTGGTTTAATTTTCATTGGTGCTTTCACAACATGTTCCTCCTGATGAATTGATTTTTGTCTGCATTTGTTCTGCAGACCTCCCTATAGCCAACAACTGTCTCTCTTATTACAATCGGTGTGCCAAAGTATGTATATTTGATTTTTAATATATTATTTCAGAATCTTACAACAACTGAAACCGCATTTGTCATATTCCAAATGGTACTTTTTTATACATTTTTGTTGGCTACGTTTGTCTGTATTCACGTTTATGTAATACACAGAATCCGCAGTTCCATAGTTACAGATCAGCGAAAGGAGTCATACCGATTAAGGCCGTACTTCTTGATACGGTATCCCATCTGTCGCTGAGTCAAGCCAAGCTCCCGGGCCGCCCTCACCTGCACCCAGCCGTTTCTTACAAGTGCCGCCTTGATCTCCTCCCGCTCGATATCCGAAAGCGACCGGCCAGACGGCGAACGCGGAGGGGGTGCAGCGGCCACCTCCGGACCTGCCTGCGCCACCGCACCAGGCGAGAGCTCCGAGCGGAGAATATTTTCCGGCAAGTCCTTAAGAGTCAAACGGTCATCCTCGGCAAGAATAACCATGCGCTCGACCAGATTCTGCATCTCACGAACATTGCCGGGCCAACGAAAATTCAGCAGAAAGTCCAGAAGCTCCGATGTCATTTTGACGTTCTTGCCATTTCTCTTGTTGCTTTTGCCGAGAAAGTGATTGAAGAGAAGCGGAATATCATCCTTGCGCTCCCGCAACGGCGGAAGTACGATAGGCACAACATTGAGACGATAATACAGATCGGCTCGAAACCGCCCCTGGCTCACCGCCTCCTCAAGGCTGACATTGGTCGCCGCCACCACACGCACATCAACCTGAAAGGTTTTGGTACCACCAAGTCGCTCAAACTGCTGCTCCTGGAGCACACGCAGCATCTTGGCCTGCAGGGAGAGCGGCATCTCGCCGATTTCGTCAAGAAAAATTGAACCGCCGTCTGCCAGCTCAAAACGACCGGGCCGGGTGGCATGGGCGCCGGTGAACGCCCCTTTCTCATGACCGAAAAGTTCGCTCTCAAGCAGGGTCTCGGGTAGAGCGGCACAGTTGATCTTGACAAAAGCCCGACTCTTGCGCTCGCTGCCCTCATGTATGGCGCGAGCCACCAGCTCCTTGCCCGTCCCGGATTCACCCAGGAGCAGTGCCGTGGCACTGCTCCTGGAAATCTTGTCAATGACACCAAAAACCTCCTGCATAGGTTTGGAGTGCCCTATAATGAAGTGCCCATCATTGATCTGATGAATCCTGGCCTTGAGCGACTCGTTCTCCTGCAGCAGCTTGGCCTCCTTCTTCTCTATCTCCTTATGCAGGGTCAGAAACTGAGCGATCAAGGTAGCCAGCACCGTCAGAAAGCGAATATCCTCCTCAAAGCTGACCTCATCGCCGAAAATCCGGTCCACGGTGAGCACCCCTTCGGGCTGATCCTTGACCATCACCGGCACCCCGAGAAAGGAGACCTTGTCACGCGAGACACCCGTACGGGCACCGGTGCGGTTGAGAAACAGCGGTTCACTCTGTATATCGGGAACGACAAACGGCGAACGAGTCCTGAAGATCTGACCTATCACCCCCTCGTCAGGCCTATACACCCCCCGCAACTCCTCGGCCTCGGACAATCCACAGGATGCGGTTATCACCAGACTGGAACTGGCAGGATCATACAGCAGCAGCGTCGCCCTTTCCATCTTCAGCGTGGTATTCACCACCTCGAGAATCCTCTCAAGAGAAACCTCGAGATCGACGGCACTGCCGATCAGCTCGGTTATTCTGTGCAACGCCAGCAGCTCCAAACCCTGCGTAGAGTTACCCGCCGACATTCTGTCATACTCACTGGTCGCCATCTTTCCTCCCTTTCAACTCATCACACCCCAACAGCTCAGTCACTCAATGACGAGTATAGCAAACACCATGCCATCACCTATATAGTAATATTTTTCAGCATGTTATATGTTTTACTCCTACTTACAAGGGACATCGGCCACAGTTTTTGTCACATTTTTGTGCTGAAGAGATGCGTGTTTATAACAGAGAAGTAATGTTTTGAGATCAAGCACCAGCCGTGCTGAAACTTTGTCCAAGACACAACAATTATGTATGGAAAATACAAATAGGGTGTTGTTGTTACTTGAAGGGCACTCTGCTTCAGGCTGGACATTGATCTGCTATATATATGTATTTGTGAGTATTTACCTAAACACAGACAAGTGGCACAGGCCTTGCTCAAAGGAAGGGCAGGCAAATAGCCGGATCGACATCGATCGCGCTCAAAGGTGAGACAGGCGGCGACGAGATCTTGGCATTACTCAAATACAGGAGGTAATCATGAGAAAAGTCGCAATTTACGGCAAAGGCGGTATCGGCAAATCAACGACAACCCAGAATACGGTGGCAGGGCTTGCCGAGATGGGCAGAAAGGTAATGGTGGTCGGCTGTGATCCCAAGGCGGACTCCACCCGCCTTCTGCTCGGGGGACTGGCACAGAAATCCGTACTCGACACCCTGCGCGAAGAGGGCGAAGACGTCGAACTCGACGATATCAGAAAGGCAAGTTTCGGCGGATCATGGTCTGTGGAATCGGGCGGCCCGGAGCCTGGCGTCGGTTGCGCCGGTCGAGGCATCATCACCTCGATCAACATGCTTGAATCCCTCGGCGCCTACGAGGAAAGCGAAGGCTTGGACTATGCCTTCTACGATGTCCTCGGCGATGTTGTCTGCGGCGGTTTTGCCATGCCCATCAGAGACGGCAAGGCCGAAGAGATCTATATCGTCTGTTCCGGCGAAATGATGGCCATGTACGCCGCCAACAATATCTGCAAGGGCATAATGAAATACGCCCAGTCCGGCGGCGTCCGCCTCGGCGGCCTGATCTGCAACTCCAGAAACGTCGACAATGAAAAAGAGATGATCATCGAACTCGCTGCCAAACTCGGCACCCAGATGATCTATTTCGTTCCCCGCGACAACGACGTACAACGGGCGGAAATTAACCGGAAGACCGTTATCGAATGGAACCCGGATGCCCCCCAGGCAAACGAATACAGAGGACTGGCCAAGGCCATCGACGCAAACGACATGTTTGTCATACCCAAACCGCTGGAAATCGAAGACCTCGAGCAGCTGCTTCTCGACTTTGGTCTCTTGGAAGCCTAACCCCAACCACCCATTTTTCAGGAGAAACGCAAATGATGATCATGATCAGAGCCATAGTGCGACCGGAAAAAGCTGACGATGTTCTCGCCGCTCTTATGGACGCCGGCTTTCCGGCGGTAACCAAATACTCCGTCACCGGGCGCGGCAAGCAAAGAGGCATCAAGATAGGCGAAGTAACCTACGACGAGATACCCAAAACCATGCTGATGAGTGTGGTCAAGGCCGACGACAAGGATTTCGTCATAAACACCATCATGGATGCCGCACGCTCCGGCAAGAAAGGAGCCTTCGGCGACGGCAAGATCTTTGTCGCCGACGTCGAAGACGTCTACACCATCAGCTCCGGCGTCAAGGAAGACGCTTCAGAGGCGGAGGAGGTAGCATGAAAGAGGTAATTGCTGTCGTTCGCATGAATATGATGAACAGAACCAAGGCGGCGCTCACCGATGCCGGCATAGATGCGTTTTTCGCCCATGAAGCTCAAGGACGGGGACTGGGGTTTGTCAACCGCAAACTGCTGGAAGGGGCGGAGGAAGGTTATGAAGAAGCCGCATCCTTGCTCGGCGAAAAGGGCAAACTCTACCCGAAAAGGATGGTGACGGTGGTGGTCGAAGACGACGAGGTCGAAGATGTGGTCGAGGCCATTGTCACCATCAACAAAACAGGCAAACCCGGGGACGGCAAAATTTTTGTCTTGCCGATGGCCGACGCCGTGCGCGTGCGCACCGGCGAGACCGGAGCCGCATCCATAGGATAATTAAGAGAGGTAGTATATCATGGGAAAAGCACATAAACTGGTGCAGTGGGATCCGCACAACGTCAAGGAAAAGCTGCTGGAGAAATATCCTCCCAAGGTTGCCCGTAAGCGCGCCAAGCAGATAATGATCAACGAGGCGCAGGAAAACACCACGCCCGAAATAGTCGCCAACGTCAGGACCATTCCCGGCATCATAACCATGCGCGGCTGCACCTACGCCGGCTGCAAGGGTGTCATCATGGGCCCGACCAGCGATATCGTCAACATCGTCCACGGTCCCATAGGCTGCAGCTTCTACGCCTGGCTGACCCGGCGCAACCAGACGGATGCCAAAAACGACACCGATGCCAACTATATAACGTACTGCATGTCCACGGATATGCAGGATTCGGATATCATTTTCGGCGGCGAGAAAAAACTGGAAATAGCCATCCAGGAAGCCTACGACATTTTCCATCCCAAGGCCATCGCCGTCTTTGCCACCTGTCCCGTTGGCCTCATAGGCGACGATATCCACGCCGTGGCCAAGAAGAAGAAAAACCAGTTCGGCGACTGCAACGTCTTTGCTTTCAGCTGCGAGGGCTACAAGGGCGTTTCCCAGTCGGCGGGCCATCACATCGCCAACAACCAGGTGTTCACCCATGTAGTAGGCGACAGCGACGTTGAAAAAACCGACAGGTTCAAGATCAACCTGCTGGGCGAGTACAATATCGGCGGCGACGGTTTCGAGATTGACCGGATTCTGGAAAAATGCGGCATAACCAACATTTCCACTTTTTCCGGCAACGCCACCTACGACAAGTTCGCCTCCGCCAACCAGGCGGATCTGAGCTGCGTCATGTGCCACCGTTCCATCAATTACGTTGCCGACATGCTCGAAACCAAATATGGGATTCCCTGGATCAAGGTGAATTTCATTGGCGCCGAGGCCTCGGCCAAATCGCTTAGAAAGATTGCCAAGTACTTTGACGATGAGGAGCTCATCGCCACGGTCGAGGAGGTCATTGCCGAAGAAATGCCCGCCGTCAAAGCGGTGCAGCAAGAGGTCTATCCCAGGACCGAGGGCAAGACGGCCATGCTCTTTGTCGGCGGCTCACGCGCCCACCACTATCAGGAGCTGTTCAAGGAAATGGGCATGAAGACCCTTTCCGCCGGCTACGAATTCGGCCACCGCGACGATTACGAGGGCCGCGAAGTACTGCCCGATCTCAAGGTTGACGCCGACAGCAGAAACATTGAAGAGATCCACGTTGAAGCCGATCCTGAGCTATACAACCCCAGAAGGAGCCCGGAAGAACTGGCCGCTCTGGAAGAGGCCGGCGTCGACTTCAAGTCCTACGAAGGTCTCAATCCGATCATGGAAGAAGGTTCCATAGTCGTCGACGATCTCAACCAGTACGAAGCCGAAAAACTGATCGAAATGCTCAAACCCGATCTCTTCTGCGCCGGTATCAAGGAAAAATATTCCATCCAAAAACTGGGCGTACCAATGAAACAGCTGCACAGCTACGATTCCGGCGGCCCCTATGCCGGTTTCAAGGGAGCCGTAAACTTCTATCGGGAAATCGACCGGCTGGTCAACAGCAGGGTCTGGAGCTATATGAAGGCTCCCTGGCAGGAAAACCCAGAACTCTCCGCCACCTATGTGTGGGAATAACATCTACCGGCAACTGTGGAAAATGATCATACCGTTCACTCTCATTTTCCACGACAGCCTTTAACTTATTGCGGGGTTACAGGACTCCATCGGGAAGGTACCACAATGCTACTGAGACATACACCAACAGAAATACAGGAACGCAAGGCGCTGATGATCAATCCGGCCAAGACCTGTCAGCCCATAGGGGCCATGTACGCGGCTTTGGGCATCCAGGGCTGCCTACCGCACAGCCACGGCTCACAGGGGTGCTGCGCCTATCACCGCAGCACCTTGACGCGCCACTACAAAGAACCCATCTCGGCGGCGACCAGCTCGTTCACCGAAGGCGCTTCGGTTTTCGGCGGCCAGGCCAATCTGCTGCAGTCGATTGACAATATCTTCACCGTCTACGAACCGGAGGTTATCGCCGTCCACACCACCTGCCTCTCGGAAACCATAGGCGACGACCTGCCGCAGATCTTCCACAAAGCCCAAAAGGACAAAAAGATTCCGGAAGGCAAAACGGTTATCGGTGCGCCGACGCCAAGCTACGTCGGCAGTCATGTAACCGGCTTTGCCAATATGGTCAAGGCCATGGCCGCTCTGGCCGAACCGGGAACCACGAAAAACGGCAAGATCAACATCATTCCCGGCTGGGTGGAACCCGCCGACATGGAAGAGCTAAAGCGTCTCGCCGCACTGATGGCAATCGAGATCAACATGTTCCCCGACACCTCCGGGGTCCTCGACGGCCCGCTTACCGGCAAATACGCCATGTTTCCCAAGGCAGGTGCCACAATCAAGCAGATCAAGGCCAGCGGCGGAGGAATCGGCACCATTGCTCTTGGAGAATGGTGTTCGGCCGAAGCTGCCAGACTGATCGATACCAAATGCAAGGTCCCCTGCTCCGTCCTTGACATGCCCTTCGGCCTCAAGGCCACGGACCGTTTTATCGACGTGCTCAGAACCGTTGCCGGCACCTCCGTTCCTGACGAGATCGCCATCGAGCGGGGCAAGCTCGTCGACCTGATAAGCGACATGCACCAGTATTTCTACGGCAAAAAGGTGGCTCTGGTCGGCGACCCCGACCAGATCATCGCCATGACCGAGTTCCTGGTTTCCATCGACATGCTGCCCGTGCACATCGTCACCGGCACGCCGGGCAAGAAATTCGAGGCCCGCATCAAGGAGATCACCGCCGAAATGAACGCCGAGGTCAACGTCAAGGCCGCAGGCGATATGTTCCTGCTCCATCAGTGGATCAAGAACGAACCGGTCGATCTTATCATCGGCAACACCTATTGCAAATACATTGCCCGTGACGAGGATCTGCCCTTCGTCCGCTGGGGCTTTCCCATTCTTGACCGGCAGGGTCATCAACACTTTCCGACCGTGGGGTACAGAGGAGGTCTCCGAATTCTGGAGAAGATCCTGGGCGTCCTGCTCGACCGCAAGGATCGGGATGACCCGGAAGAGATCTTCGAACTGGTGCTGTAAAGCGGTGTTGCAAACAACGTGGGCGGTACATTTGTGCCGCCCGTGTCAATCGGTGACGACACTATGTGCAATCAAACAGAATGTAAAAAGAGTGGCTGCAGTTGTACCGGCAGAGCCGAACCGTCACGGATCATCCGTCTGCCGGTCGCTCCTCAGCTCGTCGCCCGCACGAGGTTTTCCCCTCCGCCTCCCGGAGGCAACAGCTGCATGAGTATCGCCGACGCCCTGGATCATGTGAGCACACAGGTCCGTAAGGCGTCGTCGAAGCCGGTCATGGTGGCCATCACCGGGCCCGGCGATCCTCTGGCAACGCCGGAAATAACCTTTGAGATACTTACCCTACTCAAAGAGAAATTCCCGGATGTGTCAATCGGTCTACTGACCTTCGGTATCGGCAGCGGCCGTCTGGCAGGTGATCTTGCAGCGGCCGGGGTCGGCTATGTGGAGATGAAAGTTGCGGCAGTACGCAGGGATATCCTCGAAAAACTCTTCGCCTGGATTCGCCCCGGCCAGAAGACGGTAAAACTGGCCGACGGCTCCGCCCTGCTGCTTAAGGAGCAACGACAGGGCGTCTCAGCGCTGACATTCCACAACGTCAGGGTTTCGGTTCTCACCACGCTGTATCCGGGCTACAACATAGATCACGTTGCCAAGATCAGCAGCGAAATGGTGGAGCTCGGGGCCGCGTCCATGGCGCTTGTCCCCTACAGCCAGGAACCCGGAGCCGAAGTCGAACTGGAAAGTCCGGATGCGGCAACGGTTGCCGCCGCCCAGGCCAGGGTGTCGACACACCTGCCCGTTTCCCCACCATTGCTCTACCAGCAAGGCGGCAGCGCCAAAGGCGACTCCGTACCCGAAAAGAGCCTGCCCGCTCCCAGCAGGAAACGCCCCAACGTGGCGGTTGTCAGCTCCAACGGTATGGATGTTGACCTGCACCTGGGTCACGCCATCAGATTTTTGATTTACGGTCCACGCAATGACGGACTCGCCTGCCTGCTGGCAACACGCCCTGCGCCCGAACCTGGTTCTGGGACCGACCGGTGGAAGCAGGTGGCTGACACTCTCGACGACTGCTTCATACTGCTGACAGCCAGCGCCGGCGACTGCCCGCGAACAGTGCTGGCCGAGAATGGGCTGCAGGTCTTTGTTACCGAAGACAATATCGAAGGCATGGTCGACGCGCTCTATGGTGGCGGCAAGAAGAAAAAGTAGGAGTACCGGCTGACGGTACGGCAACAGATACCAATACAGGCGCCAAGAACAGAGGCATATCAGCTTTGACTGCGGCGCGGCATCAAAGGAGAACGACAATGGCACTTCCCGAAAGACAGATTTTGCTCTGCCAGAGCTTCAGAGTAAAAGGCGACCCCAAAGGCATCTGCCATAAGCAGACCGATGGTTTTCTCCAGTACATCGAAGAGGAAATACTCGATCGCGGCCTCGATGTGCAGATTGTGGCAACCGGCTGCCTGAAGCAGTGTGAGGCAGGGCCTATCATGGTAATCCAGCCTGAAAACTGGTGGTTCAAGGGTATCGACAGCGAAGAAGCCATCGATACCGTACTTGACGGCCTTGAAGACGGTGAGCCGCCGGCAGAATATCACATCAGTTCATAGAAGATGAAAATTCGTGCCGCCGCAGACAGCGACATACCCTCTCTTGTTGACCTCCTCGAACAGCTCTTCGCCATCGAGGATGATTTCTCCTTCGACCGGGAACTCCAGCAGCAGGGTCTCGAGCAGCTGCTGAGGTCAGTCAGCGGCACAGTCATGGTCGTAGAAACCGACAGGATCGTCGGCATGGCAAGCGGGCAGATTGTAATCTCCACCGCCGAAGGCACGGCAAGCCTCTGGATCGAAGATCTCATCGTTGACAGCAGCCAGCGCCGCAAGGGCGCGGGCAATCTGCTGCTCGAGGAAATCGGCCGTTGGGGCCGGCGCCGTGGAGCCTGCAGAATGCAGCTTTTGGCTGACCGCGGCAATGACGGAGCACTGGAATTCTACCGGCGCCGAGGGTGGAGGACCACCAACCTCATGTGCCTGCGTAAACAGAGTTTGGAGGAAGACGATGATACCCGTACAAATACGTGACTGGCACATTTTCCTGAGGGACGGCGAGCAGTTTCTGAAGACGGCCCAGGCAGCCCATAGAAAAAAAAGCAGAAGATTCTCCGGTGAGGCAATCTACAACCTCACCTGCATGGGCATAGAGAAACTGATCATGGCCTTTCTCATGCAGCGGGGCGACCTGGCCGAGAATCATACCATGAGAGATCTGCTCAGGGCCCTGGAGCAGCATATCGAGCTTGGTGCAGGCATAGGTTCGAAGCTCCTGTTCCTTGATTCCTTCCAGGAGATATGCGAACTGGACACCTATGTCACCACAAAGCCGAACGAAGAGGATCTTGAGACTATCGTCGACTGCGGCCGGGCACTGCAGGCATACCTCACCCCCTACATTTATCAGCAGTAACTCACTCCTCCTCCCGGCTCCGGCCGGGAGACCTTCATCTCTCCAGTTTTTTCATTAGCACTGTCACACCCCTTCCTAGCCACCATTTCAGGAGAATTCCTCCAAAGAAGTGGCCATTAACAGCCTCCGCTTCCGGTATAAATCCACTTCCGCTTGCCACCTCCTTCTGGTATAGTGGGCAACCGCAGTAAAGAACACTACAGGGCATTTGCCCCTCCTCAGCCAACAAGGTGATGCTTCATGTCTGCAGCCGCGCAAGCCGCCCAAACTACCAGCCCGTCGGCTCGCTTCGACGACAATTTCAAGAAACTCGTCAATGAGATCCATTCCGCATCCACCCCCAACGCCATCATGGTGGGCCTGCGCAACAAGATCCTCAAGGTCTACCATGTCGAAATGGCAACTATTTTCCTGGTTGACGCCAAAAAGCACCAGCTGGTTTCCTGGGTTCTGCTCTCCGACAGTTCGCTTACCAAGTTTCGCATCGGCATCAACCGCTCGAGTATTGCCGGATTTGTCGCTGAAACCAGAAAAAAACTCAACATCACAAACGTCTACGACAAAGAGGAGCTGCGCAGAATCCACCCCACCCTGACCTTTGATCCATCCTGGGACAAGAAAAGCGGCTGCAGGACGCGACAGGTACTGCTGGCTCCCATTACCTTCAAGACCAACATTCTCGGAGTCATCCAGCTCATAAACAAACGCAACGGCGCCGAGTTTGACAGCGGCGACGAGCAGCGCATCGACGAACTTGCCGAAACTCTGGGCATCGCCCTGTACAATCATTACAAAACTGGCAAGAAGGTTCCCATGCGCTACGAGGAGTTGATCAATCGGGAAATCATTTCCGCTCAGGAGATGGAACGGGCCATGGTCATCGCCACCCAGCAGGAGCAGGATGTCGAATCCGTTCTGATGGAAAACTTTCTCATCGCCAAGTCGGAATTGGGCGAAACCCTGGCCTTCGTCTATAAGACCAAGTTCATCGATCTGGAGCAGACCGCCCATTCCGCTGAAAACCTCATCCAGGGAAAGGACGCCGACATCTTCTGGCGCAACCTCCTTGTGCCGCTGCAGCTCAAGGACAATGCCCTAATTCTCGCCGCCAAGGACCCAGCCAATCAGCGCGAGCTCCCCCTGCTCAAGCAGATCTTCGGTGTAGATAAAATTCATTTTGTCCTCAGCTTTGGTGACGATATCCGCGAGTGCCTGGGCAATATCGCCCCGCAGACAAGCGGAGACGCCCACTATGAGAGTGACGAGGGCGCCCTACACGATCATGCCGCACCACAGGAAGTCGTGGAAATAGAGGTCGACAGCAGACCGGCCATAGAACTGGTCAACAAGATCATCGAGGAGGCCTATTATCTCGGCGCCTCCGATGTACATGTCGAGCCCTACGGCACCGCCCAGGACGCCGAAGTTCGTTTTCGTGTTGACGGCAACTGTATCGACACCCTGCGCATACCAAAAGAGAACGCCAGATCGATCATCGCCCGCATCAAAGTTCTGGCGGACCTGGACATCTCCGAGCGCAGAAAACCCCAGGACGGTAAAATTAAATTCACCACCACCAAGGCCGACAAGGTCGAACTCCGCGTGGCCACCGTTCCCACCTCCGGAGACAACGAAGACGTTGTCCTGCGAATCCTCGCCGACAGCAAACCGCTGCCGCTGGAAGAGATTATGCCTACGCGGATACTCAAACGAATAACCACCGCCGTTACCCGGCCGCATGGCATCTTTCTGGTGGTCGGCCCCACCGGTTCGGGTAAAACAACCACCCTGCATTCGGCCCTCAGTTACATCAACACCCCCGAGAAAAAGATCTGGACGGCCGAGGATCCGGTCGAGATCACCCAGCACCGGCTCCGGCAGGTGCAGGTGCGGCCCAATATCGGCTACACCTTTGCCGCCGCCATGCGCGCCTTTCTCCGCGCCGATCCCGACGTCATCATGATCGGCGAGATGCGCGACTTTGAGACTGCGAAAATGGGCATTGAGGCCTCCCTTACCGGCCACCTGGTCTTCTCCACCCTGCACACCAACTCGGCGGCGGAAACCGTGGTCCGTCTGATCGACATGGGACTCGACCCCTTCAATTTTGCCGATTCCCTGATAGGCGTCTTGGCCCAGCGCCTTATCAGAACCCTGTGCAACGACTGCAAGGAAGCGTATACTCCCACCAAGGATGAATATGACTATCTGGTCAACAACTACGGCGTGCTCTTCTACGATCACATCAAACAGCACTACTCGAAAAATCTCATCCTCTATCGGGCCAAGGGGTGTGAGGCCTGTAATGGTATAGGCTACAAGGGCAGGGCCGGACTCTTTGAACTGCTGTTGGCCAGCAAGACCATTAAAAAGCAGATCATCGAGAAATCCTCGGCGGAAGAGATCAAGCAGGAAGCTATCAACGACGGCATGACCGTTCTTTTCCAGGAGGGCCTGCATCTGGTCTTTTCCGGCAAAACCGACATCAAACAGGTAATTGCGACCTGTATTGCCTGAAAACTCCAGGCCGCCCTCCACCCTCTTTCATCGCAGCTCCGGGCCGGAAAAAGAGCATCCTTTCAGAGCCTGGGTACTTCTCCCAGGGAATGGTCGAAACTCTGACACTACCCGTTCCCCCGCACTCCCAGGTGATGGCAGATGCAATATCCCGGCAGGAGAAGCACCTCCATCACCCCGTACTCTCTTACTCCGGCACACCGACGAAATGCTTCTCAGGTTGCTGAGATGCAGTTTCTGAAACCTTATCCCTCCGGATATCGTCCCTGAAAACCTCCATACCCTTTTTCATGGCGCAGAAATCTCCGCACATGGTGCAGGTTTCCTCCGCTTCCGGGGCTCTTTCCTCTCGGAGCCGACGTGCCTGCTCCGGAAACATCAGAAATTTCTCCAGATCCTGCCAGCGCATGTCACGGCGAGCCATTGCAGCCTCCTTCTCGTTGTGGCGCCTGTCGGGGTATTTGGCCACGTCGCCAATGCGTACCGCCAGTCTCGCCACTCTTACCCCCTCGCGCACATCCTGCTCATTGGGCAAGGCAAGGTGCTCCGCCGGGGTTATGTAACAGACCAGATCAGCACCGTATCGTGCCGCATGGGCCGCGCCTATGGCCGAGACGATATGATCGTAGCCGGCACCGCTGTCCAGAGGAAGAGGCCCGAGGACATAATAGGGGGCATTGCCGCTCATTCGTTTTTCAAGCATGATGTTTCCCTCTATTTCGTCTAGAGGAACATGGCCAGGCCCTTCCACCATCATCTGGCACCCCATATCCCTTCCCAATTCAGCCAGCTCGCAGTTAATTATCATCTCCGCCATCTGCGCCCGGTCATGACTGTCGTGGATGGCGCCCGCCCTGATACCATTGCCCAGCGACAGGACCGCATCGTATTTTTTCATCAGTGCAACCACTCTGTCGAACTGTTCATAGAGAGGATTTTCCTTGTTGTTGGCATCCATCCAGGCAACCATGAAGGTCCCCCCTTTTGACGCCAGCCCGCCGTAACGGAATCCCTGATTACGGAGCCTCTCAATGGTGTAGCGATTGATGCCACAATGGACAGCCATGAAACTCAATCCATCTTCTAATTGCTGCTCAATCAGGTCGAACAGATACTCGGGGTCGAGTTTTGAAGGATTTCTGTATCTTCTGGCCGTTTCCTTAAAAGCCTGATAGAGAGGGACATTGCCGATGGGCAGGTTGGAAGTGGCGAGAATGGTTTTTCTGATCTGATCGAGATCGCCGCCGGCGGACAGTTCCATTAAGGTATCGGCGCCCTCTTCTTCCGCCGCAACGGCTTTACGTACTTCAGCGTCGAGATCGCAGATATCGGATGAAGTGCCGATTGAGGCATTTATTTTGGTTCGGAGCCCTGCACCAATACCAACGATTTTTTGTGACTTTCTCCTGGGATTGCAGGGGATGACAATTTCCCCCCGTGCCACCAGTGAGCGGATGTGCTCGGGATCGAAGTGCTCGTCGACGGCGACTTTTTTCATTTGTGAAGTAATGATAGTGTTTCTGGCGAGTTCGAGCTGCGTTTGCATGAGTGTCTACTCCCTGTTTGAAGAAACAGCGCCTGCCGAAACGCAAAAAGGGTTCCGAAAGGCACATGACCTTTACAGAACCCTTTACCATCGTGTTCTCACCAACTGGTGCATACGTCTTCTGACTTCCGGCTGAATACGCTTCACGCCTTCCCGGCTTCTTTAAAAGAAGCCAGTGACCGCCCATAGGGGCATGTGAGCATTCTCCGGTTACAGCGGCGGGACCGTCACGGATTTTCACCGTATTCCGTTTATACAACAGCTTTTCAAAACGTTGTTCTCAATTGCGAATCGAGTAAACCACCAAAGATCTCGGAGGTCAATAATTTATTGCATACCTCGGTGTGAATACCTCTGAAACTCGGCGAATCTCGTACCATAGAGGCAGGAGTGCTCTTTTCACGTGTCTGCAGCCAGGACGGCAGCAGTCAAATTCCCGGGGATGGGTGTATGGTGCGCCCGTTGCTTTTGATAGATTATCTCTTGCGTCCGCTGAGCCGGAAGACTACCTTTATTCCGGGAAATGAGCGCTTTTTCCAGTTTTAAAATGATGCAGCATGATGCATAGCAGATACTGAATATCAAGCTGGAATCGAATGGAGTCCCTTATTCCATGGTTTTAGAAACTCTCTCTTCATACAGGGCCGGGTCGCACCATTGATAAACATTCTATTGAAACTGGCCGCATTCACCTCCCTCGCCCTGGGCCTAATCGGTACCCTGCTGCCGGTGCTTCCCACCACGCCCTTTCTGATCCTTGCCGCTGCGCTGAGCTGTAAATCCTCGCCCAAACTCAGACGCTGGTTGCTCGAACATCCGGTCTTCGGCGCCACCATTCGCGACTATCTGCAGACCCGCTCCATATCCACCTCTACCCTGCGCAAAGCCCTGCTGATGCTCTGGCTCTGTTTATTGATCAGTATTCTGCTCGTGCAAAAGATCTGGATAGCCTTTTTCCTGCTGGTCACAGGCCTTCTGGTTTCAATCTACCTTCTGCGACTGAACAGACACTAGCCCGCATTTGCCGCCGTCCGACTACGATAATGCATTCGGCCGGGGGTGTGTTGTCGAATTAATATATTTATATAATTAAGGACTTAGAAGGGATTCAAGGCCAGGCCAATGAGCAATTATTGCCAGCGTTGATTTTCTGCAAACACCACAGGGATGGGCGGCAGGTAAAGGCTGCGAGACGCCTTGAAAGCTAGTTCCGACCGGCAGTTAGGGAAAGGGATCGTGATATATCTCCCACTCGATCTTCTCGTAGCCGTGTCTTCCTCCCCGCTCATCATCTTCGATGCTGAAAAAGCTGCCACGATAGCCGAAGGCGATGAAGGATACCTGATGGTCTTTTTCAATGGTGGCACTGAATCCAGCTTTATCGGTAAAGGTTGAATAAAAGGCAATATTGGGCCGCACTGTCCGTCTGCTGACAGCAACGCCGTCGTCATCGAGGAGATAGAGGAAGAGAGAGAGGTATTCAGCCGAGGGAAAGGTATAGGTAACACTTGAGTCTACCTCGACAAAGCCGCGGATATCAAAGTAGTCCTCCTTCACGCGTATGTTGTAATGGATAGCGAGTTCGCCGGTGCGCCAGGTTTTCTCCTCATCGGTGCTTTCCATGACAATACGCTCCGCCGCCAGAGCCTTGTCGCCACGATGGCTTTTTTGGACCATGGTCTTTGGCACCATGGTGCAGGAAGAGAAGAAAAAGATGAACAGAGCCAATAAAAGGAAGAAAGCCGTTCGTCGGAATATATCTCGTTTCATACCACCCTCATTTCTCTCCTCTGCACCCGTTGCAAAACGCCGGAAAGAGATAAAATCTCCCAGCAACTTGTTTTTTCCTGCCGTTCTTATAATCAATCTTGCCTGCTCAAGGTGTACTCGGCGGTTTCAGCGGGAAGAGGTGTCTCCTCACCCCACTTTTCACCGATTGGAAACAGACGTATTCCCTGAGGGGCTTAAACTTTTTCTGACTCTCCCTGGTTTCCAGCCAATCTCATCTCCCTCCATTGTATACGCAGGCAGCCGAGTTTCATAGGTAATTGGATAAAATTTTGCCTTGAATGTCTCGATTTCCGCCTTTGGAATTTCTGTTGTGGTGCTCTCTTCGTCTGTCTCTTCATCTCGAAAGAATCGTTGTACCGAAAATCAATATGGCCAGTGGGAGGGGGCAACGACAAGGACGATGGTTACCATGAATCCAGGCAGGGTGTAGAGCCTGCTGACACCTGCGATCAGAGCAATTCCACCGCCTTCACCGACGAATATATTGCCGGGAAGGTAAAGGCAACATGATGGTCACCGGTTTATCCGGTTCATTTTTTCGTTATTAAAAAATTTTGAACAAGAGTCAAAAGCCGACTTGACCCCTCCGCCTCTCCATTCTAGCTAAAGGTAAAAATCGGCAGCAACAGCAGCGTCGACAAATAGGAAGCTGCCGATATTCTGGGGAAAAAGACCGCCAGCGCTTAGTGAGTTTAGAGAGGAAAAAGGGAGGGGACGTTCACAAAACTTGGTATTCTGGCCCGTGCTTTTTCGGGTTGGTGAACCTCCAATGGGTCCACCACGCCCGATACTGTCTATGCTTGATGGGAGCTGAACTTTCCCACAAAGAATCTCAGCTGTCCTGTTACCTTTGCATGATTTCTTCTGCTTTCAGGACCACCACCACGTTTTCAAGCTCTGCCTCGATCTCCGGCGTCCAGTCCCAATCCATTTCGCGTTCGACCTCAACAACATTATAGGTAATGATCGTGCCTTTTACCGTGAGGTCGGCATCATCTACAATCATAGTCGACTGATCATCCGCAAATCCCTTGGGAAGAAAAACGACTATCTCATCGTTAATGAGCCCTCCGCTTTCCAGAACAAATGCCCGAGAATCAATACGATATTCCACCTCTCCGGGCACACTCACCTTTTTGCCGATAAAGTCCTCGTAATCATCGAGCAATTCTTCAACATCCTCGACCTTCATGTAACCGTCCTGCTGTGCAAAAACCGGTTGAATTCCCGTGAAACCCAGTGCCAGAATGAGCGTTGCCAGATATAACGGTAACCTTTTCATACTTTCCTCCTTTCATTTTGATGAATACTGTGGGGCCATTTCATTTACCCCAGTGATTGTTTATATAAAAATCATAGTACCGCCTTGATTAATATCAATGGGGTTTTCCAAATAGAGTTCGAGGAGACCAATCCAGTAGACTCCATCAGGGCGATAGAAGACATGATTGGTATCGAGATACTGCTGTAGGACCGCTACTCGCTGCGCGGGCGGATTTCTTCTCTGGTATAGAGATTAACATGAAAACAATGGAACCGTTTATAGCGAGAGCAGGTATGAATTCAACCGCAATGAGCGTCAGTGAGGGGCGCGGAAAAAATAAACTACCGATGTCGGCGAGGGCGCCGTCGAAGACGAATCAGATACGATGTTACTGAGTGCAGGATCACCTATAGTGGGTTTCTATCTCTTTAACCCTGCTCACCAGTTGCAGTCATGGATGACAGGAAGAGCATTGATGTGGACATTGATGAAAAGCTTGGCCCAAACCCTCTCGAGGATATTCTCCTTCGTCTGCGTAAGCATGCCGCTTGCCTGCAGCCGGTGGCACAGCTCTTCAAGCAATAGATGGTGTCTCCTTGCCAGGGGCGGAGAAATTCCAGAGAGGTGTTTCCCCTGCCACCATGGCGGATATGCCTTAGACGGCCTCTGTCTGACAGCCGAGGTAGCCAGTTGCGGAAATGAGCAGCTGGAATCATTGCAGCACCATGATTCCAGCTCATAAAGGGGTGTATGCTCCTTGCTAGGCCATGCTAATAACGGTAACGCAGGTAGAACCTGATATCCTGGGCGTCATCGACATAGGGCATTATTCCCATGAGACCGTCGGGATTTCCGGTCTGACCGAAGAATGTGTCGCTGCCGGCATGGTTGTAGTCGTAGTAGGTGTAACGTACCTGCCCGGTCAGGTATTCCCCTATAACCGGAAAGGTATAGTATGCTTCATAGGCGCTGCCTCTGGTGGCCAGTTTTGATCCTGCCAGAGTATCTTCGCCGTAGGTAAAACTCCGCCAATACTCGCTGCCGTAGTTGTATTCCAGGCCGAAGCGATCGTTTTCAAAGAAACCCGGCATGTTCAAGCCGACATAGAAGGAGTAGCCGAACTCACTGTCGGTGCTGCCCAACATGCCTTTTCCGCCGAAACCAAACATCTCTGCTGCCTGCTCTGAGCCATTGAGCCGATTGACCGTCTTATTGCTCGGATCGGTTTTATTGCCAGCAACAGAGACAAAGAAGATGGTCTCGGCAAGAAAACCCTCGAAGCCTTCGCCGATACCGTTCATCTGCAATGAAAGTGCACCGCCGGTCATGTCGCCAACGTCATGGAAGCGGTTTGGAGCCAGGGTATAGGTTCCTCTCGGGCTGAACGGATCGCTCATGTTGATATCGAGTCCCAGGCCCATGAGATTCCAGGACTGAAAGACGTTGGCCATGAGCTGATACTGGCCGTCATTAAAGAGTTGCAGGATGACACCGGCCAGGTCCATATCCGGGTTGTCGTCGCTTTCGCCATAGGGCGCGTTGAAGTTGTACTGGTTACTCATGGAGTACATGCCCAGAGTATTGGAGAAACCGCGTCCGAGGCAGAGCTTTGCATACAGCCCCGAGACATCGGTTACCTTGTCGAGGTCGAGCTTGAAACTCGCGCCGTCAAATTCCATATTGATATTGTGACCGATGGGAGAGGCAGGTTCGGAATTGCCCTCGCGCCAGTTGACAAGGAATCCGTCCGTCGACGGGCGACGTCCCAGGCTTGCCGAGTAGGGCAGATTTTCTCCCATTTCGCCAAAATAGAGGAAGTAGGCCTCCCTGAGCCTCAAGTAGACATCATCCTGGGGTTTCTGAGAGGCATACCAGTCGAAATCCTGAAACATGCTGGTCCTCTCGAAACTGCTTTCTCCAAAAACGCTGTAAACTCCCAGAGATCCCCTGAACACAAGATCTTCCACAGGCTGGGCTGCCATGCCGAGAATAAGTTTGTTGGTCAGCAGCGCATTGCTGGAATCTTCACCCTGGCCCGGAGCGAACATGCCATATCCATACTGTGGCGGCAAAGTAAGGTCATACCTGCCTGTCGGCAGCATTCCATCGTTCATGGAGTGGTCAACTATCTCATAGGCTGTGCGGAAGTCTACGGACCATTTGATATTATCGCCGGCATCATGGGTTTTGACCTCGGTGAGTTGCTCCTTCAGTGAATCATAATCCTGCTGCTTTTGGGCGGTCTCAATATCCTGGACCTGTTTTTTCAGTCCTTCCAGCTTCTTCTGCACTGCTTCCAGCTCAGCAATCTTGCTCTTCAAATCATTAAGTTGAGCCTGGACGTCAGAGTCGGCCAACACAGTTGTGGAATAGATGCTTGCCGCGAATATCCCAGCCACCACTGGCAATACGAGTTTTTTCATGCGGTTCCTCCTGAACAATGAGTAGATGAGACTGATACAGGCATGGTGCTGCCATCTGTTGAGAAAAGATGATCATTTTTCAACAGAACCCCATGCCATACCCTCCATGGCGAGCCGGCATCGAAAATTATGCAACCTAAAGTATTTAGCATAACTCTTAATCTGATTGTTGCATACATTCACATTCCATGCTCCAGTTGATGTGGACATAGCTGATTAAGGCACGATTCAGCCGACACGGCGAATACCTGCAATATCCGGTTTCACCCGCCTAGCACTCTTATGTATAAGAACTTAATAAAACTGTCAACAAGTATTACATTAAATTTTATAATGCTTTAATCTTGGCTGGGAGATTCTCTTATTTTTTCCGTGCGTCATCTTCGAGCGGTAGATTACCGATGAATCACCCTCTTCATACTTCAGGGTACCTTGAATAATAGAGATTTTCGCTCAAGGTCGAGGCGTGGCAGGAAATTTTATCGGAGTTATACACTTAATATTCCCAGGAAAAAATTTTCTGACACAACGAAGAGATTGAGTAAAAAGGCCATTTTGTAAGGTGGCCTTCAGCTTTTCCAGGGAGAGGGAATTACGGGTAATGCAGTGAGAGAGATTTTCTATTCCTCTTGGGTCGTGGTTTGATCCACACCTCATTTTGGACGCTGAATCCGGTGGTGTGACGCCACTTCATTATCACTTTTATGAAGGTGTCACCTATCAGCCCATCCTGTTTCAACATCTTGAGCACATGAGCACGATAAAGCTCGGACAACGGACGGAGATTTAATATGCCTGCACAGCGGGTATTTATCTCCCAGGAGGAGAGAGGAAATCAAGGCGATGGCTGCTCCCTCCATATCGTACCTCGGCCATGGTCTCCGGAGTGGAGGCAATGCATTTTCCCGCCCGCAGCACATGCAGGCGTGATGGCTTTAATCGCAAGGCGTCAAGTGGTGTAAATGCCTGGAGAATCACCAGGTCCGCTCTATTCCCCACTTCAATGCCATACCCCTCCAGCTGCATCACCTGTGCCCCCCTGTCGGTCACGCAACCATAGAGTGTTTCAACCTGAGCATGTCCCATCATCTGCAGACAATGCGCACCCATGTGGGCGACCTCAAGCATATCGTGGCTTCCCATGGGATACCAGGGGTCCATGACACAATCGTGCCCAAAGGCAACGTTTACCCCGGCGTCAATGAGTTCTGGAACACGGGTCAGCCCTCTTCTTTTCGGATAGGTATCCTTTCTTCCCTGTAGGTGGATATTTATAAGGGGGTTGCACACGGCCTGAATCTCAGACTCAGCCATGAGCGGCAGCAATTTGCTGACATAGTAATTATCCATTGAGTGCATACTGGTCAAATGTGATGCGCTCACTCTCCGGCCCAGCCCCAGGCGATTGGTTTCAAAGGTGAGATGTTCAATATGGCGCGACAGGGGATCATCGCTCTCGTCGCAGTGCATGTCGACCTGCACCCCCCTGTCTGCGGCGAGCTCACAGAGCCAGCGTATTGCAGCTGCCCCTTCTGCCATGGTCCTTTCGAAGTGGGGGATTCCGCCAATGACATCCACGCCCTTATCCAGCGCCTTGACCACCTGTTCGCGTCCATTGGCGGTTCGCAACAGCCCATCCTGTGGAAACGCCACCAGCTGCAGGTCAACCCACTCTTTCATCTCTTCTCTCACCTCAAGGAGCACCTCAACGGCCAACAGGGCTGGATCGGTAACATCAACATGGGTGCGTATTGCCAGGGTTCCTCTGGCAATTGACCAATTGAGCAGGGTCAGGGCGCGTTTTTTAACAGCCTCAGCGGTAAGATCAGGCTTGAGCTCACTCCATATCTGAATGCCTTCCAGCAGAGTCCCGCTCTCGTTCATTCGCGGTTGCCCAAGGGAAAGCGCGGCATCTAGATGGAAATGGCTGTCCACAAAAGGCGGTGACGTGAGATACCCCTTGGCATCAATCTCTGCTGCACTTTCCACGCTGAGCGATGGTGCTATCTCGGTTATCGTGCCGTTGGTAATGCCTATATCGACCAGCTCTTTTTTGTGTATCAAACGCGCATTGCGAACAATCAGATCCAGCATGTAGTCTCCTTATCTCTCCCCTTTTCTGAAAGGCACCAGTAGAGCTTTAGGGTACGCCGAACGTCGTGACATTACAATAAGTGCAATGATTGAAAAGACATAGGGCATCATCAGGTAAAACTGGTAAGGCACAATCATGGCGGCCTGCTGCTGAATGCGCATCTGCAGAGCATCAAAGGCGGCAAAGAGAATAGCTCCAAGAAGAGCTTTCCCCGGCTTCCATGAAGAAAAGACAACAAGGGCGATACATATCCAGCCGCGGCCGTTGACCATTCCGATATAGAAGGCATCGAAAGCAGACATGGTGAGAAAGGCTCCGCCCACTGCCATCAACGCACTCCCAAACATCACCGCCAGCGTGCGGATCGTGAAAACGGAGAGGCCCTGAGACTCGACCGCCATTGGATTTTCTCCTGTCATGCAAAGCGCCAGGCCGGCAGGCGTCCGGCGCAGAAACCAGGCGACTGCAATAACGGCAAACAATGCCAGGTGTGTAACAGGAGATTGATTAAAGAGGACCGCGCCAACAACAGGAATATCGCCCAGTAGCGGAATATCGAGGGGAGCAAAGGGTATTATCTTGGGCGGCGTCGTAGCCGAGGGCAGCAGCATCCGGAAGATGAAGGCCGAAAGAGCTGTTGCCAGCATGGTGATCCCGAGCCCTGTAACATGTTGAGAAAGACCAAGGTGCACGGTAAAAAGAGAATGCAGCAGGCCAAAAGTCGCCCCGATAAAGGCGGCAAAAAGTATTCCAGTCCAGAGATCACCGCCAAAATAAACCCAGGTCCACCCTGCCATGCAGCCAGCCGCCATGATCCCCTCAATACCCAGGTTAAGCACACCGGCCCGTTCACAGACCAGCTCACCGAGCGTCCCGAAAATCAGCGGGGTAGCCATCCGCACGGTGGCGGCCCAAAAACCTGTTTCAAGGAAAAGATGCAGTAGTTCCATAGGCTATCTCCACTTTATTCTGTATCTGGTCAGCATCATGCTGACCAGCACGGCCAGAAGAGAGACAGCAGTGGCCACATCTGCAATATAATTAGATATGTTAAGAGATCTGCTCATTGAGTCGGCCCCGATTGACAGCATGGCAACAAAAAGTGCTGCAAGTATAACTCCCAAAGGATGGAGAGCTGCCAGCATGGCGACGACTATACCTGAATAACCGAAGCCCGGTGACAGGTCAAGGGTCAGGTAGCCTTTGAGACCGCACAGCTCTGAAACACCTGCTATTCCAGCCAAGCCTCCGGAAATAAACGCTGTTCTGATTATAACTCCATTAACCGGAATACCCGCGAAGACACTTGCCTGTCTGTTGTTGCCGACCGCCCGTATTTCATACCCCCAGGTGGTAAAACGCATGACAAACCAGACAATTACCCCAGAGGCAAGCGCTATAACAATCCCCCAGTGCAGCCTGGTCTTGGAAAGTAATGGCGGCAGAACGGCAGAATCAACCACCGGAGCAGCCTGCGGCCAGCCCATGGCCATTGGATCTTTCCAGGGACCAAAAACCAGCCAGTTGACAAAAAGCAGCACGATAAAGTTGAGGAGCAGGGTTGTGACCACCTCGTCAACCGCCAGCCAGTTTTTCAGCAGTGTCGGACCAAGCAAAAGCAGTCCGCCCGCCAGAGCTCCTGCAGAAAAAAGGGTTGGGATCATCAGCCAGCCAGGAAGCTCAAGCATCCCTGTGCCAAGCCAGGTGGCCATACATGCCCCGGCATACAGCTGCCCCTCCGCGCCGATATTCCAGAGCTTTGCCCGAAAAGCGACTGCAACTGCAAGACCTGTGAAAATAAGCGGTATGGTCCTCGTCAGCGTTTCGGATAGAGCAAATTTTGAACCAACTGAGCCTTTGATAAAGAGCTCAAAAGCCTTCACAGGTGAACCACCGGCCCAGAGGATAAGCACTGAGCAGAACAGAAGGGCAGCCACACCGGCACCCACTGGCACCATTGCGCGGAGATACAGAGAGGTTTTATCACGCGGCTCAAGTCTCACTGCCATTCTCCTTCAACGAAATGGAGAGCATGATATCGCGCTGGCCGCTCATGGCCAAACCGATGTCTCTGGCATCGGTATCCGCCGGTCTGATAGGCAGCGACAGATTCCCTTTGTGCATAACCTGGATCGTGTCTGCCAGAGCAAAAAGCTCGTCAAGATCTTCGGAAATAACGATAACTCCAGCTCCGTTTTTGATGGCCTCAACCAGCTTAGCGTGGACAAATGCGGTGGCGCCGACATCCAGCCCCCACGTAGGTTGATTGGCAATAATTACCTGAGGACTTCTGCTGAGAACCCGGCCAAGTATGAGTTTTTGCATATTTCCGCCCGACATGTTGCGGGCCGGGGCATCCGGCCCACCACACCGTACATCATAGATCTCCGTAATTTCTTTTGTTTTTTCTGTCAACTTTTTAAAATTCAAAAGGCCATAGCGACTGAAGGGATGACGACTATAGTTCTCAAGAGCCATATTCTCTTTTACCGTCATATCGCCGATAAGTCCCGTTCCGATCCTGTCCTCTGGTATACGGCCAACCTGCTGTCTGATCATCAGCTGAGGCGAAAAAGATGTGATCTCTGAACCATGGAGGAGAAACATCCCCGATGTTGGTTTGAGCAGCCCTGAGATCAGATCTGCAAGATGAGTCTGGCCATTACCGGAGACACCGGCAATACCGATGATCTCGCCACTCCTGAGATTCAGCGAGACGTCACTGAGCAGCTGATACTGCTGTTTGTCGGTGATGCATATGTTCTCAAGGCGTAACAGACTCTCCCCTGGATCGGCGGGCTGACGATGTACCACGGGAACAGAACCGCCGACCATCTCGCCTGCCAGGGTGTCCATATCTGTCTCAGCCGTTGCACTCCTGTATGTCAGCTTGCCATGGCGCAGGACGATACACCTGTCACTTGCAGCCATCACCTCGCGCAGCTTGTGGGTAATGAATATAATCGCCAGCCCCTTTGCAACCAGGAGCTTGAGAGTCAGAAAGAGATGATCGCTTTCCTGCGGAGTGAGAACCGCGGTGGGTTCATCAAGGATCAGGACTCGCGTGTCACGGTAGAGGGCTTTGAGAATCTCCACCCGCTGGCGCTGTCCCACCGAAAGATTTTTAATAGTATTTTTATGGTTGATGTCCAGCTCATACTGCTCGCACAGCTGCTCTATTTTCTTTATGGCTTTGCGATCGCGACGCTGCAGACGAAACATTGGCTCGGTGCCGAGCATGACATTGTCGAGAACAGTCATGTTCTCTGCCAGGGTAAAATGCTGGTGAACCATTCCCAAGCCCGCCTTCAAGGCATCACGGGGAGAGCCGGGAAGCAGCTGTTGCCCATCGACCAGCACACTTCCCTCATCAGCCACATAATGGCCGAAAAGTATATTCATCAGGGTCGATTTGCCGGCACCGTTCTCACCAAGGAGCGCAAGGATCTCTCCTTTATGGACATCAAGACTTATCCGGTCATTGGCAACAAGGTTGCCAAATCGCTTGGTCACTTCCCTGATTTCTAGCAGCGGTTTTTCTTTCTGCATGGCTGAACAAATACATTCGGCCGCCGTTTGCGGGCAAACGAGCGGCCGGTAGAGTGAAATATCCGAGGGCTCCCTGCCTCAAGAGGCAAAGGGCCGTTAGTGCGTGCGCCACCAGCGTCTAGCCGCTGGTGCACCGGACTTTTTCCTGACGATGATCAGAACGTTGATTTGGGTTCGTCGTCATTGATTTCAACCACAAACGATCCATCTTTAATGGCGGCTGTTTTTTCAGCTATCGAGGCCTTCAATTCAGCCGGCAGTTTTTCCTCAAACTCATAAAAGGGACTGAGTGAAGCGCCGCCTTTTGCCATCATGGTCCATTCTTTGTAGTCTTCGGCCGCAAAGGTACCAGCCTTCACCCGCGACACAGCATGACCGATAGCGGGTTCCATATGCCACAGGGCGGAAGCGACGACCACATCCTTCCCGTTTTCTTCCTTATTCATATCGTTGACATTGCCAAAGGCCACCAGTCCTTTTTCCCTGGCAGCATCAACAACACCGGCTCTTTCTGCATAGAGGACATCGACGCCTGCCTCTATCTGGGCAAAGGCAAACTCTTTGGCCTTGGGCGGATCATACCAGGAACCAATGAAAGATACCTTGAACTGGACCTCCGGATTGACCGCTTCTGCACCAGCCATAAACGCATTAAACAGCCTGTTTACCTCGCCAATCGGATATCCGCCCACCATGCCGATCTTGTTCGTTGTGGTCATGGTCCCGGCTATCATTCCCATCAGGTAACAGGGCTCATGGATATAATTATCAAAAACCGACATGTTGCTGCCATAGGGTCCGAAAGAATCGCCCATCAGCAATGCAACGTCCGGGTAGTCGTCTGCAGCCTTGCGCACATCGCGCGATATGCCGAAGGCTTCACCGACGATCAAGTCCACACCTGATTCGGCATACTCCCGCAGAACCCGTATGTAGTCAGTATTGGAAACCTTTTCCGAGAAGACATAGTCGATCTCGCCTTTTTCAGCCAGTCCCTTAAGGGCCCTGTGCAGAGTGGCATCCCACTTCTGCTGGATTGGCTGGGTATATATTCCGGCAACCTTGATCTTCTCAGCCAATACGGTTCCAGGGCTAAATAAGGCAAAGCTGAGCGCAACAGCCATAACATACATTATATACTTTCTCATACACATCACTCCTTTGGTAGATTTTGATTATCCGTTATGGAAAACTCTGCTCTTTATTAAAAAGGTCCTGATTACCCCTGAAACTCAGCCTAGCCAATTATGGAGAGACAGGGGTGCTCTTTTCACGGGCGTCTGCAGCCTGGACGGCTGCAGTCGAGCCCCCAGGGAGGGGTTCATGGGGTACCGGGAAAAGAGTATCCCTGTCTCAGACTAAGTTGCTGAGAATAATAGGTAATCAAAAAAAGATTACTGTTATTCATGCCGGTATCTCGATACGTAATTACTGCTCATTGGCCGATTTCAACATGCACTGCAGGAGAACGTTTGCCCCTTTTTCACAATCTTCCCATGAGGACTCCTCCACCTCCACATGACTGCGCCCCCCTTTTGAGGGAATAAAAATCATCGCAGCCGGGGCGATCTGGTTTATGTATGAACAATCATGGCCAGCGCCGCTCACCATCGAGAGCGACGGATAATCAAGAGCTTGCGCCGCTTCCTGCACGTACTTTACAAGTTTTTCATTAAATGGTGCCCTCTTAACCCGCCAGGTGGTCTCCATTCTAATGGGGGTGCCATGGCGATCGGCGATAGCCTGGAATTCCTTTTCCATCATCTCCCAGGCCTCGATCGAATG
>JGI12210J13797_10440302_pt1 | contig 84034 bp, 63 predicted proteins | sample ElkSlonscriptome_3_FD_13797 | JGI IMG/M metagenome (IMG submission 13797) | reverse complement strand
CGCTTTCCCTCAGCCGTAACCAGGTGAGCAGCCTGCCGCCCGAGATCGGCCAGCTCACCCGCCTAGAAACGCTTAACCTCAGCGGTAACCAGGTGAGCAGTCTGCCGCCCGAGATTGTCCAGCTCACCCGCCTAAAAACGCTTTCCCTCTTCGGTAACCAGCTGAGCAGCCTGCCGCCAGAAATACAGCAGCTGCCAAATCTTAAATCCCTCGATCTGCGCGGCAACCCCCTGCCCATTGCGCCAGAAATTTTAGGACCAAAGGAATCCTATGAGAAACCTGGCGATATCAGCACCATTCTTGAGCTTTACTTCGCTATTCAAGACCCCGATGCCACCGAATCCCTCTACGAGGCAAAGTTCCTCATCGTCGGCGAAGGCGGCGCAGGCAAAACATCCCTCGCCAAAAAGATTCAAAACCCCGACTACAAACTTGACCCCGAAGAAGACTCTACCCACGGCATTGAGGTAATCCAGTGGCGCTTCCCCATGGACGATGATCAAGACTTCCGCGTCAACCTCTGGGACTTCGGCGGTCAGGAAATCTACCACCAAACCCATCAGTTTTTCCTCACCGATCGCTCCCTGTATGCCCTCGTCGCCGACACCCGAAAAGAAGACACCGATTTCTCCTACTGGCTCAACTGCATTGAACTGTTCGGCGGCGATAGTCCTGTCCTCGTCATCAAAAATGAAAAACACGACCGCCCCTGCAACATCAACGAGAAGCAGCTGCGGGGAGAATTTGATCACGTCAAAGACTTCTACCCCACCAACCTCAGCGACGGGCGGGGCCTCGACGAAATTAAAGACGCCATCCGCTATTACATCACCAAGCTGGACTACGTCGGTACTCCCCTCCCCAAAAAATGGGTCCGCGTCCGCTACACCCTAGAAAACGACTCCCGCAACACCATCAGCCAGTACGACTACTTCACCCTGTGCCAAGGCAACGGCGTCACAGACCGGGCCGAGATGCTGCGCATCAGCGACTTTTTGCACAAGCTAGGCATCTGTCTCCACTTCCAGGCCGATAAAGTTCTCAAGCATGTGGTCATTCTGCGGCCCGAGTGGGCCACCAACGCCGTCTACGCCGTCACCAAAAACAAAGCCGTTATTGCGGCCAAAGGCCAGTTCACCCGCGACCAGCTTGACGATATTTGGGGCGAGTCAGAGTATGTGGGTATGGGCGACGAGCTGCTGCAGCTGATGGAAAACTTTCGCCTCTGCTACCCCATCCCCGGCCTGCAGGACCACTACATTGCCCCCCAGCTCTTAGAACAAAATCCGCCCGACTACGACTGGGACAACAGCCACAACCTGCTGCTCCGCTACGAATACGAGTTCATGCCCAAAGGCATCATCACTCAGCTCATTGTCCGCCTCCATCGCTGGATTGAAGACCAGCAGCTTGTTTGGCGCAGTGGCGTCGTGTTCAACAATGGCCGCGCCCGCGCTGAAGTCATTGAAACCTACCGCTCTTATAAAGGCGAAATCCGCGTCCGTGTATTCGGCGTCCATAACAAAGAGCTGCTCAGCGTTGTCACCAACGAAGTTGACCAAATCAACGCTTCCTTTGAAAAGATTGAGGTCACAAAAAAAATTCCCTGCATTTGCGAAGAGTGCCAGGTTGACAAAGATCCCCACTTCTTCAGATTGCAGACATTAGACCGCTACCTTGAGAAAAAGCGCTATGACATCCCTTGCGAAAAGAGCTGCCTAGATGTGCCCGTCCGTAGGCTCACGGCAGTCTTGATAGAGCCCAATCTCGAAACCAGCATAAACAAGAAGGAAAGTGAACAGCGCGAGTTCGAACGACTAAAGCAGCAACACACCGAATACCACCCTAATTCTCACAACGCGCAACCCATGGCCGACTCAAAGTACGTTATCCACGCCCAGAACGTTCAAATCAACGAAAGAATTGAGCAGGGCGATGCTGTCATCCATAAATATGCCAGCGACCCCAAAGATAAAGCTGCCCTCAACACTGTCCTGAAACTTCTCCAAGACCTGCAGCAGCAGCATCCCAACGCTGCCCTAGAAGAAGCCGGAGCCATCTTCGATGCCTCAATTCTCGATATTCAGCAAACCCAGCCCGATCGCTGGCAGTCTCTGCTTCAGCAGCTCCGCAACCTCCCCCGCGACCTCAGAGATCGAGAACGCCTCTTACAGGCCAGCAAATCTACCCTAGTCCAAGTCACCACCGACCTCACAGACAACGTCTTCCTCAACGCCGTGATTGCTTTCCTTGATGGCCTCAGCGCTGAACCCAGCTAGATTTCTCAGCGGTTCATGGGGCGATCGCCTCGGCCTAGACGATGTGGTGGAGTGACTGTCGCAGCGCTTTGACCGCACCGGATCATCTCCATCCGAACAGCCATAGGAACAACCCTCCAATTGAAGTGCAACCCCAGGCCAGCGTTTCAAGGAGAAATAAACGTAGCCAAAGCGCTGCCCCCTTAAGGCGATATCACGGCGATCGCAACCCTTGCGGCATAGGAGCCCCATCCGGTAGGCCCTTGCCCTGAATCAAGACGCCAAAGTTCCCCACCCCCGTGGGGTCCATCAGGGCGTGGAGGGCATTGCGGCGATGAATGATTTGGTTGAGGGAGCGATCGCTATTTTGAGATAGCTCATTGAGGCGATCGCCCAGCCCCAGCGCCATCAAAAATAACCCCTGCTGAGTAAAGCCCACAGCCCTGAGGCCGCAGCGCTCCCCGGCGGCTTCCAGCGTCGTGAAATCCACATGGGCCGTGATGTCCTGGTGGCCAATATTGCGGTAGGGATCGGAATGGTGGTGGTGCTGGTAATAGCACTGCAGCGTGCCGGGCCGGGTGGGGCGGTAGTAGCGATCGGCAGGATAGCCGTAGTCAATGGTGAGCAAATAGCCCTGCTGCAGACGGGTCGCAACGGTTTCAACCCAGCCCAATGCCGCTAGGTTGACCTCGGTGGTGTAGCCGTCGGGATAGGCGGCAAAGTCAATGTCCAGACGCTGAAAATAGTCCTGCAGCGCTGGCGTCGAGAGCGCTCCGGTCACTTCGATAAACCCTGGGGTGACGGGGTCAGAGGCTGGGTCAACGGCCACGTAGATTTCCTGCAGCTGCCCTGCAACCACCTGAACGCGATGGACTGGGAAGGCATCCACCAGCTCATTGGCAAAGACGCAGCCCACCAGCGCTCCATCTGGGATATCACCCCAACGACACCAGCTCAACCCGTCCCATCCCGACAGCGCCGCCCCTAGACGTCGCTGCTGATCTCGGGCAAGCTGGGGCGATCGCTCAATGATGCGATACTCTATCGCTTCAAAAAATTGAGGCTGCTGGCGCTGAAGATATGTCAAAATATCGGCGGCCAGCAGGCCCTGCCCTGCCCCTTGCTCAACCAAGGTAAATGGGACAGGCTGCCCTAGCCCTTGCCAGACCTGCACAAACTGCTCTGCCAGCAGCTCGCCAAAATCTGCTCCCAAGCTAGACGAGGTGATATAGTCGCCCTGCTCCCCAATGGGAATACGCCTCGTATAATAGCCCTGCTCAGGATGGTAGAGCACCCAGTCCATGTAGGTGGCGAAGGGGATCCGCTGCTGGGGCTGCTGGCGGATATGGTCTGCAAGGTGCCGGGTCAAGGCATGGTTGTCGTGACGGTCTAGTAACTCGGAATCACCAGAGGGTTTGGCGGAAAACGGCATAAAAAAATAGGGCTAATGCTAGCCCTATTTTAAGAGGTTACTTCTATTCGGTGTTCTAACCTGATGACGTAATAGCGGCGTTAGGCTCGGGCGCTGCTGTCAAATGAAACAGTGCGGTTGACGCCATTGGCGGTAAAGGCAACGGCAAACTCAATGTGGGGATGCTGAGCTTGCAAGACAGTGCGATAGGACTCGGCATCAACTGGCCGTCTGAATCTAGCCCAAACCTGGGGGGAATCAGACTGTTGCTGAACTACCCAGGGATTTAGTTGCTCTTGATAAGTCATTCGTTTTTTGCCTTGTTGTTAGGACGTAATTATGCGCATTGGCGCTGGCTTAAAGACCGGCCATGTTGAGGGCCATCACAGAAAACCCACGCTGCCGACAGCCGTTGAATCTTGAACTTGAAAGGACAAACCGCAGAATCTGAGCACAGAACACCACAGGCTTCTTGGAGAAGCGCATCGTTGCCATCTTGATGCCAGAGAGCACAGGGCCAGAGAGCACGAGGCTAAAAGCATCGAAGATAGATTGCTCAACGTAGAAAGAAAACCAATGTACAAGTGACTGTCAAGTGACTGTATTGACTGGTGCTATCAGCGTGATTGATGTCGCTCCGGTAGGCCAATGCCAATATGCTGATGGGCTGGGCTGATAGTTATGCTGAACGATTTTGTGAACACCTGTATATTGAGCAATCTTACCTGGTTGCACGCAATATCTGGCGTATTAGATCTGAAAAGCAGACAATTTGTATTAAAAGTACACACGAAGGAAATCTGCATTTAGCGCTCCGCTAGCCCAAAGCCGCCAAATCTGTCCATCCCTAGCGTCGGTAGGCATCAGCTCTTGGCGATCGCCCCTTGGGGCAAAGATGGCCAGGGCAATGGCAAAAAGAGGGTGGCCAAATGGCAAAATGGGACAGATCTTCGCAGGGGTTCCTCCGGTTCTATGGCTCAATCTGTGCGCTCTTCTTGGATATATTGGGCTGTCCTGAGCGGTCTCTGGCTGTTGAGTTTGGGGCTAGATGTCACCTGGCTGTGGCTCGATCAGTCTGTTCCGTCGTGGGATCCGGCAGACCACCATATTGGCGCGCTGAACTACTGGTGGACGCTGCGGCAGATTCAGGGCACGCCTGAGTGGTGGAGCGGGTTTTGGACCCTCTCTTCCAAATATCCGCCGCTGCTGTACGTCTCTACCGCGCCCCTGATTGCCCTGCTGGGACGCTTCCCCGATGCGGCTGTGCTGGTGAATGGAGCCTATACCCTGGTGCTGCTGATCGCGGTGTTCCAGCTCGGGCGGCATCTGTTTTCCCCCCAGGTGGGGCTGTGGGCGGCTGGCGTGAGTCTACTCATGCCCCAGCTCTACAACACCCGCACAGAGTACTATATGGACTACCCTTTGACGGTGCTTGTCGTGCTGACGCTGTGGGCGCTGACGCGATGGCGGGATGCAAAGCGTGCCATCGCCCAGTGGCAGTGGGCGATGGCCTTTGGGGTCTGTCTGGGGCTGGCCTTTTTGGCCAAGCAGACAGCGCTGCTGTTTCTTGCGATCCCTGTGCTGTGGCTGGTGGCCTCGCGGCTGTGGCAGCGGCAGTGGGCTCGGCTGGGCCAGCTGGCGGTGAGCGGCAGTCTTGCTTTGCTGCTGCTGCTGCCCTGGGCAACGAGGAACTGGCTGTTTCAGGTGAGCGCGGCCTTCAGCGCCAACACGCGCTCCGCTGCCATTGAGGGTGACCCTTCGGCGGCCTCGTTGGCGGGGTGGCTGTTTTACTGGCAGCGGCTGCCGCAAATGCTGTCCTTCCCTCTGCTGCTGTTGCCTGTGGCTGGTCTGCTGCTGGCGCTGGCGTCCCGCCGCATCCCGCCCCACCATGGGCGAAGTTTTGGCTGGCTGGGGCTGTTTTTGGGGGGAAGCTATGTCATTTGGTCGGCCATTGCCAACAAGGACGCCCGCTATGTGATGCCCTGGCTCCCCGTGCTGGGGGTGGTGCTGGCCTATGGGCTGGTTGCGCTGCCCCGCTGGCTGCGCTGGGGAACCCTGGGGCTGTCTGTCGGGCTGATGGTGGTGAATTTGTTGGGTAGCGGTGGCCTCCAGCGGGCGGTCTCCCCTCTGACGCCGGGAGCGGCCCATGGGCCATATCGGGGCGCACCGTACCCTCACGCCGAGATTATTGATGAGATTGTGCGATCGCAGCCGTTCCAAGTCGTCAATATTGGGGTGTTGCCCTCCACTCCAGCGATCAATCAGCACAACCTCACCTACTATGGCAACCGGGCTGACTTTCGCGTTTACGCCCGCCGTGCGGGAAAAAGCCAAGAGCATCTGGAGCAAGATGTGGCCGCATTTGATTGGTTTGTCAGCGTCACCCGTCCCCAGCTCAGCTACCACGATGCGAAAGCCCGCCGCCGCCAGGGCAAGATGGTGCGGCTGCTGCGACCAGAGTTTCGGCGGCAGCGCCGCTGGATGCTGCCCGACGGCAGTCGGCTGGACCTTTGGCGGCGGCGGCAGCTCCCGGTTGAGGTGCGGTCCCTAGAGCGCGTCTCGTCCGAGCCCTTGCAGCTCTCTGAGGTCACGGTGCCCACTCGGGCTGTGTCGGGTCAGCCCGTCCCCGTGACCTACCGCTGGCAGGGGCCGTGGCAGGCGCTCCATGACGGCGTGGTGATGTTGAGCTGGCGGCAGACTGATGCCGATGCCTTAGGCTGGACCCACGACCACAGCATTGGCCTCGGTCGGCTCTATCCTTTGCCCATCCAAGGCAAACAAACTGTGTTGGCCCCTGCCACCATCGACCCGATGCGGGGCGTTGAAGTGGTGGAGCATACGGCTATGCTGCCGCCGCCAAACCTCCCCCCAGGGCGCTATCAGCTGGCTGTGACCTATCTCAATCGGGTGACGGGGCAGACCTACAATTTGCCGCAACCGGGGCAGATGCTGCAGGTGGTTGCCTCTGATAATGCCCCTGATGATGCCCCTGATGATGCCCTCGTGGCAGAACCACCCGGCCCAGCAGACTATAGCCCAGCCACTCCGGCGCTAACCGCTGTGACCCAGCTCCAGCTGCTGTCACAGGCGCTGCCGCTAGGGCCGGATGCCCTAGAGCCTGTGTTTGACCAATTGGGCCGCCTCAGCCTCTATGACCCCGTCCAGCGTTATCTGCAGGATGCCGACGTGAGTTTGTCCTATCGCCTGACCCAAGAGCCCCAGTCCCTCGACTGGCTTTATGGCCTCGTACTAGCTCGGATACTGCAGCGGGATGCCCCAGGGGCGATCGCAGCCTTAGAGCAGGTGACTCAGCTCGATGATCAGAATCCCTACGGCCATGGCTACCTGGGGTTTGTGCAGCTCTATGCCCTCCATCCCGTGGCGGCAGAGCGATCGCTGCGCACCGCTGTTGCGCTGGCTCCGGATGCCACAGAGCTGCGATCGCTCCATGCCGTTGCTTCTTTGCTGCGGGGTAACCTTTTGGGGGCATGGCGAGAGGGGCGGACAGTGCTAAACTCTCAAAACGTCGACTAAATAGAAAGCTATGTTAAATCGCTGGGTGAGAGCTGCAGGAGTCGTGTTTGCCGGGCTGATGCTGGCCGTCGGGCTATGGAGCATTGCGCCCCAACCCGTCCTATCACAGGATAACCAGGTCAACTACACCCTCAGCGACCTCAAGTTTCGAGACTTTTCCCATAAAAATCTAGAGGGGACGTCTTTGGCGGGTGCCGAAATTCGAGGCGCAAATTTTGAGGGGGCAAACCTCACCGCCACTATTTTGACGAAAGCCTCATTCGTGGCCGCTAATCTAGTCGATGCCAATTTCACGCAGGCGTTTGCTGACCGCGTCAACTTTGATGAAGCCGATTTGAGCAACGCTCTGTTTGTAGATGCCCTGCTGAGCAGCAGCACCTTCAACAACGTCAAAGTAGATGGCGCCGATTTCTCCGACGCCATTTTGGATCGCTACTGGGCCAAGGTGCTGTGCGAAACGGCAGCGGGGACGAATTCGACCACCGGCGTTTCAACGCGGGATAGTTTGGGCTGCCGGTAATGCTGTCGTCTAGGGAGAAATATGCAGTGAGATATGCGCAGCAGGCAACAGCGCACCAATAGCGACATGACCCTAGCGGCCTGCATACCGCTCCTCGTTCCAGGGATCGCCCCGATGATGGTAGCCATTGCGCTCCCAAAACCCCAGCTCTTCCTCATCCAAGAACTCTAGCCCGCTGATCCACTTGGCGCTCTTCCAGGCATAGAGGTGGGGAACCACAACCCGCATCGGGCCACCATGGTCTGGAGGAAGGGGCTCCCCCTCTAGCTCATGGGCAAAAAAGTTCTCGTCTCGGACAAAGTCATCTAGAGGCAGGTTGGTGGTGTAGTCGCCGTAGCAATGCAGCATCACATGGCTGGCGCTGGGCTGTACTTCCAGCTGCGCCATGATATCGGTCACCTTGATGCCGCGCCAGGTCACATCCAGCTTGGACCAGCGGGTCACACAGTGAAAGTCTTGGGTAAATTCGCTTTGGGGCAGCGCCATCATGTCGTCCCAGCTAAAGGCTGTAGGCGTTGCGCTTCCCCATATTTTCAGCTGCCAACTGGCTCTGTCGACTGGGGGTGTGGGGCCATAGGTTAGAACGGGAAATCCTTTCGTGAGGAACTGTCCTGGGGGAGTGCGATTGCTCATTTCAGGGCCGGGCTTTTCAAAAAATTTCATGCCGATGGCGAGAAGATAAAAGTAAGGGGCCTTGTCTTGAGGATCTCAGGCCATCTGGGCGAATGATACCACTCTGGGTGAAAGCTCTGACGGGCGAATGCTCTGGTTTAAAGTCTGCGAGCATATTGTAGATTGTCCGGCTCCAGATAGACGCTACTATTTCTATCAGTTTCTATCAGTTATAGCGATAATAGCCATGCCTTCGACCGCCTTTCCCGACCTCAACGCCTACGATTGGTCTAGCCTTTTGCAGCAGTTGCTTGACCAAGAGTCCCTCACTGTCGATCAAGCCTCCACGCTTATGCAGGGCTGGTTGACAGAATCTATTTCACCAGTGCTGTCCGGTGCTATCTTGGCGGCCATACAGGCGAAAAATGTCTCACCCACTGAGCTAGCGGGAATGGCGCAGGTGCTCCAGGGGCAGTCTCAGCCCAAAACCGTTGCCGACTTTCCCACGCCGCTGATCGACACCTGCGGCACCGGGGGGGATGGGGCCTCCACCTTCAATATTTCAACGGCTGTTGCCTTTGTGACAGCGGCGGCAGGCGTGGCTGTCGCCAAGCATGGCAACCGGGCAGCGTCGAGTAAAGTTGGCTCTGCCGATGTTTTGGAAGGACTGGGGATCAACCTGCGTGCCCCCCTAGAACAAGTGGAAGCGGCGGTGCAGTCCGTAGGGATCACGTTTTTATTTGCGCCAGGCTGGCATCCGGCTATGAAATCGGTGGTGCCATTTCGCAAGGCGCTCAAGGTGCGCACCGTATTTAATCTGCTGGGGCCGCTGGTCAATCCACTGCCCATCACCGGCCAAGTGATTGGCGTGTATCATGCTGGCTTAGTTTCGACGGTGGCGCAAGCGCTGCAGATTCTCAAGAGGCCCTATGCCGTCGTTCTCCATGGGCAAGAAGGGCTCGATGAAGCAGGGTTAGCGGATGTCACCCATATGGCGACGGTGTGGCAGGGGCAGGTTATGCCAGCGACGTTAGACCCACGGGAGCTTGGCATTGCCTCAGCCCCGACGGCTGCGCTCAAAGGCGGAGACTTACAGGAGAATACCGCGATTTTGAAGGCGGTGCTTCAGGGCAAGGGCACCCAGGCCCAGCAGGATGTTGTCGCTTTGAATGCGGCACTGGCCCTCACCATGGCCGGTGAGAGCGGTGCGCCTAGCTTAGAGACCTATGGATCTCAGCTCGAACGCGCTCGCACAATCCTATCTAGTGGTGCTCCATGGGAGAAGGTGGAGGCGCTGATCGATGCGCTGAAGTGACAACTCAAAAGGCTAGCCCCACGGGGCTAGCCTCGAACTCAGGCTAATTTGCCTAACTAATTTGCCTGGCTAATTTGCCTGACTAATTTGACTGGGAAGACACCGAGTTGCGAGAATCCCGATTGCGCCGGGGTGAGGGGCGATTGCGTCGCGATCGCGGCTTGGGCGTTGAAGATTGCTCATGCTCAACCCGAGTCTGAGAAGGGCGAATCTTGTCATAGGCCATCTGCAGCGCTGCTGCGGCAACGGTGCGAGGCTCGTAATCTTCGCTCAGCTGAGACACAATGGGCAAGAATGACGCTACGCGTTCGCCAACCAAGACTTCCTCAATTTGAGATTTGAGCTTTTGCAGGTGGCGCGCTTCAATATCGGCTCGGGTGGGGATGTTGGCCCACTCTAGCTTCTGGCGAGTGTGATTTTCGATGTCCCTTACCTTGCGCTTGTCTAAGGGATGGACCAGGGTGATGGCCGCGCCTTCTTTGCCCGCGCGCCCTGTGCGTCCAATGCGGTGAACGTAGTTCTCGACACTTTCGGGCAGATCATAGTTGATCACATGGGTCAGGTTGTCCACATGGAGACCCCGTGAGGCAATGTCAGTGGCCACGACCCAGCGCACCTGCTGCTGCTTGAACCGCAGCATAAGCCGCTCACGCTGAGACTGGCTCAGGTCGCCATGGTACTCATCCACGCTGTGGCCAGCGGCCTGCAGCTGACGGGTGAGGTCGGCGGCGGTGCGGCGCGTGCGCACAAAGACGATGGCCGACTCTGGATCTTCCATTTCCAGGATGGGCTGCAGGGCGCGGGACTTGCTCCATCCCCGAGGCAGCATATAGGCGGTTTGAACAATGCGGGTCGGCGTCGCCTTGGGCTGCTCCACGGTGATGGTCACAGGCGATCGCAGAAACTTGGTGGCGAGGGCTCGGATCGCTGGGGCCATGGTGGCGGAGAAGAATGCCGTCTGCCGCTCTGATGGCGCTTGGGCCAGAATCTTCTCAACGTCGTTGATAAAGCCCATGTTGAGCATTTCATCGGCTTCGTCAAGCACGAGCCAATTTAGATCGTTGAGCCTCAGCTCACCGCGGCTGAGCAGGTCCAAAATACGTCCTGGCGTGCCGACGACGACCTGGGTTCCACGCCGCAGCTGCTTGATTTGGCGGTCGATGGACTGGCCACCGTATACCGACAAAATGTGGATGCGGCGATCGTCGTTGAAGCCGCGAATCGCCTGATACACCTGCATCGCTAGCTCGCGTGTCGGCGTCAAGATCAGCGCCTGTACCCCTTTGCGGTTGGGGTCAATCTGCTCTAGTAGGGGCAGAGAGAATGCCGCTGTTTTTCCAGTACCGGTCTGCGCCTGACCGACCACATCACGCCCCGAGAGTAGATGGGGGATCGCTTGCGCCTGAATTGCAGTGGGCTTCGTAAATCCCAATTGCTCAAGTGACTGTACGCGGGCTTCTGACAAGCCCAAGCTGTTAAATGACAAGTCCATTCGTGTCTCCTTCAATTGATTTAGATAGTCGAGACACGTCGGAGCGCGCCTCTAAGCTGAGTGTGAGCATCTGCAACATGACCAAAGAGGTCATACACATCTGCATTGGTGATCAGGGCAGGCACAATGCTGCCCAATGGAGCCTTACCGTCCAGATAAACTAGCCCATCGACGTCAGGCGCAAACCGCGCTGAGCGACCTACGAGCTGACCGGTGCCAGCATGCTCTTGCTCCACAAGAACGTCTACCACACGACCAACTTCAGCAGCATTTTTCTGCTGAGCGATCGGTTGCTGAAGCATCATCAGCCGATCCCGGCGCTCATCCATGACGGCTTGAGGAACCGGATTGGGCAAGTCGACTGCTGCAGTACCGTCTTCTGGTGAGAAGGTGAAAACCCCAACATGGTCGAACTGATGCCGCTGGACAAATTCCAGCAGATGCTCAAAGTGCGCATCAGTTTCACCTGGAAATCCGACGATGAACGTGGTGCGTAGCACCGCATCGGGAAGCTCTGACTTGAGAGTTTCGATCACCCGATCGTTCACCTGCCCTTGCCATGGCCGATTCATGGCCTTTAGAACATCAGGGTGGGAATGCTGTAGCGGCAGGTCTAAATAAGGTAACACATTGGGCGTTTGCCGAATGGCCGTTATTACCTCAGGGGTCAAGCCTGTGGGATAAGCGTAATGCATGCGAATCCAGGGCACTTCTACAGACCCCAAAGCCTGCAGCAGCTCAGCCAGCTGAGGTTTACCGTATAAATCAAGGCCGTAGTTGGTTGTGATTTGAGAGATCAGCACCAGCTCTTGCACGCCCTGAGCCGCGAGATTCTCCGCTTCTGCAACAATAGACTCGATTGACCGCGATCGCTGCTTGCCCCGCAGCGTTGGAATGATACAGAAAGCGCAGCGGTAGTCGCAGCCCTCTGCCACTCGGACATAGGCAGTACCCTCCGCCGTCGTGCGGTAGCGCGGCACAGTTTCATCGGCGAGGTAAGTGGGCTGCTGAGAAATCTCGCTAACCCGCTCTCCCTGCTCCACGCGGTCAATCACGTCGGCAATCTTGTGATAATCGCCGGTTCCGACGATAGCGACAGCTTCAGGAATTTCGGCCAAAAGCTCGTCCTGAAAATGCTGGGCCATGCAGCCCGCAATAACCACTTTCTTTCCTGCTTCCGCTAGGTCGACCAGCGTTCGCACAGATTCCTCGCGGGCAGCTTGGATAAAGCTGCAGGTGTTGACCACAACGTAGTCTGCCAAGTCCTCTTGGCTGTCGACGCCATAGCCCGACTCCACAAGCAGGCCCAGCATATGCTCGGTATCAATTCTATTTTTCTCGCACCCCAGGTGCGAGATGGCAACGGTTGGCTTTTTGCCCATAAACTCCTAAACGTACGTCTCAGATATAAACGTTCTGCTAATACGAGGCTTTTCTAGTGATCGTATTCAACCCGACTGGGCGATCGCCCGGTTAAGCTCGGCAAAACGCTGTCCATCTGGCGTCGGAGTCGAATGAGTTAAGGTATGTGAACCCTGTCCCTGAGTCATCCTATCGTAAAAATACATAACATTGTTACAAATCCTCAAGTTGTCTTTAGATTATGGATGCCTCCAGTGGCCATTTTGTGACCCCGGAGCGCAAAACCGGATTGATGTCGCCTTGATGGCAATTATTCGGTAGGATCTGGTGTGTCCCAGATCATCACCCCCAGAGCTTGCCTAAATGCAGCTCGGGCATATCTGGAGTCACTGTGTGGGCCAACTCGGAAGGGATACGTGGATTTACGCCAGGTCTTTAGAACGTCAAATCCGGTTATTGGTGTCGTTCACCTACAGCCGCTGCCAGCCTCTCCTCGATGGGGAGGAGACCTGAAAGCCGTGGTGGCTAGGGCTGAGCAAGAAGCTGCCGCGTTAGCCTCCGGGGGCGTCGATGGCATCATAGTAGAAAATTTCTTCGATGCGCCCTTCACCAAGGAGCCTGCCGATCCCGCCGTTGTCAGCGCTATGACGGTGGTTGTGCAGCGGCTGAGGAATTTAGTTGCACTGCCCTTTGGCATCAATATTTTGCGCAACGATGCCCGTAGTGCTCTGGCGATCGCCAGCTGTGTTGAGGCCCAGTTTATTCGGGTCAATGTTCTCACCAACGTTATGGCCACAGACCAGGGTCTAATTGAAGGCGACGCCCATCGGCTGTTACGCTACCGCCGCGAGCTGGGGAGTGATGTTCATATTTTGGCCGATGTTTTGGTAAAGCACGCCCGGCCTTTGGGCACCCCAAACTTGATCACAGCCGTACAGGAAACAATCGAGCGGGGACTAGCCGATGGGGTTATTCTCTCGGGCTGGGCAACCGGTTCCCCCCCAGACAAAGAAGATTTAGAGCTGGCTACCGCTGCGGCAAAAAGCGTTCCGGTATTTATCGGCAGCGGTGCGACTTTGGAAAATATCCCTAGCCTGATTCAGGCCGCAGACGGCGTGATCGTGTCGTCATCCCTCAAGCGAAAAGGGGACATTTCGCAGCCCATTGATCCTATCCGCGTCAGCCAGTTTGTAGATGCAATGCGACGGGGACTGTCGACCCCGGAGCCCACCCGCCTGCCCGGAGCGATTCCAACCATGTCTGAGCCCTGCCCCGAGTAGTTAGCTCTGACGCTGTCAGTCCTTCTGGTTAAGTTCTACCCTATTGTGAAATCCCCGTCACCCGAGCCTTGACTCAACGCTCCCACTACTGGCAGCTTCTGCCCTATCTCCAGCGCCACTGGCGTACGATCGCTCGGGCGCTGCTCTGTACGCTCGTATTTACCGTTTTTTGGCCGTTTTTAGCCTGGATTGCCGGTGAGATGCTCGGAGCGCTTGCCGCCGGTGAGGTCTCGCGGCTAGCGCGACTGGCGGGCATCACAACGCTGTTGTTCTTGGTGCAAAAGCTGGCCCAATATGGCCAGGATGCCCTCATGGCTCAAGCCGCCTTGCAGATGGCTTTTGACCTCAGGGTCGATACCTACGCCCATCTACAGACCCTCAGCCTCAGCTACTTTGAGACCGCCAAAACGGGAGATCTGTCCTACCGGCTCACCGAAGATATTGATCGGGTAGGCGAGGTGATCAACAAGCTGTTTCACGATTTTCTGCCCTGCGTGCTGCAGCTGGTGGTGGTATTTGGCTATATGGTCTATCTCAACTGGCAGCTTACCCTGGCGACATTGGTTATGGTGCCGCTGCTGGCGCTGCTGATCGGCTGGTTCGGCGATCGCATGCTGGGGGCGTCTCGTCGCAGCCAGACCCGCATCTCCGACTTATCCTCGTTGGTGAGCGAGACGGTAAGCGGTATGCGCATCATCCAGGCCTTTTCCGCTGAAGATGTTGAGCTAGAGCGATTTCGCGATGAGGCCGAGCGCAACCGCCAGGCCCAATATCGCACCGCCTGGCTCAAAGCCGTGCAGTTCCCGGTTGTGGGGTTTCTCTACGCCGTCAGTATTTTGCTGCTGCTGCTGCTGGGCGGATGGCAAATTTCAGTCAATAACCTCACGGGAGAGGCGTTTGGCAGCTATGTGGCGGCGGTGCTACTCCTCATTGATCCCATAGCCCACCTCACCGATAACTACAGCCAATTCAAGCAGGGGGAAGCCTCTGTGGATCGCATCATTGAGCTGCTGTCCCTCCAGCCCGCTGTCGTGAATTTTCCTCATACCAAACCCTTGCCCTCAGTGAAGGGGCGGGTAGAATACAGCGATGTCAGCTTTAGCTACGGGGATCAGCCCGTGCTGCAAGATTTGAGCCTGCAGGTTGAGCCGGGCGAGGCGATCGCCCTAGTGGGGCCAAGCGGCGCGGGCAAAACTACCTTGGTCAATTTGCTGCCCCGCTTTTACGATCCTCAGGGGGGCAAGGTATTAATTGACGGCATCGACATTCGAGATGTGGAGCTGCGTAGCCTGCGGCGGCAGATTGGCATCGTGCCTCAAGACACCCTGCTATTTTCAGGAACGATTGCGCAAAACATTGCCTTTGGCCAACCCACTGTGGATTTGCAGCAGGTGAAGGCCGCCGCCGCTGTGGCCAATGCCCATAGCTTTATCGAATCATTCGCCCAGGGGTACAGCACCTATGTGGGGGAGCGAGGCGTTAACCTCTCAGGCGGGCAGCGCCAGCGCCTGGCCATCGCCCGAGCGGTGCTGCTGGACCCCAAAATCTTGATCCTTGACGAGGCCACCTCTGCCCTTGACTCAGAATCAGAGGCTCTGGTGCAAGAAGCCCTAGAGCGGCTGATGCGCGATCGCACGGTGTTTATCATTGCCCACCGGCTAGGAACCGTGCGCCGAGCAGACCGCATTGTGGTAGTGGAGCAAGGGCGCATTGTGGAGACGGGGACTCATCACGAGCTGCTAGCGCGGGGCGATCGCTACGCGGCACTCCATGACCAGCAGTTTGCACTGTCCTCCCCGGTAGATAGCCCTGGGCTAAATTGATTATGATGGAAGCGGCATAGAGTCGGACCCTGCCGATGACGTCTTCTTCTTTAATCGTAAAGCCGCGCCAGCGCAAAAAAGCCATTCTCTTGGCGTTCGCCGGACTTTTAATCCCAGGCTTGCACAAGTTTTACTTGGGCGAATGGAAATGGGGAACCGTTTACATGCTCATGCTCTTCACCCAGATTCCCCAATTGGCCAGTATGATTGAGGCAATTTGGTACTGCATCATGGACGACGAAGTCTTCGACCGCAACTTCAATCAACGCTATCTGGCGATGAAAAATGCCCAGATGCTGCAGAGTATTCCAGATCCGTCGCAGGTCCAGTCCATTGGCGAAGCCCTGCGCCAGCTTGATCAACTGCGTCAGGACGGGCTAATCTCAGAGTATGAGTTTGAACAAAAGCGTCGCCAGTGGCTAGATCGCATGACCTGAGGCCAGGTTTCGCACTGCATCACGCTGAGACAGTAGGGAAGGTTAGGGCAACATTGTGGAGCTAAGACGCTGGGTGCGAGACGTAAGGCGATCGCTCGATGGTGCGACCCGCATCCGCATGTTAGAAATTCGGCAAAATCCCTACTGCCGGTTGCATACCCCGGATGATGTGGCGATCGCGGTGGATCTAGGGCTATTCATCGACGCCAACCGAGCGGCTGTAGATGATTGGCTGCGACTGCCCCACCTGTCTATTCACCAAGCCAAACACTTAGTGTCTCTGCGGCAGGCAGGCGTTGTGTTTTACTGCATTGAGGATTTGTCGGTTGGCTTGGGAGTGTCGGCAACGACGCTCCGGCCCTTTGCCACCCTGATTCAGTTCCAGTACTACGCCATCGACGAATCGAGTCTGTCTGGCTTAGATCCCAACTGCGCGCCGCTAGCAACCCTAGCGCAGCTGCCTGGTGTGAGCGAGAGTACGGCCCGTGCGATCGTTGCGGCCCGAGAGGTTGAGCCTTTTAATAGTCTAGTAGACTTCCAGCGTCGGCTTGAGTTGCCGCGAGACGTTGTCAATCAGCTGCTGCATTATTTACGTTTCTAACCCTGTACTTCTAATTCGAGTTCTACCTTTGCTATGGTGAGGGTCTTGCACGCCTCCATGAGTGATGAGAAGAACACAATGACTTCGACTGCAGTAGACCCGCTAAACGACGGAAAAAGCCGTATTCAGTTGTTATCCCATATGGGATCGGACCTAGATGTCGTAAATGATGCCCGTGCCTCTTTCGAGCGGGTTTCCGATCAACTAAGCGAAAAGGATGTAAAGCTACTTAATTACTTAGCGATGCATCAACACACATCCCCCTTCCGTGGTGTGGTGTTTAAGTTCAAGGTGAAAGCCCCACTGTTTGTTGCTCGACAATGGTAAACTGGTAGTAATAAAGTACTATATGATTGAACGGTGATAGTTGAGTTTTTGGTAGAGAAGGGTAACTACGTCATCCTTGAATGCGGAGTATGTAAAGTACGCTGAAAAGTGAGATACAACTCGGCTATAAGGGCCAAGAGCGAACATCTTTGCAGAAAGTGCTCAAACAAGCGCAACGGCATAAGGAAAAGAGGAAAGCCTAGCTGGAACTCCGGAAGACGTAAATCTCGGAATCTGATCGAAAAAGGCTCAACTTACACAAATCACCACGGATATACCGAGGTTTACCTTGGAGCCGGTCATAGATGTAGTGGACGTCAGGACAAGTATGCTTTACTACATAGGCTTGTAGCACAGGTAAAGGCGAATAGAGCGCTGCGTGGAGGTTCAATCATGATTCCAAAAATTACTACATGCCCCACTTAGAAGAGATTTTAGGTGAGTACCGTGTGAATTCAGGGGAACCCTACGTTCTTTCGATTCAAGAATCGGGGAATATGGCAATCCTGAGCCAAGCTGAATCGGAAGGTTCAGAAGGTGCAACGACTATCCCTTTAGGGAGTAGGAGTCAAGAGGCTTCGAAGCGCACGGCATCCTAGCCATAGCCCCAAGCTCGGACTGGAAGGATGATGATATAGTCTGGTCTTTGAGGAAACTCGAAGAGGCTGAGTGGAATCGACTCAGCTGTAACATAAACGGGAAACACGTTATTGCCAGTAGCCACAACGACGAGCAGGTCGGGTGGAACGAAAAGAGCTTCCGCTATGTCGCCATCGAAGACGGCCAAGAGTTTTACTGCCCGCAGACCTTTCGCCAACAGGCCAAAGTTAACAAGCAGGCCACCGAAGGCATCCTAAATTCTGATGCCAATCAACAGGCTGTAGATACCTATACCACCCTCTGCCAGCAAAGCTACGACGCGTACCGTCAGCTGCTGGATCTGGGGGTAGGCCGGGAGCAGGCGCGAGGTGTGCTGGTCCCGGCCGTCTATACCTCCTGGGTATGGACAGTTTCTCTACAGGCCCTGCTGCACTTTTTGCAGCTCCGCCTTGGAAAGGGGGCCCAAAATGAGATCACCGCCTACGCCCAGGCCATTCACGATCTGGTGTCGCCCATTGTGCCCCACTCCATTGCCGCTTGGGATAAAAGCCAGAGTATTGATTAGCCTTGGGTAACCTCCACCGAGGCAGATTGAAAAGTAGCCCATCCCAGTAGCGGCAGCAGTCTGGGATGGACTAGCGTAGAAGCGATGATGATTCGGATGTCTAGAGGAACTCTATGTGGCGTTGCTGGCTACTGGTATTGCTTCTCGCTGGGGTAGGCTGCGCCGGTCCCCAAAATGGTTCTACTGCTGACTCTCCCGATAGGGCGACGCCCTCCCCAACTGTGAGCGCAGTCTCGGAAGAAGTTCCGCAGCCTGAGACCATGACGATTACACCTGATCGTCTCGGTCCTGCTCGGGTTGGCACGACGTTGAGCGATCTAAAAGCTGAGGTCAGACAGGCGCTTGGCGCTGACGTCAGCTTTGCCCCAATGCCCAACTTCATGGTGGATTTAGATGCGATCGCCGTCAACCAGGCAGACGAGACATTGTTCTATGTGCTGCACTTTAGCTCAGAGCCTCTGGGCGAAGAGGATGTGGTTAACCTGCTGCTGACCACAAATTCCCGGTTTAAAACGCTTGAGGGGATCGGTCCCGGTACGGCTCTCGCAGCAGCAGAAGAGGTTTATGGCGAGGCGACTCTGGCCCACAACCCAGACAACGAAATGCGAGAGTCGGCGCGGTTTGCCGGTTTTGATGCGGCCAGGGTGACGTTCCGCACAAATGGTTTTGCGACTGGAGAAGATGGTGTAGGTTTAGCCGGAATCTATGGCGAGCCGGTAGAGGGCTCATATTACGAAACAACCCAGTATCGAGGTGGTGCCACGATCCGCGCTGTCATGATAGACGGCAATCGGTTTGACGCGGCGCGATCGCCATTGGGCAATACAGAAGGACACGAGAGCGACATATCTGATCCCAGCGCCTCTACATCCAATGTGCCATCTAGCGGTGAGTCTTACGCAGACGCCGATCGCCAGCTCAACCAGACCTATCAAACGCTCATAGGTTCTTTAGATAGAGACGGGCAGGCTAGGTTGACGACAGCACAGCGGGCCTGGATTGATCTACGGGATGCCGAATGCGAGTTTCAGCCTCTGATCGGTGTCGATAGGGAGCGCTGCTTGACCACCGAAACCCGCGATCGCACGGCCCAGCTGGGCCAGCTGCAGGCGAACGAGCCGCTGCAGGTTCCCGATGCCTTATTAGCTGGGCTCGGCGCCGTTGAGGTGAGCGGAACAATAGTGGACTGCGACGATCCCCAGGGAACGCCAGCGATGAATTACTGCACTGCCTTAGGCTATGAGCGCGAAGACGATCGCCTCAATCAGGTATACCAGACCATTCAAGGCGGTCCCAATACTGCGGCAAAGGAAAGCTTGACTGACGCGCAGCTAGCCTGGATTGATTTCCGCAATGCCCACTGCTTGTCAGAAGTGCATGAGGCTTCCGGCGGAACGGGGTACAACGCCTACTATGCGGCCTGTCAAGCCCGACTGACCCAGCGGCGGACAACCACGCTAATGGGCTATCGCGACTTCCTTTAAGACCGCCATAGGTCCGCAGGCTTTAAGACGGTCGAGCTGAGCCTCATCTCGAACAAATAGAGACCCTGCGAAGCCGAGGGAGTTCACCGAGATAGACTCAAATGATTCTTGCGATCGCGGCACCACCAGCATCCATCGCCTTGTGAACAGCAGGTTATAGGCGCTGGTTTGTCGGTCTCCTGTTACCGTAATGCCTGCCGCCTGGAGCAGCTGACGATAGACTCGGAGCAGGTACGATACTGGAGCCTTGTCGAGTGAAAAGGCCATGGCGCTGTGGCGAAAAGGCAAACTAGGCAGCGAATGGGGCTGACCCAGCTGCTCAAACCTCAGCACTGTATCTATGGGAATTTCATCTATCGCCATGGGAATGAGCTGTAGGTGCTTATGGCGCTGACTGGCTCCGGCCAGGGTGCCGCCGTTATAGAAGGCTAGACCGTCAATTTCAGAGAGACAGCGCCAGGCAGCCTCGAAGTCTCCCTCATTTAGCCAGCTGTCCTGAGACTCAAACCCTCGCGTCACCATCAACAGATGATAATCGACCACGTTGTACTTGTTGAGGAGGCAAAGGTGGGTTGGGGATAGGTTTCCCACAAAGAGGTCTCTGTCGTAGGGTAAAAACGGATTGAACGGTGCGCCATTCTCTGCTGACTTGGCTTGCTTTTTTTTGGCCCGATCTTTACGGGCTAGGTTGGACAAGACGCGCACAATAAACCGGACCCCACACTCCTCTATAAACTCAGAGTTTGTTGGAATGGACTGCAGCGCCCCGCATTGCAGCGCGTATTCAGCTTGGGCTTTGACTTGGGGCCATAGCCGCATCAATGGTGGGATATTGTCCAGGTTGGAGGGGGTTGAATCAGACATGGGGATTGGAAATGGCGCTAGATGTCGAATGGCTCAAAGCGTTTCAACTTGCTGTACCTCGAATACAGGGCCAATCATCGCCAGTGTCATCACGTCTTTGCGCACTTGCCCTGTCACCCGGACGCGCAGCCCCTCTTGCTGTAGCTCGGCTGGCTTCCCCTGATAAACCTCGTAGGTTTCTTTGTCCCCTTGGAGAGCCCAAGCGCCCATCCCCATGCTGGAGTGGGTCATCGTGCCTTCAACGGTTATGGTATCTCCGCTCATCGAGCCGCCTCCGTTTTGAGGGCCAGGTACGCTAACGCCAGACAGCAGCCTGCGTTGGCTAGCAGAAATATGGAGGCGATCGCCCCACCGCCGAGCCACAGGAGCGTAGGCGATAGAACGGCGCTGATGGCCAAACAGCTCGCGACCCCCAGGGTGCTACCCATAGCGAACCATTTCAGGGTGTGATGGGAGAGCAGCAAAGACAGCAGCCCCAGCGGAATCAGGGCGCTTGCTGTAATCGGGTTTAGGACTCCGCTCGCTCCGATGGCCGTTCCCAGCTCGGGAATTGAGCTGCCCATGACTCGCATTGGCCATTGGGGCAGGTCAAAGACGTATAGCCCCCGCAGCAGGAACGCTCCGGCGCTGCCGACCATGAGGCCACTGGTCAACCAGCCATTCCAAGCCCAGCCCATGGGGAGATAGGTGCGCAATAGCCAGGCCAGCAAATAAGAGCCCAACACCATGCCCACCTTAGGCAACAGGGCTACCACGCCGCCATCAAACCAAAAGCGTAGATTGAGATAGCCGTTGCGGTTGAGCCAGCGGAAAAAATCGCGGGGGGAAATCTGACCCACTTGAGCCAGCTTGACGGCAGCAGCAGCGTCAAGATGCCCGGCCCCCAAATAGTTCAGCTCATCAGTGCGACTCATGCGGGAGGACTGGTAAAGCACTTGGGCAACCTCGTCCGGGTCATCAATGCCGGAAGAAAGGACCAATGCCGCAACGCCGGTGACATGGGCAGTGGCCATGGAGGTGCCCTGCAGCGATCGCAGCTCTGAGGTTCCCTTGTCAGGCACAATGGTGTCTTGCAGAATGCCTCCAGTTTGCGCCTCCCCAAGGCTGCCGCCGGGTGCGGCGATGTTCACCCCAGCGCCGTAGTTAGAATAGGGGGCCTTGGTGTCCGTGGCATCAGTGGCCGACACCGCGATCACATGGCCATAGCGGGCGGGGTAGGCGGCCGCATTTTCGCCAGCGTTTCCGGCAGCGGCCACCATGACGACGCCTTTGCTGTGGGCATAGTCAATGGCTTGGCTCAAGACGGCGCTGTCTCCCATGCCTCCCAAGCTCATGTTGATCACATCAGCACCCTGGTCAGCGGCATAGCGAATCGCCTCAGCAATATCAACTACGGTGCCGCTGCCGGATGCGCCTAGCACCTTGAGGGGCATCAGAGCTGCGCCGTGGGCAATTCCTGCGACCCCATAGCCATTGTTGGTGGACTGGGCGATAGTGCCAGCAATGTGGGTGCCATGGCCGCTGTCATCTGAGGTGTCGCGGCTGTTGTCGACGAAGTTATAGCCTTTGACAATCTTTGTTTGCCCTAAGTCCTTAACGGGGGTAATGCCGGTGTCAATCACGGCCACCGTAACGCCCTCGCCATGGGTACTATCCCAGGCTTGCTCTACATTGATGCTGCGGAAATTCCACTGCTGTGGATAATCGGGATCGTTGGGAGCCGTCGCTGCGCTGTAGACGTAGTTCGGTTCGATGGCCTCAGTCAACGCCTTGAGATCTGAGCGGCGCAGCTGTTTGAGCTGTCGGCGATCCCCCGCAAGCACATAGGTCTGCTCTGCGGCGGAGAAAGGACTGTTGGGCTGAGCAGATAGCCCCAAAGATGCCAACTGACGCTCGATTTGAGCCTGCGGTAGGTCATCGCGAAAATCGAGAATCAGGCCATCATAGACCGGGCGTCCGCCTCCCATGGTGCTCATTGCCCAACCCAGCCCAATTAAGAACAAAATGCCCCACTGCCATTTTCCCCACTGCCATTGCATAGACGTATAACGCGTGATGAACAGGTTTTAAAGATATGTCCTACCATAGCTCAGCTGCTTTTGAAGTTAGGCATAGAATAGAGAGGCTGATGCAAAACTTTAGCTCTGACGGGCGTTATCGATTATGCTGCACGGACTGATGTGGTTCCCGCTGCTGTTTGCGTTTATGGGCTTAGCCTGGGCGGGCTGGAATGAATACCGGAAAGTGGAGGCCTATCGCATTTGGGCTGAAACCTGCGATCGCGCCAAGTATGATGTTCAGGCGATATTGGGGCAGCGGGGACGCCAGCTGATTTGGGGAACCCCCACGCGCCAAGGACCAGTATCGCAGCAGTCCGTGTCTCTAGATGACGTCAAATCGATTCAGGTTTTGGTCAATGGGACACCTGTCAGTGGTGCTGATGGATCTCAAAAGGGACAGGTGGCGCTGCAGCTGTGCCTTAGCGATGGGGCAACCGAGAGCGTTCGGTTTATGGAGCTTGATATGGCCCTAAAGTGGGGTCAAGCCCTAAGACAAGACCTGCCGCGATATGCCGAGCCAGGGGTTTAGTCGGCTCCATGGCTGCATCTGTAATATCGCTGTCTGTTGGCGTTGCTGCCTGTAGGCTATATCTACGATGGTTAGAAAAAAATCTCCCTTGCAAATTGTTAAACGACGACGGCAGCTGAGACGCCGTCGTCGCCACCGCATTCTGCGATCGCTATGGCAACTGCTGCTGGTGTCTGCACTCACCGCTGGAATCGTTTGGACAATCGCGCTACCGGGCTGGGTGATTCGTTCACCGGATCAAATCGCGGTCAGCGGCAACGATTTTTTGTCGGAAGAGACGGTACAGTCGCTGCTGCCAATCGACTATCCCCAATCTGTTTTGCGGGTCAAGCCACAGCAGCTGGCCGTGGCGCTGCAGTCCACAGGCCCAGTTGCTACAGCATCTATTAAGCGCCACATTCTACCCCCCGGTCTCGCGGTTCATATCCAAGAGCAGCGACCTGTTGCTCTCCTGTTAGGCCCAACCGATTTAGAGGTTCTGTCAGCCCAGAAGACGCCATCATCATCATCATCATCATCATCGCCCTCCCCTGGTGAGCGATCGCCCGAGAATCTGTCTTTTCAGCTCAGTGGGCTGCAGCCTACCGGACTGCTAGATGAGAAGGGTGCCCTCATCCCAATTGAAAGCTACAACACCGTGAGCCAAGATCTGGCGCTGCCCGACCTCACATTGCTTGGCATGCGCCAGCGGTATCGCCCCTTGTGGTCATCGCTCTACGCTCAAATCAAGCAGAGCCCTGTAGGCATCAATGAAGTGGATCTGCGCAACCCCAGCAATATCCTGCTGCAAAGCGACCTAGGCGCTATTCATATTGGCGGCTATGATGCCGATCGATTCCTGCAGCAGCTCAAGACCCTAGATCGGATGCGCAATCTCTCGCGAGAGATGCCTTTGGATGATTTGCGTTATATCGACCTGACAACAGCCCAGCCCGTTTTGCAGATGCTGGAGGCGACGGTTCCAGTAAGTGATGCTGCAACAGATGACGAAGAGGCCAATAGCCCGGATCAGTAGCCTGCGCTTTCGGTTATGTCTTCGATTTTGGGGACGCAAGACCAGCCTAAAAACAGCCAATCTCGGGGAGCATTTGGCATAGTTCTACAGCCGGTAAGCCTTTTTACAGAAGCGGTTGGTGTTTTGAAGCAACTTACTCTATAGTGAACAGGAACAGCCTGGTGCTCATCCAACCATTAGCGCTGTAACTTGGTGGTGCGGTCATGGTAAAACCTGCGTCTTCCTTGTCCATCGCAGTCGGGTGGCTTTTGGAGTAATTGGAACAAGCTGCTTTTGGGCAGATGTTCTGTGTTGTGGATAACTTGTAGTTTAAACACCGTACGGATCAATGTGCTGTGGGCATGTAACCTGATATGTAATCTGTAGACTGTTAGCGTTTATGGATAACGTTTGATAGATTGATTGTGTTCCAGCCTGTAGGTGCGCCTCTCTAATCGGATTGTACTGAACTGGCATTAACTCCCGCTGCTGTGCTTGAGCTGCCGATGAATACCGCGAATACATCAAATCCTTTTACAGATTCAGGGCTCCATTCAGGACAGACAAATGGTCATGATGATGGTGTGCCAGAAAAGCAGCCAAGGGGGGACTCTGTTGTGCCAAGCAGCGTAGCTAAGATAAAAGTTATCGGTATTGGCGGTGGCGGCTGTAATGCCGTTAACCGTATGATCGACAGCGAAGTATCGGGTATTGAATTTTGGGCTATCAACACAGATGCCCAGGCGCTCAACGATTCAGCCTCGCAAAACGGTCTCCAGGTAGGTCAGAAGCTGACGAGAGGTTTGGGTGCGGGGGGAAACCCTGCCATTGGCCAAAAAGCTGCTGAAGAATCGAGGGATGAAATTGCGGCGTCATTAGAAGGGTCAGATTTGGTCTTCATCACCGCCGGCATGGGCGGTGGTACCGGCACTGGCGGTGCCCCTGTGGTCGCAGAGGTTGCAAAAGAGGTTGGTGCCCTCACCGTTGGTGTTGTCACCCGCCCGTTTATCTTTGAGGGACGGCGGAGAACATCTCAAGCGGAAGAGGGAATCGCGGCGCTGCGGAGCTGTGTCGATACCCTGATCGTGATTCCCAACGACAAGCTGCTGTCCGTGATTTCGGAGCAGACGCCGGTTCAAGAAGCCTTCCAAGTGGCAGATGATATTCTGCGGCAAGGGGTTCAAGGCATTTCCGATATCATCACAATTCCGGGACTCGTCAATGTCGACTTTGCCGATGTTCGCACGGTAATGGCGGATGCTGGTTCGGCTCTAATGGGCATTGGTGTCGGGTCTGGAAAATCTCGCGCCCGTGAAGCGGCGATCGCTGCCATCTCATCTCCATTACTAGAAGCGTCTATTGATGGTGCTAAGGGTGTTGTCTTCAACATCACTGGAGGGAGCGACCTAACGCTGCATGAGGTCAATGCTGCTGCGGAAATTATCTATGAGGCCGTCGACCCCAATGCCAACATCATCTTTGGCGCAGTCATTGACGATCGCCTACAGGGCGAGGTTCGCATCACCGTGATCGCCACTGGGTTCACGCCCGAGACATCGACGGCCCGGTCGGCCACAGCCAACGTGGCTCCGTTGAAGCGCTCTCCGGCAAAGTCGGCCTTTTCTGCTCCCCCTCCCGCCGAGCAGCCGCCCTCCTCCTCTGGCCTCGATATTCCTGAGTTTCTGCAGCGACGGCGACCCACGCGCTAAGGCGGTAGTGGGCTGTTGCGCTCTTCGATTTCTCCCTCCGCTTGGTTGGCGATCGCTCTTAGGGCGTCTATTCGCTCTGGTGTGGCCTGCCACAGCTGCCGCTGGTGGGCTTCGAGCAGTCGTTCTGCCATGTCTCGCAAGGCCCAAGGGTTGTGCTTCTGGACAAAGGCTTGGGTAGCTTCATCCATGACATAGGCCTGGGCCACACCCTCATACATATGGTCCGCCACGCTGCCCGTTGTGGCATCATAGGCAAACAGATAATCCACCGTTGCCGCCATTTCAAACGCCCCTTTATAGCCATGGCGCATCACCCCTTGAATCCACTTGGGATTGACCACCCGAGAGCGATAGACACGGGCGATCTCATCGCGCAGGTGACGCACCCGAGGCTTTTCGGGTATTGCGTTGTCGCCGAAGTAAACTGTTGGGGTGCTGCCCTGGGCGCGAACCGCTGCCGTCAAGCCGCCTTGAAATTGGTAGTAGTCGTCGGAGTCTAGGAGATCGTGCTCGCGGTTGTCCTGGTTGTGCAACACGACCTGCATATGCTGTAGCCGCTGCTGAAAAGCTTCGGGAGCAGCCCGCCCCTCTTGGCCATCGTAGGCATAGCTACTCCAGTTGATATAGGCTCGCGCCAGATCATCCCCATCATTCCAGTTTTGCCCCTCGATCAGCCCTTGGAGCCCCGCCCCATAGGCCCCCGGCTTTGAGCCAAAGACGCGATACTGCGATCGCCTTTGAGCCTGCTCTAGGGAAAGGCCAGCGGTATGCCATTGGGAGGTATCCTGGGTGACCTGGGCTGCCAGGGGGTTGTCTGCCGGTTGCTCCTCTAGAGCGGCAACCGCTTCTACTGCCCGATGAAACAAGTCGATCAGATTGCTGAAGGCGTCGCGGAAAAATCCCGATACCCGCAGCGTGACATCTACGCGAGGCCGTCCCAAAACGGCAACGGGTAAGACTTCAAAGTCAACCACCCGGCGAGATGCGCCGTCCCATACCGGCTGCACCCCCAGCAGCGCCAGCGCTTCAGCAATATCATCCCCCCCAGTGCGCATGGTCGAGGTGCCCCACACAGACAAACCCAGGGTTTTGGGATACTCGCCGTGCTCCTGGGTGTACTGGTCGACAAGGACGTCTGCGGCCCGTCGCCCAATGTCCCAGGCGCTAGGGGTGGGAATTGCCCGAATATCGACACTGTAGAAGTTGCGTCCTGTGGGTAAAACCTCACGGCGGCCACGAGTGGGCGCTCCGGAAGGCCCACTGACCACGTAGCCTCCCCCAAGACCATGGAGGAGCGCGTCGATTTCGTTGCGGGTTTGTTCCAGTGCGGGCAGCAGCGATTGGGCGATCCAGGTCAGCTCTTGCCCCAAGGCTCGATGAGACGTTAGCTCAGCAGGCGACTGGCCAGCAATGAGCTTGTCAACCAGATGACTGGCGGTGGTCTCAATCTGCTCGACAGCGTCTCCCATGGTGCGACAGCCCTTAAACGCAGGGTGATTGCCGTTGAGCGGCTGCCCCAAATCGGCGGTCAGCGGATCTATGTCAGCGGCCCAGGCTGCTGCGATCGCCCGAGTCAAGCCCATGGGGCCTCTGCCCTGCTGCAGTACCGCCGGGTGGCGGGCGATGGCCACCGTCAGGTCTCGGCGCTGGACGGCTTGGGGCGGCTGCCCAAAGATATGTAGCCCATCGCGAATCTGGGCTTCCTTCAGCTCACAGAGGTAGCCATCTGCTTGGGCAATAAAAGCATCTACATCAATTTTGCTATCCACGGCTGAAGAATCGGCATGTCTTGCTGTTGCCGGAGGCGCAGACGGCCCGCCCAGATCGTGGGTGAGGTGCTGCTGTTGGGCCAGCTGCAGCAGGCGATCGCGGATCACCGGTACCCTAGCCGGGTCAAGACTTTGTGCCTCATAGTATTCATCGATTAGGGCTTCAAGCTGCTGCAGCGGACCGTATAGCTCCGCTCGCGTCAGCGGCGGCGTCAGATGGTCGATGATGACGGCTTGAGCCCGCCGTTTGGCCTGGGCTCCTTCTCCTGGGTCATTGACAATGAACGGATAGAGATGGGGCATGGGGCCAAAGACAGCTTCCGGGTAGCACTCTTGCGACAGGGCAATACTTTTGCCCGGAAGCCATTCCAAGTTGCCATGCTTGCCCATATGCACCACAGCATGAGCTTTAAAGTGATGCCGTACCCAGCCGTAAAAGGCTAAGTAGTCGTGGGTGGGGGCAAGGTCGGGGGCGTGATAGCTGAGACTGGGGTCCGCATCATATCCCCGAGAGGGCTGAATCCCGACAAAAATATTGCCGTACTGTCGCCCAGAAACGGGAATGGTCTGGCCTGACACCGTGATGAGGCGAGTTTGCCAGCGCTGGGTAACGCCCCGCTGTACGGTTTGGGGTAGGGCATGAAAGTACTCCCAATAGTCCTTCGCCTCTAGCCCTTGCGCCACTGCCTTGAGGTCCCGCGCCTCGGGGTCATTGGTGACCCCTTGGGTGAGCTGCTGCATCAGCGTTTCGGTATCTTGAGGAATGGCTCCCGTGGTGTATCCTGCCTGCTGTAGCGCTCTAAGCACCTGAATGCAGCTGGCAGGGGTATCTAACCCAACGCCGTTGGCTAAACGCCCGTCTCGATTGGGATAGTTGGCCAAAATTAAAGCAATATGCCGCTCTGCTGGTGGGGTTTGCCGCAGCTGCACCCACTGCGCCGCCAAATTTGCCACGAACTGGACGCGGTCGTCTACAGGGGCATAGGTGACGACGTCCGTTTCCAAGCGGTCGCTGCTGGTGGCGATCGCCTTAAACGAAATAGCCCGGCTGATGATGCGCCCATCCACTTCTGGCAGGGCGACGTTCATCGCCATATCTCGGGGGGAAAGGCCGCGCCACTGCTGCCGCCACTGGGCTTCAGTCCCGCCACTGAGAATAGCCTGGAGTACCGGAACATCTAGAGTCTGCCATAGTGACGGCGCTTTGGATGGCTGATCCAACGCTGTGATGGCAAAACTGGTGGTGTTGAGAATAACTTGGGCATCGGCCAGCTGATGGCAAACTTCAGCTTGGACATCTAGCTCCCGTAGGGACGAAACGAAAAGCGGCTTGGGAGTAAGCTGCCGTTGGGCTAAGGCGGCACATAGGGCATCTATCGGAGCTGTGTTACCCGATAGATAATGGGACCGGTAGAACAAAACGCCGACGTCAGCCGGGGGTGGGGATGCGGTTGCGTCCGCCGCGCTAGACCTGTTGACCAGCCTAGGCTCTTGGCCCGAGCACCAGCCATAGGGACCAACGCGCGGTATGGGCTGCGGCGGTGGTGGTGCGTAGTGGGTCTCTAGGCCAATGTCAGCCAAGTATTGCAGGGCATGGGTGATATTGGCCGGGCCACCCTCGGTGAAATAGCGCCATAGCCGGTCGGCGATCGCCAGAGGGACGGTGGAATGACTCATCAAGTGAGGGTCAGGGCGCTCATCGCCGGGGATGACAATGATGGTTGCCCCAGAGGTGCGGCCCTCTGGGGATGGGTCTTGGGCCATCGCAGTTTGTTTGACGACCTCTAGGCCATAGGGCCAGTAGCCCACGCCCCCCAAGAGGCGCACGACAATCACACGGGCATGGCTCAGAACATCGTCCCCATAGGCATCGATGGTGAGCTGCTGCTGAAGCTGGAGCAGGTTGGCAACCCTGATCTCTGGGAACGATGGGGGTAGCGTATTGGCGGCCTGCGCCAAGAGCTGGATGTCCGTATCTGCAGCAGTCAAGATGACGATTGGTGCAGGCTGTTGATCAACAAAGATGACGCCATCAGTACCGGGAGTCCAGCCGCCTGGCATTGCCGCTAAACGATGCATTTTGTTTCCTTGTGGGCAAGTATCATGAAATCCTTTAGATTCCCAGAGGAGCTGGAGGGTGCAAGATACCATAACAACACATCAGACCTACGGTCAGATTGACCATCGGTTTACCGCCGCTAATTCGATAATCGCCACCGCCATGAATTGCCTACTGAGCTGGGTCATGGCGCTTCTGGTATGACGCCTCCACAATGATTGTCTATGGCTAGCTTTGACCTGTCATTCCCATATATTCTGTCTGCAGAGTCGTTTTGGCAACTGCGCCGCAGCCTCCACCAAACCCACCGCTTCGCCGACAACGGCGTGCCGCCATCGACGGTCTTGACCGAGGCGTCATTGGGGGCTGGCTACGAGCTATCTGGGGCTATTGACTACTTCAGTCTAGCGGTTTCAGATGACGGCGTGGCCCTGCTTGTGTCCCATGCTGTGGGGAGTGACTATGCAGCTTTAGAGCACCCTGATGCGTCGGCTCCTGAAGCATTGAGGCATTATGCTGTCAATCTGATCACGGACAGCGAGACAATTGCGCGGTTCATTGATTGGCTAGCCCAGATTTCACCTGCAGAGATGGTAGCCCAAAACTTGCAGAGCCTTCGCCAAGCCGTTGTTTCAACCCAAGGTAATGTCAACCGCAGCTTGATTCGACTCTTGCTAAAAACTCTGTCTACCCGTGAGCAGACGCGAGACGACTTCACCAGAGTTCTCTCACTCCGATGGGTCAGTGGTGCCCGATCCATATCCTGGGTCGCGGCCTTCAGCCGTGCTAGACCCCCCGCGAGTGGCGCTGGATTTCCCCATCTATTCTGGCAGCCCTGACGATTGCCTCAGCGCAGATGGCGATCGCCCCCAGCAAATTTCCCCGCCCGCCCTGTCGTTGTCTGAGGTGCGTCCTAGACCGGTTGCAGATGTGGTGAGACATGACCAAGCTAGGGTAGACAATGCGAAAAATGTATTCTTAGCCACCGTAAATCATGAGCTAAGAACTCCCCTCACCTATATTTTGGGGATGTCTACGACGCTGCTGCGCTGGATCGATGATGGGTCAGCGGCCGCGCTACAGCGCCAGCAGCGTCATTACTTAGAGAGCATTTACAACCAGGGTAAACACTTGCTCGCAATGATCAACAATATTCTTGATCTGTCCCAAAGTGAGCTAGGGCAAATTGCCCTCAATATCCGGTCGGTGTCTGTGCTGCGGCTGCTGCGGCACTGTATTCGGATCCACAACGCTGAAGCTGACCAGCGAGGAATCACCATTACCCTAGAAACGCAGGTTGAGCCATCCCAAGATAGGATTGCTGCGGATCCGCTGCGGCTTCAGCAAATTGTGACTAGTCTTCTGAGCAATGCGATCAAATTTACCGCGCCGGGTGGGCAGGTGGTCGTCCGGCTATCGCTGAGCCATAGTGAAGCCGCGATCGCCGTACAGGATACAGGCATTGGCATTGCCGAACACCACCAAACCACAATTTTTCAAAAATTTAAGCAGGTGGATGACGCTTATCATCGGCAGTATGCTGGTATTGGCACAGGTCTGGCTTTGGCCAAACAGCTGACTGAGCTGCACCATGGCCACATTGAGGTTGACTCTACGCCAGAGGTGGGCACGGTGTTTACGGTGCGGCTACCCTGTTCCCCTGACCAGACTGGGATGACCCCTAGCGCGCTGGGGGCGAGACCATCAGCGGACTGCTTGGGCGATCGCGTGGTGCTGGTCGATGACCAAAGTGAAGCAGCAGCGGCGGCAGCGGACGGCATCATTGCGGCGGGTTATCAATTGGTTTGGATGTCGGAAGGGCCGCAGATGGTAGAGCGAATAGCCAAGCTACGCCCCTGCTGCGTTATTGTGGGGGCCTGCTTGACCGATATCGATAGCCGAGAGTTGATGTATCAACTGCGGCAAAATCCGGTCTGTGAGCAGCTGCGGGTGGTGGCTATAGACGATGGACGTCAGCCAGCGGAGCTGAAAGCACAATATCACTATCAAGCTTTGGGGGTGACGCAGGTTCTAGCTTCGCCTATCGACTTGACGGCACTGCTGGATAGTTTGAACGACGATTGAACTGCTTTTGATTTCCGCGCTGTACGCAGGTATGGCAATTGTCCTGAGCACCAGGGCGGACGCAATATATATCGTAAAGGCTAATTCCAAGGGCGATCACTCCGCCGTCACCCAGTCCGGCACATACTGCCAGCCATCCTTCAGTGCCTCATTCAGCGCGTCACATCCCGGCTCCCACTGTCTCACTAAACTCCAAAACGCTGCTGAATGATTTAGGTGAACCGTATGACATAGCTCATGGACAAGCACATAGCGCACTAAATCTGGCGGCAAAAACAGGAGCTTGTCATTGAGACTGATGGTTTTGCGGCTAGAGCAGCTGGCCCAGCGAGTTTTCTGGCGGCGGATAGACGCCCGGATATAGGGCAACTGAATTTCTGTGCTGACGTCGTTGAGCCAGGGCTCAAGGTAGTACTTCGCCATTTGACGCACCCATCGCTGTAGTGCTGTCTGGCAAACTGACACCTGGTGGATGGACCCAAAAAGCTGCAGACGGCTGGCGGTCGCTTTGACTCGAACGCCATCAGCCGCAGTGGGATGATACTCGACGTGCCAAGGCTGATCTAAGGCTCTAAGAAAAATGTAGGACGGTTGGCTCTGGCGTGTCTCCGGCGATCGCCCTTGACGCGCTGCAGCCATGCGGCTCTGGGTTTTGTCAATCCATCCCCGCTTGTCGACCAGAAATTGGGCGATGCGCCTGTGGTGGCAACCCACAGGCACCACCACCTCTACCGAGCCATCGGTTGCAACCTGTACCTTGATGCGCTGCGAGCGGCGGCTTTGCCGCACAGGGTAGCCATAGATAGTGTAGGGTTGTGTTTTAGAAGCCATAGTCTTAAGACGCTGTGGGCTGTGGGAGCTATTTGATGTGAGCTGAGTAGATCAATACGATGACGCTATCCGACTCATCCTGGAATCGCCGCCATCTTCTGACACTACAGGACCTGGCTCCAGCAGAATTTAACGTTGTGCTTCAAACCGCATCTACTTTCCAAGATATCTTATCTAGACCTACTAAAAAGGTGCCTGCGCTTCAGGGCAAAGTGGTCACTAATCTGTTTTTTGAGCCTTCTACACGCACCCGCAGCAGCTTCGAATTGGCGGCTAAGCGGCTGTCTGCAGACACGCTCAATTTCTCCCCTGGAAGTTCGTCGCTGTCCAAAGGGGAAACTATTTTGGATACGGCCAAAACATACCTCGCCATGGGCACCAACCTCATGGTCGTTCGCCACAGTCAGGCTGGAGTTCCTTTGGCGATCGCCCAGGAAATGGACCGATTGCAGACTGGCGTCAGCGTTCTCAACGCGGGAGATGGGCTGCATGCTCACCCCTCCCAAGCCCTGCTCGACCTATTTACCCTATGCAATCAGGTCGATCCAGAGCGCCCACAGTTAGAGAACCTATCCAATCTAAAAATCGCGATTGTTGGCGATATTTTGCACTCTCGCGTGGCGCGTTCCAATATCTGGAGCCTCACCGCGAGTGGGGCAGATGTCCATTTGGCGGGTCCGCCTACGCTTTTGCCCCGGCAGTTTCAGCAGTTTTGCGACAATAGTGAGCGTCCCCGCCGTCTTCATGTCCACTGGCAGATCGACCCTGCCCTCGAAAATGCTGATTTTGTCATGACTTTAAGACTGCAGCAGGAGCGAATGACCCAAAATTTGCTTCCTAGCCTGCGAGAATATCATCAGCAGTTTGGCATCACCCGCGATCGCCTGCAGCAGTGCCGCCCCGCCGTGAAAGTACTGCATCCGGGACCGGCAAACCGAGGGGTAGAAATCACCTCTGATGTGGCAGATGACCCCGCTCTTAGTCTGGTGCCCCAGCAGGTTGCCAACGGCGTAGCGATTCGCATGGCGCTGCTCTATTTGCTGGGCGCTGGATAGTCTTGCTGAGCGCTGGATAGTCGCCCGTCACGGACGCAGCTGCTCAAAAATGATGTTGTCGGCATATCGCTTGGCTTTGATCCAATCTGTCTGCGTCCGTACTGTCCAGGCCAATACCGGAAGCTGAAACAGCCCTGCCGCTACGGCAACAGATAGGGTTGGCAGCGCGTTGATATCATAGGCAATAAACTGGGGCGAGCTGGCCCAGGTCATGAGAAGGTTGCTCAGCAGCAGCCTTTGGGACCAAGAGATGGGGTGACCAGCGAAATTGCTAGCGAGCTGACCTCTGGGGATAGCCGGGTCGTGGGCTTTGAACCACGCTAGGGAACGGGGCAGGAAGGCCTGAACTGCGCAGTCTCCCGAGTATTGGGACAAGACCCGGGCCAGCTCCGCTTCTGTTGGTCCCACCGCACCGTCGTTTTTGATCTCAATAATAACCGGCACCCGGCCTGCAACATGCGCCAGCACATCGACGAGCAGCGGCACCCTGTGCGCTGTGCCCAAAAGCGTCAGCTGCTGAACGCGGTCTGCAGTCTGCTCGACAATGCGCCCTGTTTTGCCCGTCAACCGCATCAAAGTCTTGTCGTGAAACACGGCCAGAGCCCCATCAGCTAAACGCTGAATGTCTAGCTCTATGGCATAGCCTCGGGCGATCGCCGCTTCAAACGCTGGCATTGAATTTTCAGGTATCCCAGGGCTATGCAGTCCTCGGTGGGCAATGGGCTGCTGCTGAATCCACGATGGGCAGGCGGTCATGTCAGGTTGGGGAACGGCATACCGGAACCGATTAGCATCTTACCCTAAGCAAGGTGCTCTTTCAAAAAGTAAGTTTCCACATCACCAATGCCCTGAACCGACACGATACCCCGGGCTTCGAGGCGAAACTCGTCTTTGAGCTGCTCATAGAGATGACCAGGAACCTGAATTTTGCCAGGTAGGCAGGTTTCCTCCATCCGACTAGCAAGGTTGACGGTATGTCCCCACAGATCATAGGCAAACTTAGACGTGCCAATCACCCCAGCAGTCACCGATCCTGTATTGATGCCGATGCGCAGCCGAAATGACTTGCCGTCCGGCTGAATAAAGTGCTGAATCGCCGCCTGCATGTCAAGGGCTAGCTGTGCCATTGCCGTCAGGTGATCTTCGCGCGGCAGGGGAACCCCCGCCGCTACCATGTAAGCGTCGCCAATCGTTTTGATCTTTTCGAGCTTATAGGTCTCGACGAGCTTGTCAAAGGTCGAGAAAATTTGATTGAGCATTTGGACGAGCTCTTTGGGTGAGAGAAACGTCGATACTTCGGTGAAGTTGACCAAGTCAGCGAACAACACGCTGACTTGGTCAGAATTGTCAGCAATGATGTGCGCCCCGGTCTTTAGGCGTTGCGCAATGGTTTGTGGGAGTACATTGATCAAAAGTCGCTCAGATTGGAAACGCTGGTGTCGGATCTCCAGCTCAATCTGTCGCCGCTCGGTGATATCCTGGACGGTACCTTCATAAAAGCAAAGGCTATCTGAGCCATCCTTGACGGCCCGAATCGTTTCATTGATCCAAATAGTACTGCCGTCTTTTCGGTAGATTTCAGATTCGGCATTGGCAATCTCCCCGTAGCGTCGCAGATAAGCTGCAAGCTCATACCGCCGTTTGGGATGTACATAGAACTGATGGTCAATGTCCGTAATGGTGTCCATGAATTCCTTGGGGGAGGCATAGCCACAAATCTCCGCCATCGCCGGATTTGCGGCAATATACTGTCCGTCAGGTGTGAGCTGAAAAATACCTTCACTGGCGTTCTCGAAAATACTGCGATACTTCGCTTCTGCCTGGCGTAATTCGGCCTCCATGCGCTGCCGCTGCTGAATCTCAACTTGAAGCTGTACGTTGCGTGTCTGTAGCTGTTGGGCTTGGCTGTGCATCTGCTGCTGCATGATGTGCAGTCTGATTTGCGCGCTCACCCTCGCGAGAACTTCGTCAGCGTGAAACGGCTTTGTGATGTAGTCGACGCCGCCTAGCTCAAAGGCTTTGACTTTGTTTGAGGTTTCGTCTAGCGCACTGAGAAATATAACTGGAATAGACTGTGTTTTTTTATTCTCTTTAAGCTGCTGACAAACGGCAAACCCATCCATCACGGGCATATTGATGTCCAACAATACTAAATCGGGTGGTGACAGGAATGCGGTTTGGATCGCCAGCTGCCCGCTCACGGCTTTTCGTACCCGATAGCCTTCAGACTCCAAAATTCTAGCTAAAACTTGAATATTGTCAGGTACATCATCAACGATCAAGATCGTTCCAAATGAATAGGTGGGGACGACAGACGATTCGTCAAAAGCATTTGTAAATGACATTGTGACCAAGGGCAGTATCGGGCTGGGCAAGCGGGCTCTCGAACTAGACATGATCCCTACCCATGTTCGGGTGGTGGGTGCTGCCCTTCTTGACGTATCTTTATTCTATCTAGACGTGCTGTCAGCTACGTCAGGCAGGCCAGGGTCGGATACCGTTATGGCTGCCCTCGATATTATCAGAACTCCAGCTTCTCTTATAGCTGGTTACACTCATCCGATCTACTCTTCCGGTCAATGCCGCTAAAAGTTCTTGTTGCTTTTTCTTTGTGGGTCAATGCACCACTGGGGAAGCCTGAGATGCTTCCTCTAAAATGCCTCCTGCCATCGCGATGATTGGCTCGAAGTTGAAGCGGGAGACATAGAGCTGCAGCGCACTGCGTAAATCAGTCTGGTCCGGTGGAATTTGTTTGAGAAGCTCACTAATGTGGTGATCATCGCAATGACAAGCTGCTTGATGGAGGGTTTCTATCCATGCTGCGGGCATTGTCCCTAGACTAGACCGATTTAGGTTTGGCCGCTGATCGCTTTCGGCCAAACCTGCCTCCATCCCGCTAGATGAAACATAGTCGTAGTTCACCCCAAGCCAAGACGATAGCTGGTCCAATAGCGTGGACTCCCGCACGGGTTTGCACAAGAAACCGTCGCATCCAGCTTTTGTGGCCGCATTGCGTACGCTCGTCATGGTGTTAGCCGTTAAGGCCAGAACAACGGGCGGGGCGTCATGGTCGTCTTGTGACTGCCACCCTTGTTTGATCAAACGGGTAGCTTCGTAACCGTCCATTACAGGCATCAAAATATCCATCAAGATCAGGTGGGGCCGCCATCGCTTAGATATGGCGATCGCCGCTTGGCCATTGCTAGCCGATTGCACCTCGAATCCAATATTTTGAAGCAGCTGGACCAGCAGATGGCGGCTTTCGGGCAGATCATCTACAACCAAAAGCCTCGGTGGGATTTGTGCTGGGGCAAGGTGAGCAATGGTCTGGCTGTTGACGGACTCGGCAATGTAAACAGGCTCTGCTGTTCCGACGGGGAGATCCACGGTAAAGGTTGATCCTTGGCCAAGGCCGCTGTCTACGGCAATGTGCCCTGCCATCAAATCCACAAACTGCCGACTGATGGTCAGCCCCAGCCCGGTACCGTTCGCGGTATTGCGGCTTTCCTGAGCCTGCTCGAAGGCATCGAAAATAGACCGCTGATCGCCTTCGGCAATACCTCTCCCAGTATCCGTCACCGCAAAGGAGAGCCACAGCCGACCTGATAGCTCTTGGTTGGCCAAAGCTGATGCCGCTCTTCGGTTAGGGTGTCGGGATGGCTGTCCAACGGGATTGTAGCCAATGACAGATACAGACAGCTTGACATAGCCGCTTTCGGTAAACTTGATGGCATTGCCCAATAGATTAATCAAGATTTGGCGCAGCTTGTTTTGATCGGCGGTTACAAAAGATGGCACCGCTCTACCGACGTCTAACTCAAGCGTCAGCCCTTTAGCCTGGGCACGTTGAACCAACATTGAGCGAACCATTGCTAGCATCTCAATCAGGTTGAAGCTGTCTTCGTTGAGGGTCATGCGGTTCGCTTCAATTTTAGACAGATCCAGTACGTTGTTGATCAGGGATAGAAGATGCTCGCTGCTGCGCAGGATAGTGTCTAATGTGTCTTGTTGCTGGACCGGCATCACTGGATCCCTTCGCATCACCTGCGCTAGCCCAACGATGATGTTGAGGGGTGTCCTCAGCTCATGGTTCATGTTGGCCAAAAACTCGCTCTTGGCGCGGTTGGCAGCATCGGCGATCTCTTTGGCCTGCTGTAGCTCCAGGGACTTGGCTTTGATTTGAGAATAAAGTTCGGCTTGCTTAACCGCAACTCCCAGTTGGGACGCAATTTGAACCAGGGTATTGACCTCAATGTCTTGCCACTGCCGAATGTTCAAATTATGGTAGGCCGACAAGAGACCCCAAAGGCGATCGCCCCGGAAAATTGGCACCATAATGTAGGCCTGAGCCTGAATCTGCTCTAGGAACTGACGATGCTCTGGGGCAAGACCGGCATCGGCGATGTTGTTGATGCAGGAGAAGCGGGTATTGTCCTGTATCCCGTCTGAGTCCTCGGCAAATTTCTCGCCTAGCCGCTCGAATAATGCTTTGAAGTAGGCGTCCTCCGTAGCACATTGGCTGGGAGAAATCTGGGCAATGGGGCATTGCTTATCCGTCGCTAGGGCTGGGTCACAACCGCCGTCGGCATTGCTGCATTGCTGAGACTGCCCTGGTCGAAGTAATGTGGGCCAAGCTGGATCGACAGATTCCGCCACAAACTTACACTGTTGCGGATCGCTAAACCGATAAATCAGAACCCGATCGCATGAGAGAACCTGCCGCACCTCCTGTACCGTCGTGCTGAAAATTTGATCAATTTTGAGGGTGCGGCGAATATGCTCGATGATGCGGGCGATCGCCTTCTCTCGTTCTAAACCTTGGCGTAGCCGAATTTCGTTTCGCTTTCGCTCGCTAATGTTGCGCACCATAACCAAGACTTCGTCTTCGGCATAGGGGGTGATGCGGGCCTCCTCATAGTGAATCTCTCCATCAACCTGCAGAGCGTACTCGTAACTGTAGGTTTGCTGAGTAGATAGCGCTGCTCTAACGTAGGCCATGCGCTCATCGGCATGGGTCTTGGGGAGAACGCTATAAATGTTTGCCCCTTCCGCTAGGCCCTCAAGGTTATAGAGCGCTACGTTACCGCTATGTTGGATATAGAGATACGTTCCATCCCGATGAATGCGAAGCAGTAGGTCTGGAATCGACTGCAGCAGAATCTGATTGATTCCTTCGCTACGCTGAAGAGCCAATGTTCGTTCTGTGACCTTGGCTTCCAGCTCTCGGCTGTAGCTCGCGACAATTTGCTCTGCCTTGCGCCGCTCTGTAATGTCTTGGAACACGCTGATGGCGCTCGTCACCACGCCTTGCTCATTACAGACTGGAGTCGCTTGAATTTCGAGTGTTGCCACTTTGCTGGACAGCCGCTGTTCTACATCAGTTACGGTACAGGCGTGACCTTCAATGGCCTGTCGTGCCGGGAGATCTGCCGCCGGATACAGGCTACCGTCAGGTCGATAAAGCTGACAGACTTCTGGTATGGTGTCCAGAGATACGTCGGAAACCGCTTGAACGGAAAGCAGTTTCTTCCCCTTTTGGTTGATGTAGGCAATGCGTTTGTTGCTGTTGTAGAGCACCACGCCCACCGGGAGATTCTCTAAAATTTGCCACAGCCGCGATTCACTCTCTGACCAAGCGACCAGGGAGGTTTGCAGCTGAGCTGAGAGCCGATGCAGCGCGCCCGCCAAGTCGTCTAGCTCTCGCAGTCGGAATGCAGGTCTTTCCCAGTTACCGCCTTGGAGAAGCGTTTTGGTTGCTTCCGTCAGAGTACTGATAGGGCGGGTAATTAACCGGGCCATCAGCAAGCCAACGAGACCAGAGAGTAAAGAGGTTGCGCTGATAAGGCTGATGAGGGTCACAATCGGCAGGGGGGCCAGGACTGGCGGCACTGGTGACGGGGCCGCCAGTGCGAGGATAAGCTGCCCATCTGACGATGAGAGCAGTGAGGGGCTCACCGGCATCAGGTAGCGATCGCCTTGGGCTATCAGTGGTGATGTTGCCGCTGGCAGAGGAGTGAGGCTGGCGATAGGGGGAAGACCGTTGGGCAGATTCTCCATCTGCGCTGTGGCTGCGTTGGGCAACTCGTCAGCCGATAGACCCGATAGACCTGATAGATCTAGCAAATCATGGGGCGCGTCGGCCCAGAGTAAAGATGACGCACCATCGCTATGGGCTAGCCAAGCCGTTGTCTGCGGGGAGACGGCATTGAGTGCGTTCTGCAGCCCAGCCCATGGAACCTGGATCACCACCTGGCCTGGAGGGCTCTGCGTTGGGGCAATACTGACAATGGCATCGGGAGTTGCCCGCACCACCGGCGCGTCAATATCCATAGGCCCGTTCGAGCCATCGCCTAACCCGTGATGCGCGGTGGGGAGCGGCGACTGATGCGGCGGGGCATCGGGAACAAAGGTGACTGTGCTGCGGGGGGCAAGACGGTCTATTTGCCGTTGGACATATTGCTGGCTAGCGAGGCGATTCCAGTCCAACAGGCCCGCGTCGATCGCCAATGCCAATGATGCTGTCACCTGCTGTGGCCCAGACAAGTAGGCGTCGATCTTGTCGTGCAGGCGATCGCCCGTGTTGCGCAACATCTGCTGCGTCGTGGCCGCATTGCGCTGCTGGGCATGGAAGGAATACAAATATCCCGCTAATCCCGTTGCGCTAAAAATTTGCAGAATAAAGAGGCCGATCAACACAAGCCGGATCGGCAGCGGCGGAAGTGGGGATATCCATCGAAACCAGCGATGCTGCGCCATTGCCCCTTAACAAAACGGTGTCGCCCGGTAACTCCGTAGAACTACTGGATTGATCCCGTTATATCCGATCAACTCAGTGAATGCCCTCTGTACACAGACAATATATAGACAAGCTTTATAGAAGCAGCGCAGATTCCTGTAAGACGTTCACGTTGAGCGGCATCAGTACTGTCCATCGTCTTAGCCATGGACAGTTGATATGCTGCCCCATGGCGCAACATGTGAGTCTAGCTATGACCTTTATACTTTTGCCATAGTGAACAACGGCGATGCATCACCTAAGTTCGTAGCCCAAACAGCCCAAAAGCACTGTCTCTTTTGAGGCTGTGGCGCGTCAAAACTGAAGCAGGTCACAACCTATGTCATCAGGGAATATGCCAACTCACTCTCACACGAACAATCCAGCGCTTTTGGTACCCGACCGCCGGTCGCGCATTGCATTGCGCAATTTGCACCGCAATTTAGCTTACAGCATCTTGATTGTGGTTTTAAGCCTTATGGTTTTATTAGCACTTAGGCTAGATCTTTCTACTAATAGCTTATTGTCTTACGGGGTAGCAGTTGCGCTGTTTTTAACTGCTTTTATAAGCCCTTTTGTTGAGCTTGGCGTCGTCTTGTATAATAGACGACGCTTTAGAGTTAATGCTTTTCTAAAAGGGAGTTACCTCAATCTAGTCAATTATCAGCTTTCCTGCTGCTTTTATTCGCTGATTTATGCCGTATTTTTGACGGTTTTTGCTTTGTTCTCGCCGATGCTTGCGATTCGTCTCCTCTTTCCTGAATATGTTGATACGCCCGGAGTAGGTGGAGCACTCTCATTTATTCTTGGCCCGATTTTGATAATAGTGTTTCTTGTTTTTTGCGTGCCAGTATTTACCTTCTTGGTGATGAAGCTTTGCACCATAACTTCTAGTATGGCGAGAGCAGCGCGAGGCAAGCCGATAAAATACCCGTTTGCGATCTCGTTTCTTCGCTGAGAGTGCAGCTCAGACTGTCTACACTACAGCAATCAAACATGTGCTGATCTATTACACCTGTATTGATTTGCGTCATAGTACGCTATGGCAGTAAAGTTGATGCCTCAAAAAGCAAGTGATGCCTCAAAAAGCAAGCTTTAGTGGCAACGACGCTAGATATTTTGCGACAAATCATTTCCTCCAGATTGAATTTGTGATAACCTACTGGCATCGATTTTCTCTGGTGGTAAATCTATTGTCGACGGGCTCTGCTCCCTAGAGCTAGATTTCAACCCATCTTTCTAAATTTAATATGGCTAAAATAGCTTGGCTTAACCTTACGGCGATCGCTGCTGGTTTGACGGTGCTCTCCCAAACGATCGTTGAGAGCGATCGCTCTCTCGGACAACTGCCCTTGGCCAAGGCGGACAGCTCCCAGCTCTGGCTGGCCCCTCGTCCGGCAATGGCAACGACCTCGGGCGGGCGGGCCAGAGGTGGAAGTTTTGGTCGTGATAGCGGCAGCAGCGGATCATCTAACCGTAGTTCTGGCCGGTCTTCTTCAAGAGACGATAGCTCCTTTAGTTCTGATAGTCCCAATCGCTCTAGAAGCAGCTCTGGCAGCAGCTCTGGCAGCCCAGCTGATTGGCTCTTCATGTTCGGAGTATTTGCAGCGATGGCTGTAATCTTGGCGGCTCAGGGTGCTTCAAATTTAGCCTCAGCCGTCCGGGAGATGCGACCATTGCTGCTAGAGGCCCAAAAAGCAGGTGGACTGTCGGCTGGCGGCAAAGGTGGACAACTCTCGCCGCTTCTCTCCCAGCTTCAAGACCAAGCTCGTCAGCTGGATGCTCAGTCGAGGGGAGGCCTATCCACCAATGTTTCAGGCGAGATTGATAACAACATTGTCGCAGTCACCTTTGTGCAAGTTGCGATGCTAGCACAGGCCCGCGAGGTGCAGCAGGATCTAAACCAGATGGTGGCTATTACTGATTTAGGTACGCCAGCTGGCCTAATGAGGGCACTTCAAGAGACAGTATTAGCCATGTCACGGGTGTCCCACAGCTGGTCTCATGCCCTGGTTCACTCCCATACCGTTCCGAGCCGTCAACAAGCCGGGCAAGCTTTTGAGCGCTTATCCATGGAAGAGCGCAGCAAGTTTGATGTAGAGTCCTTAACCAACATAGACGGGGAGATCAAAACTCAAGATATTATTCAGCGAGACGAAGATCCAGCGTCCTATATTGTCGTGACGCTGATCGTGGGCAGTGCACATGATCAGCCCCTAGTGACGGAACCTGTGCTGTCGCCTGACGACCTGCGATCGCTGCTGCTCAAGCTAGGGGCTATCACTGATGACTACCTGATGGTGTATGAGCTTCTTTGGTCTCCACAGAATGAGTCCGACAGCCTAACCCGCGATGAGCTTCTGCTCCATTATCCAGATATGACGCAAATTGCCTAGGCTTGCTAGCTCTGGTCCTACCTTGCGTTTGTGGCGTTGACGCTGTTGCTCTGCGCACAGCCCGGCGAACCAAAAAGCCTCTCTCCATCAGCATCAATAGCCAAGCTGTCGGAGTCGGTCGATATGGCTTCGCAACGATGTTAGGGTATTGGCGGCAATTAAACCGCTGGCGGCTACGGCAGGTAGACCAATGCCCGGAAAGACAGAATCACCACATCGGATCAGGTTGGGAATAGTCGTCTTTCCAGATGGAAAGAACCCTTCAGCAGCTGAAATCGCAGGACCATAGCTGCCCCGATACCGTCTCAGATAGCGTTGGTGGGTCAGCGGTGTGCCGATCAAAGCAACCTCGCTGCGATCGCGCACATCAGGAATCACGCGCTCTATGGCTCGCCACAGCACCTCGCTACGAGCCTGCTTTTGCTTTTGGTATGCCGGACTACGGCGATCGAGGCCCTCCCAAAGGTCATAGGGTTCGCTGCCGGGGGTGTAGGCATGGATGACATGCTTACCCGATGGGGCAAGGGATGGATCTAGGACAGAGGGGATAGAAATCAGCACTACGTTTTGCGGGGCGGTAACGCCCTGGTCCCAATCGTTCACCACGATATAGTGGCAGGCTAAATCGGGTAGGTTGGCCCCGTCGATACCGCTGTGTAAATGCATGAAGCTGGGGCAGGCTGGAACCTCTGCCATCACATCCTTCGCGGGTAGGTCAACCGCTCCAAGAAGCGATCGCGTATCCCATACGGAACTATTGGCGATGATGGCCTGACGGGCGTGAATGACCTCATTTTTGCGCGTCCGGACGCCTTTAGCCCTCCCTTGCTCCACTAGAATTTGGTCAACATGGGTGCCTAGGCGCAGCTGCCCACCCCGGCGGGTCAGCCCTCGAACCAGGGCATCGACCAAGGCTTGGCTCCCCCCGATAGGATAATCGAGCTGCACATTCGGGCGATACCACTCGGCAAACATAAACGCCATTTCAGCCGCGCTGGTGCCGCTGGCTGGCAACCCTGATAGCAAGAAGCACAGGAGGTCTAGCCAGTTGCGGATAAACGGATCGGTGACGTAGCGGTCCATGACGGCAGCAAAGCTTCCCGACAATTGCGCCATCTGCCATCCGTGGGTCAGCAGGGTCGGGGTGAATCGGCCTACGGTGAGGGCTGCTTTCCAGTCCCAGCGCAGAGCTACGGGGGGCAGCGCTGTAGCCGCTTGCCCCAGAGGATAGAGCTGCTGCTGCAATTGCCGCCATTCTTGCACTGCGTCGGAACCGCGCAGCTTGGCTAGCACGTCACAAAACTGATTGGCTCCCACCTGCGTATCGAAATCACCTTCCGGGAGGCAGCAGCCCCAGGTATCGTAGTTGGCCCAGTCTACGTCTTCTTCAATCAGCTGGAGGACGTGACGCAGTGGATTACTAGAGGGGCCAGAGAGGCCTGAATAAAGCGATGGACCGGAATCGAAGCGAAATCCTTGATGCTCAAATCCATGGGCCGCTCCACCGGCGATGGTGTGGCTTTCGCAGACGATAACATCAAGCCCATCATGGGCCAGAAGGGCAGCTGCGCTGAGGCCGCCGATACCGCTGCCAATAACAATGATGTCGGCATCGTGGTGTGATGTGGTCATTGCTGTAGTCGCCTGCCCCAGTTATTTATTACAGCCCATGCTGTTGGCGGGCGGATTCTCGGCTTGGCCATAGGGGCATGTGGGATGATAGATGACTGTTGCAGTAGACGTGGGACAGGCTGCTCGCCTTAATGTCTCGTCTCGACGCTTTGACGGCACTACCCACACATCATAATTATATGGTCTGGATCGAGATAGACCCGCCAAGGCAAGGGCTGTTGCTGGATCTCGTACCAGACCTCGCGGTATATGTCAGCCTGCAGATGATAGTCCTGTTCTGAATTGGGTGGCTGATGTAGCGTGATGTAGAGCGTTACCCAATGCTGGGTCTCGCTGACGGCTGACAGCCAGACTAAGGCGCTGTTCTGGCTGTCAGCCGGCCCAGAGAACTGGAGATGATGGGCGCGGATGCCCACATAGACCAGGTCAACCGGCACCGCTGCCTTGACCTGGAGTTCACAGCCCCAGTCATAGGCCCACAGGCGGCGATCGCTGATCCGCCCCGCCCGCGAAAAATTTTTGCACTCGGTCACCTGCGCCACAGCTCGGCTAGATGGGGCCGTAAATACCGCTTCTCGGCTGTCCGCTGCAAGGATGCGTCCTTGTGAGATCACCAGTAGATGGGGGCAGACACGGTACACCTCTTCTAGCTTGTGGGTGACGAACAGCGTGACGCCACGGTACTGAGACAGCACCGCCTTCAGCGTCTGCTCAGTGCGGCTGCGGAGATAGGTGTCGAGGGCAGACAAGGGCTCGTCGAGCAGCAGGACTTGGGGCTGAGAGGCCAGCGCTCGGGAGAGGGCTACCCGCTGCTGCTGCCCCCCAGACAGCTGTGCCGGATAGCGATCGCCTAGGTGCTGCAGATCAAATCGAGTAAGTGCCCCTTTGATTTGGGATAAGCGTTCTTGCCTCGGGCCTGGCATTCCAAAGGCAATATTTTGCGCCACGGTGAGGTGAGGAAACAGGGCGTAATTCTGAAACATCATTCCCACCTGGCGATCGCAGCTAGGAACATCAACGCCAGCTTTAGAATCGAACAGAACGCGCCCGTTCAGCACAATCTTGCCTTCAGATGGCTTGTCAAGTCCGGCAATACAGCGCAGCGTCATGCTTTTCCCGGAGCCAGATGCCCCTAGCAGTCCCAGGGGTTCTGGCCCGGCGCTAAACGTGACCTGCAGCTGAAAGCCTGGAACATGGTTGGCGATCGCCACCTGCAGGTCTGGGGGCTGGGACCAGCCAACAGAGGGTGCAGCGATGTCGTGGGTCGGCGGCTCCTTGTCGTGGCGGTCCCTGGCGCAGAGCGCTGACATTGCCAGACCACCAAACTGACCAAAGTAGATGCCGTTGAACCATGGCCTCATCCAGCGCGGATGGTCCATCTTGCCGTTGTCTTGGCTAGCGGTTATCACCGCGATCGCCCCCAGAGACACCGCCACCATCAGCATGACCCAAGCCAGCGCCAGCGCCATCTGACCCGCTTCTGCCGCGAAAAAAATTGCGATGGGCATGGTTTGGGTCAGACCCGGAATACTCCCGCCCACCATCAGCGTGGCGCCAAATTCGCCAAACGCCCGGGCAAAGGTGAGGACAACTCCGGATAGGAGACCTGGCCAAGACAGGGGTAATATAACCTGCCAAAACAATCGCCATTCCGATGCCCCTAAGGTGCGGGCGGCGCTGATCAGCGTGGCGTCCACTTGTTCAAACGCGGCCAGCGCGCTCCTATACATCAGGGGAAAGGCCACCACTGTGGCAGCGATCGCAATGGCACTCCAGCTAAAAATGATGGAGACTCCCAGCCTGTTGAGGAGTTGGCCCACCAGACCATTTGCGCCCAGCACCATCAACAAGAGAAAGCCCACCACCGTTGGCGGCAGCACCAGCGGTAGAGTGCATACCCCATCAAGGAGCCCGCGCCATCTGCCTCGATAGCGCATCATCCAGCGGGCTGTTATGATACCGAGCCAGGCATCCAGCAGAGTTGCCGTCAGAGCGGTGGTGAGGGAGGTCCACAGCGGTGCCCAGTCATCTATGGGAATGGCGATCGCGACCATGGCTGGCAGTTGTGGGGGGGGTGGTCCTACTGATGGCCGCCTGAGCCTTGGGCGTCGAGGTCATGGGTGCTAAACCCATAGGCATCAAAGATTTCTCGGGCGGTCTGGCTCGACAGAAATGCGACAAAGGCACGGGCTGACTCACGGGTACGGCTGGTGGTCTCACCATCGGCTGGCTGATTCTGAACCAGGGCGACGGGATAGTCTATGGGGGAATGGGCCTCTGTCGGGGCAGTGGCGATCGCCGTCACGCGGTCTGACGCCAAGACATCGGTGGCGTAGACCATCCCCGCGTCTACATTGCCAGTTTCGACGTAGGCTAAAACCTGACGCACGCTTTTACCAAAAACCAGCTTGGGGGCGATCGCCTCCCACAGCCCCATTGTGTCTAAGGTCTCTTTCGCATAGCGCCCGGCAGGAACGCTCTCTGGTTCACCGATAGCTATTTTGCTGATCCCATCGGTAACCAAATCGCCAAACTGCGTGACTGGGCTGCTGGGCGAGGCCGGCACCACCAACACCAGCTCGTTTTGCAGCATGGGCTGCGGCTGTCCATCGATTAGCCCCTTATCCTGCAATGCTGTCATCCACTGGGGTGAGGCAGAGATAAACACATCCACCGGTGCCCCCTGGCTAATTTGCTGCGCCAGCGCTCCGGACGCCCCAAAGTTATAGCGGATTGTCACCGCCGGATTTTCGGCTTGGTAGGCCGTTTGAATATCCTGCAGCGCCGCCTGCGTGCTCACGGCGGCAGAGACCGATAGCTCACTTGTATTGTTGACCTGAGACCCGCTGCAGGCGATCGCCCCAAAATAGAACCAACCGACCCAGGTCGATAGAACAACAGCTTTAGAAGGGGATATCGTCAAGGTCTGCTTCAGTAGGTGAGGGCGGTTCTGCCGCCTTGGGTTGGGCTGGTGTCGGGGCTGAGGACGCGACGGGCGACTGGGATGCCGCTGGCTGATCGCGCTTCCCTGTGGGCTCACTTTCTGCAGAGGAGACAATGCTCTCACCCCCGCCCAGAAGATGGATCCGCTGGGCCGTCAGCTCGGCTCGCTTTTCCCGGAACCCCTCCGGACGCTCCACCGAGATCATGTTCAATCGCCCTTCTACAATGAGGCGATCGCCCACATGATAGCGCTCTTGAATTTCCTGGGCTAAGTTTCCCCAACCCACGACTTTTAGAGACTCTGGAGGATCGCCATCCCGCAGCGCCTCAAACTGCACCGCCATTTCGGCAATGGGGGTTTGGGTGTCTGACGTATAGCGCAGCTGGGGAGCCTGGACGACTTCGGCCATGAGTACACAGTTGTTCATATCGACACCTCTAGATTTCCTGGGGAGTGGCTACCTGTAGAGTTAACGCGATCGCGGGGTTAGAGTGCAACCGAGCCTTTCTAATCTACGCCCATCCTGACTCTATCGTCTTCTCGGTCGAGCCGACATCCTCAGCCTGTTCTACAGATGCTTGCTTCGGCTCGACATAAGTCGCTATTTTTCCCTCGTAATTGCGGAGTAATACCGTTCCATCAGGCTCGCGGGCAAGCAAATATTGGGGCATAACAGGCACCTTTCCGCCACCTCCAGGACTATCAATGACGTAGGTTGGCACAGCATAGCCGCTGGTATGACCCTGCAGCCCACGAATAATGTCCATCCCTGTGTCAATCGAGGTGCGAAAGTGCCCAGCCCCCTTAACAAGGTCACACTGGTACAGATAGTAAGGACGTACTCTATTCCTCACTAGTTTATGGACAAGCTCTCGCTGGACATCGAGAGAATCATTGATGCCTGCCAGCAAAACGCTTTGATTACCCAAGGGTATCCCCGCCTCGTTCAACCGGGCAAAGGCTTGGCTAACCTCTGGCGTAATTTCCTTAGGGTGATTTACGTGGACGTTCATCCAAAGTGGATGCTGTTTGCGGAGCATTGCGCATAGCTCAGGGGTAATGCGCTGAGGCAGGAAAACAGGCACCCGAGACCCAATACGAACAATTTCAATATGCTCAATCGCGTTCAATGATGAGAGCAGATGCTCCAGAACATTTTGAGATAGGGTTAGCGGATCCCCGCCACTCAAAAGGACATCCCTCACCTGTGGCGTTTTTCTCAAGTAGTCAAGCTGGGCCTCGAATGTGCTGGTCCCCATTGCTTTGTCGAAGTCGCCAACCATTCGACTGCGGGTACAATAGCGGCAGTAGCTAGCGCAGTGGGTTGTTACCAACATCAATACTCTATCTGGATAGCGATGGACCAAGCCAGGTACAGGGCTGTCACTGTCTTCAGAGAGGCTATCTTCCATCATGCCGCTAAAGCTCTCTAGCTCCCGGCCTAGGGGGATAACCTGACGCCGAATTGGACAATTGGGGTCATTGGGGTCAATCAGGCTAGCAAAGTATGGGGTGATATCTACGCGAAACCGATTTTGGGCCTGTAAGCCCTGTAGCTCTTCAGACGTTAGATTGATGAACCTGCCGAGGTCGTCTGCAGAACTGATGCGATGCTTGAGCTGCCACTGCCAGCTGTTCCAGTCTGTATCCGACACCTGAGCAAATTGAGGAAGGCGTCTAACCCTTGTTGACTTGCTCCTTATGGACATCGCAATTTATGCTCCATGCTTACGGACTGTATTTGTGAACTGTATTTGTGAACTGTATTTGTGAACTGTGCCTGTAGATAGCCTGCTGCAGTATCGCTCGCCCCACCGCAAGCTGCCATCGGTAACGATGCACAACCCACGGCAGTAAAATGCTACTAGTGCAATAACGGATATCACGATACCCAGCGGTCTGGTTAAATGCTTATGGGCAATATGTCTCGGTTGCCCTATGTGATCTGTAAGATACGGAAGATACAGCGACTTAGGAGAATATACTGATGATTGAAAGCGCTATTGATTTCGATGATACTAGTGGATTTTTGAGCCCTGATATGTTTCCACAACTGATTGATAATGCGCCGAAGTGCGAACCAGGCATCAGTAAGATACAGGGCTATGGCCTTGTTGCTGCAGAAGCGATTATGGCTCAAGAAAAAGTGATCGATTTCAGTGACCCTGAGATTTATACCGAACGAAAATTTTCAGACCTAGAGCCTTGGCGGTTGCGAGGCGGTAAGTACACCGGATTGAGCGAGGAAACCTGCCTCACCTCCGCTCAATTCACAAAGTACTCCTTGCTCAACCACTCCCGTAGCCCAAATGCTGTGCTCGACCTTGAGCGGCGCTGTATTGTAGCTCTTAGAGATATTTCGCCTGGTGAAGAAGTGACGACAGACTATCGACGAGAACCCGTGTCGCCTGAAGCAAAAGAATTTATTCAAGGCTTTTTATAACTAAGATCGTGAACAAGCGATGCCTTTCGAGAATTGCAATAGATTGTGCTCCTTTAAGATCAGCGCTTATCTTTCGGCCGCGATCCTGATGTTATGTCAGCGCTGTAAATTTAATCTAGCGATCGTTTTGCGACACGAATGAACAAAAAGCTGCCAAATCGTCCTTCTATTCCACTAAACATAGTCTTAGTGGTCCCCTTCCTGCTAGAAGTCTTTGCTGCAGTTGGGTTAACTGGATTTTTCTCACTGCGCAACGGAGAACAGGCTGTTCTAGAGCTAGCCACTCAGCTTCAGCAGGAAGTAGGCGATCGCATTGAGCTACATATAGAGGGCTATCTAGATGCATCTATGCAGGTCAATCGCATCAACGCTGAAGCAATTCGGCTAGGCGAACTGGACATCAATGACGCAGAGGCATTAGAACGGCAGTTTTGGCAGCAAATTCGCACATTTCCGACCCTAGCGTATATTTACTTTGGCCATCACGAGCGGGGCGGCTATGCCGGTGTTGGGCGATCGGATACTCAGTGGCCTGAAATTGAGCGGACAGAGGACTATGCTGCAGGGGACTTTCTCATCTACGAAACTGATGGCCAGGGCAATCGGCAGACGTTGCTGAGCCGAAACCCAGGATACGATCCTCGTAAGCGGGACTGGTATAAAGATGCTGTCCTTGACAGAGGTATGGGCTGGAGTGAGATCTATAGCTTTTTTCCTCAGCTTACCCTCGGTATCTCAGCAACACTGCCGATTTATGGACCAGATGGAGAATTGCTTGGCATTGTGGGCAGTGATTTAGTTCTTGACGGCATTCAAGAATTTCTGACCAACCTTGATATTTTAGGAGCTGGGCAGGCCTTTCTGATTGAGCGCGATGGCCTTTTGATTGCCAGTTCTTATGCTGAGGGAACAACAACATCTCCAGCCATTGAGGGCATCGAGCCGGAGCGAGTTGCCCTAGCGAGTTCTCAAAATGCTCTGCTTCAGGTCACTGGTGAAGCAATTGGCGATCGGTTCTCTAACTGGGGGGATATTCAGCAGCCAGTACAGCTGTCGCTTCGCCACGAGGGACAGCTACATTTCGTCCGGGTTATCCCAGTCAAAGACGAACTCGGGCTAGATTGGCTTGTGGGAGTAATTGTGCCAGAGTCCGCGTTTATGGCGCGGATCAATGCCAACACCCGAACGACAATTTGGTTATGTACTTTAGCCCTCGTAGTCGCCATATTGCTAGGAATTTTGACGTCCTGCTGGATCGAACGGCGTTTGACGGCGATCACTGAAGCCGCCCATGCGATGTCACGGGGCGAACTAGAGCAAAAAATTGACCCTACGCAGCTTCGAGAACTTGATGACCTAGGGCAATCCTTTAACATCATGGCTGAGAAATTGCAGCAGGTCATCGGTGATTTGGAGGACAGCAATGCCACGTTAGAAAAGCGCGTTGCCGAGAGAACGTCAGAACTCTCTAATACATTGACAAACCTGAAGCAAACCCAATCTCAGCTCATTCAAACAGAGAAAATGTCAAGCTTAGGGCAGTTAATAGCAGGAATTGCCCATGAAATCAATAACCCACTAAACTTTGTGTCCGGCAATTTATCCTATACGGAACAGTACACCAAAGATTTGCTGTCAATTTTGACGCTTTATCAGAACTGCTATCCCGACCCAGGTCCTATTGTTTCTAATGGTCTCAATACAACAGATATAGATTTTCTCAAAAATGATTTCCCAAATGTTATTCGCTCTATGCAGCTCGGTACAGATCGAATTTTGAATATTGTTTCTTCTCTGAAGAGCTTCTCTCATTTGAACGAAGCAGAAAAAAAAGCTGTTGACATTCATTCAGGCATTGACAGTACGCTAACCATTTTGCAGAGCGAGTTGAAGGCTAGTAGTGCTTTCGTTGCGATCGAAGTCGTCAGAAACTATAGCACTCTCCCCTTGTTAGAGTGCTATCCCGACCGGCTTTGCCAGGTGTTTATGAATTTGCTCAGCAACTCGATAGATGCGCTGCGCGAGAAATCAAGCCTCGACGATCTACGCTTTGAGCCTCAAATTGAGATCAGCACTCGCTTAAAAAGCGAGCAGATTGAAATTAGTATTTTTGACAACGGATCTGGCGTTCCACAACATATTCAATCTCGGCTATATGACCCATTTTTCACGACAAAACCTATTGGAAAAGGGACGGGTTTGGGGCTATCGATTAGTTTCCAAATTATTGTCGAGCAACATGGCGGCACCCTGAACTGTATCTCGAGCCCTACAGAGGGAACTCGATTCGTCATATTGCTTCCGAGGTCTTTTGCGTAACTACAGGCGATCAACGCAGCGGCTTCCAGACTTGTGACCTATCGAGGGCTGTACGCTGTGTTGATGTGAAAGCCATGCGCCATGTGATCCGCCGTGCGATCGAGGTCTGCCACATCAGCGATCGTTATGAGATACGAATGGCTCAAACAGCTCCGCTGAAGATCGCCACAGTTTCAGGTCGGACTTGGTAGGATCTAGCTACATATACATAGCAGTGTTACCCGGTTCGAAAGGTATCTCACTGCGACTAGTCCATTCACTATTGACCGTTACCATGGCCCTGGAAAACCTCCGCGATCTCTACCAGCAGGTTATTTTAGACCGCTATAAAAAGCCCCGTCATCGCGGAAAAGCCGATCCGGCTCACTGCTACCAGAAGGGGCACAATCCGTCTTGTGGAGACACTATTGAACTTACGCTGCAGCTCAGCGCGGCCAGCGATCGCATCGAGGACGTCAAATTCGAAGGCGAAGGCTGCGCTATCTCCATGGCATCGGTGGACCTGATGGCTGAGGCGCTCCGGGGCAAATCTCCGGAAGAAGCGCTAACAATGGTGCAGCACTTTCAGTCTATGATGCGAGGCGAGGCCGAATTTCCCAAAGAGATGCGCAAGCTCAACGTCATGCAAGGGGTGGCCCAGTTCCCCGTACGCATCAAATGCGCCAACTTGGGGTGGCATACCCTAAAGGCAGCAATTGAGCAGTCGGCATCTCCTACTACCTTGCCTGCAAACGCTCAACCCGATCCCGATGCGTTTGTGAGTAATGAGTAGCGTAAATCACGAGTCATCCCAGGAGCTTCTATACCGATGCCATCTGATTTCCTAGCTGCAGCCCAATGGTCTGGGATACTTGCCCTTCTTGCTGGAATAGCTACAGTTTTGGGCTTTGTTCTCGGCTGGGGCATTCGCTTTCGCTTGGTGGGAGCAACCGGCTTTATGGTTGTGCTCACGGTGGGCATTTTTGCCCTAGGGCTAGTGCCGTTCACCCGCACGGTTGTTCCTGGGGCCGTCTCGTTTTCTCGGGTGTTCGATAACGGTGCAACGCGCGCTGTAATAGCCGTTCCACCCACCATCACGGCCTCTGAGCTAGAGGCAACCCTAGAGCAAGCCGCAAGTGATCTATTTTCCCCAGGTCGCATGAGTACGGGGCAGCGTCAGCTGACGATTCAGGCCCGTACCGTACTTCACCCTGAGCCTGGGCTATCTAAACCGCTGTTTCTTGGAAAGGTTGAGCGATCGCTTTCCAATCGTGACGACAGCGATATGGCCATTACCCTGTATCGCGATCGCATCGCGCAGCTTCCGGCGGCTGTTGCGCCAGCGAACGACTGAAGTACCCTACTAAGCTGGAATTCACGTTTCGATATCGTTTATAATCCTGCCCATGAGCCACTCCACCACATCCACGCCAACAGCGTCGGATTTGTTCATCACTGCCATGGCCCCGGCCCGAGTTTTTCGGGGAGAGGCTGCTTTGCTTCAAAGCGCTGATGCGATCGCCGCATTGGGCCAGCGACCGCTGCTTGTGGGGGGCGATCGCACCCTCAATGCCGCACAGCCTTTCCTAGAGCCTGCCTTGGCCGGATTGGATGTCGCCCCGGCAACATACGGCCATGATTGTAGCGAAGCGACCCAGGTGATGCTGCAGCGGGCCGTAGCCAGCCACAGGGCAGACTGTGTCATCGGCGTTGGCGGCGGTAAAGCGTTAGATACCGCTAAGCTGCTGGCCCACAATACTCGACTTCCCATCGCGACTGTTCCTGCCTCGGCTGCGACCTGCGCCGCTTGGACAGCCTTGTCGAATATCTACACGGACGAGGGGGCGTTTCGCTACGATGTTTCTCTGGTCCGCTGCCCGGAGCTGTTGGTTCTAGACTATGGCCTCCTGCAAACGGCACCCCGCCGTACTCTGGTGGCGGGCATCGGCGATGCCTTGGCGAAGTGGTATGAAGCCTCCGTCAGCAGCGGACATTCTGAGCGTACGCTCATCATTGGTGCAGTACAGCAGGCGCGAGTGCTGCGGGATCTCCTATTTCAGAAGTCGCGCCAGGCATTAGATCATCCGGGCGGCGAGATCTGGCGGGATGTTGTGGACGCGTCGGTCCTTATGGCCGGGATGATTGGTGGCCTAGGCGGAGCCCAGTGCCGTACCGTTGCTGCCCATGCGGTTCACAATGGGCTCACCTACCTGCCGGATAGTCACGGTATTTTGCACGGTGAGAAAGTGGCATACGGCATTTTAGTGCAGCTGCGGCTAGAAGAGATAGTACAGGGCAACCAGCTTGCCGCCTCTGCTCGACGACAGCTGCTTCAGTTCTATAGCGAGATTGGTTTGCCCAAGACCTTGGCAGAGCTAGGGCTGGGCTGTATCTCGCTGTCAGGGCTGCACCATAGCGCTGAGGCGGCCTGTGCCCCTGAATCTGACATTCATCGGCTGCCGTTTCTGGTCCGCCCTGCTGAACTGATGGCGGCAATGGTGTCTACAGATGCCCTGTCTGACTGCATCTCTCAGACCTCTGATCGCCTGTCAGGAGCAGAGTCCACCCGTTGTGAATGAGGTATCAACATGAGCCTAGATTGGATTCGTCCAGCCGATCGCCTAAGCGCGCTACCCCCTTACGTCTTTGCCCGGCTAGATGAACTGAAGGCCCATGCGCGAGCGGAGGGACTGGAGCTGATCGATTTGGGCATGGGCAACCCCGATGGTCCCACGCCTCAGCCGGTTGTTGACGCGGCGATCGCCGCGATTCAAGATAGCACCACCCACGGCTACCCTCCGTTCGAGGGGACCGCTAGCTTTCGGCAGACTATCACCAGCTGGTACCGACGGCGCTACGGCGTCAGCCTTGACCCTGAAGGTGAAGCGCTGCCGCTACTAGGTTCGAAAGAAGGACTAACCCATCTAGCGATCGCCTATATCAACCCTGGGGACTTGGTTTTAGCCCCAACCCCAGCCTATCCGGCTCACTTTCGCGGTCCGCTGATTGCGGGCGCTGACGTCTATCCGCTGCTGCTGACAGCGGAGCAAGATTGGCTAATCGATCTAGGGGCCATTCCCGACGAGGTAGCGCAGCGGGCCAAGGTGTTGTATTTCAACTATCCCAACAACCCCACTGCTGCTACAGCACCGCGAGAATTCTTCGAAGATATTGTCGCCTTTGCGCGCAAGCATGAAATTCTTCTGGTTCACGACCTGTGCTATGCCGAACTGGCATTCGATGAGTATCAGCCCACAAGCCTGCTGGAAATTCCAGGGGCAAAAGATATTGGTGTTGAGTTTCACACTTTATCCAAAACCTATAATATGGCGGGCTGGCGCATTGGATTTGTCGTTGGCAATCGCCATGTCATCCAGGGGCTGCGCACGCTCAAGACCAATTTAGACTACGGCATTTTCTCTGCCCTGCAGCGGGCTGCCGAAACTGCGCTACAGCTTCCTGATACCTATCTGCAGGACGTCCAAACCCGCTACAGTCAGCGGCGCGACTGTCTGATTGAAGAATTTGCCAAGTTGGGGTGGACTGTTCCCAAAACCCAGGCCACGATGTATCTGTGGCTGCCTTGTCCTCCGGGGATATCGTCGAGTGAGTTTGCCCTGTCGGTGCTGCAGCAAACTGGAGTTGTGCTGACGCCGGGTAGCGCATTTGGAGCTGGGGGAGAGGGCTACCTGCGCGTGAGCTTGATTGCTCCGTGCGATCGCCTACGGGAGGCTATGGGGCGTTTAGAGGCAGCGGGAATTCGCTATGCCCCTGCGGCAGCAGCGGTGGCCTCTGGGCGTTAACGGTTTGGGAGCTGGCCCAAGCGGCGGCTACTAGGGCTTCCGGGGTAGCTTATATCCGTGGCGGCGGAGTGCTGCCGATACATGGCGCTGCATAACGCGCTCAGAGGGTTCTGTGGCGGCAACGATAGCGGCGTCCCGCGCCAGCATCACAATGTTGCCCCCGGTCAGCGGTAGCTTGGCCAAGCAAGTCCACCGTAGCCGACCCAATGGGGCACTTTTGGGAAAGGCTTGCTTCCAAAGCTGAAGGCGATCGCTCTCTGTCGGAAGTGGAAATGACAGGAGCATACTGGCGCGATGCCGCCATTGGGGGCTGATGGCAGCCACCCGGTGAACGCTGAGCAACGTTAGGGTTGGGCGTAGCATCCGCTGCGCGATCCATTCCCTCAGCCCATCTACTGATGCTTGGGGACCAAACCATCGATGGGAAGACTTGATCAACAGCACTGTGGGGCAATCTGCGTCTAGGGTTGCCATGGCATCGCTCCAGCGGCTGGCGCTGATATCCCGGAGATTGCAAGTTTTGAATGTTGCGCCTGCGCCAGTGGCAATTGCGGCAGCGGCGAGGGTTTTGCCGCTGCCGCGATCGCCGGCCAAGATTGCCATGGTTCCAGGCTGAACAGCCGCAAAATCTTGACCCTGGAATCCCCACTCGTCATCGACCTTGGCTTGGGCCGCCAGGCGATCGCTCAAATGCAGTAGATCTGACAGCAGGGGGGCAGGCAGCACTAAGTCGTCCCAGGCTGCAGGTGACCCTGGGTCAGCAAGGGCATCCCGCTCAGGCTCAGGCCTAGGAGAATCCGGAGCGATAGCGAAGCCAGTGCTGATATGTGCTGGCGCTGAAAATTCTATCGGCAGCGCCGGAGCTCCTGACGCTGCAGCCCCGCCAAAGGCTGAACCATCGAGTAGGGCGTCTAGCCGAGGGACAGCGGACTGATCTGACAGCAGAAGCTCAACAAGCTGGGGCATGATCCGCACCGAGGCACTGAGAAAGGTTCCGCCCGGAGGACGAATGAGCTGAATTAGGTGGTGCTTGAGCAGTGGCGAGCAATCGCTGAGCCGCTGTCGGGCGGCCTGCCAATCGCTATCGTTACGGCACAGCAGCCGTAGAGCCAGCTCTAAGCTGGGCAGATCTGAATCGGTCGTCCCCTGCAAATATTGATACAGTCGACCGTAACGCCGGTTGACTTCAGGTGCTATGGCCATCAACAGCAGGTTTTTCTCGAACAGCGTGAGCTGAAGCCGATCGCACAGCAGGGGGACCAGGAGGACGACTCCATTTTGGCGACTAGCTTCAATGCGAGCCTGCAGCTTTTGCTGATATCCTGTTTTCTGCTGCGATGACGCCGGAGGGCGATGTTCGTCATAGGCCCCCTTCCCGTTTAGAGACATCAGCCCTTTCCACCAGTGGGCGCTCACGCGGTCCGCCTGAGACTGCGCAATGCGATCGATTGCTTTACGCTCTTGCTGCTGGCGGGATACGGCTACCATTAGCACCCGCTCTAGCCAATTCAGCTCAGTTTTGAGATAGGTCCAGTTGCTCGCAAATCCGTTTGGCATCGCCATATCGACAGGAATAAATATTCGCAGGTGCGAGGGGTGACCGTCAGCGCGCTGTGACGCTGTAATTAAGTCCAGTGTACAAAGTTAGATTGTCAACTGCCGAACTGAAGACCAGCAATATGGGGCCGCTATAGGCCTGGTTCCGCTGCGCCGCTTGCTGCATTTTCAGCCTGCTGCCAGACCTCCAGAAGGTGATATTCTTTCGGAGCCCTCACCGCGATCGCGGTTGAGGCGTTGAGCTGCGCCAGCTTTAGATAGAGCTTGAGACGCTCTAGAAATACGGTGCCCTCGGCAAAAGTGCTCTCGATTGCCAGGATGGCAAAGCTATCGTCCCCAACCCGGGCAACGATGTCATCCTTGCGGGCTGTCGATTGAACAATCTGAGCGAGTCTGGCTAAATAATGGTTCCCCTCTGTTAAACCGCGATCGCTGTAAACCTGATCTAGGTCGTTGAGATGGACCGAGATAACGCAGGCCGGATACCCATACAGCCGACAGCGCTTCCCTTCATTGTCGAGGAGCTGCTTCCATCCGTTGAGACTGTATAATCCTGTGGCGTCGTCTCGCAGATTGTTGGCAATATTTTGGTCCCGATGGCGAGCTTGCGTGGACATCTCCAGGCAGACGCTAAGTATCGTGCTCAACATCTTGGCCAGAATTTCGATCAGCGGCATCTCCTCGGCAATGCTGTCGGGTAGAGCCGTTGGGTGAATGGCACATAGGGTACCAAAAAGACGGCTATCATCGTATACCAAAGGAACACCAATGTATGCTCCGATAGAAACTTGACGTCCTATTGGGGCATCAGCGTAGGTTAAATTGACCTCACAGTTCGGGACAACCCGAGCCGTTCCCTGGGAGATCATGCGGTAGCAAAACGAATCTGTCCAGCGAAAGACGTCCCCATCGCTGATGCCATAGCCATGGTCGTTGGCGTAGAGCACGACCCAGTCATCATCTTCAACACGGGTGATCATCCACAGGTCAAAAGCGAGGCGATCATGCAAAAGCGACAACAACTCCCGCGCTGTATCGTCGAAGTTCAGCAGCGCTCGATTGTTGAGCATAAGTATTTCTCCAGAGTCTTGAGACGCCGAATTGAGATGCACCCTATCCTGAACCTTATCGTGAAATAAATAGCCCTATGGGCTGTGGCCGCTGCTTTACAGATTTACCTAAGAGATTCGCGATGTTGATGATGTATCGCAGATGAGCTAACGTTGCAGCTATTATAACTTTAGCGTGAGTACACCGAAGCACTTCCACTGTTAAACTGCATCTGGAGAGTAAGTCAAGTTCCCTTGCCTGAGCCAATGATGACAGATGTGAAGCATCCAGTCCATCCCAGCATTCTGCTAATTGAGGACAACAGCAACGACGCCATGTTGCTGCAACATGCCTTTAGAGCGGCAAACTGCACCAACCCACTTCGGGTTGTCCAAACGGAGGACGAAGCCGAGCAGTACCTGTCTGGCACAGAGCAATATAGCGATCGCAAGCAGAATCCCTTACCCATCCTAATTTTTCTCGATCTTGGTCTATATCAAGGGGATGGCCTCAGCCTCTTGAAGTGGATTCGGCAACAGCCGGAGGTCAGCCGCATCCCCGTTATTATTTTGACGGCATCTGAGCAGCCAGATGACGTCAAGCGAGCCTATGCCCTAGGGGCTAACTCCTATATGGTGAAGCCTATCGGCCACGATGCGCTGGTGCGAATGGTAAAGGCGAGCAAGCGTTACTGGCTGACGCTGAACATATATCCTCCTGTCGCGCCTTTCCCGCTACGGTTCTAGACATACATGCCCCCTACAGAACCAACGGACCGCCCTAGCAACCGTTCTGCCGCCCCTAGCTCTGCAATGGATATCGATTGGCTTGAGATTGGCCGCATCGTAGCGCCCCAGGGAATGCGAGGAGAGCTTCGAGTGTATCCCAGCAGCGATTTTCCAGAACGCTTCTTGGTGCCAGGAACGCGGTGGCTAAGGCGATCGCCCCAGGCCGACCCCACACCCGTTGAGCTGCTAGCGGGTCGCCTCATTCCTAAGAACGGGCTCTATGTGATTCGTCTGGCGGAGGTCACAAGCCGGGACGCTGCTGAGGGCCTGCGCAACGCTCAGCTTTGCGTGCCCAGTAGCGATCGACCCCCACTAGAAGACGGAGAGTATCACGTTTCTGATTTAGTTGGTCTATCGGTATACAACCAGGAAACCGGGGCGTTTTTGGGTACCGTGGTTGATGTTCGTGAAGCGGGAAACGACATTTTAGAAGTGGCTATGCCATTGTCTACTAGCGAAGATGCCGGCGACAGCGCCCCTAGCTTCCGCACTGCGCTGATTCCGTTTGTAGAACCCATTGTCCCTGTCGTCGACCTGACCCAGCGCCGCGTTGAAATCTTGCCGCCGACAGGGCTGTTAGACCTCAGCTGAAATCTAACTGTATGAGCTATCGAGCAGGCGGCTAGCGGGACGTCGATGTGTGAAAATGCGCCCGCATGGTGAGGGACTTTGCCAATGTCTTGTATGCAGCAGGGTGACCGGCAAAATAGCCGGAGAGATAGTACCTTGGCGGTTCGTAGTGATGTTCTGCGGTGAATGGTGCTGCAAACTTGTCGCCCACCAGGTCTGCCCTGACAAAGAACGCATTTACCCCTGAGACATTACATCCCACCAGGCAATACCCTTTTTCAGCCAGAGCCATCTCGAAAAACTTCAGCGATGCCCCAAAGCAGTCATCTTTCCCCCAAGTGTAGGTTTCGTCGTAATCCATACAGTACAAAATGGGAGGGATAAATTTTCCGTTATATTCGATGACGACTACCCTGGGACTAGTACAGACAATGGCATCTAATATGTGGTAGTCATTACCGTCAATGTCGACCGAAAGTAAATCAATTTCATCGGTCTTGATATGGTCGGAAATTAGGGCGTTGATATTATCTATCGTAATAAATGATTGAACAATAGCCAGCTGCTCGCTATCGATGATCTCAGAAAAATGCGCTTTGATAGCCTCAACCGAGCGCGTGGAAGCATCAATCCACAGCCCTTTCCAGTCTTGAAACAGTAGGGCAAGGGTGTTGTTCTCCAATCCATTCCCAATGCCGAATTCTACAAATGTTTTGGTTGTTGTTCCAATGCGATTGAAAATCTCCTGAATAATCCCGTCTTCGTCGCTTTGAGAATATACCTTTCCACCAAACGGCATTAGGTGTTTTGGATCTTGGTAGCGCTCCCTTGCCCGGATTTGCTCAATCTCTTGAATAATAGGCAGATGGCCAAGGCGCTCTTTGATAATGATCTCGTAAGCTCTCGCTTGGGCGGCGGAATCGACAGACTGCTTGAGTTTTCGTATAGGCATGGGCTTGCTCTCAATCGATGGCCATTGTGGAGATCGGCCCTCCTTAGATAGACATCATCTATCTTGGGGAGGGCATTACCTCAACTTGGGTTCAGCGTAGACCAAACCCGGACCCGATTCCAGCCATCACCCTATGCATCGGCCATGCGAGGGTTCCATCGAGAGCGGCTTTCCTCAATATGCATGTTTGCACTGTTCTTTTTGAGGTGTCGAGGGCTACTCTCAAAAGACAGGGACGATGGTAAGGCATCTGGTCCATATTCTGAGCGAATAAAGGCAGCAACATCAGCATAGGATGGACTGTCCCTAGATGATGTTGGCAATAGACCGTTTCGTAACGCAGCAGAAAATAGCCCTGTCCCGTCATCGAAAAAACGCTCAGTGGTCGCGCCGTACTGACTGTAGGGATAGAAAGTCAGATCATGGGGTGACGTCTCCCCCACCCAAGATACATAGGCCCAGTACTCGCTGAACGTGCCGAACTCGTTAGCCGAGCGCATCATTAGCAGCAGCCAGCTCTCATCAGACTTGAAGTACTGCCCTAGCTGGCGCTTGAAGGAATTGAGGTGCTCCTGCTTGAACCACATGTGATGGGGAATGAACGTTCCTTCGGCATCCGTGAGAGCCTCGACCCCGAGCACAGTTTGAATCCAGCGTTCCCAAGTGCCTACGATCTGAGCATTGCCCCACTGGTTATTTTGCAGCAGCGCAAACCTATGCTCTACGGTGCCCTGACTGTCTGAGCCCTGACTGTCTGAGCCCTGACTGTCTGAACTTTTGCTGTCTGAACTTTGGCTAAGAAGCGGCCAGGTTGCTACCGGTAGCAGATCGCTATCCCAGACCAGGTACCATTCACTGAGATCGGTGATGCCTTCAGGTGCACCCAGCTTTAAGAGCTGTTGGTAAAACCAGCCTGGAGTATAAAGCGATTCCCCCATGTCAAGCTCGGCGCAGATATCATCTTTGGAGAGGCCGCAAGTGGCTTCAAAAAATGGCTCTTCGGGATGGACGTAGAGCGGCGCAACCGACCAGATCTTAGATTGCTGCCTCAGCGGCTTTACTTGAGACTCCGGCGTAACGATATGAATTGCTCGGGGAGCGTAATGGGCCGTCAACCCCTCCATCACCGCCCGCGTGTTCCAGCGCAGGCGGTAGAGTGGGATGACAACGTCGAATGGTTGTCCCATGGTGTTCGTCATCTATATTCTGAGTCGCTATACCCCTGATAGGGCAGCCGGTTCATCGTGATATACCGGAGTATCTACCGCGATATGTGCCACGGTTGACGGATCTTCTAGGCCGACGTCATGGCAGTGGGCGTCAATACCTAGGCCACCTCGGGGGTACTCCTGGCAAATCTGCTTATACGCGTCGATTGCCGCATACAGCTCGTCTTGAGACATCTCATTGAGATAGCCGCATTGACCAATTTCCCCTTTGGGCAAGGGTATGGCCAAGTTACGTCCTCGCTTCTGAAAGATCTTTTCCTGAGAAGACCAAAGGGTCTCCTTACGCAGCAGAATATCGTGCCAGAGGCTGAGTCCGAAGGAGCTGATCAGCTCCATGACGCGCCGGAAATCGCGATCGCTGATCCAGTTCATCCGATGGCTGAGGAATGCGCCAAAGCCCATCCCGATCGCCACGGCATGGCCATGCAGCAATCCAGCCTCGATTTCGAAACCGGGAGACCAAGTGTGGCCATAGGCATGGGGACGACATTGATGAGTCTCGTACAGGTTGCCGTATTCCGCCGCGACGTAGCTGCGCAGCGCTCCGCCCAAAATACGCTGGGATAAGGAGCTGATAGCATCGTCGGGACTACAGTCCGTGGTCCCGAAGCGAGTTGTAATTAAGTCGGGACCAGCTAGCTCCAGGTTGCGAAATAGTTCCGCATCCTTGACCACCGCCATCTTCACAATTTCGATAATGCCATGCCGCAGCCAGCCTTCCCGCAGCGTCTTAAAGAAGAAGCGATCGGTGATGGACAAAACGGGGGGATGATAGGCTCCGAACAGATTTTTGTAGCCGAAGCCGTCGCAGCAGGTTCTTGGGGAGGGGCCTGCATCAATGCCAGCCACAATTGATGTAGACAGCATGACGTAAGGCGTGTTGCGGTGGTAAAGCGCGCAGGCTAGGCCCGCTGTATCGGCCAAGACACCGCCGCCTACAATCAGGACGGGTTCGTTGCGGGATACCCCAAGACTCTTGAAGTCACCCAGCATTCGCTCAACGGTGTGGATCCCTTTGTCCACTTCCATGGCCCGATAAACCCGCTTTGTTAGGGCGATACCGTGATAGTCGAAGTAATGTTCTAGCTGCTCCCCGTAGTACGATTCGACGTTTTGGTCCACAAGGCAAATACACCGCCCCAAAGGCGCATAGGTGTCTCGTAAAACCAGCTGCTCTGGATCTAGAGTGTGGTCAACAAGCCGAATCGAGGCAAATGTTGTGGCGTTGACGATAGCCTCAATGGTTTGGTCATCTGAGGAGCTGACCACGGCCCCTTTGCTCTCGCGATAGCTAGAGGTGGGATAAACCGCATGGGGATTTTCCTCAACTAGGCGGACAACCAAGTCGCGATAAAACTCACCATCCGGTGTCTTTAACAGGTGCTTAAGCAGTTTGTCCTGACCAAGATTAGGGGAGGAATACAGCCGTTCGGCAAACTTAGACCAGGCTGCACCAGCATCAGCGTCAAAGGCAGAAACTAGTTCAGCAAGCAAACCAAAAAAAGTACTCAATGGAAAATTAAGACAACTTCGCAGCCTCCGGCAGGCAGATAAGCCAGTAACTGCATTTACCGAAGCAAACTCTTGTCCAAGATCATCAGAGAACGCATCGTTGTCGACCAGTGCAAGCACCAAGGGCCTAAAGGGTGTGCTGCAACAAATGGCTTCAACGGCGCGATCTAAATCTTGGTGTACCAAAGGCTCATTATCACAAGCATTGATAAAAGCCCTGACCGCCGAGGTAGTCTTTGTCATTATTGGTTCCAGGGAAAAATCTACGACGATGGCTGAGGTATTAGCACCTTTGCCAAGAGTAACTTAGCACGAGTGTAAAAAAATGAAAGGAAGACAGCAATATTTCGCGATCGCCCTCGAATATAAGGTACACTGGAAAGCAAGGGTTGCTGACCCTAATTTACAAAATATCTACTGACTGGCAAAGCTGCAACCTCACAGCAGTGGAAGGCTAGTCCAGCCAAGCGTTCGCCGCCTTTGGCTATAGGGTGGCATCTGGCATAGATTCCAAAAGGAAGAGATGGAGTTGTAAAGATTTGTGGGCAACCTGCTCATTTACACGTAACTCACTCCTAAGTAGGATATTTCTGAGCCGTGAGAGTTTTCCGCATGGCATCAAAATCGCACCAGCTAGGCTATAAGAGGTTCATGATTGCCTGCCATAGGGTTGCGTAAATTTTCCGTCCCCCTGTTGCCAAAAGAATCGTTTCTAACTAATCTGTCAGCTGATCGCCAAATTTGATTGGGCTAACAACCGGGCTCAGCTTTAGGACCAAAATTTTGAGACCAAAGTATCTAGATCTGGGAAGACGGTCCGGATCGCAGGTGGTGCCATCCCCCAGAGGAACATTCCTATAAATTCGCTGCTGCTGCAAATTCGCTACTGTAGATTCGCTGCCCCAAACGTCGCGTTGAACTGACGACACCAGATCGCCACTGACCCATACTCATCGATATCTATCGCCTCAGGAATGGCATAGCGCTGGGTGCCGCTCACCTGGGTCAACGGCGAAATGGAGACATAGCTGCCCTCGTCAATACCGTAAGTCGGCGGGCTGGCGACGCTCAAAAAATCGTCGGACTGATGCAAGACAACGAACAGATCCGGACCGGGGTCAGTGCTGAAATCTTCGCCAAATTCGATGTAGCGCTGGTCTCCATCTTGAACAATCGTTGCCGTCCCCGTCGTAGGATGCTCTGCGGCCTCAAAGGTCCCTGAGGCAAGAGGGGTAGCTGCGACAGGAGGCTCATCTACTGCCGTACTGGTTGCTGACGTGCTCTCCCCAGAGCCATCGTCAACAGCTGATGCTTGTGGGGCTGGGTTCGCCTCGGGTGCTGTGGTCGGCGTGCCGCAAGCGGCTGTAATCAACAGAACAGCTAACAGAGCGATGTATTTCATTGGGAGCGTTTCCTCACTATGTCTTGCGGAGCGATAGGCCTTGTGGATCACTGACGTCATCCGTACTGCACATCACTGTAAGCCTCTTTCCTGAACCAAACCTGAAGGTGACCTGAATATGTCCATTGAGAATTCTTGGCCCTTAGGATTCTGTGGTGTTACGAATATCCTTAAATCGCTGCTTGGCCTCTGTAAAAGCTTCTGCCATCACCGCCTGAATTCGCTCGGGATCTGGTGTCTTGCCCCCCATGATGTCGCCGAAATAGACGCAAGCGCCTTCCCCCAACGCCCAAGTGTAGGCGGCAGCCCAGGATGCGGCAATGACGCTGCCTAATCCAGGAATTAGCTTGATCAGTTCTCGACCCACGGCCTGAGCCAAAAAGCCCCCGGCGATCGCACTGACGACGCTACCCGCTTGCGATCGCGTCAAGGTTTGGCCATAGAGCTGACCGATCAGCCCTACCATGGAAATTTGCAGAGCCGTCAGTACGGGCATGGTGGCAAAGGGCAGGGGGACCGCCGCCAAAGTCGCCGCCATGATGCAGAACGGCATGATGTAGCGCCGCCCTACATCGCGATACAGCAGACCGATCTGTTCTCCCGCACCGCCATCCAAGAGCTGGGCGATCGCCCGCGACTCAGCCTCAGGCAGCAGATTAGCCAACTGATCTCGCAGCGCCTCCAAACCGTAAAAGACCGGGCTATAGCCATCTTCCTCTAGGGTGAAGTCGATCAAAACCGATTGGTCCCACAGCCCGTCTAAAGCGGATTGGTGCTCCGCGTAAGCCCGCTGCACTGTCTCCATTGTGGGAGGATAGGGGGGGTGATCCGCCTGGGCAGGATAGATTTCGTGTAGGCAAGTGATCGCCAACAAGCAAGGTATTTCAGGATGCTGCCGCCGAAGCTCCGACACAACCTGTCTCAGGGTCTCGGTGGCAAAGTCAGCCGCCTTCACCGTCATGATAAAGATACGGGCGCGCTGGGTCGGCTGCTGCAGATCTTGGGTCAACTCGTCGACTACGTCATTTGCTAGCTGACTGACATCTCCGAGACCCACGGTATCGGTAAACACCAGCAGGGGCAGGTCCGGTGAGGGATAGAGATAGCGCTGGGTGTGCTGCGTATGGGGCTGAAACCCTTGACCCACGATGTCTGCGGGAACCCCGGTGATGCCGCGAACAATGGAGCTTTTGCCGGCTTGGGGCTTACCAATGAGCAGCACTTCTGTCGTCGGCAGCTGCGATCGCACGGACGCTAGAATTTCGGACATTTTGCCATCGCTGACCTTGAACCAGCTGAGGGCCGTTTGAGTGATGCGGCTGATGGGTTTGAACCGTCCCACAGGTTTTCTCCTCATGTCTGAATCAGTATCTGAATCAATAGTTTAATTTTGGCGCGATATAACTTGCGGGCGAATTGTAAACGGGCACTAGTGATCTAGCATATCTTTAACATGCAGCTGCACTCGGTCAGCTCAGACGTTCGGCTCAGGAGAGTTCTATTCAATGCCACCATCATTTTCGACGTCAGCAGCAGCCTTCGCGCTGGCCTTTGCATTGACGTCCCCATCTACCGTTGCGGTTATGCCTCGGGCTGCCATTGCCCAGTCCGCAGACGCCTCGAACAAATTCACCCTACCTGAGTCTGTATCTAGCGGCACCGTAATTCGCATTGATGGCTCTGACAGCATGAGGCGCATCAACCAGGTGCTGCAGCAAGGCTTCGAGGAGACTTATTCTGGCACGGATGTTCAAACGGAGTACTCTGGTACAGCAGCAGCCCTCGATGCTCTAGGCTCAGGTGATATTGACCTAGCGGCTATCGGACGCCCGCTGACGGATGCGGAAAAGGCTCAGGGACTAGTCGAGATTCCCATTGAGCGCCACAAGATTGCGCTAATTGTTTCTCCCAGCAGCACCTTTGATGGCAGCTTGACTACCGAGCAGTTTGGTCAAATTTTTCGGGGCGAGATCACAGACTGGTCGGCGGTTGGCGGCGCGCCGGGGACGATTCGTCTGATAGATCGCCCGGAGACGAGCGATACCCGCCAAGCGTTTCTAGGCTATCCCGTTTTTCAGCAAGCCCCTTTCGAAACAGGCGAGACGGCGGTGACTTTGACCGATGACAGCACCAATGATGTGATCAGTGAGCTGGGGGACGATGGCCTCGGCTACGCGATCGCAGACCAGGTGTTTGACGACCCCAACGTTCGTATTGTGCCGATGCACAACACGCGGCCTGACGATGCCCGCTATCCGTTTTCTCAGCCTTTGGCCTACGTTTACCAGGGCGATACCCCCAGCCCGGCGGCGCAGGCATTTCTAGGCTATGCCGTCGCGCCAAAAAACACCGCTCCCCTGGAGACTGCACGGGTTGAGGGGGCACTGAGCGCTGTGGATGGTTCTACTGCGGACGATACTGCAGCAGGAGCTGTCAGTGGCGATGCTGGGGATGCCTCTAGCCCTGACGGAGTTACGGCAGCGGATGGCACTGCGTCCGGCGACGCACCCGATGGTGCTATTGCTGCTGGCGCTACCGGCGCTACCGGCGCTGCAGCAGTCACCGCTGCAGGAGCAACAGATTCTGAAGAGGTCACAGCCTCTGGGGCCGGCGCAGCAGGCGTAGATGATGCCGATGGCGCATGGCCTTGGTGGTGGCTATTGCTCTTGGTGGGGCTTCCACTGCTGCTATTGCTGCTGTTGCGGCGACGCCAGGGCGATGCCCCTCCAACGGCGTCCCCCGTGGCTGGTGAGCCGGATCTAGCCGCAGCGCCTGTGGGCGGACCTGTCTTAGAGCCTGCTGTAGACCCCGTTGTGGGTATGGCCCCAGGGGCAGCAGCTGTTCCGCCTGTGGCTGCGGCATCAGGACTTGGAGCTGCTGGACTGCCCCGAGGAGAGGTTATTCCCCCCATCGTTCCCCTTGCCCCAATGATCAGCAGCGACGGGAGCCGGGTCGCTGTGACCGCAAAATCTCCGCAGACCCTCCATGCTAATTGGACTATTGCGGACCAAGATCGCGATCGCCTCCACGGTGAGGGTGCAGAGCATATGGCATTGCGGCTGCATGACATCACTGGCCTTGCCTCTGACGCTGCCCCCCATCGGACTTGGCAGTTCCCATGCCCAGAAACCGATGCGGCAATGGATGTAGACAGCCCTGACCTCAATGCAACCTACACCGGTGAGATCGGCTATGTTACAGCGGACAACCGTTGGTTGGGCCTGGCGCGATCGCAACCAGTGAAGCCCTCTGGGCTGCGCGACCTCCCGGTGCTGGGCCTTGCCGGTGGATTGGCGGCAGGCGCAGCCGCAGGCGTGATGGCCAGCCGTTCAGGTAACGCTGCCGCTGCGCTGGAGGACGGGGCTGGGACACAGCTGGCGCTCTCGCCGCAGCTGTCCAACACGCTTCAAGCAGACTGGACCCTATCTCCACAGGATGCCGCCGCTGTCGCCGCCCAGCCAGGTCCACTGCTGCTGAGACTATATGACGCTACTGGTCTCGATTTGGCCGGTGATACCGGTCCGCTTATAGGGCAGTACCACTGCGATAAAAGCAGCCGAAACCTGCAAATTCCCGTGGCCCAGGGCGATCGCGATTACATTGGCGAGCTGGGGTACCTCTCCGCAGAGGCGCAGTGGATACCGCTGGTCCGTTCTGAAAAGGTTCGCCTGACCTCACCAACGACGGATAGCGTTGCAGGTACGGTTACCGGCGCTGTTCCAGATGGCGCCATAGCTCCAGAAACTGGTCTAGATAATGGTCTAAGCCTCAGCGTAGCTGCTGCTGCGGCTGCCGCAGCAGCAGCGACCTCATCTGGGAGCGGTGCATCATCGCCAGACCCGTTGCCCACAGATGCCGAATTGACCGGAACCGCATCGCCAGGCGCTGACCCTGGCGATACCCCACCGTCCTACGCGGCGACAAGTGAGCCAGAAGCCAGTACCTCTGCCGTGTTTAGCCAGCCGACGGCCAGTCAAATTGCACTGCACCTTCCTGACGGGGAAGCGGCCTTGGCCCATTGGACCCTCTCTGAGGATGATCGGCAAAGGCTATTGACCTCCAGCGATCCTCAGCTCGAACTGCGGGTGCACGACGTGACTGAAATCGACATCGACCAGCAAGCCCCCTTCGGAACTCAAACCTATGTCTTGAGCCCTGGGCAAGATAAGCAGCCGGTCACGGTCCCCGTCGGCGATCGCGATTATCTGGCTGAATTGGGCTATCTTGACGAGCAGCAGGGCTGGACAGCTCTATCCCGCTCCGCCCACGTTTATATCCCTAGCGGCAGTCCCGCTGTCACGCCGATTGGCCAGCTAGAGCCTGGCACCTCCACTGGCTCCGCTGGTTTGCCCCCCTCGGATGGACTAGCGGGTAGAGCCGCTGTTGCCGTTGGCCTCGGCGCGGTTGCCCCCACCACGACCCCACGGGCAGCCGCCAAACCACAGATCAGCCAGATCATCCTGGTGGCCTCCAGCCCACAACAGGCCTATGTCTACTGGGAGATCTCCGAGGTGCAGCGGGCCTTGCTGAAAGAGCAGGGTGGCCGCCATATGAAACTGCGGGTGCATGATGCTACCGGACTAGATATTGACTATCAGCCGCCCCACAGCACCATGGAGTTTGACTGTCACGAGAGCGATCGCGACTGCCATGTCACCATTCCCGCGAGGGACCGCGACTACATCGCCGAGGTGGGCTATACCACTGATGCTGGAGACTGGCTACGCATCATTCGCTCCTTCCACACCTGGATTCCTAGCTGACCCCTCGTCCTTAGCTCTGACCAAGTTCTGCTCACTCCTACCTGGCAAACCATCCTAACTATGAGTCTATTTTTTGATCTGTTATGTGCAGTCAACAGCCCCAATCAACGCGCTAGCGTTGACCAGCTTAGGGTCGTCGCTGATGTTCTAGAGGTGGCCGCTCAGCAGCATGGCATCACGTCGGCGGAGGTCCAAACGGCCCTGTCCGCCATCAGCCCCCATCTGCGGGCTGTCCTGCAGCAAAAGGTGAGCATTCTGCAGCAGCCTGCGGAGACAACCGTTCATCAGCTGGCTGAAACGGAGACGTCTGATACCATTCAAACCATGGTTTCCCCAAGCGTTTACAGCACCATGGGCCGCAGCGTTGCCGCTCAGACCTCTCTGTCGGATGAGACGGGGAAAGAAATACTGTCGTTGCTGATTCCCGCAGCGATGCACCTGCTCGATTTGGGGGCTCAATATAACGTCAGCAACGGCAACCTCCTGGTCTCGCGCTTTCTCAACAGCGATCGCCGCGAAGATCTAGATTTGGGTGAAGTGGCCTATTTTATTCATCGGATGATGGATGCGCCAGCTCCATAGCGATCGCTAATCTTCACAGAAAAAAGAACAGGGGGCAAAGATCCTAATTGCCCCCCGTAGTGACGGATTATGACGCTGCACCCTCCGCGATCGCTACGAGGCGATCGCCCGCTCTTGTGGCGTCAGTGCAGCCAGTGGGCTGTCAGCGGCGGCGGTGTCATCAAACGGTGCGGATCCGCGCTCGGCGGTCATGGCTCCCATGGGGGCCTCGAACAGTTTGATGTTGCGGAACTCTCCTGTGAGATCAGCCTGTCCGCCGTCGATGTTAAGCAGCGACAGGTGGTCATAGTCTCCGGTAATAGTCTGACCCACGGCAATATCTAGGGTCTGCCAGCCTGTGGCGGTAACTTGGTCGGAGACGTCCTCTGCCACAGCCCAATCTTCCGTGCCCGAGAGCTTGAACATGTTTTGGCGATCGCTCTCGCTGATGAACACATCCTGGTCAAATCCAATGGCTTGGATTGCTCCTGTGCCACTGCCACGGAACTCCAGCTGCATCATGGTGTCGGGGGTGATGGCATAGTCAAAGCTGATGGACTTGAGAGCATTTCCGCTCAGGCCAATGGGGGTTTGGGCCAGGTCTAGGCTGGGAGATGGCGTGGGGCTGTCTGGCGTCGGGCCATCTGATATGGGGCTATCTGGCGTGGGGCTATCTGGCGTGGGCAAGCTCCCGCCGTCTTCGCCTGGGGCCTGATCGGATGTGGTTGGCGGCGCATCGCCAGCAGGACCACCTACAGGACCACCTACGGGCACAAACTCCACGTAATCGACCCTGGCATGCTCAAAACTCTGCTCTTGCCCCCGCAGCTCAAAGGTATCTCCAGCCTCTAGGATGACGCCGGTTGCTACCTTGCGCTGCACCTGGTTGCTGGCGCTGATCGCAGCACTACCCAGATTCTCCGACAGCTGCCATGTCTCTAGCGTTTCACCGTTGAGGCTGGCTTCCAAGCTGGCCACGCCGTCTGCTTCGTCAACATAGGACACGACTACATCATAAGTTCCCGCTGGTCCATCAAAGGTCTGGCTGGCCGTGCCGCTTTCGTTCTTTGCACCGCCCCGAAAGCTGATGACTTGCTCACCAGAGACCTTGTCGTTTGTTTCCAGGCGATATCCCTCTAGGGTCATATCTTCTGCTTCGACGCGAATGGGCTCTGCTGCGCCGACGTCTGAGCCTGAATCAACATCCGTATCATTTACGGGCTCATTCGCGGGCTCATTTATGGGCTCCTTTATGGGCTCATCTACAGGCTCCTTTATGGGCTCATCTACAGGCTCATTCGCGGGCTCCTTCACAGGCCCATCAGTCACAGCGTCATCAGAAACATCCTCGGCGTCAGGAGCACTATCGACAACAGGGGGCGCTGGGTCCGCCGTAGGTGGGGCAGGCTCTGGGCTAACCCCCGTTGCCTGCAGAATATCCTGAACCGCGTCGAACTTGGGAGAACTGTCCTGATAAAGGCTTTCGCGGATGCCCCAGCTGCCATATTTACCAGCTTTGTAGATGTCGCTGTAGTTGGCAAAGGTACCCCCATCACTGACCTCTTGCCAAGTGTCAAAATACTCCTTGTAGGCTTCGCCAATGCGAGGGTCACGGTTGGCTTTGATAAATAGATTGGTGATGTCGCGGTTGTTCTCAACCCCGCTGTGGCCCACGAGGTGCTGTCCCCCTTCATAGGCCATTAAATCGAGCCCAGCCTTGTCGGCGAGTTGGGCGTAGTTCTCCATCCAGTCTTTGGCCAGCTGTATAGCCCCTCCCTCAGGGCCGCCGTTCAGTACGCCGCCTTGGGTAATTTCTTTGAACAGCTTCCCCATGCCACCATCTGCATCGCGAGTCCAGCTCTGAACTTGAGATTGATACTTCGGGCTACCGATGTAGCCGCCAAAGTAGGGGGCAATGGCGATCGCATCAATGCCAAGCTCTTGATAGGATTTGCCGGTGGCCCGCAGGGCTTCTAAGGACTTTTCTGCTGTATTGGGGTTGGCGGCTTGTGCCCCCAAAACGCCAATCACTCTGCCCTTGTCTGCCCCAAACACATCGTCCCAAATCTGGGTGATCTCGCCTGTCCGCTGTCCAATCCATTTTTGCCGTTTTTCCGAGTCGCTGCCTGTGGAAAAGGCTTGCTTGCCCTGATCTTTGGCATAACCTGCTTGCTCAAACTGGCCGTTCCACACTTCATTGGAGAATTCAACATGCACTTTGAGGTTGGGGTCCAGGTTCTCCTTGACGTACTCGGCAAAGTTGCGCACGTAGTCGTCGGTGGCTTTGTGGGGGAGTGTAAACCAGGGGTCAATGCCTGTTTCGTTGGCCAGCTCTACCATTACCTCTACGGGAACCCCTTGGCCATAGTATTCAGAATCATTGGCATCGGGCCGAGCCCCCCAGCGGCTTTGGTCAGAGTCGTTCGTCTCCATCCAGTCCATAAACCGTAGGGTGTCGTATCCCTCAAGGCTGTCGAGAAAGTCGGGATTGAAGGTCTGCCCTGCGATCGCTTCGTACTCTTCTGGAACGACGCGAATGTTGCGCAAGTAGTCACCGCTGCCGCTGGGGTCAGTCTCGGTGATGCGAAGGTTGATGTTTTCCCCAGGCTTGGCGTAGAAGACGTCACGGCCTGGCTTGGAGGCACCGCCGTCTTTTTGGGCACCATCACGATATTGAATCGTCCCCTCTCCCTCGTAGAGCACCACAAAGCGCCGCCCCTGATTATCGTTGGGCAGAAGGGTGCCGACGCTAGTAAATTGGCCCCCATCGAGGGATTTGACCCAGCCATCGTCATCGAGCTGTAGTTTGTCGCTCTCCTTGGTATTCCAAGTGCTGTTGGTGTGGGTCAGCCAATCACGGGAGCTTTTGAAGTAATCCATAAAGGGATACTGCGTCGCCCAATCGGCGATGCCCATAAGATTGGTGCCCAAAAAGGTGCTTTTAGCGGTGGAAGCCATGGAAGGTCGTCTCCAAAAAAGTTAACTATCAAAACTAGGACTACGGCACGATGAGGCTGTGCTGAGGAGCAACAGAGACCACCACAGATGGATACCTGTGTGCGTAGCGCTTATACAAGAGATAGATAGAAATACACCATGCCTCCATCGAGAAGGCATGCCCCTTAGCGAGGGGGCCAGAAGACCGACAAACTATTGCTGCTGGCCTCACTGCGGACGTTGGCCAATGGCTTGACGGTCTCGGAAAACCTGAATAGCAAATGTCCTGATGCATTGGGACGTTTGCTGGCGCTGTTGCCTACGAAGCTTTGGAGTTTCAGCCGCTTGTATTGTCTTAAGCAACAGCGCCAACGCAATAGAGGTGCGGTGAAGGCCAACATGCAGGGATGCTCAGCCTTGAACCCCATCCAGACCTCTTGACGGCCCCCCATTCCGTAAAGTTCCATTGATGCTCGCCGCCGATGGTGTGAAGCTCTGACCAGGGCGGCAGCTATTCTGCCCTGGCGCTGTATAGGCGATCGCTCACCTCGCGGCAGTATGTGCTGTACTGGGGAGACATCCGTAAGGCCTGGGACCGGGGATAGGGAAGATCGATAGGAACGGTGGTGATTACCCGTCCTGGATTTGCTCCCATCACCACCACATGGGTAGAGAGATACACTGCCTCATAAATGCTGTGGGTGACAAACACAACGGTCCACCGCTTTTCACGCCATAGCTTCAGCAGCTCATCGTTGAGCTGACTGCGGGTAATTTCGTCTAACGCTCCAAAAGGCTCATCTAGCAGCAGCACCTCGGGCTGGGTGACCAACGCCCTTGCAATCGAGACCCGCATCTTCATGCCGCCAGATAGCTCACGGGGGTAGGCGCGCTCAAACCCGTCTAGGCCCACCAGAGCGATCGCCTCACTGACGCGCTGATTGGCCGCATTGCGCCGGAGATGCGCTAGCTTTAGCGGTAGCCCAATGTTGTCCCATACCGTCAGCCATGGTAGCAGAGCGGCCTCTTGAAACACATAGGCCAACCGCCGCTGCGATGGCGTCTCGGACCAGGCGATCGCTCCGGACGATACCTTACTTAGCCCAGAGATCAGCTTTAGGATCGTACTTTTACCGCAGCCAGACGGTCCCAGCAAGCTGACAAACTGAGCGTTACCGATGGCGAGGTTGAGGTGCTTGAGCGCCACGGTACCGTTGGGATAAACCTTAGAGACCTGCTGCAGCGCAATGGCGGGTGGACCTTCAAGCGAGCCCTCAGCGGGTGTAGGCATCGGCCCCTTGATTGACAAACTCTAGGGTAAACGCCTGGGTGTAGTCCGTATCAGCGCTGAAGACTCCAGCCTCAACCATGGTGTCGAAAAAGGCTTGCCAGCGCTCTTCAGTCATTGCGCCAATCCCCATCTCCTCGGCGTCTCCAGAGCCAACAATGCCGTATTCCTTCATTTTTTCGAGGCCGTAGGCGAGCTGCTCATCGGTCATCTCAGGGTTATCTTGCTTGATCAAGGCGTTGCCAGGCTCCGGGTTATCCAAATAGCTATACCAGCCCGCAATGGAGGCATCCACAAACCGCTGCACCAAGTCAGGATTGGCGTCTACTAACTCCTGGCGGGTTTCAATCGTGGTGGCGTAAGAGCTGTAGCCGTGATCCGCGAGGAGAAAGACGACCGGGTCAAAGCCTCCCTCTTGCTGAATTTGTCGAGGCTCCGAGCTGAGGTAGCCTTGCTGCGCCGATTGGGGATCGGCAAGGAAAGGGCCAGGGTTGAAGTTATAGGGCCGTTTTTGGTCGTCCGTAAAGCCGTACTTTCCTGCTAAAAAGGGCCAATAGGTCACGGTTGAGGCAGAGGAGACGTAGATTGGTCGTCCCTTTAAGTCTTCGACAGACTCAACTCCGGTGTCGGGATGGGCAATCAGAATTTGGGGGTCTTTTTGAAAGATGGCGGCTACGGTGACCTTGGGAATATTTTCCTGTATGGCCTTGATGGCATCAGCGGTGTATCCCATAAAAAAGTCAACGGCACCCCCCATCAAAAGCTGTGTGCCGTTGACCTGGGGTCCCCCCATGGTGATGGTGACCTCTAAGCCGTAGTCTTCGTAGATGCCGGTGGCTACCGCTTGATAAAAGCCCCCATGCTCCGCTTGGGCATACCAGTTGGTGCCATAGGTGACGGCATCGAGGCTGTCGGCTGCAGCTGCATCGGTTTCGGCCTCTGTGGTGCTATCCCCTGCCGAGCTAGAGCCTGGTTGAGCCCCCTGGTTACAGGCCGTTAACAGCCCGGTGCCAAGAGCGATCGCGCCATACTTGACAAACCGGCGACGGCTGACCATGTTCCACGTTTGCGGATGCCATAGCTGGGTCATAGGATTTCTCAACTGAGTCATCGTGACGTAATCACTGTAACCACTGTTATACCTCAAGACGCTGTTTCTACGCCGCGACCATAGCCGTGACATGCTGCGCAATCCAGGCCATCACCTGCTGACCTATCTGCGTCTGGTTGAGGCGGTCAATTTCGCGAATTCCCGTGGGGCTGGTGACGTTGACTTCGGTCAAATAGCCGCCAATGACGTCTATTCCCACGAAAATCAGGCCATCTTGCCGCACTTTGGGCGCGACCGCCTCACAAATTTGGCGATCGCGCTCGGTGATATCGACAGCGGCGACCCGGCCCCCCACGGCCATGTTGCCGCGAAACTCTCGCCCGGTAGGAATGCGATTTACGGCTCCAATGGGGTCACCATGAAGCAGAATGATGCGCTTATCCCCGTCCTTTGCCTCGGGCAAATACTGCTGCACCATAATAGGAATACTATTGTACTGTGTGCTGACTTCAACTAAGGAATTGAAGTTGCGATCGCCCGCCTCAACCAAAAAGATCCCCTCTCCCCCTTTCCCCCCCAGAGGTTTCAACACCGCCGTGCCGTGGCGCTCAACAAAGCTCTGGATCACGGCCTTGTCTTGGCTCACCAGGGTGTCAGGAATTACGGTATCGAACTGCAGCGCGTACATTTTTTCGTTGGCCAACCGCAGTCCGTTGGGATGGTTGACCAGCAGGGTCCGCTGGGGATTGACGTAATCGAGAATATAGGTGGCGTAGAGGTAGGCGGTATCGACGGGGGGGTCAATGCGCATCAGCACCGCATCAAACGACTCTAGAGCAACCGAAATAGAGTCGCCGAGCTGGTACCACGGCCGAGGCACAATCCACTGACCATCCACTAGGGCCGCTGGGGTGAGCTGCAGCTGGGTCAGCTTCGCCCAGGCTTGACCGGTGTCCACCCAAAGGGCATTCGCAGCGGTGACCCAGACCTCATGGCCCATGAGCTGAGCGGCTTCCATCAGCGCTACGCTGCTGTCGTGGCTCGGATCGAGCCGACCAATTGGATCGATAATAAACGCAAATTTCACCCTGTCATAGCCCCAAATTACTGAACGTCTGTGCGCACCAAGCCGCCGTGGCCTGGAAATTACGTCAACAGCGGATCTAGCTTACCGTCTTGGTCGAGGTGGTAAAGATCGTCGCAGCCGCCAATATGCTGATCGTCAATAAAAATTTGGGGAACGGATCGCCGCCCGTTGGCCCGCTGGGCCATGTCGCTGCGCGCCCCTTCATCGCCGTCAATGCAGTATTCTTTGTAATCCACGTCTTTATCGTCTAGCAGTGCCTTGGCCCGCAGACAAAATGGACACATACTCCAGGTGTAAATCTCAACGCTTGCGCTCATAGCACACTCCCTAAATTTCAAGTCAAGTCAATACCGTGACGCTAGATATCCATTCGCGTTGACCAATCTTGCCCAACGCGAATGGTAACGTCTGATGTTAAATCCCCCGTGGAAGCAGATAGAGTAGTGCCAAGGCCAATGACCTCTTCTAGCGCCGCCGCCCGCTGCCGGTCGCCACGCTGGGCAATAATTTGCGTCTGCGCCTGGGGGGCAGGCCAGTCGGGCACAATATAAACCTGCTCGTACCCCTGCTCTCGCAGATATTGAGCCATTTGCTGCGCAGAGTAGGGGTTCTCAGAGGCGTTTTGGACCGCAACACGAAGGCCCTGGTTTGACTGAGCCGATGCCGCGCCCGCCCCATCTGGCCCTTGGGTTATTCGCTCAGTTATGCTCTGGGGTTGCTGGGAGCCTGTAGCCTGAAAGTAATCTCTCATGATCCGGCTCACGTCTTGGGCATCGGGAATCCAGTAGCTGGCGTAGTAGCGATCGCTCTTGCTAAAGCGCCCAGGCAGCATGACCATATCTATATCAGAGCGGGCTAGGCCCATGGTGAAGTCTACCAACGCCAGAATTTCTTCCCCGCTGAGGTTGGTATCGACCTGGGTGCGCACCAGGGAAATGAGCGCCGGAATTTTGGGGAGGATGCCGGGAGACGCAATGCGATCGCGCAGGGCTGCCATCAACATCTGCTGGCGCTGCACCCGGCCAATATCGCCGTTGCCATCGCTGCGAAATCGGGCAAACTGCTCGGCCTCCTCCCCACTGAGGCGCTGCCGCCCGGCCTTGAGGTCGATGTATAAGCCCTGGGTCTCATCGGTGTAGTACATGTCCTGAGGCACAAACACCTCTACCCCGCCCAGCAGGTCCACGAGCTCTCGAAACGCAGCCGTGTTGAAGCGCACGTAGCGATCGACCTCTACGTCCCGAAAGTTGTGGCCAATGACCTCGGCAGTCAGCTTGGGGCCACCCAGTAAGTTGGCGTGGTTGATTTTGGTTACCCCGGTGCGCTCTGGAAAGGTCACCAGGGTATCCCTCGGAATAGACAGCAGGTTGACGGTCTGCTCGTCTGGGTCAAGCCGCGCCAGCAGCATCGTATCGCTGCGACCGGCAAAGCGAAGGTCGCTATCCTGCACATCGGCGTTGGTCGTCTCGCCACCCAAAGGATCGCTATCTGGCCCATCTGCGGTGCTCCCAGGACTAGGATTGCTGCTGTCGTCAGGGCCTGTGGGATGGTCGATTCCCATAAGCAAGATGTTGATGGGGCGGGCCACCTCGTGGCGGACACCCCGCTGCCATAGATCGGCGAGGGAGAGGGTGGGCCGGGTCTGAGGCTCTGTTGCATTGGATGGTGGGGTAGATAAGGACACCCCAAAAACGGTGCCAACGGCTGCGGACCCCATTGCCACCAGGGCAAACATGCCGCTGAGCAGCGCCACCCGTCGCCAGGAAGGCGGCGACTGGCGCAGCCGATGATCTTGGCTGCCGCCGCCTTGACTTTCCTCAGACCCTTTGCCCTGGGGTTGGGGTGATGGCGACCCCGCTTGATTATCATTCATATGCACAGCCTCACTCACAACCATCGTCTCGCCAGCCCCATGGGCCTGTCCCATAGGCAAAGCGCCGCTCCTATAATAATCATTATTGCTCGAATGTTAATAATCTTTGCATTATCACGCCAGATTCTTTCAGAGTGGGCCTGAGGCAGTGTAGCCCACGGTGGCTCTGGTGATGGCCATCCAGATTAAACTTCCAATGAAGACATCAGGTAGGCTAGCGATGCGGCGCGGAAGTCTCCGTATGATGGAGCAAACCCTAACGTTATAGATAAATTACACTTACAGTCGAGCGATCTATGATTCCTGTTATTTTAGCTGGCGGAAAAGGTGAGCGGTTTTGGCCCGTCAGCCGCAAGCACCGCCCCAAGCAGTTTCTCAGCCTAGATGGCAGTGGTGAAAGCCTGCTGCAGTCCACCGCGAATCGTCTCCTCGCGGTGGCTGGCGGATGGGAAAACCTGTGGGTGATCACGGCGTCTCATCTGGCGGCGGGGATCCGCGAGCAGCTGCCCCATCTGCCTGAGGGCAACCTCCTGGTCGAAAGCGAAGGACGGGATACGGCTCCGGCAGTAGCCTGGGCGACTCTTGAGGTGGCAAAGCGCCATGGTGATGAGGCCGTTGTCGGCTTTTTCCCGGCTGATCACTGGATTGGGGATCTCGACAAGTTTTGCCAGACTCTCAACGCGGCGGCAGATCTTGCGGTCAATCAACAGGCGATCGCTACCTTAGGCATCAGCCCGACCTACCCCTCTACCGGCTACGGCTATATTGAGCAAGGTGAGGCCGTCGGCACGTTCAAGGATGTTCCAGGCTATGCCGTTGCCCGCTTTACCGAAAAGCCCGACCAAGCCACGGCAGAAACCTTCCTCTCTAGCGGTCGCTTTAGCTGGAACAGCGGCATGTTTATCTTCCAGGCCGGGGTGGCCCTCAAAGAGCTAGAGCGCTACGTGCCCGAGATTATAGAGGCCCTACGCAGTAAAGGCCCGGATTGCTACCCGACCCTGCCTAAAATCAGCATCGACTACGCTTTGATGGAGAAGACCGATCGGGCTTATGTCTTGCCCGTGACCTTCGTCTGGGATGATTTGGGCGACTGGAACGCTATTGAACGTCTCCATAAAGCAGAGGGAGCCGCCAATGTGGAGCTGGCGGACCATGTAGGGCGAGACACGACGGGGGCTGTCGTCTACAACACCAACCCAGATGAGGTGATTGTCACCATTGGTTTGGAAGATGTGGTTGTGGTGAGAGATGGCAACGCGACCTTAGTTGTCAATAAGCACCGCACCCAGGAAATCAAGCAAGTGCTGGCGGTGCTGAAGGGAGATCCGAAATACGCGGGACTGCTGTAGGCCGCGAATCGTCCTAGATAACGGCGCTAAATCTTCCCTCCGGAATTTGCGGTCATGCGGTGCTCGATACACAGTGTTAGGGCTGGCCGGGTCATAATAGAAGCGATTGAGGCTGAGCTGTCGTTCTGCGATCGCTAGCTCGCTTGAGGTCTATTTGTGGCCTACTTGTGGCCCGGCTTGATCGCCAAGTCCCGCCCGGACTTAACATTTAACAGGAGGCGCTGTGTTCTCAGGCATCACTCAGAAAAGTTCCCGTCAGCGCGAAATCATCGAGGTCGTTCTCCGGAACGGATGGGACTACATGCGCCGGCTGCTGGCCGGGAGCAGCAAAAACGAAGAGCCAGAGCTGCCAACGCCAGCGGTGTTGCGCAATATCCTCATTGACCTCGGCCCTATCTATATCAAGCTGGGGCAGCTGCTCAGCACCCGGCCCGACCTGCTCCCCCCGGACTATATCGAGGCTCTCTCCTCTCTACAGTCAACAGTTCCCCCGGTCAGCTGGGCTGATATTGAGCGCGTCATCCGTCAGCAAATTGGCAAGCCCGTTAACCAGGTGTTCAGCAAAATCGACCCCGAGGCGATCGCTGCTGGCTCTATTGCGCAGGTCCATCGGGCCATTTTGGTGAGTGGGGAAGAGGTGGCCATCAAGGTGCAGCGGCCTGGCATTGATGTCATCATCGACCAAGATATCGCCATCATCAAGGGCATCGCTGACTTGGTCTCCCGAACGAAGTTTGGGCAATATTACGATGCTACGGCCTTAGCAGAAGAATTTTCTAGCGCACTGCAGTCAGAGCTCAATTTTTTGGAGGAGGCCGGGTTTACCGATAAGCTGCGCCGTAACCTGTCTCAAAGCACCTGGTTTGACCCCAAACAGCTGGTGGTTCCCAAAATCTACTGGGATGTGACCACCGAGAAAATGCTGGTGATGGAATGGCTGAATGGCGTTCCTGTCTTGGCGGCTGACCTCACGGGGCAAGGCCACCAAGGGGATGTGGAGGCGGAGCGTAATGCGCTGACAACGCAGCTATTCCGCGTCTTTTTTCAGCAGCTTTACGTGGATGGGTTTTTCCACGCTGACCCCCATCCCGGCAATGTGTTCTATTTAGATGACGGGCGGTTGGCGCTGCTGGACTGCGGTATGGTCGGTCGCCTTGACCCCCGCACCCAGGGGCTGCTGACGGAGATGATTTTGGCGATCGCAGGCTCTGATGCCCAGCGCTGCACCCAGCTCACCCTCAAGCTGGCCTACCAGGTCCGCCCTGTGAATTTGGTGCAGCTGGAGAGTGACTATGACCAGCTGATGCGCAAGTACTATAGCCTTAGCCTGGACGAGCTAAATTTCAGCCAGGCTTTCTACGAGGTGCTGCAGTCGGCCCGTCGTAACCATCTGCGCTGGCCTAGCAATATGGGCCTGTATGCCAAGGCGCTGGCGAACCTAGAAGGCCTGGGCCGCAAGTTCAACCCCGAGGTGAATTTGTTAGATGAGGTGCGCCCTCTGGTCACCGATCTGTTTCGTCAGCAGCTTTTGGGGGATGACCCTATGCAGGCGCTGTTGCGCACTGGCCTAGAGGTAAAAAATCTATCTCTAGAAACCCCCCGTCGGCTGGAGTTTTTGCTGGACCGCATCAGCACGGAGAGCTTTAAGTGGAACCTGTCCCTGCGGGATTTGGATGGGCTGCGGCTCACCATTGACGATTCGGCCAATCGCCTGTCGTTCAGCATTTTAGTGGGGTCGCTGATCATGGGGGCGGCAATTGTGACGTCACGGGAGCAGTCGTCGGAGCTGTATTGGCTGAGTACGGTGCTGTTTGTGGCGGCGAGTCTGCTGAGCCTTTGGCTGATTGTCAGCATCGTCAGGTCTGGGAAGCTGCGGTGAGCGGGTATGGAGTAGTCAATATCCCTATTCGGCGGATTCAGGTGCCCACAGGTCTGCGCATCTGACTGGAGGATGTGACTTGGCGATAGTTTAGCGGTGCGAGCTTGGGCAGAGGAATAGATGGAGAGCGATCGCCTGCGGACTACAGGGGCCTCTCCCTGACGCTTCTATAAGTTCACGCCCAAGGAGATGTAGATGACGGGTGAGCAGCTACCTGTCGGGAATCAGCTGGTGGATACGAAGATCACAATCAGTCTATGAGCCTTTTACCAAGGACATATGAGAAATTAAATCTATCCAGGAAATAATATTTGCATCGCTTATTTCTACGTAGAAATAATTTAACTGCTTATACATGTGCATCAAAGTGCAACAGGGCAAGAGGGTAAAGGTCTAACTAGTCCTGGGGGCCGAACAACAAACCCGAAAACCGAGGCCGTTGATACGGTCGTCGGCATTGAACCTGTAGCGGTACGCAGAGCGACAGAACCAAGGATCGTCGTACCAAGAACCGCCGCGTACAATACGGCGATCGCTGTCTCCATTTTTAATCCAGGCACTGCTATCCGTTGGAGCGCCAGTGTAATTTTCGTGCCAATAGTCCTGACACCACTCCAAAACATTGCCGTGCATGTCACTTAGGCCAAAAGCATTGGCAATACCAAAGCGATCTACCGGTGTCGTCTCTTTTCGGTATTCTCCTTGGGGGCCATTGTCGTACGTGTAGTTGCCGTCGTAGTTGGCTATTTCTGTTGTTAAGGTCTTCCCAAAATAGAACGGGGTCTTTGTTCCAGCTCGGCAAGCGTACTCCCACTCTGCCTCGCTAGGGAGACGATAGGGGCGGTTCGTGTGCTTTGCAAGGCGATCGCAGAACTCTACCGCTTCTTCCCAGGAAACCTTCTCTACAGGTCGGTTGTTGCCTTTGAAGTTCGAGGGGTCAGGGTCAAGCGATCGCCCCACTTGCGGAAGTACGGCCACGGCTCGCCACTGGGCCTGGGTAACCGGGTAACGCCCTATGAAGAACGGCTTAAGAGCTACCAGATGCTGAGGACCTTCGTCATCGTCTCGTTCTGACTCATCATCAGGAGAGCCCATAGTGAACTCGCCCCCTGGAATTTGCATCATCCACAGGGGAATGGCATTGCCGATATCTAGTGGTTCAATGTAGCCTTTGCGCGTGCGCGGGGTGCGACGGACTTGAAGCGGCATAGGGTAGGGAAATTGAGGTGAGTCGGCTAGGTCTTCGGTTTCCCTACCAAAATAGCTGACTGGGGGTAGGATACTACACCTTCACTTCACCCGCAGATAAATCGCGGGCTAATTGGGGACACCCGCTGAAGCGGGTTGAAGGTCTTCCTAACCGATGTTTCAAGCATCGACGCTGCTCTGGAGTCCGCTTTAGCGGACGGCATTCAATAGCCCGCCGTTTACGCGCGGGTGGTGGTGGTGCATAGTTCACTCTCACCCGCAGATAAATCGCGGGCTCATTGAGGACACCCGCTAAAGCGGGTTAAAGTTCCAGACCACGAATTGTGGTTTGAGTATCGTGGTGCTGCTTCTGATTTTCGACATAGGCGATCGCTTTGGGGAGCTGCTTGCCGCCCAAGGAAAATACGCCATATTCTCGTTGCCATGCAAAATGCTGGCCTGGAAAGGCTTTGTTAACGTAATGCGAGCTCCCCGCTTTAATCTGCCTAACGACTTCAGCGACAGAAAATTTTGGTGGAATGGATAAAGCCAGATGAATGTGGTCTGCTATACCACCAACAGCATGAACTGGGCAGTCAAGTGCTTTTGCTTTAGTTTGGATGTAGCCGTATAGCTCCGGTTCAATAGTCGCGGTGATAAGGGGCGTTCTCTCTCGCGTTGCCCAAACGAGGTGATAATAGGTTCGCCATATTGACATTGGCTATTTTTTCAGCGGAACGGCGTTCTCAAGATGCCCAGTATTTTGATCCAAGGCGCGATTTCGCTTTGTCCGCGATTCATCCGTGGGTGAGATGATAGCGCATCGCAGATATTGGAGAGCAAATTTCGCTTCGCCCGCAGATAAATTGCGGGCTATCGGGACATCACCCACTCAAGTGGGTTTACCCCCACTCAGCCTAGATTTTAGACAATGACAAACCCGCTGAGTCCACTTTCAGTGGACGGCCTTCCCTAGCGCGCAATTTATTTGCGGGCTCTCCGGGCTGCACCCGTATTAAGGCAACATCACATCACAACATTATTCATAGGCGATCGCTCATTTATCTACAACATTATTCATAGGCGATTGCTCATCCATCAACACCATCCATCCTGCGATCGCTCATCTAT
>JGI12210J13797_10653107_pt1 | contig 85126 bp, 70 predicted proteins | sample ElkSlonscriptome_3_FD_13797 | JGI IMG/M metagenome (IMG submission 13797) | reverse complement strand
GACGAATCATCATCCGTGCCATGTCGTGTGGATTATCGGCAAACCCCCATTTGCCAAAACCTTTTTTCTCGTAATCCTCAAATAGATGTTTTTCAAAATTGGTGCCTTTGATTATCGGGAAGGTGTGGCCAAAGACGGTAAAAACTCCGCTGGCGACGAAGTACTGGCCAATGGCCAGAGCTTTCTCGCTCATCCACTCCGGAGCACAGCCTGCTGCCGGCAGATCGGCAATGGATTCCCCCAGCCCCCCTGTCTTGACCATTTCAGAGGCGGCTATGAGGATCCTGGTGTTGTCGACGCAGGATCCAAGACCAAGAACCGGCGGCATGCCGACGGTTTCACAGACCTCGGCCAAGCCATCACCAGCCAGTGCCGCCGCGCCCGGCCCAGTCATGCCTGCCTTGGTAAGAGCTACCTGTGAGCAACCGGTCTGCAGCACAAGGATATCATTTTTTATAAGTTCTCTGACAAGCTCTACATGAGAGAAGTCCTGCTTGGAACGGGGATTGGTACATCCGACCACACCGGCGACTCCCTTGATTTTGCCATTGATAACGTTGTCGTTGAGCGGTTTGTAGCTCCCTCTGAAGACACCGCCGAGCATGTAGCTGATATACTCATGAGAAAATCCGTGAATTCCCCTGGAGGTTTTACGTGGAATTTCAATCGGCTTGTTCCGGTTCTTATAACGGGTTACGGCTTTGATGATGATAGTATCGGTGCACTCGGTGGGATTATGCTCATCGAGCTCAATATGTGTGGCCCCTTCTATTCTGGCTCGGTAATTTGTTGTAATAAAAGCAGTATCATAGCATTTGGCGATCCTGCTCATATCCTGCTTGATACATTGGATGTCGACGGTCATGGCATCCACCGCCCCGGTTACCAGCACAGCCTCGGTTGAAGAAAAATTGCCGGCATGAGGCAGCCCGTGCCTCGAGACCATTTCCAGACCGGAACAGCACATACCAACGAGATTGATGCCTGTAGCGCCGACATCGGTTGCCATCTTTTTCATTTCAGGGTCTGCCGCAGACACCATCATGGCCTCGAGCAAATTGGGCTCATGGCCGTGGACGATGATATTGACATGATCCTCCTTCAGCACTCCCATGTCCATTTCAACTTCGATTGGCGAAGGAGTACCGAAGAGTATGTCGGATATTTCAGTCGAAACCATCGATCCTCCCCAGCCGTCGGCAAGCGCGGTTCTGGAGATCTGCTTGGTGATGTTTTCATAATCCTGATCGACGCCTATAGCGGTACGATGCATCATTTCCATAATTTCCCGCATGGCACCTCGGGGAACCACCCCTTCCTTACGCCAGGTTTCCAGCGTTTTCTCCGGAACCCTCTTGACCAGGGGAATTTCGCCATGGACCTGGGTGTAGGTCAACTCAAGCTCCCGGTAGAGATCCGTGGCTATTTCTTTGACGGACCTGCCTTCGGTGTCGATATCGAGAGACTGGGCCACCTCCATGAGCTTCTGTTCATCTTTTATGCGAAAATCCTTGACCTTACCGTTAATTACATCGCGGAACAGCTCCAACATGGCCATACCGTGGTCGGTATGGGCCGCCGTACCTGCGGCTACCATTCGTCCGAGATTTCGTGCCATGATGGTATCGACGGTGGCACCGCAGACCCCTGCTCTGTCATAGGGACTGTTGACGTTCATGCGGCATGGCCCCATGGAACAGTGTTTACAGCAGGCGGATTTCTCACCAATGGGACAGGCCTTAACTTCATTGGCGCGGTCGAAAAAGAGCTCAACGCCATCTTTTCGAGCCTTTGTTATCATCTGTGCAGTAGAATCGCACGTAGTGATATCCTCTACCTTCATCAACTCTTTTATTTTTGCCATGCTTCCTCCGAAAGGATTAAGGGTGCCGGCGCTACGCAGCAGATCTCTGTTTCCATGTGCTCAGCTGAGTTCAACCGGACAGTCTTGTTGACGGATGCTTCCGTTTTTTGAACATATAAAGGTGATTAAATATTATTCCTAGATAGGATTAAAGTCAAGGAACACTGGGAGAAAGTTTTTGAAGAAATAACGATTTATTCGCTATTTAAATCAGGCACTTCCCTGCTACATTGTGGCAGGGAGCCGATATGACACCCTTTTTTCTACCAAGAGTAATGAGGGGGATACTTTGTATATAAAAGGCTGCTCGCTATTTATCAAGCGCTTCCAGATTTGCGGCTATGTCAAACAGTTCAGGCGGAGCGGTGGAAATATCGTCAAAAGGTCGTACTCCCTTGCGGTCAGCCATGATGACTTCCTCCATTTCCGGTAAAAAACCGAGTATTTCATGACCTTCAAGGGATTCCCTGATGAGCTCTTTATCTTCTTCGCCACGTACGCGATTACCCAAGACGACAATGTTTCGGATACCTATATCGTTTCCCAGCTTTGTGATCTGCTCCGCAGCGACTCTGCTGCGTGCACCGGGGTTGACAATGATGACCAGAGCGTCCACCGAGCTCGATGTCGCCCGACCAAGGTGTTCCACCCCTGCCTCCATATCCATCAAGACAATATCGTCGCGGTACAGTACCAGATGCGTCATCAATGCTTTAAGGATAGTACTTTCCGGACAGATACATCCTGAACCTCCCGATTTGACGGTTCCCATCACCAGCAGTTTGACCCCATCCCGTTCCCTGGAAAACCGATCGGGAATGTCGTCAACTCTGGGGTTAAGAGTGAAAAAGCCACCCATGGTGCCTGGCTCCGCCCCTGTGCGTTCGGCAATCAGCTCGGTCAATTCAGCGATGGGAGTGATGGGGTCCTGTTCTGATATGCCCAGTCCAGCGGCAAGATTTGTTACGGGATCGGCATCAATGGCGATTACCGTATTTTCGCCTTTTGCCGCCAGGCACCGGGCAATCAGTGAAGTGATGGTCGTTTTACCGACTCCACCTTTGCCGCCAAAAGCAATTTTTAAACTCACCGTAGTGCTCTCCTTGTTGATAATAAAACAAAAACAGTTCAGTCCTCTATGACCTTGCCATCGTTGTCTATCATGGCAACGACAAAGCCGTTTCTTTCAGCATCCTTGTACAGTTCTTCAAGAAGAACTGCCTGTACCTCATATTTTCTGCCTTTTTCCTTGGGCAAGGAGAGAAAACAGTCGTTGGCAGCTTCTTTTGAATCAAAGGCGGGAATAAAGTCGAGTGCTTTTTCAGTATTGTGCAGCCCGAGAAATGTCGCCTGTGTATCAGGGTCGCAGACCACAACATATGCCCAGCCTTTGTCCCGTGCTTTTTCCTCCATACTCACACCTCGTGAAATTATCAATTGTTCTCTATAGATAGAAAAACAGGTTTTTTAGATCTGCCTTCTTCTCTTTCATCATACAGAAATAAACACCGAGGGCTCAAATGCAACACACTCCCGCTGTTTCTGCTGTGGGTAATGACGGCGGGTTTGCCAACGAGGAGGCCCTGAAAAAAAAGGCCCCATCCTGTACGGATGAGGCCTGTAAAGCGGCAATGCTTGAGTATTACTACATTAAATCAAGATAGGAATCCGAGAACAATGTCTCTCCCATGATGACACGAACGGTCTTGACATAGTCCGCAAGTTCCTTGTCCAGAGAACTCAGATCTGGAGCGGTACCGTCCATTGCCTGGTGAACGACTTCGACGATTTCCGGACGTTCACCTTTAGCAACAGCTGTCAGATTGGTGTCAAGCGGGTCGGCAATTACCGATTTCATGCCGTATCTTTCCAGCATAATCATATATGTGGTGTTCAGTATGGGCCGTAACTCCACAGGGGGGCCGTTGGAGATATTGGACAGGCCGCAGGTGCTCATTGCTCCGGGAGCGATATCTTCGAGCATCATCTGGAAGTTGAGAAGACTGACACATTGCTGCTGCTGGATATTTACAGGTGTAACGATCCCGTCGACCCAGATTTTCTCATTGGGAATTCCGGCCTCATTAGCTGCATAGCAGAGTTCCACGCATAGTGCTGCCCGCTCATTTTCGTCGCGAGGAAGTCCGTCCGGGCCCCACATAAGAGCGACGATGTCGGCCTCATACTTGGCAGCCATCGGCAGCATGGCCTCATACCTTTCCGGCCTGGCCATTATGGAGTTGACAATATGGGGTTTTGCAGCCGGCTTGAGGACCTTCAGGCCTTCCTCAATGGCGGCTATATTGGATGTGTCAAGCAGTATCGGCACATCCCCGGAGACCTCCTGGACAACCTGGCAGACCCACGGCATCAATTCGTGACCATCTTTCTTTGCAGGACCGAGATTGATATCAATATAATCCATACGTTTTTCAATCTGATCCTGGACCTCTTCCTGAATCGGTTTCGGGTCACGCTCCTTATATGCCCGCCCTATCACCTTGGAAATGACGTTCAGGCTTTCTCCAAATAAAATCATAATCCTTCCTCCAAAAAAATGTGTGTCGGACGCATGTTTTTACGCCCTTGCTTTCAGAAAACCGGGTAGATGGGCGGCCTCTCGTGGGCCGACGGTTATGGTCCAGCCGGGCAGTTCCTCCTCAACATCGCCGGCTATGGCTGCGGCATATCCGGGAATGATGATTTCGGTATGCTTTACCTTATCCATTATACCGCTTTTCTTGACGAACATGCCGACATCATCTCCGCCGAATTTGCCTGCAGCCCAGGCAGTAAGAACAGAAAGACCTTCAGCATCCTTGATCAGCAACCAGGCCGAGACCTTGCTTGCTTCTATCTCACCGGATACGATAAAATAGGTGAGAGCGAAGTTGGTGGTGACCAGTACCGGAGAAGTATCGTCCGGCGTACCGATTTCGAAAATGCCTTCGGTAACCGTCATCGGTCTCTGCGGATCGGTAAAAATATTGAGTCTTTCAAGCAGGAGCGGGAAAATAACCTCGGTTTTCAAATCGGAGAGCACCACAATACCACCGTATTTGGCGACAAACATAGCGCCAATCAGGGTTTCCATATCGGTGTTGGAGGCCATTTCTCCGGGGAAGGTTATGGTTGGGAAACCGACGGAGCGATTCGATTCCTTCAAGGCCGCTCTTCTCAATGCCACCTGATCCTCGAGTGCCTGCTTGAGGTCTCTGCTGCCAGTATCAATAACCAGGTCTTTTACTCCCATGGCCACCAGCTTGTCGGTCAGGGCTATGACACCGTCGATGGAGTCGGCTTTGACCGCCAGCGGCAGGTCGTTGTCAAGAGCGATCTGGCCGAAGGCATCCGCGGTTTTCTCTGTTGCCGCATAGATCAGGGGCCGTTTAAAGCCGGCTGTCTCTATAGCCGCGGCAATTACATCGGCTTCCATACTCATCAGAATGAGGTTGAATTCCGATTTTTCAGCAACATATTTTGCCAGTGCGGCAAAAGCGTCCTTATCGCCGTTGACGTCTTTGAGGGCCACGAGTTCTGGACGCAGATTGAAACCGACACGTTCATACTGGAGCGCGTTCCAGGCGCTAAGCTTCTTCTCAAGGTCGGCTTCTGAAATATCCGAGGGAATCGTCCCGGCGAAAAGCGTCGGATTAAAGAAGGTCTTCTCATGTCTGAACATGACGGTTTCACCGCCGGCGGCGGCCTTTCTTACGCCTTTGCCAATCGATACCGGACGTATTGGCGGAGCCGAAGCTTCGGCCAGCTGTTCCCTCGCTTCGTCGGAAACGTAAGGACATGCATCGAGTTCTGCCTTGCCTGATGCAAGATTCATAGCAAAAGCAAGGCAGGTCGGAACTCCGCACTCCTTGCAATTTGTCTTTGGCAGGAGTTTGAATATTTGTATACCAGTTAACGCCATTGTCTTTATCTCCTTGTTATGGGCAGGGGGGCTGCTTTTAAGAGCAGGCCCCCTGTCACCGATGTTTTAGCCAATCAGCGAATCCATTGAAAGTGCCGGATGGTTTTTCTCCTGTAGCCACGGCATAATCTCATCCTCGGTGATGCCAACGGTTTCATCGGCGATCATATCGGCAAAATTCTTGACGCCGAGTTCTTCGCCGCGGGCATTGAGGCGATCGCGGATCTCATCCTTGAGGATCTTCGGCATCCATACCATGCGCAGAAGACCACCATCCCCAACGATAAATTTCTTCTGGGTAATATTGAATTTGGAATGGCCGACAAAGCCTGGAGAGGAGGCGCCGCCACCCATGACTCCTGCCAGCGTAGTAAACTTCATACCGGATGGCGTCTCACCTGAATAGTCGCGGCCCACTGTCATCACGCCATTGCACGTCGGCAGCATCGCCGCGATGCATTCACAGCAGCCGCAGGTGGTCATCGGCGCATTGACCATGGAGTAGAAATTGTAGGTCTCATGAGCTCCTTTGGAGGCGGAGTTGAGAAATTCATCAACGCCTTCAAAGCGCCCAAGTACCTCATCGAGTACCTTGCCCTTTTTAATCGGCTGGTTAGGACCGGTTGGGTTGATTTCAAATGAGGCCTTGCAGTCCATCCAGTTGTAGGCACCGCAGAGTCCTGTTCTCTCAGGGCTTACGGCACATACGTGGCTGGGAGCAAAAGACTGGCAGAGCGTGCAGGAGTAGAAGGTATCGACATCCTCGTCGGTCATGGTATCGACACGCTCATCGCGGGTCTTGTACTCGGCTCTGGCCCTCTCAGTCAGTTTGTCGACGTCTTCGGGGTTGGTGTAAAGTGTTACTTGAACTTTGTCGACTATCTTCTGGAAGTCCTGATGGAATTTTGCATGAAGGACAACGCCGAGATCCTTCAGCGTGAACCCTTTGTCAACGGCGGCCTTGCTGACACGAACCCAGGAGATATCACGTTGTCCGATATGCATGACGCCCTGAATATAGTTGATCAGGTGATGAATCTGCCTCTCCATGATCGGTTCGAAATCATCCTGGAATTCACGGCCGGCAATCTGGATATATATACCCAGGGCAAGGGTGTCACCCTCCTTGAGATCCCCAATGTCCTTACCGACGAGTTCGACCTTGGCATCTTCGATATCGCCCATTTCCGCCTTTTTCACAAGCTCGGTGCACTGGGTCTTGCCACCGCCCATCTGGCAGTATAGATCGGCACCGCGAACACGCTCACCTTCAAAGGCAGGGCCGAAGGAACAGGGAATATCAATTTCAGTGACATTGATCTTCAAACCGCGGACCTCAACGGAGCGCTGGCATATCTCGTCATGGGGTACGTTGGCGACAACGTGCTCGTAGGTGCAGATACCGGTGGGCAGAATTTCTGGAATATCGGTATCAGCCAGAGTCGGGAATCCCCAGTTCACAGCACCTGCTGCGGCTACGGCCCATTCGGTACCGACATCGCCCAGTGCATTGACGAAAGCGAAAATCCTGTTCTTGTTGTACATCAGCATTTTCCGGTAGTCCCCGGGCTGAACGCCACCAAAGGCCATGGCGGCCCTGTTGGCAAATCCCAGAGCAAAAACGGCCGAGGAAATATCGGGACCGAAGGGGACAATTCGGGTATTCCAGCCTACCTGCATGCCAGCCTCGAGGCATTGCTCGATGACGGTTTTGCCGTAGTGGTTGGCGGCGCAGAAGATATAGAGGCTTTTCTTTTGATAATCCTCGACGATCATCTTGGCAATTTCAGGAGTGGGAGCCGCGCCAACGATGGCCGCAAAACCCGGCGCGGAACCGTCAACGAACTCAACCCCGCGTTTTCGCAAGATGGTGTCATCGGCGGGGCCGACCCAAATTTTTCCGGCATCGATGTCAGGATCTTCCTGAGAGATATAGAAATCGGGCTCCCTCAGGATGCGCAGGGCTTCCTTGACTTCATAGGCGAAGATACCGGCCATACCGGCATCGAGGAGCGGTCCAAGGTAGGGAAGATGGTTCTGCCCTTTCATATGGGGCGGCAGGAGGCCGCGGGCAAACTCCATGGGCTTTTTCAAGTCTTCGAGAGTTTCACACTTCATGCCGGTAAGGGAATAGATAACCGGAAGGAAATAAGCGGTGTTGGGGAATCCAATAGGGGTACTGGCGTCCTGGGACTGCAAAGCCCTGTCAAGTTCACCTTCTACCTGAGATACCACCTTATAGCCGCCCTGTATTGCTGCGAACGCTACTAATCTAGACATGCTTTTCCTCCTTTTTGAGGATATATACTATTATTATCAATTGGCTAAACGATTACTCCATACCGAGGGCCTGTCTATCAGCCATATCCATGAGCACCCGATCCCGGGCCTTGTCGATGCCGAGAGCCGCTCGTTTTTTATCGATATGGGCTATCATTTTATGGGCATGCTTGATCGGATCCGGCTCACAATCCCATTTGCCTCCATAAATATTTTCCATTTCCTTGTAGAGATAATCCTTGAATTCCGGTGCGCCTTCTATAGGCATATGATAGCCAAACACCGTGTAGACACCCGAGGCTACAAAGTACTGACCAATGGAAATAGCCTTTTCGCTCATCCATTCTGGGGCACTTCCAGCTGCCGGCAGATCAGCTATGTCCTCTCCAAGACCGCCGGCATTGACCACTTCGGTGGCGGCGAGAAGAATCCGGCTGTTATCGACGCAGGAACCCATATGCAGTACTGGAGGAATACCTACGGTTTCACATACTTCGGCAAGGCCAGGTCCGCAGTGAACTGCCGCAGCTCCTGGAGTGAGCAGGCCGTGAATACCGGCGGCAATGGCACTGCAGCCGGTGGTGAGTACGATGACATCGTTCTTGATCAGCTCTTTGATGAGGGTGATGTGCTCTTCGTTGTGCTTGGTTCTGGCATTGTTACAGCCGACAACACCAGCGATACCGCGGATACGGCCGTTGATGATATTGTCGTTTAAGGTGAAATAATCACCTCTGAAAGAGCCGCCCAGGTGATACTGGATTGATTCAACGCCGAAGCCGGCGATCTGCGTAGTTTTATGCTTGGGAATCATGACATCGGCGCCACGCTCATTGTAATTATCTATGGCCATCTTGACGATGCGCTTGGCGTCCTGCATGGCGTAATGTTCGTCAAATTCAATATGAATGACATTGTCCTGCTCCATCTTGGCCATGGGATGGGTAGTTATCAGTTTGGTATGAAAACATTTGGCGACGTTGGCGAGGTTCTGGAAAACGCACTGGACATCGACAACCATGGCATCGCAGGCGCCGGTAATGATGGCAAGTTCCTGCTGCAGAAAAGTTCCCGCAGGCGGTACACCATGACGCTGGAGCAACTCGTTTGCCGTACAGCATATACCACCGAGTTGGATGCCCTTGGCACCCTGCTCTTTGGCATAATCAATCATTTCCTGGGATTGAGCGGCAGCAACGATCATCTCGGAGAGCAGAGGTTCATGGCCATGAACGATGATATTGACATGATCTTCCTTCATGATGCCGAGGTTGGCTTCGGACTGCAAAGGCGATGGGCTGCCGAACATCACATCCTGGAGATCGGTGCCAATCATCGAGCCGCCCCAGCCGTCGGCGAGTGCACAGCGGGTTCCCTGTTTCATCAAATTCTTGTAGTCCTGGTCGACACCCATGTGGGTCCGGTGCATGATGTCAACGATCTCACGGTCGACGTTGCGGGGTTTGACGCCTTCTTGCTCCCACTTAGCCTGCAGTGGCTTCGGCGCTCTGTTGAGATAATCAAGTGATCCCTCTGTCTTCCCCCATTCTCCCATTGCTTTTTTGGCCACGGCCAGGGCTATTTCCTTGATTTCCCTGTCCTTGGTTTCGCCATTTTCTTCAATGGTGGTGGATACGCCGAAATATGGAGCAATCTGGATAAGTTTGGCCGGATCTTTAATGCCATAATCCGGGGCATTTCCGGTAACCGCGGCATAAAAGGTTTCAGCCACACCACGTCCGTGGTCCGAGTGGGCAGCCGCACCTGCTGCGATCATGCGTACAAAGTTTCTGGCGCAAATGGTGTTGGCCGTTGCCCCACACAGTCCCTTGCGGGTGTCTTCTCCTTCTATGCCGTTCTTTGGGAGGGGCAGACGACACGGCCCCATGGCACAGTTTTTACAACAGATACCCTGCAGACCAATGGCACAGGGTTTCATGGTAACCGCGCGGTCAAAAACCGTTTCGATCTCAAGTTTTTGGGCACGTCTGATCATCTCTTGCGTTGAGACCTCCATGGAGGCTTCCATGGGATCCGCTAATTTGGGTGCCTTGGCGACGGGTGTTTTTGTTGCTTCTGCCATTTGAGGTTCCTCCTCATAAGTGTTTCAAAGTGTAGCTCATTTAAAAATAGAGATCAGGCAGTCTACCGCCTGTGAAATCTGTTGAGCATCTGGATTATCTTTTCCTGCTGCGTAAGTTGTATTTCTGCAGCAGTCATGGTTTCCTCGATGGATTCTTCTTTTTCTCCCGTGCTGCGGCTGGCCCGGGCTTTCTGTCTTTCGGCCCGCAGGGCGGCTTCTTCATCCTCGCGTTTGGCGATAGCATCGGCTTCAGCCTGTTTCTTGGCCTCCTCCTTGGCCTTCTTGTCAGCTATGGCTTTCGCTTCAGCCTCTTCCTTGGCTTTCGCTTCGGCAGCGGCTTTGGCATCTGCATCCGCTTTGGCCTTGGCCTCCGCTTCCTGCTTGGCTTTGGCCTCCGCCTCTTCCTTGGCCTTGGCTTCAGCCTCGGGATCAGCAGCGGGCTTGGCTTCTTCTTTGACCTCCGGCTTTGGTTCGGCCTTTGGCTGCGCTTCCGGCTTGGCCTCTACCTTTGCGGCGGCTGGCGCCTCTTTTGCTGCGGGCGCGGCTTTTTTAGCTGCAGCCGGTTTCTTCTCTTCTTCGATTGTCAGATCGAGTTCCGGTGCCAGGCTGGCAAAATCGACACTGACGTCAGCCAAAGATTTTTCAATGGGAGCGACTTCCTTAGCATCGCCGCCGTCCATCATAACGGTTATAAATTCTCTGGTAAGCCGGATAGATTCGGGGTGACGCATGATAAGAATATTGCCGCCGCTCATAAGATAGGTGACTGCGGCGACGGCCTCCATGAGTATGCCTCTTCTTTCCGGATCACCCAGCAACGGTGCGTCGTCGACAGTTTCTTTGGCCTCCTTGCACTTCCAGACCTCGTTGCCGATGTTGTTGATCATAGGATACTGCAGTTTGTCATCGCCCTGTCCCATAGCGGCAAGATACAGTCTCTCCATTACTGAATAGGTATACTCCAAACCGTATCCGAGACCACCCGTGGTTGGATCGACGATGACCCGATCCATGGGCATGCCGAGGTTTTCAAGGAGTATATTGACCTGTTTTGCCAGGTTGACATCGATTGGCGAAGAGGACACCAGGCTCTGACCATAGCCCATGGCCGCGGCACCGATGCCTTTGTAGTTCTTCTCCTCAACGGGACCTATAAGCAGATTCTCTCCCTGGCACTCCTCGGCGATTACCTTGAGTACCTCCTCATCTTTGGTGGGGTTGGCACATCCCCAGACAATCAGCGGAACATTGACGGCTGCCAACACTTTTTTGACCGTCTCAGAGGCGCTCTGCGGGCTGGCATCCTTGTCATTGGGATCAATCGATTTCAACTGCAGACAAATTGCGTTGGCTCCATATTCTTCTACGCATTTCTTGGCCCAGGCGGCGGGATCCTTGACTACATCTTTAAATGGTTCCAAGGCAGGTTCAGGCCAGTCTTCAGGTTCGATGTCCCAGATTTCCATGGCTATAACCGGTCTGTTGGGCATATCCCCTTCGAACGTATAGAAAGGATAACAGCTTTCGCCTCCTACTTTAAGGGCTTTGTCTCCCTTGCCGATGGAAATTTCCTTAATGGTTCCAGTATAGGATTCCTTCTTGATTTCAAATCCCACTTTAGCCTCCTTACAAGTGAAAATTAGTCTCCTGAAGGCCGCGGCAGATATTTACGTTAACGTAAATGTCATGTCGCAAGTCGCTTCCTGACCTTCCCTTTTTTCGTTACCAATGATTGCAAAAAATATAAAATAATCGTGTTCAATGTTTCCTGATTTTCCTGCTGATATCAACTACATCTCGTTGGAGACGGCCTTCCTCTCTTGAATACGCAGCTTCAATCGCGGAAACTTGTCAACATCTGTATGCGGAATAAACATGGCAGCCACATAATTGTCCATATAGGATGGTGTTTCCGACAACTCAAAATTGGTCATTTTTTTGGTGACCTCGACGACATCCTGGCGTATACGGTTCGTGAGAGAACTCATCCTGGCTCCAAGAAGCGATCCGTTGCCGAGATACGTCACCCGGGCCGGATCTACTTCCGGCAGAAGTCCTATGGTCATGGCCTTTTCCAGATCAATATAGCTGCCGAAGCCGCCGGCAAGGATGACATGCTCGATCATGTCCACGGAGAGACCAACCTCATCGAGAAGCGTTATGCAGCCGCTGTAGATTGCTGCTTTTGCCCGTATGAGATTATCGATATCGATTTCGCTGATTGAAATATCCCGTCCTATCTGGGTTTCATTCTCCCAGACAATAACATATTCCCAGACGTCGTTTCGTTGCCTGATTCTGTCCGTTTTGTTGTCGGTGTTGAATTTACCGTTACTGTCGATGAGGCCAAACTCGTGCATGACGGCAATCATGGTTATCAGTCCGGAACCGCATATACCCTTGGGCCTGACACTGCCAATGGTGATTATCATCGGCTCGAGAGTCAGCGGATCTATGAGAAAATCCTCTATTCCGCCCTTTGCCGCCCGCATGCCGAACTCGACGCCACCACCCTCAAAAGCCGGACCGGCTGAGCAGGCGGCGCAGGCAAGCCAGTCCTTGTTGCCAATGACTATTTCGGCATTGGTGCCGATATCCATATACAGCGTCAACTCCTCTGTGCGGTATAACCCTGAGCCCATGATGCCAGCGACTATGTCACCGCCGACATAACTCGAAATCTGGGGATAGAGGAGAGCTATGGCATGTTCATTAACGTCGATGCCTATGGATGCAGCCTGAAAAGGTGGATAAAGCGTAGCGGCGGGTACATACGGTGACCTCCTGATGGATCGTGGATTAATACCGAGCAGCAGCTGGGTCATGGTGGTATTGCCGGCAATGGTGATAGTGGAAACATCTTCTTTGTCAATTCCGGACTCATTGAAGATGGTTTCGAGGGCTTCATTGATGGTGGCAATGACCATCTGCTGCATCTTTGCCCGCCCTTCCGGCTTTTCAGCAACGATGATTCTGCTGATGACATCTTCACCGTAGCTTATCTGTCCATTGAAAAGTCCCTTCTCGGCATCGACTCTGCCGTTTTGTAAATTCACCAGCTGGGCAAACACTGTGGTGGTGCCGATATCGATGGCAATTGCATGATTGTGATCGCTGGTGTCACCTGCCTGTATATTGGTAATTCGGGTCTTGCCGTTTTCGCGCACCGGGCGCACCAGCGTCGCTGTAACCTTAAAGTCACTCTCTCGCAGTATGTCTGGTAACTTTTGAATAACCGGCATTGTCAACTCGAGTTTGTGCCAGTCGGCCTTCTCTTTGAGAGATCGGACCAGCCTGTCAACGTCGGCAAGATTGTCGTCGCCGGTTGGGGGCTGCAGCTCGAGATAGGTTTTTTTCACAGGGTTGACAAATAACCCCTGTTCGCGAAGGCTTTCTATATCCATATGCTGCACGGCGGCCGTGCAGCGAGGAGGTGGCTTGACACTGAGAATGCTCGAGTCTACATCTGATTCCACTGGAACATGTATGGTGATGTTTTCCTTGACGACAGCCAGGCAGGCCAGTCTGTATCCTTTTTCTGCGTCGTCTTCGGAGAGGCGTTCGGTAATGCCTCCTTCGAGATCACCGTCTTCCTGACGCACACGGCATTTGCCGCAGACTCCCTCACCACCGCAGGAGGCATTTATATGAATGCCAGCATCCATGGCGACACGAAGCAGCTTGGTGCCCGGTGCGGCCTCGACATCCCGCTTATGTGGTAAAAAACGGACAGTGCACTTTTCCTTGTCTGCATCCATGCTCATTGTGTGATCACTTGTAATTGGTCCTGCACTCTACACTGCCTCACAGACGGTTCTCCATGGGTGGTTGTCAGGATGAGAACCAGCAGTATCGGCATTATTCAATGTAGAGCTCTGCTTTGCGACAGCCAGAGCGATGAACTCTTCATCATCATGAAAAGAATATTCTTCTGTTTTAACGTTGTGTTTATCATACAGCAGAAAATACAAACACCATCTGTCTTCTTGAAAAAGGCCATAAATTGAAAGATACAGAGTAGCTATAACCTTTTCTGAGCACAAAAATCAATGCTTTTATATGAAAAATACCCCTTGCCTTGTGAATTTAAAAATAGTAGCCTTCAATAATTCACAAATAAACTCCAACTGACTCCGCCTACTCACCTATGCCCGCAAACACTACCGCAAACGCTCATGAGTCCACCGAGCTCGAAAAACTCATGGCAAAAACCAAAAAGAAATCCGACTTCCAGCGGGTTCAATGTGTCTTCCTGAAAGTGCGCTACAATCTCAAGGCCTCTGAAATAGCACAAATAACGGGCCAGCGCGACGGAACTGTGCGGCAGATATGGTCTCGCTACCGTCGCGAAGGAGAAAGCGCACTCTTCTGCAAGACCAGAGGGGGGCGAAGGAATGCCCATCTCAGTCGCGACGAGGAAAAACTCTTCCTGAGACCTTTTTTTAAGAAGGCCGAGCATGGCGGCGAACTCGTCGTTGCCGACATACATGCGGCATATGAATCGCTTATCGGTAAAAAGGTTCCCAAGTCCACTCTCTACAGAATGCTCTCACGCCACGGCTGGAAGCGCAAGCCCGGCAGGTCCGCGAGGCCGGAGGGCAAAAGCGGCCCACGTCCCGGAATGCATGATTACTGGATCGAGGGCTGCTCGCAGATCCTGCACCCTGAACGCACGGGCAATATCTCACAGCAGTGGCTCAACAGCACCCTTTCCAGCATGGTCAGGCAAGGCTGAATACATCGACCCCGAAAACGATAAGCAGGGAATACCCATTGACATGTGCGTTTTTGAACGCAACTAATTATAAGAAACACGCCATGGTAACATCAAAAATATTTATCCTTTCATGGTGCACAAGCCGCGCAGATGTCGACTATTTTGCACAACAGCAGATGGGTGTTAGCGTTTGCCTACAGTAACCGAGCCCTTACCCCTGGAGAGGAGTTGAGCGTTTCCGCAACTCAGCTCTTAATACTTTGCCGACGATGGTTTTGGGAAGCTCTTCGATGAATTCAATGCTGGTCGGCAACTTGTATTTGGCCAGGCTCTGTCGACAGTAGTCTATGAGCTCCTCCTCGGTGGCGTCAGCCTCCTCGACAAGCACGACGAAACTTTTTATCTGTTCGCCGCGGGTGGGGTGCGGAACACCGACAGAGGAAACCTCTTTCACCTTTGGGTGCAGAAATAATATCTCGTCGATTTCCCTGGGGTAAACGTTATACCCTCCGGAAATGACCATATCTTTGATCCTGTCGACGATAAAAAAATAGCCGTCCTTATCCATTCTGGCAATATCACCTGTCCGCAGCCATCCATCGTCGCTGAGAACATTTGCAGTCTCGTCCTGCAAATGCAAATATCCCTGCATCACCTGTGGGCCCTTTACCAACAATTCGCCGGGTTGACCTGCCTCGACATTAATACCAGGGTCGGTTACATCGACAATTCGACACTGAGTGTCGGGGACGGGGATGCCTATGCTTCCTGTTTTACGCACTCCGCTAAAGGGATTGATGTGGGTGACAGGAGAGCTTTCCGTAAGTCCATAGCCTTCTACGATCACAGCACCTGTCATTTCTTCGAATTCACGTATAACTTCGAGAGGCAGAGGAGCGCTTCCGGAGAAGAAGCCTTTAAAACAGGTCATATCGGTTTTTTTGAGATCGGCGTGATTAATCATGCCGATATACATGGTCGGTACCAGAGGGCCGAACGTCGGTTTGTATTTCCGGATTGTCTCCAAAAGTTTGGCAGGTTCCGGTTTGGGAACCAGTATGTTGCCCCAGCCCATATAAATGGCGAAATTCATAGCGGCACTGAGCCCGAAGACATGAAAAAAGGGCAAGGCGCCAATAAGAGTCTCCTGGCCCTTCCCCATATCGGGAAACCAGGCGGCGATCTGTTGAACCTGCCGACTCAAGTTCGAGTGTGAGAGAACTACGCCCTTGGCCCTGCCGGTAGTGCCGCCAGTATATTGATACATGGCCGGGTCGTCGAGTCCGATGTCGACAGCTGTATCACGCGGATCCGTGCGTTCAATGACTTCTCCCCATACATAGACGTTTTCCGCAGGCTTGACACTGGCCGCCAGCTTTTTGCGCTTGGCCACAAGTGGAAAGAGATAGTTTTGGGGAAATGGCAGATAATCCCCAATGGAAGTGATGACAATCTGGCGGATACTGGTTTGGCTGCGCAGATCAATCATCCGGTTTCCCAGCAAATCGAGAGTCACAAGAACTGTGAGTCCCGAGTCGTTGAACTGATGCAAAAGTTCCCGGTCGGAGTAAAGCGGACAGTTCATCACGGCTATTGCCCCAACCTTGAGGGCAGCATAATAGGCGACAACACAAGGAATAGTATTGGGCAAGAGCAGCCCCACCCTGTCGCCCTTGCCTATGCCAAAATCTTCAAGAACTGTAGCAAAAACGGAGACAAGGCGGCTCAGTTCTCTGTAGGTCATCTCATAGCCCTGAAACTGCAGAGCTATTTTTTTCGGAAACGCCTCAGCGCTTTTTTCCAGGAATTGCGGCAACAGCAGGTTCTCATATTCGAGGCTCTTCGGCACCCCGTCATCGTAAGAAGAAAACCAGGGACTTTCTAGAACCAACCCTTCCGTATTCATACGCTCTCCCTTAGCACGTCCTTTAACCTCCGACAGTATGCGGGACCAGCAATCCACCTGCGTGCATGCCCGCCAGAATATATTTTTACCCTGGAGACGTGTAGCCAAAGCATCTTGAGCGCAACCGTTAGTTGTCGCCGCGTGGCGTGGGTGATGCATCCCGATTATACTTGCAATTTCCTGCTTTTCTACATTATATGTGAGAGCTGAGGCTTTTACAAGAGTTCAAAAACTCATTTTATCAATTTGTTCTCAACACTTTATGGGCTCTATCGGTTTCAATACTAAACAGCCGAAGAGAGGTTGGCCAAGGGGTATTTCCTGAAAATCTTGTTGCTTTTCAGAATGCTTTAAGCACCGCCTACAGTCATCTTCTTCTCTTGAAGCACTCCTCTTTTCCCATGTCGAGTGGTTCGGTGTTGAATCGTCATACCTGTCGGCTGCAATTAAAGCAGCGTACATCCCTCGACAGCGCATCGTGCCTACAAAGAGCACAAATGCCCTTAGATACATAAAAAACTGGTACCTCCCATCGCATACATGCGTGAACGCCGATGGAACGATCAAGTCTCTCTCTCGCTGGGAATATCGCTCAGAACCGCTCAATGAAACGTTGTACCAATACAGGTTATCCATGAAGAGAAAAAACATCTTTTTCGCCAATGCGGCATTTTTCATAGTCTCTGCGGCAATACTCGTTTTTCTTCTGCGGGCACCGGAGGAAACAACGTCGTCACTGCCCGTCAATGAAAATCACCGTCGTTTTTTCAGCATGGAAAGCAAAAAGGAGGCGGAAAAACATTGTGGGGAATGTCATGCCCCGGGAATGACCACCCCCCTGCCCCAGGATCATCCGCCCAAGTATCGCTGCCTCTTTTGCCACAAGCGCAACATGGAGTAAGCGCCCACCTTGCACACTCAGAACAACATTGACTACTTCATGCCAGGCATTTTTCACCGATTTCATAGACATCATCGGACAAACCTCTCTGCGAGACGATAAAGCCTATCTGCTCCTCCATCATCACTCTGTATTTCTGTGCATACCTCCGGTAGGAAGTGAACGGTGTCATCAGTCTGGCGGCAATCTGGGGGTTAAGGCGGTCAATGGCCAGGATATTTTCAGTCAGAAACCTATAGCCTGCCCCGCTTTCATCGTGAAAACGCGCGTGGTTCTGGGAGGTGAATGTGCCAACCAGCGCCCTTACCTTATTTGGTTTTTCCATCGAAAAAGCCGGATGCTTCATGAGGCCTTTAACTGAGTCAAGGGTATTCTCCAGCGAGGATGACGCCTGTATTGCCAGCCATTTGTCGATGACAAGGGCATCATTTTTCCATCTCTGATAGAACTCGGTAAAGGCGTCTCTGCTGGCAGCTGTATCAATATGGGCAAGAGCAGAGAGTGCTGTAACAACGTCGGACATGTTGTTGCGCTGCCGCAATTGTCGCAAACACACGTCCATGGCCTTGTCATCATAGAGCGTTGGTGTCATCAGATAGCTCAAGCATCTGTTTTTAAGATTTCTTCTGCCTATTTCCTCAGGAGCAAGTGAATACCTGCGGTGGCAGTCACACCTGTTAAAGGTATCCCAAAGTTCCTGACGATAGCGCCCTGCCAGATCCTCGCTGACAAAAAGTACAGCCCGATGAAGCAAATTCGGCTCAACGGTTTCCATCCGCTGGGCAATGGAGGTTTCCGCCGGCAGAGTCAACATCAGAGCGTTCAAAGCCAAATCCGTATGATCATGGAAACAGGTGGCAAAGGCTTCTTGTATCATCTCATCGACCGTAGGAGAGAGATCTCGCTCCAGCATTGAAACGACATCGAGAACGGTATCCGTGACCAGCGTATACGAAGCCTGCCATCGATTAAAAAGATTGTCGTCATTAACCATAAGAAAACACAACTCTTCACGACTGTGAAAGGGCCGTATTTTTACCGGGGCAGAAAAATCTCTCAAAAATGAAAGAACGGGTTTATTTTTCCAGGAGGTAAAGGTAAATCGCTCGACGTCTTCATGCAATTCCAGCAGGTGTGCCTCTGAACGTATCCTCCCGGATGGTGTCTCGCTACTCTGTTTATTTTCGCCGATAAGGCCTATTTCCACTGGGACATGAAAGGGCTTTTTGTGGGGCTGCCCGGGAGTTGGAGGACATTGCTGGGTGACTGTGAGAGTGTAAACACCTGTTTCCTCTTCCCATTTCTGGGAAACCTCCAGTACCGGCGTACCTGCCTGACTGTACCAACGGCAAAATTGTCGGAGATCTTTTCCTGAAGCGTCTGCCATGGCGGCGACAAAGTCATCACATGTTACGGCCTGGCCGTCGTGTCGCTCAAAATAGAGGTCCATGCCCCTGCGGAAATCTTCCCAGCCAAGTATCTTCTCCAACATCCTGACGATTTCCGCTCCCTTGTTATATACCGTAACCGTATAGAAATTATTGATTTCCACATAGGAATCGGGACGTACCGGATGCGCCATGGGACCATTGTCTTCACGAAACTGATGATTGAGAAGGAGTTTGACATCATCTATACGCTGAACGGCTCTCGAGTTCATCTCGGCGGAAAACTCCTGGTCTCGATAGACCGTCAAACCTTCCTTCAGGCTTAACTGGAACCAGTCTCTGCAGGTGACCCTGTTGCCGGTCCAGTTGTGAAAATATTCATGGGCGATAACCCCCTCGATACCCAGATAATCCAGGTCTGTGGCAGTTTCGGGCAAGGCCAGAACATATTTTGAGTTGAATATGTTCAATCCCTTGTTCTCCATGGCACCCATATTGAAATCATCAACGGCTACGATCATGTATTTTTCCAGGTCATATTCAAGACCGAATTTCTTCTCGTCCCAGGCCATGGCCTTTTTCAGTGAGGAAAGAGCATGCTCACACTTGTTTCGGTTCTGATGTTCAACATATATCTGCAGGGGAATGTTCCTGCCGGAAGCACTTACATGACTGTCTTCGATGCAGGCAAGATCGCCGGCCACCAAGGCAAAGAGATAGGTTGGTTTGGGATAGGGATCGTGCCAGAGACTATAGTGTCTCCCCTCTGGAAGATCACCCTGTTCGACACAATTGCCGTTGGAGAGCAGAACGGGATAAAGCTTCTTCCCGGCTTCAATGCGGGTGGTGAATACCGCCAGCACATCAGGCCTGTCGAGTGAATAGGTGATTCGTCTAAACCCTTCGGCCTCGCATTGAGTGCAATAGGTTGACCCGCTCTTGTAGAGCCCGCTCAAGGCGGTATTATCTTCAGGTGAGATTTCTGTGGTAACCTTCAGGGTGAAGCGTTGAGGCGGATCATGGATCACAAGTGTTTTCTCTTCGACTCTGTATTGGGCCTGCAGGAGTGAACGATCGTCCATCTCAAGTGCTTTCAGTGTAAGCCTTTCACCGTTGAGACGCAGAGGCCCCCTCTCTGCTCCATGCTCTACATTGGCATAAAAGACCGATGTTGCCACCACTTCAGTCCCCCTGGGGGTCAGACGAAAGAGAAGGTCTATGGATTCAACCAGGTAGGGAGAGGGTGTGTAGTCCTTTCGGTAAATCGTTTTCGAAGTCTGTATATCCATTATCCATGGTCCTGTGTGGATTTGGCCTCAGGCAACATTGAGCGTTGACAGCGGCCGATATTCAATTATATTTCCCCTATCCGTCCTAATTTACACCCGCACATAGCTGCAGTCAAATTTCAATACCCTACGAGATAAACCATGATAAAAATCAATGAGAACTATTTAAAGTTGCAGGCCTCATACCTTTTCTCTGACATTGCCAAACGAGTGTCCGCTTTTCAAAGAGAAAACCCGGATATCAATGTCATCAAACTGGGAATAGGCGATGTCACCAGAGGGTTGCCTCCAGTCTGTGTGAAAGCCTTTCATAAAGCAGTCGACGAAATGGCCGAAGACTCAAGCTTTCGCGGATACGGCCCCGAACAGGGATATGATTTTCTTCGCAGGGCTATAGCCGAAAACGACTTTCAGGCTCGCGGCGCTGAGATTGCTGAGGATGAGATTTTCGTCAGTGATGGAGCAAAGTGTGACACCGGCAACATTCAGGAACTTTTCAGCAAAGATATAACCGTGGCCATACCCGACCCGGTGTATCCTGTCTACCTCGACACTAACGTCATGGCGGGGCGTACCGGAAACTATACTGATGGTCGCTTCGACGGAATCGTCTACCTAGAAGCTACCAGAGAGAACGGTTTCGTCCCCCAGCTTCCTCAACAGAAAGTGGATCTGATTTACATCTGTTTTCCAAACAACCCAACCGGTTCCACCGCTACCAGGGAAGAATTGAAAACATGGGTGGACTACGCACGGGATAACAAGGCACTGATTCTTTTTGATGCTGCCTATGAATCCTTTATACGCGACAACAGTCTGCCAAAGTCAATCTATGAAGTGGAGGGCGCCCGTGAGGTCGCCATCGAATTCCGAAGTTTCTCCAAAAGCGCAGGTTTCACAGGTACCCGCTGTGCCTACACCGTTGTCCCCAAGGATTGTCGCGCATTTGATGCCCAGGGACACAGCCAGAGTCTTCACAGCCTCTGGAACCGCAGGCATTGCACCAAATTCAATGGTGTTTCCTACCCGGTTCAACGCGCTGCCGAGGCGGTGTACAGCGATGAAGGAAAGGCGCAGACGGCTGAGCTTATCAGCTATTATCTCCGTAATGCCGACCTTATCTGCAGGGAAATTGAAGCACTTGGATACACTTATGACGGGGGCAGAAACTCGCCCTATATCTGGGTAGACGGCCAAAGAGACAGCTGGAGTTTCTTCGATATGCTGCTCAACAAAGCCGGTGTCGTCTGTACCCCGGGTGCCGGTTTCGGCAGCTGCGGCGAGGGGTATATCAGAATCTCCGCCTTCAACAGCTATGAAAATGTCAAAGAGGCGATGGCCAGAATCGCCCGGCAGTTACAATAACTTCCTGCCCCAAAAATATCTTCTGAGGTACAGACACCGGCCTGTCAATGAACACAATACACACAGGCAGGCCGGCACGTTCACGTATCTTCTAATCTTGCCGGTTTGAAGTACATTTTCTTTTCTGTCCCTTGAAGTTCGTTGTAACCGACAGACCACCTCTTACCAATCCAATCGACCACGTCTTCCACCAGCCTCTCGGGAGCCGAGGCGCCGGCGGTAATACCAATAGCATATTTGTCCTCCAGCCACTCTCTACGAATATCGCTGCTGTCGTCGACGAGATAGGCCTCCACTCCGGAACGTATCGCCACCTCCTTTAATCGGTTGGAGTTGGAACTGTTCTTAGAACCGACAACGAGAATGACATCGCTTACTGCCGCCAGTCGCTTGACCGCATCCTGACGGTTCTGTGTTGCATAGCAGGTGTTGGTGCTTGAGCTTTCGATCCCTGGAAATCTCCTGAGAAGCACCGTATACATTTTGTCTATATCATCCTGGCTCAGGGTGGTTTGAGTCACGTAGGCACACTTTCGCGGGTTTCCCAGGTGCAGGTTTTCGGCCTCAGCCACGTTGGCAATGATATAGACGTCATTGTCAACCCTGCCGGCCGTGCCCTCTACCTCTGGATGATTATGATGGCCGAGAATGACTATGTCGTAATTTTTTCTATGGTACTTTTCGACGATCCGGTGAATGGAACTTACCAGAGGACAGGTAGCGTCGATGGTCTTCAGCCCAAGCTCTTCGGCCCGCTTTTCTATATCAACCGAAACACCATGGGCACTGAAAATACAGATTTCACCAGCGGGAATATCTTCGAGCTTCTCAACGAACACCGCTCCTTTCTCTTCGAGTTCAGCTATAACGTGACGGTTGTGCACTATTTCATGAAGGACATAGACCTTTCCGCCATAGGCATCGAGTGTATTCTCCACTGTTTCGATGGCGCGCACCACGCCGGCGCAAAAACCGCGTGGCGAAGCGACGATTATCTCTTTTTCCTTGTTGGCTTTCATCACCGAAGGGCTCTCTGACGTATATTTTCGCAGGGGGAAAATGAAAAAGCCGGCTTTCCCTGAGGAAAACCGGCTCGAGAAGAGTCTCTGGAGGTTAGTATCCTTTAATCTTATCTATTAATTCCGGCAGGAAAAGTGAAATCTGCGGAATATAGGTGATGCAGACCAGAAAAAACAGCAGAATGCACAACCAGGGCAGTGCCGCCTTGATAACCCAGCCGATACTGTTGCCCGTTATACCGGCGGTGACGAAAAGGTTGAGCCCAACCGGCGGAGTCAGCATTCCTATCTCCATGTTCACCACCATGATTATGCCGAGATGAATTGGATCTATTCCGAGTTCCAGGGCGATGGGAAAAAGAATGGGAGCCATGATCAGCAAAATGGCTGAAGGTTCCATGAAATTGCCGGCTATCAGCAGCAGTATGTTGACCACCACCAGAAACATCCAGGCAGTCAGTCCCCAGTCGAGGATAAGGGAAGCGATGGTATGCGGAATTCTCTCGGTTGTGAGCACATGGGCGAAAAGCATGGCATTGGCAATGATAAACAGCAGCATGATGCTCACTTTCGAGGCGTCGAGCACCACCTTTTGCACCTCTTTATTGGTAAAGCAACGTGGTACTGAAAGAGCTATCAGATAGGTATTTCTGGCGACCATGCTGGCCACCCCTTCCTTTTCCGTTCTCCAGGGCGTATTTTTCAGCGGGCCAACATCCCGGTATCCCCAGATAGCCACCATGAAGGCGTAAACCGCCGAAACGGCGGCTGCCTCGGTCGGACTGGCGACGCCGCCGTAGATCGATCCCAGAACGATGATAATCAGCATCAGTCCGCCCGTAGCGCTGAAGCCCGAGATAAACACCTCGCGAAAACCGGCCCAGGGCTGACATGGAATTTTGCGTATTCTGGCAACAATATAAATGGCGATCATGAGCAGTAACCCCATCATCAGCCCTGGCAGGAAACCAGCCATAAACATCCTCGCGGCGGATACTTCCGTGGCTGCGGCGTAAACGAGCATGACGATGGAGGGTGGAATGAGAATCCCGAGAGTTCCGGCATTGGCGATGACACCGGCGGCGAAGCTTTCCGGGTAGCCCGCCCTGACCATACCGGCGATGACGATCGTGCCGATGGCGGCAACCGTTGCCGGCGATGAACCTGAAACGGCGGCAAAAATCATACAGGCGACGACCGAGGCCATGGCGATGCCGCCGTGCACATGGCCGACGATGCTCAAGGCAAAGCGTATTATACGCCTGGCGACGCCTCCCGTGGAAAGAAAGGACGAGGAAAGAATGAAAAAAGGAATGGCAAGCAGTGTATAATGCTCTGAAACTGCTTCAAAGAGTTTCAAAGCTATGGATGCCAGGGAATCATCGGAAAACATCAAAATGGTAGCTATACTTGACAATCCCAATGCCAGTGCAATGGGGGTTCCCAGGAGCATGCACCCAAAAAGAAGTATAAAAAGTGCGGCGGTGGTCATTTACTTTCCCCCCCTTTCAGTTCTGAAACGATCTTCATGCTGTCCTTGGCTTCATCTGCATGCTTAAAACCTTCGACCTCACCGGTTATGAGATCCTTGAGAAGGACAAGAAGCCGGATGGTGATCATGACGAAGCCAATTATCAGTATTGAATGGGCCTTCCATGCCTGGATATCGATGTCTTCGAGATAGATACCGATCGTCTTCATTTTCTTGAGATAGATGAAGCTGCCATAGAGAATCAGTCCCGCATAGATCAGGGACAGAGTGCAGGCGATGCCACTCAGCAATCGGCGACCGCCGGAGGGGAAGAGCATGACAAAGGCGTCCATGCCGATATGGCTGCCCATCTTGATACCGTATGAAGCACCGAACAGCACGAACCAGCCGGAGAGATGGAGGGTGAGTTCCTGCGTCCACATAAGGCCGGTTCCGAAACCAAAACGCATGACGACATCGGCAAAGACCAGCAGGGTGGTCGCCAGCAAAAGAAGTGAGATTACAACCTCTTCTGCGCGATTTAAAATGTGTAACATAATACAGAACCTCTTCTCGATACAGGTGAAGAGCCGGAGGGCCTTTCAAAAGAAAGACCCTCGCTGCTTCCGTCGACGGATTATCCGCCAATGCTATCCTCTGGGCCGGATCTCCAAGTTACATATTGGAATTATAGGCCGCATCAATGAGATCAGGACCGATATCCTCTTCAAACTCTTTCCATACCGGCTTCATGACCTCAACCCACTGCGAGCGTTCGGCGTCGGTGAGTTCGATGACTTCAGACCGTCCGGAGTCGATTATTCTCTGGCGATCGGCCTTGGCCTTCTGGTCAGCGACGTCGTTGCCGAACTTGATGGCTTCGTCAAGGGTAGCCTTGACTTCATTGCGGATATCGACCGGCAGACCAAGCCAGAATTCTTTCGAAGTTACGACCATATAATCCAACACACCATGGTTGGACTCGGTGATGTAGGGTTGAACCTCGAAGAATTTTTTGGAATAGATGTTTGACCAGGTATTTTCCTGTCCGTCAATGGCCTTGGTCTGCAGGAGTGTGAACACCTCAGAAAACGGCTTCTTCAACGGTACTGCATCCACAGCCTGGAACTGGGCGGCGAGGACATCAGAGGACATGATTCTGAATTTCTTGCCGGCGGCATCCTGAGGTACACGCAACGGCTCACTGGCGGAGAGCTGCTTCAGGCCGTTGTGGAGATAGCCGAGTCCGATGAGTCCTCTATCGCTTGTAGCATGCAGCAGTTTCTGTCCATCGGCGGACTGCTGAAAACGCTCGACAGCCGCCATATCCTTGAAAAGAAACGGCAGGTCATAGATCTGAAGACTTTTTGTATAGCGTTCAAACTTGGAAAGACTGGGAGCGGCCAGCTGCACGTCACCTAATAGCATGGCCTCAAGTACCTTATTGTCACCAAAGAGCTGGGAGTTCGGAAACACTTCCACCTTAACCTTTCCATCCAGGCGCTCTTTTATCATGTCTTTGAACTTATTGGCCATCTGGCCTTTCGGTGTATTTTCAGCAACGACATGCGAGAACTTGATGACGATCGGATCGTCGGCCGCGAATGCCGGACCGGCAAATACGGCTGCTGAAAATGCCAACGCTGCAAATGCAGAAGTTACTTTACGGAACATACCTTTCCTCCTCATATTGAGTGGTTAATTGTTGCAGAACAGGCAAAGCACCGTTCTGAACGTGGGTTTTGCCGTCAGCGGTACCGACGGAAAACAACAAAGAGTGATACTCCTTCTCTCCTTATCTCACCCATCAGGTGTGCAACAAATAGACCAATCTCAGACATAGATGTTATGTTTTTGATTTAACTTAGCATAATCCATGGGAGGCTGTTATTTTGTTACGACTATTTGGCGGGTTTCCACCCGTATGTGCATTTTCAAAGGGGGATTTCCACCAAAAGGCATCTCGGTGTCGTAGCTGCCGTCGATATCTTTCACGAGATTCGCGACTCTGCCTCCAAGGCGAAAATCGTTGGAGTATATTTATTATATTCATCTACTTATAGTCACTTTTATCAAGGCCGTATTTTCGCATTTTATCGTAAAGCGTCTTGCGTGGTATGGCCAGGGAATCCATGACATCTTTGATTGATCCATGACTGGAAACCAGTGCTTGCTCGATGAGACTACGTTCGAAATCCTCAACCTGCTGAGGAAGACTATGTTTTTCTTTGCTTTCTTCCCCTGAAAGCAAATGGTCTAATGACCAGCCACACTGGCTGCCAAGCAAAACGTATCGTTCTGCAAGATTGCGCAATTCCCTGACATTGCCGGGCCAAGAGTAGGACATCAGCGAGTTCATATGGTTAGGCCCTGGCAAGGGCACTTCCTGCTGATACCGATGGCCAGCGACGAGAAGAAAGTGATGAAACAGCAATGGTATATCTTCCCTCCGTTCTCTCAAGGGTGGAATTTCCAGATAAACGACATTGAGTCTGTAGTAAAGATCTTCACGAAACACACCTTCTTCGGCAGCCTTGAAAAGATCAATCTTGGAAGCTGCAACGACCCGCACATCCAAGGGAATGAGTTTGTTCGACCCCATCCTCTCCAAAGAACGTTCCTGCAGGACCCGCAGAAGATGAACCTGTACCTGAAGAGGCATGGATTCAATTTCATCGAGCAGGAGAGTCCCTCCATTGGCATGCTCGAATTTACCAATCCTTCTCTCCCGAGCATCGGTAAAGGCTCCGGCCTCATGACCAAAAAGGTCGCTTTCGATAATGGACTCGGACACGGCACCACAGTTAACAGCGACATAATTGTTGGTTCTCCGTTCACTCTGTTCATGCAGCGACCGGGCCACCAGTTCCTTACCTGTACCAGTCTCGCCTAAAATGAGAACATCCGCCCCCGTGTTGGCTATCTGAGCAATGGTTGCCCTCAGCCTCATCATTGCCGGGGTTTTTCCTATTATTCGCGGGCCTGGAGTGGAGTGTGCCTCGAGTTCTCTTCTCAAAGTCCGATTCTCCAGGGTCAGCGCTCTTTTTTCCAAAGCCCGTTCCACGGTTTTCACCAACCGTTCGGCAGAATAAGGTTTTTCAATAAAGTCATAGGCGCCGTCGCGCATGGCCTGAACGGCCGTCGACACATCGCCGTGACCGGTAATAAGAATAACCGGCAGATCGGTATCTATTTTCTGCGTCTGTCTCAGGAACTCGAGACCATCCATCTTCGGCAGCCTTATATCGCAGATAAACACCCCGGGCCATTCCATGGAAAGATAAGGAAGAGCCTTTTCCGCGCATTCAACACAGGTTACATCCAGATCAGCCAATTCCAGAGTCTGCCTGTTTGCTTGACGAATATGCTTTTCGTCATCCACAAAAACCACTTTTTTACTCGTTTCCATCTGCCAACGCTTCCTCCAGGAAGAATTCAAGCCTGGCGCCTGTCTCATTTTTGCCGACCTGAATTGCTCCGTTCATGTCTTTGAGTATTCTCTCGGTAATAGTAAGCCCCAGCCCCAGCCCCTGGCCAGACTTTTTAGTCGTATAAAACGGTTCGAAAATGCGGGGGAGATGGTCGGGGTGTATTCCCGAACCACTATCTTCGACGGCTACCATGACCCCCTTCTTGCTCCTTTGGGCCGTTATAGATATATACCGTCTGGTCTGTTCTTCAAGGGCCTGAAGAGCATTGCCGATCAAGTTCACAAGGACCTGTTGCAGAAGAACGTTATTGGCTTTTACCTCAAGAGATTCCGGTTGAATGTCAACGCTAACAGCGACAGCAGCATTTTTCATTGAAGGTTTGAGTATTTCCAAGGCTCCGTCAATTACGCTATGCAGAGGGACAACCGACATCATGCCGCTGCTTTTTCGTGAAAAAAGTTTAAGCTGAATGCCAATTCGTGCCATCCTCTCGGTCAATTCGCTTATCTGGTCGAGATTCCATTTCACTTCTTCAACTCTATTCTTATTCAAGAAGAGCTTGCAGTTGTCGGTATAGCTTCTGATGGCTGCCAGAGGCTGGTTTAACTCATGATTGATGCCTGCCGACATTTGCCCTAAAGCCGCCAGTTTGGCAGCGTGCGTCAATTCCGAACGTGTCTTTTTCAGAGCCAGTTCCGCTTTTCTCCTGTCATCGACTTCCTGCCGCAGCAGTGCGTTTGTATGTGTCAATTCAGAGGTTCGTTCGTAAACCCGCACCTCGAGGCGTTCATTGGCATCCTCAAGAGCTTTGCGTGAATGTTCTTCAATTTTCTTCACCTCATTAAGCCGCAGCCTTCGCTGACGAAAAAGCAGATGTAAAAGACCGCCGAAGACAAAGACAGATGACAGCATGATATTGACGACGATGACCATCTTCTCGATGCCGTTGGTTTCCGAGAGAATCTGTACGCTCCATCCGGCATGCTCCATATAGCTACTCTGCAGAAGATAGGTGCGGGTCTTGAAACTGTCTTCGTCTTTGATCTTTATGAGCCGACCATAGGGTGTGAGGTTTTCTTCGACAATTTTGATGGGTGTCAGGGTGGCATTGGGATATCTTCTGCTCTCAACAATCCGTCGGTGTGTATCCTCCGCCAGCGGAAAGAGAGTCCTAAAACGCCAGTTGTGGTTGGTCGTAAAAAATATAACACCATCGGGATCGGTAACGAGAAAATCCTGCTTTCGGTGTCCCCAGGATTGTTCGACGGAGTCTATGCCGATTTTGATAACGAGGGCACCGAGAATCTCGCCCTTATGGCGGACAGGGTAGGCAAAATAGTAGCCGCGCCTGCTCGAAGTCGTGCCGAGGGCAAAATACCTTCCCAACTGTCCCTGCATGGCCTCCTGGAAATAAGGACGGTAGCTGAAATTACGTCCGACGAAGGGATGCGGTTCGTTCCAGTTGGATGCAGCTATCGTCAAGCCTTCCCTGTCCATCAAATAGGTGTCGGAGGCATCGCTGATGCTGTTGATAGTTTCCAGATATTTGTTCAGGGCATCGATCCTATCTCTGCCGCCGGGATTCATAAGATAATTGATTAATCGCTTATCGGTGGCGAGAAGCTCGGGCAGACTTTCATATTTTTCGAGAACGCCACGCAGGTAGGTAACGTGCAGTTCCAGGCGAATAACACCTTCATGAGAAAGCCCCTCCAGGCCTCTTTGGTAGGTGAACTTCGAAACATGGAAAAGAACAAGAATGATGAGGAAGAAAACGGCGAGAATATAGAGAGTGTAACCGGAACTCAGTTGTTTTCGAATTTTCATGCTGAGTGAAAAATGCAGATTATCGATGTTTACCTCTGATGTATCGATAAAAAGCAATCTGCAGGATGTTTTCCCGACCCTCAGCGCCATCCCTCTGCGCCGTCCCTCTGCGTTATGCTCTACCGACACCCTACCATAACTGATCACCGATAAAAGCGCTGTAAAGGAAACTTCCCGTCATGGAATTTTGTTTACTTTGCCAAAAGACTGTGCTAGTCACGGGAGAGATTAGCCAAACAAAACAATGATTTCGGATATTCTATGTTACGATTGTGTTTTTCGCTGGTGGCTGCATCCGTTCTCTTCTGCGGTTGCGCCCCCACCGGCAATAAATATTACCCCGTGGGAAACAGTACTCCTCGTATCAGTTCACTCGGCTTTTACATCCTGCCGCCTCCAGGTGGGGACTGGTATGAAAAGCACCTCGACAACAGCCTCTATTATTTTAAGCGAACCAGGGGCACAAGCTACGCCTTAACCACCAAGGCAACCGAACTCATCTTTAGTAAATCCGATAATCACAGACAACAGATGCTGACCTATTTTCAGGCCCAGGAGCATCTGCTCGATTCACAGAAAAGATTCAGAAACCGCAGTTCATCCTGCAGGTTTATAACGCTTGCCGCCAGCAGCTGCCTACAGTACCAGTTTCGTTATGACGATTACGGCAACGAAAAAAAGGGTCCGCACCCCTATGTCGAAGTTTTCAAGAAAGGTATGATTTGCCGTCACCCACAGACTTCCGGTGTCGGCATTGACCTCAACTATAAAGAACAATCTTTTCCGCAAATGGAGTCAGCTTCCTATCGGTACGAAGGCGAGCAATTCATCAGCAACCTGAATTTTTTTGTTCCGCCGGCCTACTGAAAAATAGCTCCTCCGACACAATGAAATCTCTCAAGCAGTATTACCCCCCATCCTATTTGAAAATGCCCGGACTTGCCGTATTGATGCGCATTGCATCAAGGCAGTGTTATTTCTTCTATCCTGGAATTCATCTCACTTCGACCCCAGCTTCTGTCATGGCATCTTTGACCTCGGCTATGGAGACTTCCCGACGGTGAAAAATTCCTGCAGCCAAGGCAGCCTCCACATCCGATTCAAGGAAAACCTCGACAAAATGAAGGGGGTCTCCGGCACCGCTTGAGGCGATAACCGGTATGGTAACAGCCTCTCGTACCTGGTGAATCAGTTCCAGATCAAAACCACTGTTGGTCCCGTCTTTGTCTATACAATTTAACAGGATCTCGCCGGCACCCATCGCTTCACAACTGCGGACCAATTCGACGACATCCAGATCCCTGCCCTCCCTGCCTCCCTTGACGGTACACTGGTACCAACAATATTCTTGTCCCTTAGGACCTCTGAAGCGTGTATTAATAGTATGGTGAGGGGTCTCCGTCGGCGAGTCAACATATATCCGACGGGGATCGACAGAAATCACCACCGCCTGGGCACCATAAACGTTTGAAATCTGTTCAATTGAACTTGTGCCGCTTTTTTTCCCCATCAGCAAATATTTCTCTGCAGCGTAGACGGCGTCGCTGCCGATCGAAACCTTATCAGCCCCGGAACGAAAATAGGAGGAGGCCACATCCAAAGAGGTATAGTGATTCCCCTCGCTATCAGTGAATTCCTGGATACCGCCGCCGATGGTCAAGGGAACAAAAACGTTTTCCGAGGTCCGCTCCAAGACTTCCAACATCGGTTGATCCTTCATGGGGAAGTCCCGAAAACCGGTAATATTGAGGAATGTAATTTCATCGGCTCCTTCCTCGTAATATCTGCGGGCCAGCTCCACAGGTTTACCGAGATTGCGCACCTCACCGCGGTCACGGACATCATACTGGTCGCCTTTGGTCACCACCAGATCACCATAATCGTTGGAGCGCACATCGAGACAGGCGATCACTCTTTTGGCGATGGCAGTGGTTTTCTTGCTGCTGGAAACTGTAGGTGCTGTGGCTACAGATTTATGGTTTTGCAGGAAATTTTTCAACAGCGCCAATCCAGTCTTACCGCTTTTCTCGGGGTGGAACTGAAAAGCATAAATATTGCCACGCTGTACAGAAGAGATGAACTCACAGCCATAGTCGGTGGTACTGAGAACCCATGTTCTGTTTTCATCTGTAATTTCTCCGTAGTAGGAATGCACAAAATAGAGCTTATCGTTTTCATAGCCAGCCAACAGAGCTGAGTCTTTGGCTACTTTGATACTGTTCCAGCCAATCTGCGGCACCGACAGTTCATGACCACTGAATTTTCGAACCATGCCGGGGACGACCCCGAGACCGGCTACCCCTGGGGCCTCCTCGCTGCCTTCGAACATGGTTTGCAGAGCCACGCAGATGCCAAGAAGTGGTTTGTCCTCATTGATCCTGCGAAGAAGCGGTTCCACATACCCCTTTTCCCGCAGCCGTTCCATAACCACTCCAAAATTGCCGACTCCTGGAAATATAATCTTTTCGGCGGTTACGATATCTTCCGGGGTGGCTACATCGTCGATATCGAAACCGAGCATTCTCACTGCATTCCTGACGCTACGTACATTACCGGCACCGTAATCCAGCATTTTTATCATTGCGTGTTTACCCTTTTACTCATTAAAAGACTCCCTGCCGGTTGGCAGATATCTTTGACCCTGATGAACGTGATATTTCTCACCACCTCTCGTCGCGTGGTTGTGATTCGCTGAATATTGATGCGCAGCCTGATAGCGTTACCAGAAACATCTGTACCGCTCATCATGCGCATTACGGCGAAAACCAAAAAGGCCATTCCCTCATGGGATGGCCTTTTTGGTGTATCTTTTCTTTTCGAACAGAAGCTGTTTGCCTCTGTTTCGATTGTACCTGTAGCAAATTCCTCGTATGCCTGAACCGTTTCGTCTTTTCAGACGTCAGATCTCTTCCCTACTTTTTCAGCGTATCGGTCCTGCGGCGTATGGGGCATTCACGAATGCCGAAGCCTCAGTTGATTGCTTCGGACAGTTTGCTGCCGGCTTTGAACTTGGCAACTTTTTTTGCTGGAATCTTAATGGTGTCACCTGTCTGCGGATTTCTTCCCTGGCGAGCATCGCGTTTGGAAACAGAGAAGGTTCCAAAACCGACCAAAGTCACTTTATCACTTTTTTTAAGTGCATCAGCTATTGCTGACAAAGCGCCGTTCAATGCTTTTTCTGCTGATGCTTTGCTGATGTCGGCAGCGCCAGCGATACTCTCAACCAATTCCTTTTTGTTCATGAATTCCTCCCTACTAAATCTTTCTAACTTAGCAACAGGCCTTTTGCGCTGTTCCCTTTCTCCTAGTGTATGATGCTTTACTCAAACTGCATCAGATTGTCAAAAGAAAAATACGATTATTTCTTCTTTTGGCAAAAGCTGAAAAAAGCCACAACCCTTTATAATCAGGCTTTTAGGTCGAAACAATTGGACACCTTAATGTAAACCTCAGCCATTATCAAGCACTAATTTGTCTCGAAGCCCCATTTTATCGAGTTCTCCGCAGATCACCTTCCGCTGAGATTGAGGAAAACGTCAACAAACCCTTCACTCCGACACAGGTTGGTTATCATTTTTCTATTGTGAACACTTGATATTTTGAGAAAATCCTGCTGGCGTACTTCAAGAAACACCCCCAGTTCACTGGGTCGGGCACGGCATCCCTGAAAGCCCATCACCTCAAGTTGTCCTTCAATTCTTTTGACCCTGTTGAGATCGCTATCGTCAATCTTGGGTAAATATCCCAAACGGGTTGCCAGGCATGAATTCGAGGGCAGATTATAGTGCGTAAGTCCGAAGGACTTCGCCAGAAAGCGTATCTCTTTCTTGCCGATTCCCACCTGCTCCAGAGGGGCATGCACCTGCAGTTCTTCAAGGACGGCATGGCCAGGCCGGTGCTCCTGACGATCATCGACATTTGTACCATCGAGCAGCACTGAAATGTCTTCCTGCACCAGGTGTTCCCGAAAAAGAGTGTAGGTCTTCTTTTTACAATAATAACATCGAGCGCTATCATTGTTGACGAAATCGGACCAGCTCAGGGGGTCAAGATCAATGAGCTTCAGCCTGGCCACTGTTTGAAAATTCCGGCTAAAAAGTTTTTCGATGTCCGTTATACCCCGATTCAGCAACGAGCGGCCATGAAGGGCGATGACATTGCGTTTTCCCAACACTTCACCAGCGGCGTGCAGCAGCAAAGAAGAGTCAATACCGCCTGAAAAGGCCACGCCCACCCGCTCATAGGACCTGATGAGACCTGTGAGATTGTCGTACTTCTGCATAACCGGCATAATCATAGCGATATTATCCGACTCCGGGAAGAGTCTCGGCTGGTCTATTGAGAAGAAAGCGACCGTCAGAAATCCACATTTTGAGCGTTTCGGCAATCTCCCGTGCCTTTACCATGGAGGAAAGCGGAGCAGTCTGCACCTCCTTACCGTTGACTATTATGGTTCCCGACTTGAGCTGATGGTAACTCACCTCACCGTAATCACGGGCAATACCATTGGTATAGTCGTAACCGTAGTCGACCACCTGGGTAAACAGATCCTTATCAGAAACACCGGTATACAGAGCCATTTCAGCATTAAGAATAGGTATGGGTATACCCAGACCCACGGCCAGTGTATTGCCGTATCCGAGAATTGAAAGACCTCGAAGCCACTCAGCAGACATCTGCTTCAGATCCCCCTGCACCATCAGAGTACCAGCAGGTTTTTTCGGCGCACCGTTGGTGGTCCGTTCAACAGTGGGATTATGCTGGGTTCCATTCCAGGTGACATACCCGACACCTCCTCCCAGGAAAATCCTCGTGCCTATGCCAATCGTACGATAATAGGGGTCATTGAAAAGAGGGCTCAATTCGCCGGCACTGCAGTAGTTGGCATTCTGTCCGTTACGTTTGAGCATTCCCATGTAGGTGTATACGGTCTTATCCGTCAGATTGACGGCACAGTTATAATTCTGATAGCCGTTTCGGGGGTTGCAGAGAAGAGCGTAGGGTAAGTCCTCCAAGCCAACATGTTTTTTGAGCTTTCTTGCATTATAGCAATCAGTGCCGTAGGCCTTTGCCTCAAGATAGATCCTTTCCCCCCGGAGGAGATCTTCAATGACGTGGCCGCCACCGTATTTGAACTCACCCGGATAGATTTTATTAAGCGGGTCGTCCTCTGCAGGTTCGGTGGCGCCGAGAAAGGCATCCACGGCGGCCAAGCCCGCATATCCTGGAACTTTATTAAACCAGACGCGAGAAGTTTTTATGGTTGGTACCATCTGCCCGATATTGAAAAAAGCTCCGGAAGAACACATCGGGGCAAAAGTGCCGGTGGTGACGACATCAATTTTCTCTGCCGCCTGTTCGGGGCCATTTTTTCGGACAATTTCAACCATTTCCTCAGCGGTGACGACCACAGCCTCTCCGGCCTGTATCTTGGCATTGATCTCTTCGTATGTCTTAGCCATTCCTTTCTTTTCGTTCTCCCTCTGTAGGCGGTATTTTCTTCTTCTTTTCGGTGCTTGTTTATGTCGATGTAGGCAGACAGCTTACTCCAGCTCAGCAATTTTTCCAATACCTTCTACTCTTTTAAATCTTGACAGGCCATATTCTATCCCATAAGTTTCTACATCGCCGCCAAATCCAGGGGTTTCATCCTCTTCACACTAACAGGTATAGCCATGACCGTTGACCCCAACGAGGGTATTACTGAAATACGCAATAAAATCGACTCACTAGACGCGAATGTCGTTACCCTCCTCAAAGAAAGGCTCAAACTCGCCAAAGAGATTGGCAGACTCAAGGATGAAGGCAAACGGGCCAAATGGGATCCCTTACGCGAACGTCGGATATACGACAAACTTATCACATTAAACCAGGGAATCTTTCCCGAGGATTCTCTCAAGTCGATTTTCCATGAGATCATAACAAGCTGCAGACTTTCTCAGAAAAAAGCCGAAGTCGCCTACCTCGGTCCGGAAGCGACTTTTACCCATCTCGCCGGGGTCAAATATTTTGGCCACTCTGCAGATTATCTGGCCATGGAGTCCATTGACGACGTCTTTTCCAATGTTGAAAAGGGTCGTACTACTTTTGGCATCGTTCCCGTAGAAAATTCCATTGAAGGAGCGGTGTACTCCACTCTCGATTCTTTTATGCAGTACACGGTCAAAATCTGCGGAGAGGTCCGACTTGCCATAAGCCACAATCTCGTCTGTCGTTCAGGCGATATCGAAGACATCCAGACGGTGGCCTCTCATGCCCAGCCCCTGGCGCAATGCAGGCAGTGGTTGAGAAAAAACATGCCCACGGTGCCGACGTTGCCGGTATTCTCCACGGGAGCGGCGGCGCAGATGGCCGCCAACAACCCCAATATTGGCGCCATTGCCTCCTCGCTCGCCATCAAGACCTATGAACTGCAGGTGGTTGTACGTGGCATCGAAGACTACAGTGGCAACACTACCCGTTTTCTGGTTATCGGCAAACAAAGTCCAGGCAGGAGCGGCGCAGACCGCACCTCGCTGCTACTCGGTCTCATGGACAGACCGGGGGCTCTCAATGATATACTCACGGCTCTATCCGAGGAAAACATCAACCTGGCCAAGATCGAATCGCGACCGGTCAAAGGCAAGCAGTGGAAATATCAGTTTTTCATCGACATGCTCGGTCACATTGAAGATGAAACCGTCAGGTCCGGCTGCGAAAAACTCAAGCAGCTCTGCTCCTATTATGAATGGCTGGGTTCCTATCCCAGCGCAGAAGAATCTTCCTCGGAAACCTGATTAAGCCAAGAACATCCCATTGCCGCCTATAAACACCCATCTACGTCCTGTCTGACCGGATCGTCTTCCCAGCGCCAATGGCAGTGCATGAACGATAGAAGCGTTATCAGCTCCTGTTTTCCTGCAGTACCAGAAAACGTCAGAAGCCGGTATGGGAAGAGTTCGGGAACCTCGTCGAACTCTACTATGATTGACTTTACCCGTTATCGCATATATAGTGCCAAATCTTATCCGGACAGCTTCTCAGTCAGGACAGATGGTCATTTTACAGCGGTTTTCACGTAAATACTCATGTTAATTCTCGGAATTGAAAGTTCCTGCGACGATACCGCAGCAGCGGTGCTGGAAAATGGTCGCCGACTGCTTTCCAACGTCGTCAGCAGTCAGGATGAAATACACAGCCGTTTTGGCGGCGTCGTCCCGGAACTGGCATCACGCAATCATCTCGAATCCATAGAACCTGTCGTCAGCCTCGCTCTCGATACAGCAGGGGTGGGCCTCAAAGATATCGATCTCATCGCCGCAACACAGGGCCCCGGTCTCATAGGTTCTTTGCTCGTTGGTTTTTCTTACGCCAAGGCCCTATCGTATGCTACCGCCACGCCCTATATCGGCGTTGATCACATGACAGGGCACCTGCTTTCGGTTTTTCTTGAAGAACAGACACCAGCTTTCCCCTATATCGCCCTCATTGTCTCCGGCGGCACGACCTCTATCCTGCTCTGCTGCGGATATACTGATTTCAGGCTGCTTGGAAGAACCCGCGACGACGCTGCGGGGGAGGCCTTCGACAAGGTAGCGAAAATGCTCAACCTTGGCTACCCGGGTGGTCCGGCTGTCGCCCAATTGGCAGAACGAGGCAATCCACAAGCGTATCGCTTTCCCAGAGCCTGGCTTGAGGAGGGGTCTCTGGATTTCAGTTTCAGCGGTCTGAAAACGGCGGTTTTGAACCGCTATCAGTCGTCGACCGCTATCGAAGAAGAGACTAAGGCTAATATCTGTGCTTCTTTTGAAGAGGCTGTTGTCGAGGTCCTGGTTGCCAAAACACTGCACGCAGCGGAGAAGCATGATGTCTCCACCATAGTTCTGGGAGGAGGGGTTTCGGCAAACGCACGGTTGCGTCGAAAAATGCTCAAGGCCTGCAATGCCGGAGGCTTACAGCTTTTCTTTCCGCACCCTTCCCTGTGTACCGATAACGGAGCCATGATCGCTCTGGCAGGATATCATCACTATCTTGCCAGCAACATATCTCTCTCCTACGAAGCTGATGTCTTTTCACGGTCGAAACTCGAGTAAGGCGGTCGATGAAGTTTTTCCGGCTCGGCAGATATTATTACATCAAATTCAAACGATTGAAAGGGGATCCACACTCTTTAGCGTTGGGTACTGCTGTCGGTGTTTTTATCGGCATCACACCGACAATCCCCTTCCACACTGTCATCATTCTATGCGTAGCGATGCTAACCCGCTCTTCGGCAATTGCTGCAATATTATCGAGTTGGCTGGTCTGTAATCCCCTGACCTACCTTCCCATTTATTATTTTTCAATGGTAGTCGGTAACTTCATCACTCCCTTTGAACTCAACTGGGTGCGGATAAAAAAAGTGATCACCACTCTGACATCAGACCAACCACTATTCCAATCTATCCATGATATTGGTGGATTAGGCCTTGAAGTCATAATCGTCATGGTTTTTGGCGGCATTGTTCTGGCCGCTCCGTTTGCCATAGCGAGCTACTACTTTTCTCTTCATCTGTTTGTCAGAATTCGAAGAAAAACGCTACACAACACCTTAAAAATCAATCGCTGATGCGTGTATTTTGAGATACCGCCAGTAGTACTCTCCTGCAGACATGAGCAAAAACGCAACCAAAAAGATCTTGTTAGACCATCGGCTTGCTCCCAAAAAGCGGTTCGGTCAGAATTTTCTTGTGCATCGCCGCACTGCAGAAGCCATTGTTGCCTGTGCAGAGCTTAACAGCGGTGATACCGTCATCGAGGTCGGCGTCGGCCTCGGCGCTCTTACCACGGTACTGGCCGAAAAGGTCAAAAATGTTATAGGCATTGAAATTGACAGTGGTATCGTGCGAATGCACCAGGAGGAAAAACTTCTCTCCGACAATGTCAGTCTCATTCACGACGACATCCTTGCAACAGACTTCGAAGAGTTGGTACAGCGAAGCGGCGGACCTCTCAAGATAATGGCCAATCTCCCCTATTCCATCTCCAACCCGTTCATTTTCAAACTCGTCGAAAATCGGCAGTATCTCGACTGGGCCGTCGTCATGCTGCAAAAAGAAGTGGCACAGAGGCTGATGGCCAAACCGGCAACGAAAGAATACGGAATTCCCACCGTTCTTCTGGGGGCATGCGCTCGTATACAAAAAATCAAAACCCTTAAGCCGCATGAGTTCCACCCGCAGCCGAAAGTTGATTCTGTGGTAGTCCGTATAGATTTTTCTGCCGGCAGGCACATTCATGGCCGCCTGTCGACGCCAAACTTCAACATGCTTCAGAAGGTGGTGAGGGCATGTTTTTCCAAACGGCGAAAAACGCTCCTCAACAACCTCGCTTCCGCCTCAATGTGGTCTGGCTCGGCAGAAGAAAAACCAAGCAGAGAAGATATAACCGCAGCCATACATGATGCCGGACTGTCTGCTGAAATACGGGCCGAAACCATGACCCTGCAGCAGTTTGCAGCGCTTGCCGATACCATTAACAAGATGTGACCACCATTCCATTCTTTTCCCAAGAAGTACTCAGAGGACTGGAAAGGCCTCACTGTCATTTACTCAGCTTCACTCGTCGGTATTTTTTTTCTCCTCTCCACTATCCGTTTCCTGGTCCTCATTCAGTTGGCCAAGGCCTGGCAGTGGTAATGTTCTGATTTGCTCCTGCTTGTTTTCCAAACCTGAAGCTTCCACTACCCGCCGGACCACACGCATGGAAACACGCTTGCCCTTAGCGCTGGCTCCTTTGATCAGATAGTCGTTGAAATCTATTTCGACAATATTGGATTTTGCCCGTGGTGATGGCATGAGACTAACCCTGGCATATTTATCATTCCCTATCAGCAAAAGAAGAATCTTCGACCTCTTATGGCGGTCAAAAAGGGAGTACTCCTTTTCCAGGATAAACTTCGGCGTCATGAAACGCTTAACATAGGATACGTTTTCCTGGCCGTCCCGGTACACGATATTAAAACACTGGTCTTTTTCCACCGTTCCAAACCATTCCAGATCATGGCCGACAAAAAGCTTGTCCGTTACCGGGATAACCTTATACATGCCATCGCTGAAAATAAGCAAAAGCTTGTCATATTCGGAACAATGAACGACAATATCGCTTTTTTCGTCTTCAACTTTGAGTCCCGAGCCGAGAAAGCCGGTATTTCTGTTGTAGACCATGGTAAGATTGGAAAGCGCGACTTTACGGATACTTACCTCAGTGAACTCGGTGAGCTCCGTTTGCCGTTGTTGGTTCTTGCCATATTTCTGCAGCAGCCGGTCTATATAGGTAACGGTATAGCCGATTGTATCCTTGAGGCTTGTTTTGACAGCCTTGATATCTTTATTGATGGCATTGATTTCCTTTTGCTGCCGGTCAATATCATATCTGGATATGCGTTTAATCCGAATTTCCAGCAACCTTTCGATATCTTCTCGGGAAACCTCGCGAACGAGTTCGTCCTTATAAGGAAGCAGCGATTCTTCGATGGTCTTGAGTATGCCTCTGTAGCTCTTCTCTTCTTCAATGCGTTTGTAGAGACGTTCCTCTATGAATATTTGCTCCAGCTTGCGGGCATGCAGTTTTTCAAGGAGACGGTTCAACTCTATTTCAAGCTCTCTGGTCAGATCTGCGACCAGTTTATCGGTATTGTGGCGTAGCACTTCCGAGACGCTGCTTATCTCAGGAATCTCATCCTTGATCAGGGTCAGGTTGGGGCTTATCGGCACTTCGCAATCGGTAAAAGCGTAGAGGGCTTTAATGGTATCATTGGCATATATGCCCCGGGCCAGTTTTATCTCGATCTCAACCTCTTCAGCGGTATAGTCGCTGATAGAGGAGATTTTCAGCTTGCCGCTTTTGGCCGCCTTCTCAATGGAATCGATGAGCGATTCCGTCGTGGTTGTATAGGGGATCTCACGGATAACTATGGTTTTCTCATTGACTTCTTCAATTCTCGCCCTGCAGCGCAGTCTGCCGTTGCCGTCTTCGTACTGGCTGACATCGAGGAGACCTTTCTTGATAAAGTCTGGATAAATTTGAAAGCCTTCACCTCGTAAAACAGCTTTCTGGGCCTCCAGCAATTCCTGGAAATTGTGGGGCATTATTTTCGTTGCCATGCCCACGGCTATCCCTTCTGCACCAAGCAGCAGGAGCATAGGGACTTTAGCGGGCAGCGAAACCGGTTCCATCATCCTGCCGTCATAGGATTCCTCGTATTCGGTTAGATCCTTGTTGAACAAAACCTCTTTGGCCAGAGGGGTCAGTCGGCACTCTATGTAACGGGCCGCCGACGCTTCATCCCCAGTGTATATATTTCCGAAGTTGCCCTGGGTCTCGATAAGAAATCCCTTGTTGGCAAGATTTACCAACGCAGCAAAAATGGAAGCATCTCCGTGGGGATGCAGCTTCATAGTCTCGCCGACGACATTGGCAACCTTGTGAAAGCGCCCATCATCCATGTTGTACAGGGTCTGCAGAATTCGACGCTGGACCGGCTTGAAACCGTCGTCAATATCGGGAATCGCCCTTTCACGGACTACATATGAGGTATATTCGAGAAAATTCTCGTCGAAGAGTTTGTGCAGTTTACCGTATGGTGTATACAAAGAGTGATCGAAAGTCATATATTATCTGTGATACCATCCTTGGGTTTCATTTTTTTATTGATTCACTGAGAAACCAACCATATTCAGATGTTAATACTGCCCTTTACCTTGAGTCTGCCCCATATGCCCGGGACGGTGCGGGAGAACTCCCCTGGATGGGATTTTGGCGTCTCTCAAAGATAGTGCCGGGATGGTTGCAACCAACGTGTGACTGTTCCCCTGCCAGTCAATAGAGCGCCCTCAAGCCATTGTTCCTCAGACTGGCTGCGTATCACGTCGGTTACACTGACGAACAATCAGACCAGGTGCTCCATTATGTACCGTTTCCGGTCCGGCGTATTTTTTCCCATATAAAAAGTGAGCACCTTCGCCACTTCCGAGACCGAATCCATGGTCACATTCCGCAATCTGATATCGGTTCCGATAAACTGTTTGAATTCACGCGGGGAGATCTCTCCCAGTCCCTTGAAGCGCGTCGTCTCCACGTTTTTGCTCACTTTTCCCCGTCCCTTTAATTTGCGTGTTGCTGCACTTTTTTCTTTTTCCGAATAACAATAGATTGTCTCCTGCTTATTGCGCACACGAAAAATGGGTGTTTCAAGGATATAAATATGACCGAGTTTAACCAGTGGTTCGAAGTAATGCAGAAAAAAGGTCAGCAGAAGATTGCGGATATGCAGTCCATCGACGTCGGCATCGGTGGCGAGGATAACTTTGTCGAAGCGGAGGTTGGAGATGGAGTCCTCGATATCAAGGGCTCGCATAAGTGAGTACATCTCCTCATTTTTATACAGCAGCGCAAGCTTTTGCCCGTAGACATTCATGGGCTTACCCTTGAGCGAAAATACAGCCTGGGTCATCGGATCGCGCGAGGATACAATCGAACCGGCGGCAGACTGTCCTTCGGTGATGAAAATCATATTCTCCCGACCTTCGCCGGAAGGCTTGTCTTTGGCGGGATGATATTTGCAGTCTTTCAGCTGGGATATTTTCAGGGCGACTTTCTTGGCCTTGGCCCTGGCTTCTTTGCGTACACTCTGCAGTTCCTTGCGCACCTTTTCGTTGCGCAGAATCTTGTCAATAAGTATCTCCGCCGCTTCGGTATCTTTATAGAGCGAACTGGAAACGGCATTTTTCACCGTATTGACAATCCATGAACGAACTTCGGTGTTGCCGAGCTTGTTTTTGGTCTGCGACTCGAACACCGGTTCCTTGATCTTAATGGCAAGAGTGCCGACAACACCATCCCGGACGTCTTTGCTGACGAATTTTTTATTGGAATACTCATTGATGCCCTTGAGCAACCCTTCGCGAAAGGCGCTGAGGTGAGTTCCGCCCTCACTGGTATAGGTACCGTTGACAAAGGTATAATAGGTATCACCATAGGAGTCGGTATGGGACAGGGCAAATTCAAGCGTGGCATCCTTATAGTAAATCGGTGTATACAGCTCACCGCCATCCAGTTCCTTCTCAAGCAGATCAAGCAGCCCCTTGCTGGAATGAAAACACTCTTTATTGAGATACAACTTCAAGCCGGCATTAAGGTAGGCATATCTCCACAACCGCTTGGTAATAAAATCCAGATCGAAGGAATACTCTGGAAACAACTGGGGATCCGGCACAAATTCCATGAGAGTGCCGTCTTTCTCAGAGCTTTCTCCTTGATTTTCCTCAATAAGTTTTCCACGCTCGAAAAGAGCAGATGCAAATCTGCCGTCACGGTAGGCCGTCGCTGTGAATTTTTTTGAAAGGGCGTTGACGGCTTTGGTTCCAACGCCATTGAGGCCTACGGAAAACTGGAAGACATCAGTGTTGTATTTGGCGCCGGTGTTGATAGTCGAAACACAATCGACAATCTTCCCCAGGGGGATTCCCCTGCCGAAATCGCGAACACGTACCTCACCATCTTCGGTGATAGTGATGTTTATCCTTTTACCGGCTCCCATGATAAACTCGTCGACGGCATTATCAACAACCTCTTTGAGCAGAACATAGATGCCGTCATCCTGGTGACTGCCGTCTCCAAGACGGCCGATGTACATTCCCGGTCTTTTGCGTATATGCTCAAGAGAACTAAGGGTTTTGATCTTGCTTTCGTCGTATATACCTGCGGATACACTCATTTTTTACCCATATATACTACATGGAGATTTGAAGTTTCAAAGGTGCCAAATACTATTGTATTTAATGTTTTTTATCAACATTTCTCTCATGACACTCGAAGATAAAGCCGAGTTCCGCCAGACAGCATCCACCACACAATATACGCATCCATGCCAGGCCAGCAGGTATCTTTCGCGGCGGAATCCTATTGTCAATCGCCCTTATCCAAGGCCGTGCAGCCAGCATGCACAAAAACTATCGACAAGGGCAGGACGACAGCTGTAAAACTATTGTATACACTTAGCCTGCATTCATATTTTTGAGATGCTCAACCATTTCTCCCTTGTTGCTTGTCTCTTTATTCTGTATTGTCTTCAGCTGTTTCTACCATCCATATTGTAGGAAAACTATCTTTTGCAGTCCAACAGCATGCGCTTGAGAAAAAACAGACCCTTACTGCTTTACAGCTATCTTGCCACGGAAATGCTGGCACCGTTTTTTGCAAGCTTCATCATCATCAACGGTATTTTCTTTCTGGTCAAGCTCATCCCCTTTCTCGATATAATTCTCGAATACGAGATCACTTTCGTCGATTTTGTCAGATCGTTCTCGTATCTTTTTCCAAATATGCTCCATTACTCCATTCCTATGGCGGCAATGATGGGCATAATCATCGGCTTTACCAGACTTTCCAACGATGCCGAAATTTTGGCCTTCAAGGCCTGCGGTATGAGCCTGTATCATTTTCTTCCTCCGGTTCTCTTCGTTTCCCTGGTGATATCGAGTATCACGGCCTACATATCCATTAATCTCATTCCCGCAGGCGAGGTCGCCATAAAGCAGCTCTTTTATCAGTTGACCAAAGAAAAAATCGACAAGGGCATCAAGGAAAAGGAGTTCACGGCCGCACTCGGCGATCTGGTGGTCTATGTCGAGGAAGTGGACCGACAAACCAATACGTGGCGCAACGTGTGGGTATCGGACATGCGGGGGCAGACGACTCCGGCCATCACCATGGCCCGGACCGGCGGCATGTCAACAGATATAGAGACCATGACCGTTACCATAGATCTCTTCAATGGCAGCCTGCACCGGGCAAAAGATGAGCAGGGTCAGATTGTCACCTTCGACAACTACAAAGTTCACATACCGCTGAAACTTCCTGCCACCAGTACGACCGTTGTCGGTCTTTCGGGAAAGACTATGAACGAGCTGCAGCAGGGAGCACGTCTCCACGGAGTCAACAGTGAATGGGGGCGGGAGCACCTTATTCACTACCACAAGAGGCTGGTATTACCCTTTGGCTGCTTGATAATGAGCCTTATGGCAATGCCCCTGGGCCTGCAGTCTGGTCCGGGAAGACGGGCGATGGGCATCCCCCTGGGACTCGGTTTTTTTATTATCTATTATGTTTTCTATACCGTTGCCAAAACCGTAGCCGAGGATACCACTCTGCCGGTTTTCTTCGCCATGTGGACGCCCAACTTTTTCTTTCTGCTGCTGACGGCAGGTGCCATCTTCAGGGTCGCCAATGAAAAGCCGCTTCTCCCCGAGGGTCTGGGAAACACCTCCCTGAAGATCAAACAAGAACTTGAAAAGAAATTAAAAAAGAGGAAAATGCTGCGGCGCCGGCAATAGAAGAGATTCGAACTTAGCTTTTGTTTCTATCCTCATCTCTTTGCCGAGCCTCCTCAAGCGCCTTTTTCAGAGCTGCATGATGGACATTGCCGGCATAATGAACGGGGCTTTTACCGGAAATGGGATCAAATCCCGAGGGATCGGCAAAGCAGTTCTGCTCTACCTGTAAAGGTAATCGGGTCAGGGCCTCTTCCACCCTCATGCCAATGATATCCACTATTGCTGCCCATGTTGCCCCACAGGGTGCGCCGCGCAGAATGCGGATATCAGCAATCCGCTCATCGCGGACTTCGACTGCGTAGGCGGGAAAACCAAACTGCTTGCCGTAATCACCAAGCTTTTGGTTTCTCCCCAGACCGCAGCAGGTAAATGGCGTAAAGCCTTTACCGGGCTTGCCAGTGGTCACCACCGGTATGTTTTTCTCCTCACAGAGTTCGACAAGATAGTCGGAAAGATCCGGGTGCTTGAGAAAATTCAACACCAGATCTCCATCAAAAGACTCTGGGACATACTCCATGGGAAAATCAATAATTTCCGGAAATGTTCCATCCAGAGAGAAAATTTTCTTTATGACTATACCTGTAGCATATTTTCGTATTCCTGCCGTTTTCTTCTCGGCGGAACCGTTTTGTTGAAAAACTATGATGTCCATACCTTCCTCGATACAATCTGCAGAAGAGAGAGTGCCTGCCGGTGGAAAATACCGACGATTCGTTTTCAGAGTAATGATTGCAGAAGATAAGTGATAATGCAGCTACCGAGTTTCTGTCAAGCATCTTTATGATGCGGGCAAATCCCTATTATTCAAGGTACCCTTTACTCTTTCTATAAATGTATGGCAGATCAATATGTATTGCGTTAAAATATAATACGTTAGTCTATTGCCTTACCAGACGCCCCTATTTCAGGATACACACAACCTGCAGGTTTCCCCTGCCGGGAAACCGTAATACCTACGCTTGGAGACATCCACATGAAACTGCCAAAAGCACATGAAATGCAGGCATTGGACAAATGCGCCACAGACCATTTCGGCATTCCTGGGATTGTTCTCATGGAAAACGCCGGATTAGGGACTGTGCGAATGATGGAAGAGGAGCTGGGGCCCTGCAAAGGTAAATTCGCCATTATTTTCATCGGACCAGGCAATAACGGAGGTGACGGACTTGTTATCGGCCGTCATCTCCACCAGCGCGGGTGTGAGCCGATATTCTTCTTTCTCGTCAAACCCGATTCATTACAGGGCGACGCTGCCACCAATCTCAATATCATTCGCAAACTCAAATTGCCTTTTCACGTCATCGACAATTCCACACGGGTAGAGACCATCCCCGTTCTCTACAAACAGATCGAATCACGCGGCAAGCCTTGCTACTGCATCATCGATGCTCTATTCGGTACAGGATTGACCCGCGGACTCGAGGGCCATTTTGCCAATGCCATCAACCTCATCAACAGGCCCGACTTTGCCCATAACATACCTGTGATATCCGTAGATATTCCCTCCGGCATGGATTCGGACAGCGGCAGAATTCTGGGTACAGCTATTGTCGCCAATTACACGGCAACCTATGGTTGCGCCAAGCCCGGCCAGATAATGCACGGAAGTTCGGAACTCACGGGCAAACTGCAAATCATTGACATCGGCATCCCCCCGGAGGCCTTTATCAAGTCTCCGATCCCAACCGAACTGGTAACCGAAGACCTGGCCAGGATCTGGTTGAAAAAACTCTCCCGTGACAAGTCATCACATAAAGGCTCACACGGCCACCTTTTCGTCATTGCCGGCTCTGCAGGAAAAACCGGTGCCGCCATACTGGTGAGCAGAGGGGCGATGCGCAGCGGCTGCGGGCTTGTGACCATGGCGGCCCCTTATGATCTCAACGCCATATTCGAAACCAGCTGCCCCGAAGCGATGACTCTGCCCCTGCCCACTTCCTCCTCGATTATCAATGTCAGCGATCTTTCATTTTTAATAAAACATCTCAATGACAAGAATGCCATTGTCATGGGTCCTGGCCTAGGCCAGGACAAACGCACTGCAGATCTGGTTGTCCATCTCTACAACAATGTCTCGCGACCGATGGTAGTCGATGCCGATGCTCTCAACATCCTTGCCGCCAACAAAAACAGGATTCAAAAGCCGGCCGGACCGAGAATTCTCACCCCCCACCCCGGAGAACTTGCCAGACTGACCGACTCAACGTCCCAGACTATCCAGGACAACAGACTCCATGCAGCCAGGGAGGCTCATGCCTCTTTCAATAATGACAAACAGGTGATAATCGTTTTAAAAGGAGATGGAACGGTTATTGTCTCCGATAACGGTGAGGCCATGATCAATACCAGCGGCAATCCCGGCATGGCCACCGGCGGCATGGGAGACATCCTCAGCGGCGTTATAGGTTCGCTTATCAGCCAAGGGCTCAGTTGCCTGGAGGCAGCTGCTGCAGGGGTTTTCCTCCACGGAAAAGCCGCTGACGACTTGCACGTGAATGCCGGCTATGGCTATACAGCCACGGAGGTTGCAGACCGCATCCCCTATACACTGAAAAGATTTCTCAATCAGGAGACTTCATGAAGAAAGCACAGGATATAATGACAACCAAGGTTTTGACCGTAACCCCAGAGACGACCGTCAGTGAGCTCGCCCATTTACTCACCGACAATACTATAAACGGGGTCCCGGTCATTGACGAAGACGACAAGCTTCTCGGCGTAGTAACTGAAAACGACCTGATCTTTCAGAAAAAAAAGGTTCACATCCCCACCGTCATAAACATTCTCGACTCGTTTATTTATCTTGAGAGCCCAGACAGAATGAAGGAAGAAATGCAAAAAATTACCGGTTCCACGGTTGCAGATATCTACTCCAGAAAGGTGAAAACTGTTTCAGTGGACACGCCGGTGGATGAGATTGCCACCCTTATGGCGGAGAAAAATATTCATACAATCCCGGTGGTCGAGAAGGATAAGCTGGTGGGAATAATCGGTAAAAAAGATATTATAAAAACCATCTTTTCCTGAGGGACAAAGCCCGCCCCTCCTACCACTGTATAGGGTCATGACCATGGAATCTCAAATACTCGTTGCACTTCTTAAAGACATCGGAGCCGAGAAAACCTCTGTGCGCTGAAAGAGGAGACGGATGACTCGTTTTCAGCACCAGATGGTTGTTGCCGTCTATAAAAGCCGCTTTTTTCTGGGCGAAGGCGCCCCACAGCATAAACACCAGGTGCTGCCTGCGACGGGAAAGCGTTTCGATGATATTGTCGGTGATTTCGTGCCAGCCTATATTGGCATGAGAATTGGGTTTTCCGGCGATAACGGTAAGGCTGGCGTTGAGCAGCAATACTCCCTGAAGGGCCCACCTGGTTAAATCCGTGGCAAACACCCTTTCTGTATCGCTGTCGTAGATGCTCCTGCGAATTTCCTTGAAAATGTTGACCAGAGAGGGTGGAGCGGGTATGCCCTCCACAACTGAAAAGCACAGACCATGGGCTTCGGGGCCCATACGAACATGTTCATTAAAATAGGGGTCCTGACCAAGAATAACAACGCGGACGGCATCGAAACCTGTTAAACGCATGGAGTCGAAAACGTTTTGCCGCAGCGGGTAGACTTTTTTTCCCCCGGCAAGTTCTCCATATGCCTTTTCTACCAGGACTCGGTGCCGCCGCTGCTCGAGGAGCGGAACCTGTTCTTCCCACAACATACGACTTTCGTTTTTCATGATATTTACAGGCTAAGCCGTAACGATGGTGTCACGGTAATGAGAATGAATCTTCCCTATCATCGCGGCGAGCGCATTCTCATCTTGGACCATTACCACTTCATAGTGGTTAGATATATTATTGGTCATTTCTTTCTTCAAGCATTTCGAGGGATTCAAGACAGCTACGGTACCGTTGTTCTCAATGAGCTCTTTCAGCCCTTTCTCTCCCTGCCACTTACTTCCAGAAAGAAAAATAACAGCGGCACGTTCTCTGAAAACTTCTCCGACCGAGGCGATGGTATAATCCACGGGAGAAGATGGACCTCGCCGAGTCTTTTGACATTTCAAAGAATAATCGGCACTGAAGGGTTTGAAGTAGATATTTTCGGTATCGCAGCCCACATAGCAGTTACCACCTTGGATGGAAAGACCATCCGTAACTCTGACAATATTCACCGTACTGATCTCATCGAGATACTGAGTAAAGGCATCGACGTGTTCGACGTTACCGTCAATGACGATCAGCACGGCACCGTTCATGTCCTGTCGGAGATGCGGCACCAGTTTGAGCAGGTTGCTAAAAGCCCCTTCTCCGGCGACGATAACAGAGAGGCAATTAGCTCGTCGATACTTGTTTCGTTCCATAAGCGAAATGTACTCACCACAGGCGGTGCAGATTACCCCGCCCTGATCCTCATTTTCCCAGAGTAAAGCTTCCTCTTTGGATCCGCATTCTTCGCAAAACACCAGGGACTTGACTTTACGCCTTTGCTCATTTTTGAGGGCATTCGGTGGGAAAACAGGTTCAATTGCCCCCATCGATACCTCAGCGGCCGACAGTACTTTGTCGATGAGTTGTCTCTGCAGTGGCTTCTGGTGAGAAATATTTTGGAGTGTGTCTTTACTGAAAAAATCTACTGCACCATTTTTCAGAGCATCAAAGCATCTGGCAGTGCCTTCAGCAGTCAGTCTCGAAAACATGATCGTGGGAGTGGGAATATGAATCATGAGATGCTGCAGGGCCGTCATGCCGTCGAGCAGCGGCATTTCGAGATCCATGAGAATTACATCCGGTTCGACTCTGAGGATGAGATCGAGTGCTTCAATGCCATTGACGGCTTCGCCTATCACGCTCAGCCGCGGATGCTGGTTCAGCAGTGTGCTGAGAATTTTCCTATATTGGGCGGAATCATCGACAATTACAACTCGTATCATTTCTTTTTTTTCGCTCATATCCCTGGTTGATACGGCTTATATGTTATGTGCTGAATTGTATTCTGGCCAGCTAACCACGGTTTCAACGGTAGAACTGTGCAGGCCACTCATCTGGTATCTGTATAGAGGCCATAATTCTGTATATACTCGTAGACCTGAGGCGACAGGCAATCTTCAGGAAAGTCACTGGTCCCTATAGTACGCCGAATCTGTGACGATGACACCTCAGGAATTTTAGCCCCGGTATAATATATTCTCCTGCCGCTCATTCTGTTACACCAGTGGTCGCCCTCCGGCGTATACCCAAGGGATTGTATGTACGCGTTCATATTTTTGGGCTCATAACCTTGACGGTGGATAACGATAAAATGCACCTGTTGGAGAAGACGGTTGTACGCCTTCCAGGTCCGGAGCTCGAAAAAGGCGTCGGTGCCTATGATAAAATGATATTGTCTGCCTGTGGTTTTTTCATCCGGCAGAGAAGCAAGCATGTCTATTGAGTATGTGGGCGGTGCCATATACCGCTCAATCTCCGAGATCATGAACCTCTCCTCTTCAGTGATAGCTAAAATTACCATTTCCAGACGATGGTGAAAAGATGTAATTTTACGACCGGTTTTATGAGGAGGTGATGCAGATGGAATAAAGATTACTTCGGCCAGATCATATCGCTGCATCGCCACCTGAGCGAGTGTGGTATGCCCTTTGTGCACCGGATCGAATGCACCGCCAAGCAAGCCGACGGCAGTCATCAGCTTCGCACCTGTCCTTCGCCGAAGACAACGAATTTTCTGGCTGTCAGTTCCTCAAGGCCCATAGGCCCGTAGGCGTGGAGCTTGGTTGTACTGATTCCTATTTCCGTACCCAGTCCAAGCTGGGTACCATCGTTAAAACGACTTGAAGCATTGACCATAACCGCTGAAGCGTCTATCTGGCGAATAAAGGTAGTGGCCAGGGTATAGTTTTCAGTGAGTATGCACTCGGTATGATGCGATCCGTACTTGCGGATATATTCCCGGGCTTCATCGTAATCGCTCACCACCTTCATAATCATCGCCAGAGCAAGAAACTCGGTACCCCAGTCAGAATCCCCCGCCTTTTCAATATTTTCTGAGAGGCTGCAAGCCCTTTCACATCCCAGTATTCGTACCCCCTGCTCCAGCAGTGCCGCAGTAATTACCGGAACATAGGCGGCGGCGATATCCGCATGCACTAGCAGTCCCTCTAGAGCATTGCAGACGCCTGGCCGCTGCACCTTGCTGTTGAGTATGATCGGTGTCGCTTTGTCCAGATCCGCCTCTTTATCGACGTAAATGTGGCAGACCCCCTTATAGTGCTTAAGAACCGGTATGGTGCTGTTTTGAGTGACAAATCGGATCAACCCTTCTCCTCCCCGGGGAATGATCAGGTCGACATATTCATCCTGCTTGAGCAGCTGGGCGACGGCCTCACGGTTGGTATCGGCGACGACCTGGACCCCATACTCATCCACACCGCAGATGCGCAGAGACTCCTGGATGATTCCGGCGAGAGCGATATTGCTGTTGATGGCCTCTGAGCCCCCTCTCAGAATGACACTGTTACCCGCTTTCAAGCAGAGGGCGGCGGCATCTACTGTAACGTTGGGACGTGATTCGTATATCATTGCTATAACACCCAGTGGCACGCTCATTCGCCCGACCATGATGCCGTTGGGCCGCCGCGCCAATGATCCGATGGCCCCCACCGGATCATTGAGTGCTGCAACGTCGCGGAGTCCGGCGACCATGCCGTCAATGACTTCATCTGTCAAAGTAAGCCTGTCAAGCATTGGCTCAGAGAGGCCGTTGCGACGGCCATTTTCGATATCCTTGCTATTTTCTCTCTGGATGTATCCTCTTTTCTTTTCAAGGAGCTTGGCTATCGTTTCAAGAGTGGAATTCTTCATCGCTGTTGATGCGGAGAGCATCTGCTGGGAAGCGGCCTTGGCGTTTTTGCATATGTCGACTATGTTTTTCTCAAGTGAATCCATTGTGCCTCCGCTTTGTCGTTATAGGATGACGAGATTGTCGCGATGTATGACCACATCGCTCCCCTTATATCCTAAAATGTCTTCTATTTTTTGAGAATTACCGCCCATTATGCGAACTACTTCCTCAGCGCGATAATTGGTTGTACCAACAGCAATAATTTTTCCTTTCTCATCTCTGCATTCTACGGAGTCGCCTGAAAAGAAATTCCCCGTCACCCGGCGCACACCCGACGGCAGCAGACTCTTGCCACCGCGGGAAATTGCTTCAACTGCACCGGCATCAACTTCAAGAATGCCGTTTGGTTTGAGAACAAAGGCTATCCATTGCTTACGTCCCTGCAACCGTTTTCGTTGTGGCAGAAAAAATGTGCCTATCATTTCGCCAGCGAATATATCCTGGAGAACACCCGGTCTTTTCCCAGGGCCTATCAAGGATGCTCCGCCGCCAGCTGCAACTTTTTTTGCAGCCAATATCTTACTGCGCATGCCTCCGGTTCCCAGGGAACTACCGCTGTTGCCGGCCATGGCGATTATTTCTCTCGTTACTTCGGCAACGCTGTAGAGCGGGCGGGCAGTTTTGTCGACAAGAGGGCTGGCGGTATAAAGACAGTCCACATCAGTCAGGCATATAAAAATATCAGCCTCGATGAGATTGGTGACCAGTGCGCCAAGGTTGTCGTTGTCGCCAAACTGCAGCTCTTCCGTAGAGACGGTGTCATTCTCATTTATGACCGGCATCACTTTCATTTTCAGCAGTGTAGTGACGGTATTTTTGAAATTGACGTATCGCACTCTGTGGGCGAGATCATCATGAGTCAGCAAAGCCTGGGCGATTTTCATGCCATGCTTTTCAAATGCGGAATCATAGATATGCATCAAACTGGACTGCCCGATGGCCGCCAATGCCTGCTTTTCCATGAGAGTAAGCTCTTTCTCCCCATTGAAAGCCAACTTCTTTCTCCCGGCGGCCACCGCTCCTGAACTGACCAGAATAACCTCTTTTCCGTTTTGACGAAGCGAGTTGATGCCGACGGCGAGATCATCTATGACCTCATGATTCATACCGTTGTCCGCAGTCAGTACGGCGCTGCCGACTTTAATCACCACCCGCCGGGCCATTTTCAAAAAGTCCAGACGGTGGTTCAGTACCGATGCAGTTGCTTCATTGTGTATCGTCATGGCAGATTCACTCTCCCGTCGTTAGGGAATTTACCCTGAGAGGCTCTCTTGGGCTTGTTGCAACGAATGCATCAGCTTTGATGAACAATGAGTGCTGCGATTAGTTCTTTCAGCTGGTCAATATTTGTATCACAGAGAGCAGATATTTCAATACAGTTAATATTTTTCCTCTCAAAGTAGGTATGCAGGTTTTTCATGCGCTTCTCATCGGCGATATCCGCCTTGTTGAGTACCACGACATGTTTTCTCTCCAGCAACTCCTCTTTGTATTTTTTCAGCTCTCTGTTGAGGGTTTTAAAGTCCGGAACGGCATATTCGTGTGAGGCATCGAGAACATGCAGCAGGATAGACGTCCTTTCTATGTGCCTCAGAAAGGTGTGGCCGAGACCTACCCCTTCGCTGGCGCCTTCTACCAGGCCTGGAATATCGGCTATTATACATGAACGTTTATAGGGCAGGTGCAGTACTCCCAGATGCGGTTCAAGGGTTGTGAAAGGGTACCCACCGATTTTGGGGTTGGCCGCCGACAACTTCGAAAGCAATGTCGATTTTCCTGCATTGGGAAGGCCGACCAGGCCGATATCGGCTATAAGCTTCAGTTCAATTTTCAACCATCTTTCCTCACCAGGCTTGCCTTTGGTGGCATAGCGTGGAGTTCTGTTTGCACCGCTGGCGAAATGGCTGTTACCCAACCCCCCTATCCCGCCTTGTGCGGCGACACAACGATTACCCTCATCGGCAAGATCGGCTATGACCTCGCCGCTTTCTCCATCTTTGATCACCGAGCCCAGCGGTATCTCGACAAGACAGTCTTTTCCTTTCCTGCCGTGCATATCTTTTCCCTGTCCATGAAGCCCCCTTTCGGCCTTGAAATGGGATCGATACTTAAAATCTATGAGTGACTGAACATTCTTACTTGCCACGAGAATGACGCTCCCTCCGCGTCCGCCATCACCGCCATTGGGGCCACCCTTGGGGACGTATTTCTCACGACGGAAACTGACGCATCCATTGCCCCCGTCACCGGCTTTGACATGGAATTTTGCTTCATCTATAAACGCCATTTTGTTAACCAATAGAAGTAGAGTTATATGTATTCGTTCTCTCCTGTACTCAGGAGAAGGAGGCTAATACTCTCTCACAGGTACCACTGGTAATCAGTGCACCCGCACCGGCGCCCCATGATACGAATACATGGATAATTTGTGGTGACCGGCGTGTCTGCATACCTTCCCCCAAAGGTGCTCAGAGTCTTCCAGTGAAATAGCAAAGCTAGGAGTCTGTCGGAGTATGCCCTTTTCGCCCATATCTTCGTTATTTCCAGAAAATCAATGCTCGCAATATCAATTATATGGCTGTGCTTGATTTCTTGAAAATGCCTCGATCTGAACAAAAATGCCTATACTCCGACAAGCTCCTAGTGTTGGGTGAAGATCATGCCTTCACCGACGAGAGTGCACGAATCGAGATAGTACCTGGTCGAGAAGAACTGTGATGAGCAATATTGGTGCGCGCCTCAATCACAGAGGCAAGGAAAGACGGCTGGTCATATCGACTCTCCCGGGGGTGTAAATTGACATACCGATGATCATTGTTTTCACAATGTGCAGGAATACACTTACCTTTCACCGAAATTAATCTCACTATCTGATATCAAACTACACAAAAAAAATGATTTGACCATCTTTCATGCAATGCTGGGGTAGAGGTATTCTGGCAACAAAAAAAAACTCGACCATCATGACAATGAGGTCGAGTTTAGATGTTTTTGGCGGGATGTGTCAGCACACGCACCAGCCATTGCTGGCATCTGTACCGTTATTCCGGCTGAATGCTTACTCGTTTTTTGTTTTTGCCGAACATCTCAAACGTGACGACACCGTCTGATTTGGCAAAGAGCGTGTAGTCTCTGCCGCATCCAACATTGACGCCGGGATGAATCCTGGTTCCAAGCTGTCTGACGATGATACTCCCTGCCTTTACGCTTTCACCGCCGAACTTTTTTACACCCCGTCTCTGACCTTTGCTGTCTCTGCCGTTTCTTGAACTACCGCCAGCTTTCTTATGTGCCATGATTAACTCCTTCGATTACCGCTTCCGCTCGAACGTTCTTCAACCGTGTATCGGAGGCATTTATGCTGAGATTTCCTCTATAGCCAGTGCCGTATACAGTTGCCGATGCCCCTGCTTGAGGCGATAGCCTTTTCTCCTTTTCTTCTTGAAAACAATAACTTTTTTGGCTTTATCCTGCTCAACTATCTTCGCTTTTACAGTAGCATTTTCCAGCAGCGGCGTTCCAATAGTGGCAGTATCGTCGCCGACGACCATGAGAACGTCATCGAGTTCAACCATATCACCTACTTCGCCGTTGATTTTCTCAACTCGCAGCTGATCACCTTGAGCCACCTGATATTGTTTGCCTCCGGTACGGATTATAGCATACATTATATTTTCCTCATCTACGCAAGTTATAGTGTTCATATTCGACTGTTACCAAACCTCTCAACTGACACTGTTATCTCTAAAATGTCAATATCTATTTTACAAAGGATTGGCGTAACCATCCAGAGAAGTCAGGCTTTGCCGACAAAAATTGCACGCAGGGACTAAAAAAAAGGGGGATGGCACGCGTAATAGCGTTGCCCTTCCCCCAGGCGAAAGAATTATGCAGGAGACGCTTATGTCGTGTATCCCAACCTTTCAAATTCTTTTTGTTTTCTGATAGCACAGGCCTTATTGAAAGCATCTTTCTTACCGTGCTTGGATATGGACACAGAGGTTTTACCCTGCTTACCGCTTTCAGTAACCCAACTCACTTCATACCGGTTGAGTTTTTCATTGAGCCTTACTCCGACTACACCGGTGCCGGAATTGCTTACGGTCACCATGTGTTTATTTGTTCTGATTTTACCGAGCCGTCTTTCGGTCTTGTCTCTCCAGGATATAGCCGAGAGCAAACTCGAGTAACGACCTCCACATTTTTTATCTGAAAAAAACTTTGAATGCGTTTTTCCCAGAAAACGTACCCGAACATACCAGCCGTGAGTTCTTTTGGACTCCTGGTCTATTCTGGCAATATCTTTGTGTTTTTCTAAAAGAATATTCTGTTTCTTGTCTTCTTCCATCTTTTTTCCTTGTTGTTGTTGCAATACGAAACATTACTTTGTTACTGTACAGAAACTATGTATCTTGTGCCGCGTGGCGTATATCCAGAGAATAATTCACTCTCTTATCAGAATAGGAGGTATGCATATATTGCGTACCGTCGAACCTAGATAGTTGGTCAGGTGCATACTGTCAACAGTTTTTTCACCTGATGCTGTTCACGATGAGAGATTATCCCCTTAAGCTCTAACAACTTAAGGCCTCTCTTTGATTAATGCCAGTTTTTTATTTCTTTTTTTTTAATATTTATGACAATAGCTTTGGATATCTATATGTTACCAATTAACACTCTTGTCACAACCGTCCGTCGTCTCCGTTCGGAAACCGGTTGTCCCTGGGACCGGCGCCAAACCCCTGAATCGTTATGCAGGTATTTACGAGAGGAAGTCGCTGAGCTTATTGAGGCGATCGACAACACGGATAACGACAATATATGCGAAGAGATCGGTGACGTTTTCTACATTCTCATCATGCTCGCAGAAATTCATGCAGAACGGGGAGACTTTACTTTTGACCACTGTCTTGAGGAAGTAAACAGCAAGCTTATTCGCCGGCATCCTCACGTTTTCGAAGGAACAAAAATTGAAAGTGAAGCGGAACTTCGTCGGCAATGGCAAAAAATCAAAGAAGAAGAGAAAAAAAGAAACCATTGACAGGATCTGCTACTCAACGTATAATGAGCAGTTTTAACTGCAGACATGTATGTTAACACACAACAGTGTGTTTCTGCAGACAATTAGCGACAGTTACTATGATGACTGTCACCTCTTCGCTCTCTTCCTGAAGAACATGCAGGCGAGGGCCACGTAACAGGGGTTTCTTTGAAGCCCTGCAGCCATGAGTCCACGAGGAGGAACCATGCGTAGATACGAAACGATCTATATACTTCGCCCTTCACTGAACGAAGAACAGATCACCACCGTAGTTGAAAAAGCACAAGAGACAATCACCGGCAATAACGGACAAATCATAGAGCTTGATCGATGGGGCATGAAAAAACTCGCCTATCAGATCAAGAAGGAATCCCAGGGATTCTATATATTCTGTGACTATTCCGCCACTCCTGAAGCTGTGACCGAAATGGAGCGAAGATTCCGCATCGACGACGCTGTTCTCCGTTACCTTACAGTCAAAACCGCTGACGTTATCACCGAAGAAGAGATTATCGAAGCCACTGCCCGCATCGCCGACAAGCAGGTGGTCGAAGAGGAAACTGAAGAGTCCGGCGCTGAAGATGAAGAATCAGCCAAACCGGCATCCACAACCTCTGAAAAATCCCAAGAAGATCAGAAAACTGAAGAAGCATAACGTTTGCTGCAACGCAAGCAACAGGAGATAATCATGGCGCCACGACCACAAAAAAGGCTGTTTTCCAGAAAAAAAGTATGCCGTTTCTGTGCCGACAAGGAACTTAATATAGACTACAAAGACGTGAAGACACTGAGGAATTTCGTGTCCGAAAGAGGCAAGATCATTCCCCGGCGCATTGTCGGTACCTGCGCTTCTCATCAGAGACAACTCTGCGGGGCGATCAAGCGGGCACGGCATATAGCGCTGTTGCCCTACTCCGGAAATATCCAGGGATAGAGGAAGGGCGACAGAGTTGTGACCAGACAGGTCGAAATCGAACCTGAAGGAAAAGTGCAGAGCCGACACATCCTGTTGTTCATCGCATCTTTGCTGCTGCCCAGCGCAATGTGGATGGTGCTTGGCTGGATGGGATGTCTCCTCCCCCTGCTCATTTTCGTCTGTGTTTCAAAGTACGGTTGGAGACATACCACGACCCAGTTAACGGTCGCGCTCCCGGCGGCGGCTCTCATTGGGTTTTTTCTCCATATATTTGAGCTGGTGCTGTTCATGGCCGCACTTTTACCCGCCGGATATGCCGTAGCCCACGCCACAATCCGCAAGCAGGAACCGTGGCTGGCCGGCCTCAAGGAGTGGGTGACACTGGCGCTTACGCTGTATCTGTTTTTCAGTATTCTCCTCATCGATAATGATGTAACAGTGTTCGGCGCTATCGTTGAATCGTTGAACCACGGAATCGATGAGTCACTCAAACACTACAGCGCCAGCGGCATGTCAGCTGATAATATGGCGATGCTTGCGCAAACGCTTAACCAGGTAAAGCACCTCGCCCCTTTGATCCTGCCGGGAATCTTGGGCTCGATTCTGCTGGGGATTGTCTGGCTCACCCTGGTACCGGCGAACGCACTGCTCCCTGCGCTCGGTGCGAACAGCCCCTGGAACAGCTATCGATATTGGCAACTGCCTGAGAAACTTGTCTGGGCTCTTATTGCCGCCGGAGTTACAGCCGCCATTCCCGAACAGCCTTTGCAGATCTGGGGCATTAACGGTCTCATGATCATAACTGCCCTCTACGGTTTTCAGGGTCTGGCCATTGCCGTCTTTCTACTACACAAGTGGAAAGTGCCTCGTTTTCTGCGTACACTTATCTATGTAGTGATACTCTTGCAAAGTTTTGGTACAATTTTACTCGTTATCGCCGGTGTAGCCGATGTCTGGTGTGACATCAGACGACTGAAAAAGCCGGCAGTGGATGATACAGCAGACTTTGAATAAACACTTCAGATTGCAACCCATTCTGGGGAGATAATTCAGGTTCAAATAATCAGTTAGCATGAGGGAGTCAAAAAAATGGAACTCATATTGAAAGAAACAATGAATTCGCTCGGCCAGGAAGGCGACATCGTTACGGTAAAGCCCGGATACGGTCGCAACTACCTCCTGCCGAAAGGCAAGGCCGTCGTTGCCGATGCCAAGAACAGGGCCATCCTGGAAAGAAACAAGGCCACCATCGAATCCCGCCTCGCCAAGGAGCGAAAAGAGGCCGAAGGTCTGGCCAAAAAACTTTCGGGCATTTCCATCAAAATTCCCCAGCTTGTCGGCGAGGACGAACGACTTTTCGGCTCGGTTACCGCCTCCGACATCCTGGAAAAACTTCAGGAACTCAATATCGACATCGACAAGCGTCAGATCGTTCTTCCCAATCCTATCAAAACCCTCGGGGAGACCACAGTACCGGTCAAGGTCGGCTTTGAGATGACCACTGATATCCAGGTGAAAGTCGTCCCCCAGAAATCAGGCGAATAGGTATCTGAGGCCCCTGCCCCCTGGGCGCACTCCACCTTTTCCTGTTCTCCCTGCGGGAGCTTTGCAAAGGTTGGCACACACCATATGAGCTACGGCCTCTATGGTGTGTTTCTGTTTATGAAAGATTGACGTGGAAAAATTCACAATGAACAAATTGTCTGCTGCCTTACCGGCATCACGAGTTCCGCCTCAAAACCTTGAAGCAGAACAGTCCGTACTCGGCTCCATCCTTCTCAAAGCTAATGTCTTTGGAAACGTTCTTGAAATCATTCAGCCAGAAGATTTTTACTCTCCCGCTCACAGAATTATCTATGACGGCATGATAACGCTGTTTGAAAAAAACGATCCCCACGACATCATTACCCTGACCAATCATCTCAAGGACCACAACCGGCTCGATGAAGTTGGCGGAGCCGCCTATCTGGCAAGTCTCACATCCATTGTACCTGTCACTGCCAATATTGCCTCCTATGCCAGAATCATCAAACAAAAGTCCGTTTTGCGCCGGCTCATCGAGGTCAACACCGAGATAGCCGGCAGGTGCTACGAAGAGCAGGGCGAGATTGACCTGCTCGTCGATGAGGCCGAACAGGCCATATTCGACATCGCCGGGAAAAAGAGCGGACAAAGCTTTACACCCTTAAAAGATATAATTCCGGCTGCATTCGCAAAGGTCGAGCAGCTGTTCAAGCGTAAAGAGCTCATCACCGGTGTCCCCACGGGCTACTACGAGATAGACAAGATGACCGCCGGGCTGCAGCCCTCAGACCTCATTATTCTCGCCGGACGCCCCTCCATGGGGAAGACCGCCTTTGCCATGAACCTTGCCCAGCATGCAGCCCTCGTCGAAAAGACCGGGGTGGCCATCTTCAGCCTTGAGATGTCCAAGGAACAGCTGACCATGAGACTTCTCAGTTCGGTGGGAAGAATCGATTCACACCGCATCCGGACCGGTAAGCTCCACGACGATGACTGGCCCAAACTGACACGTGCCGTGGGGATGCTCTCTGAAGCCCCCCTATATATCGACGACACCCCCGCCATTTCTGTTTTAGAGATGCGTTCCAAGGTCCGCCGCCTTGCTGCCCAACATCCCATCGGCATGATATTGGTCGACTATCTCCAACTCATGCGCGGCAGAACCAACATCGAGAACAGAACTCAGGAGATAAGTGAAATTTCGCGATCACTTAAGGCTCTGGCCAAAGAGCATAATGTTCCGGTATTAGCCCTCTCCCAGCTGAACAGAGGACTGGAAAGCAGAACCGACAAACGGCCAATGATGTCGGATCTCCGTGAATCCGGCGCCATTGAACAGGATGCCGACATTATCTGCTTCATTTACCGTGATGAGGTCTACAACAAGGCCGAAGACAACCCCGACAGAGGGACGGCGGAAATAATTATCGGCAAACAACGAAATGGACCCACAGGCGTGGTTAAGTTGACTTTTCTTAAGGAATTCACTATGTTTGAGAACATGAGCAACATAGACGATTCCAGCATCCATTAAACCTGCCGCCCTCTGCCAGAGCGGACGTTCTTTTTCTAAATATTTCACCAAGCACAAGAGAGAACCCGAAAATGGTTGACAACACTGCTAGCATCAAATGGTACGATTTCAAAGCTATTGAGGCCAAATGGCAAGAAAAATGGGAATTAGAAAAAACCTATTCCGTACGGGAAGAGAGCAACAGCCCAAAATACTATGTACTCGAGATGTTTCCCTATCCCTCCGGCCGTATCCACATGGGTCATGTGAGAAACTACTCCATAGGCGATGTTGTCGCACGCTACAAGCGCATGCGCGGCTTCAATGTTCTCCACCCCATGGGCTGGGATGCTTTCGGCCTGCCTGCTGAGAACGCCGCCATCAAAAACGATACGCATCCAGCGGAGTGGACCTATGAGAATATCGACTACATGAAAAAGCAGCTCAAACAGCTGGGTCTCTCCTATGACTGGGATCGTGAAATTGCCACGTGCAATGAAAAATATTATCACTGGGAACAGATCCTTTTTCTGAAAATGTATGAAAAAGGACTGGTATATCAAAAAGTAACCATAGTGAATTGGTGTGATTCCTGTCAGACCGTTCTCGCCAACGAGCAGGTCATCGATGGTGCCTGCTGGCGGTGCGACCAGCCTGTGCTGCCTCGGGAAATGAACGGATGGTTCTTTAAGATTACCGACTACGCCGAAGAACTCCTCGCCGACCTTGATCACTTGGAAGGCTGGCCAGAAAAGGTGGTTACCATGCAGCGCAACTGGATCGGCAAATCCACCGGTCTCGACTGCACATTCAAGGTCGAAGGGTCGGACGCCTCCATTGATATCTTCACTACCAGGCCGGATACGATCTATGGCGTCACCTTTCTTTCTCTGGCTGCCGAGCACCCGCTCCTGCCCGAACTGCTTGAAGGAAGCGACAGGCGAAATGAAATTGAAGAATTCACCAGGCGGATCGTCATCGAGAAACAGCGGGGTCGACACGAAGATGAGATAGTCAAAGAAGGTATATTCACAGGTCGCTACTGCATCAACCCCTTCAACGGTGAAAAGGTACCCATTTATATTGCCAACTTCGTCCTCATGGAATACGGAACGGGCGCCGTCATGGCCGTACCCGCTCATGACCAGAGGGATTTTGAATTTGCCCGTAAATACGGTCTCGAAATCCGTCCGGTTGTCATTCCCGAGGGCGCCGACCTCCATGCTGAATCCATGGAGGAAGCATCTTCTGCCCCCGGTATTCTTGTCAATTCCGCTCAGTTCAATGTACTCTCCAGCGAAGAAGCCCAGCAGGCAATTATTGCCCATGCCGAAAAAATGGGTTTCGGTAACGCCAAAACCACCTACAGACTGCGCGACTGGGGTATCTCCAGGCAGAGATACTGGGGCGCGCCTATCCCGGTGATCTACTGCGACAACTGCGGTGTCCAGACTGTTCCGATAAAGGATCTGCCGGTGACGCTGCCAAAGGACAAGGCTTCAAAAAGCAGCGACTGCACCCCCTTGCACATGCGGCCTTCTTTTATCGAAACCAGCTGCCCTTCATGCGCAGGGGCGGCCCGGAGGGAAACCGACACTATGGACACTTTTGTTGAATCGTCCTGGTACTTTGCCCGCTATACCTGTCCCGATACCCAGGAGCCGCTGGACCGCGACAAAGCCGCTTACTGGCTGCCCGTAGATCAATATATCGGCGGAGTCGAGCATGCCATTCTCCACCTCCTCTATTCACGTTTTTTTACCAAGGTACTCAGAGACCTTGGCTATGTCGATATTGCCGAACCCTTCACCAACCTGCTGACCCAGGGAATGGTTATCAAAGATGGCGCCAAGATGTCAAAGTCCAAGGGCAACGTCGTCGACCCTCATGACCTTATCGCCCAGTATGGCGCCGATACCGTCAGACTCTTCAGTCTCTTTGCCGCCCCGCCGGAAAAAGATCTCGAATGGTCGGCTCAGGGTGTCGAGGGTGCCTCTCGCTTCCTCAACCGGGTATACCGCTTTATAGAAGGTAAGGGGGCATCGCTGCAGAGCCCTCCAGGCCTCAGCGATCTGAACGGTACAAGCCGCGAACTGAGACGTAAAACCCACCAGACCATCCGCAAAGTCACCCAGGATATAGAAGCGAGCTTTCATTTCAACACCGCTATAAGCGCCGTCATGGAACTGTTCAACCATATGTCCTCTCAGGCTTTAGAAGAAGCGGCCGATCAGATCGATGACGGTGTACTCAGCGAAGCAGTAGACACGGTCTTGCTGTTGCTCTCGCCGATGGTACCGCATTTCACCGCCGAGATGTGGCAGAGGTGCGGCCACAGTAGCGATATCGAAAGCAGGCCTTGGCCGCAGTATGATACTAATGCTGCCAGAGATGAGCTTCTTACCATCGTCGTGCAGGTCAACGGCAAAGTACGGTCCAGACTTGAGGTGGCAGCAGATGTCGATGACGAGACCCTCAAAGAGAGGGCTTTAGATGACGAAAAGGTACAGCGATTCCTCGAGGGCAACCCCGTGAAAAAGATTATCGTCGTCAAGAAGAAACTTGTCAATATCGTCATTTAGATTTACATATTGACGGGGTGAGCCGAAACTGTTTATCGTCTAAACGATTCAACAACTTCATAAACAGCAGCAGACGAACGGGGTCAACAATTGAAATACTTACACAGCATTCTAGCCATTTTTGTCGTATCCACACTTTTCCTGCTGGTATCTTGCGGGTATAAGAATCCATATGTGTATACCGGACCGGCCAAAGCGATGTATATCACCTCCTGGAAAAATCGCACCAGCGAACTGCAACTCGAGTCCGATATTTACCAGTCGCTGCTCCAATGGTACCAGAGGAGTGATTCGCTCACTATCGTCAACGACAAGTCTGCCGCTGATCTGATACTGGCAGGTGAAATTATCTCCATCGACCTGCCCAGCCTCGCCTACGGCGCCAACAACATAACCCAACAGGTCAAGCTCACCCTTCACGTCCGCTACATCCTCAAGGATCTCGACAGCGGCGAAATTCTTTTCCAGGTTCCCGATCAACTGCGCACCGAGGAGTATATCATCGCCGCAGATTCCTCGACAACCGCCGATAACGAAGAGAAGGCTCTCAATATCATCATTGATGAGCTTTCACAGGATATCTACCTGAAAACCTTATCTACCTTGTCGAAGCTGTAAGTGTTCTTTTCGCTGCCGGTTCAGTGCCGATTGAGCACGAACCGGCTTTTTTCTTGCGTTTTTAAGTAGATGTCCGTCATAGCCCACCTTCACCTTTCCTCGCCCTTCATCCTCGCACCACTTGCCGGATACAGCGATCTGCCCTTTCGCCTGCTGTGTCGCCACTTTGGCGCCGGGCTCTGCTTTTCAGAGATGATAAGCTGTCATGGTCTGGTCTACGAACAGAGAAAAACCCTGGCCATGCTTGCCTCGGTTCCGGCAGAGCGCCCCGTTGCCTACCAGCTCTTCGGGGCCGAGCCCGCTGTCATGGCCAAAGCGGCGGACATGCTCAACCGCTTCTCCCCTGACCTTGTCGACATCAACATGGGCTGTCCGGTAAAAAAGGTCACCAAAAAAGGCGCAGGCGCGGCTTTGATGGCAGCACCCGATCTGGCAGCTGAAATTATCAGGGAAGTCGTGCGGTGTAGCGAGGTTCCGGTGACTGTTAAATTTCGCCGAGGCGTCAATCACCGCTCACTCACGTATCTCGATTTTGCCAAAATGGCCGAGGATTGCGGGGCTAAGGCGCTCACACTTCACGGACGTACATGGAGCCAGGGATTTACCGGTAAAGCCGATTGGCAATGTATAGCTGAAGTGAAAAAAGCCGTTTCCGTGCCTGTCATCGGCAACGGCGATGTCCAGAGCCATCAGCAAGCTGTTATGCGACGTGAATCCTCGGGCTGCGACGGTATCATGATAGGCCGGGGCGCCCTTGGCAATCCGTGGATTTTCGGTAGCGCAGGGCGTCCGCAGTTCAATGCGGAAATAGCTGCGGGTGCTCTCCTGCACCTGCAATTAATGGAGCAATATATAGCAGTTGATAGGTTTCTGGCGGCTATAAAAAATCATATGGGACGATATTTTACCGGCCTTGCGGGCAGTACGGTGATACGGCGACGAATATATCAATGCGCCGACTTCCCGGAGCTTCGCGCCTGCTTAGAAAGCTTAGCAAGCACGGCTGAATCGTGATTGAAAAGAAGGTTCCAGAGAGTTTCAAGAGGACTGCATTGTATGATTGATGTAGCGCCGTTGCCAAATATCGTCTTCCAGAAAACAGTAGATAGAAGAAAAATACCAACCGATTCTTATCCCGTCACTGCGGTCCGCCGGAGGTGGATTCTGCCGGCAGACCGTCTGTTTTCTCATCTCTGATAAGACAGAGAATTACACGAGCTAACTACAGTAGCCCTGCAGCCATCTTTGCCGACTGCAGCGTATTTTTCATGAGCATGGTAATGGTCATGGGGCCTACACCTCCGGGAACCGGAGTTATAAACGAGGCCTTTTCCTTGACGGAATCAAAATCAACATCGCCCGCAAGAATAGCCTTGCCCGATGCCGCTTTACCGATACGATTAACTCCGACGTCCATAACCGCCACGCCATCTTTAACCATATCAGCGGTGACAAGTTTGGGTACTCCTGCCGCAGCGATAATGATATCGGCCCGGCGGCAATGAGCTGCCATGTCACGGGTACGGGTATGACAGAGGGTTATGGTTGCATTGCCTGCTTCCCTCTTCTGCAGCATAAGGTTGGCCATGGGCTTGCCGACGATGTTGCTCCTGCCAAGGATGACCACCTCGGCTCCGCTGGTCTCAACGCCGCTTCTGGCCAGGAGTTCGAGAACACCATGTGGTGTACAGGGCAGAAAACATTTTTCTCCAAGAACCATTCTGCCGATATTGACCGGGTGAAAACCGTCGACATCCTTGTCAGGATTAATCTCGTTGAGGATCTTGCTTTCATCGATATGCTTGGGCAGGGGCAATTGCACGAGAATGCCATGAATATTGCCGTCTTCATTGTATTTCTTGACAAGCTCGAGAAGTTCTTCTTCCGGCGTGTCGGCATCAAGGGTGATCTGCTCAGAGTTAATGCCTATTGCATGTGCCGTTTTGTTCTTGGCGGCAACATACGATTGGGAGGCCGGGTCCTCGCCCACCAATATGGTTACCAGACCGGGAATTACACCGTGTTTTTCTTTGAGTTCTGCGATTTGGACCTTGAGCTCTTCCCTGATTTCCTTGGCAACTTCGGTACCACTCACTATCTTGGCTGTCATGTGTTCACCTCGTGGTTAAACTTGTCTTAACGTTCTCCCTCTCGCCTCTACTCTTACCGCTTTGTAACGTGACACGCAAAAGATTGTTGAACTCCTGCTGCAACCTGTGTACGGAGGAACGAGCCCCGCCCAAGAAAAGAAACGGCGGATTTCTTCCGATAAGATCCTGCCGTCTCTACACCATGTATGAAACCATGTTTCCCTTCCCATGACTTCATTACCACGACATACTGTAAAATGCCAAAACTATTGGCATCTTTATGCCCAAATATTCTGATGCCCACCATAATGACAGGTTATGACAGACTCGACGGAGCCACTGTGATGTTCTGTCATGATAATTCGCCCACCAACTACATGGCCACCAGAGGCAGATAGTCAGGTTCCCAGCGCATTCGGCGAATCAGTTTCTTCATGCGCTGCTCATCATCTTCATGCTGAAAGTCAGAAAACACGCACGGTCTGCTGATACCCCTGTTGACAGCGCTCATGGCCACAGCCTGTGCCACCTTCAGAGAAATTTGCTTGAGAGAGGCAAGCCTGGGAACAAGACAGCCTTCATCCATCTCCTCGCCGGAAACACAATCGGAAACCGCCCTCGCCGCAGCCGTGAAAAACTGGGGAAGCACTTCACGGGCCCCGGATGCCAAGATGCCCGCACCTATCCCAGGAAAAATAAGCACGTTGCTCGCCTGGCGGGCCGTATATATCTTACCTTCCAGATGAAAAGGGCCAAAAGCACTGCCTGTGGCAACGACAGCCTTGCCTCTGGTCCATTGATAAATCTCAGCGGGATGTGCCTCGATAACCGCTTCAGGATTTGACAGGGGCAAAATAACAGGGCGGTCGGTATTGTTGCCCACCGCCTCAATTACCTCCTGGGTAAAACAGCCAACGCATCCCCCCTGCCCCGAAGTACCGATCAGTACAGTAGCGCCGCAATGTTCGATGACATCTTCCAAGCAGAGCATATCCTCTTTCACCCAGGGGTGGTTTTCAGGATTCGTGGCGTATTTTCGCTTGTAGAGTTCGCACTCCCGCCCATTCCAGAGTATGCCCTTGGAATCGAGAGCGAAGATTCTTTTTTGGGCCTCGTCGGCTGAAAGCCCCTCCTCAATCAGAGCCAGTTCTATCTGTTCTGCAACGCCAATGCCACAGGTTCCGGCGCCGTGTATGAGAAAAATCTGTTCACTGAGCTTCTGGCGCTTGATTTTCATGGCCGTGAAAATGGAGGCGAGAACGATAGCCCCGGTTCCCTGAATATCTTCGTTAAAAGAAATGAGTTCATCAACAAAGGCATCCCGGGTGGAAAAAGCGTTTTGTTTGGAAAAATCCTCCCATTGGCATATGGCATGCGGAAAGACATTCCTGAAGGCCCTGGCGAACCTGCCGATAAACTGCAGGTATTCTTCACCCTGGAGTCGTTCATGTCGCCAGCCCAAATACTCTTTGTCGGCCAGCAGCGATTCATTGTTGGTGCCAACATCAAGGGAAATCGGTAAACAGTGCCACGGGGCTATCCCCGCTCCCTGGGTGTAGAGCATCAGTTTGCCAAGACATATGGCAATGCCGCCTACACCCTGGTCGCCAACGCCAAGTACACCCTGGTTGTCGGTGACGACGGCAATGCGGATATCTCTGTGGGCGTATCTCCGCAATATATCCTCTGCATTGTTGATATTTCCTGGATAGAGATAAAGGCCATTGGCTTTACGAAATATCGACGAATATTGCTGCACCGCCAGCTCGACCGTTGGCGTGTAGATAATCGGGATAAATTTTTCGATATCGCTTTGGATGACTGCATGCGCCAGGGTGACATTGCGGTCGAAAAGTTCGCGGATAAAGCGGAACTTCTCGACAGCGTCCTTGCGGGCCGCCACCTTACTTTGCGTGGCTTCCACCTGATCCTCGAGATCTCTTACCGAGGGGGGCAAAACGGCCTCGATTCCCAACTGCTTCCGCTCTTTGACAGTAAAGGCCGTTCCTTTGTTGACAAAACTGTTGGCATGGACTGAGGGACCGCTTTCATATACGAGGATTTCTCTGGTATTGCCGTATTCATCGTATTTAAACCTGTATTGATTTGCAGCCATAACTAGTCCTCAATCTTATTCATTGACTTTTTTTGCAATCTCCCCATAATAGCCGGCATGAAGACCTGGCAAGAGATACTCAGTGAGAGTGTAACAACTTTCGCCGATCTGCAAAAGCATTTAAATTGCAATACTACCGCATTAGAAGATGTTATAGCAACGTTTCCAATGCGCATAAACCCATATTTTTTGGAACTCATCAAGCAGCACGGAACGCCACTATGGCGACAAGCTGTGCCGGATATAAAAGAAATTCAAGACACTGTCTGTCTCCGTGACCCGCTGGCCGAAGACAAACACAGCCCGGTGGACAACCTCGTCCACCGATATCCGGACCGAGCCCTCATTCTTGTTTCCAACAGCTGCGCCATGTACTGCAGGTTCTGTACACGCAGAAGAATGGTGGGCAGAGAAAACAGCAGTATCAACGCACAGTCGCTGCAGAAGGTCTACGAGTATCTTCGTGCCACCCCGGCAATCCGTGAGGTTTTACTCTCCGGCGGTGACCCCCTGCTGCTCGAAGATCACACACTCAACGAGATTCTGTCGGAACTACGGCAAATATCATCCCTCGAGGTTATCCGCATAGGTACCAGAGCCCCAAGTACGCTGCCGATGCGAATAACGCCAGAACTTGTGGCGATACTCAAAAAATACCATCCCCTTTATATTAACACCCATTTCAACCATCCCCTGGAACTCACCGAGGAAGCCTCCTCCGCCTGCCGTCTCCTGGCTGACGGCGGCATTCCCTTAGGCAATCATACGGTGCTTCTCAAAGGGGTAAACGATGATGCCCTGACAATACGCACGTTGATGCTTGGTCTTTTGAGATTTCGAGTAAAACCCTATTACCTTTTTCAGGCCGACCTTACCTGCGGTACAAATCACTTTCGAACGTCCACCAAGACCGGCATAGAGATTATGAAATCCCTCATCGGCCATATTTCCGGTATGGCAGTCCCTGTGCTGGCTCTCGACGCCCCCGGCGGAAAAGGGAAAATACCCTTGAGCCCCGATTACATCATCAATCGGGGAGAAAAACTTTCATTTTTCAACTACAAAGGCCAGATTTGCTCCTATCCCGAACCGGTCGAGACATTCTGATACTGCTCTTGCCTGTGTGTAAGAGCATGTCACAGTTGCCCAACCTGCCTTTATCATCAGCCAACCAAAAGCTGTGATTGGGAATTTTTTTACGACTATATCTTGATTGGTCCCTGAAATTGACATACTCTAAAGAAACCTTCAACCCAGGAGTCACTACGTCGAGGAATCCCCATGAACGTCGACCATATTCTGCAAAAAGTCAAGTCATCTGAAGAGTTACCGACACTGCCAACAGTGGCTTCAAAGCTCATATCGCTGACCTCCAAAGAAGATACCACCCTCTCGGACATCGCCGAACTGATCTCCAAGGACATCTCGCTCTCGGCGAAGATTCTCAAGGTTTCCAATTCTGCTTTTTACAGTTTTCCGCAACAGATCGGCTCCATCCATCAGGCAGTTTCCATTCTTGGCACCAATGCCGTCAGGAGCCTGGTCCTGTCCTTTTCTTTTCTTTCTATACGATCCGGAAAGAAGGCCAGTCAGTTTAATTTCGAACTCTTCTGGCAGCGTTCTCTTGCTCTGGCAGTCGCCTCAAAACTCATCTTGGAAAAGGTCAAAGGGGCTAATACTGAGGAAATCTTCATTTCCGGTCTGCTGCAAAACCTCGGGGAGCTGATATTCGCCAGAACATTTCCTGATGAGTATGACAAGGTTCTGGAAGACGTGCAGGAGAACCAGCACGACACTATTCTGGCGGAGGAAAATATTATAGGCGCCAACCATTGCTTTATAGGTTTCGAGATTGCCAGACACTGGGGCTTTCCCGAGGCCCTGCTTCTTCCCATTCTTTATCACCATGCGCCGGAGGAATACACAGGCCAGGACGCCAAGATTAAACACACTATAAGTGCAGTCTACCTTGGTGATATTTTGATAAATATCCTCTACTCCGAAAAGCCTGAGGACTATCACAAGCAGTTTGGTAGAGAAGCACGGAAACAGCTCAAGCTTAACCCCGGTGATATCGAGTCAATCCTTGGAGAAATCCACAGGCACGTGGAACTGGCCGGTGAATATTTCGGCTTGAAAATAAAAAATACCAGATCGATCCAGGACATTCTCCAGGAGGCCAATATACGACTCAGCCTCATGAATCTGGATTACGACCAGATGAATAAACAGTTGATTCAGGCCAAAATTGAGCTTGAAAAACTCACGGAAGAACTCGAAGAGAAGAACAGGATACTCGACAATCTCGCCAATGTTGACGGTCTGACGGAAGTATACAATCACAGGTATTTTCAAAATTCACTGGAACAGGAAATAGACAGGGCGGAGCGCAACGACAACACCCTCTCTCTGCTGCTTATCGATATCGACCACTTCAAGATGTTCAACGACAATTACGGCCATCAGGCAGGCGATTTCGTCCTCAAGAAGTTCTGTGAAAGGCTGAAGAAGAACCTGCGCAAATATGATATCCTCTCCCGCTACGGAGGGGAAGAATTTGTCGTTATCCTTCCGGAAACGGACCTCGATGAGGCCTCCACAGTCGCTGAAAAGCTACGACTGGCGGTTGCCGAAAACAGTTTTGACGACGGCCGGGAGCAGTACAGAGTCACCGCCAGTTTCGGCATATCCTCAGGAAGACCGGCGACGGAAGACGGCTTTAGCAAGAATGAGTTCATAAGTAAGGCGGATCATGCCCTTTATACTGCCAAAGAAAACGGCAGGAACCAGGCGGCCATCTATCAACCGAAGAAAAAATGGTTTTCCTTCTAAAAACGCTATTCTTTTCCCTCTGGACTCAACGAAGTAGATTATCGCTGAACGATACCACAGCCCATTTCTTCGTGATCGCTGCAGACCGGTAGCCAAAGTAGATGATGTCTCCATTACGCTATGAATATGATTTTTCCTTCGTCACTGGAAAGAAAAAGACTTTCGTCACCTACATCGATCAGGATACCCTCGAAATTATTCCTCATTCGCATGAGCTCCAGCCAGCACAGTGGACGCAGCTCAGCTACCGCCAGTGTCCCTGCTGCCCTCTGGTTCCTGCAGACCACAGTCATTGCCCCATCGCCGTCAATCTCTTTGAGCTGGTCTCCGCCTTCAGGGCTATAGCCTCCTACGAATCCTGCCGGGTTTCCTGCCGTACCGCCGAAAGGACCGTTTCCAAAGAGACTAACGTCCAGGATGGTCTCAGCTCGATCATGGGACTGATAATGGCGACCAGCGGCTGTCCGGTCATGGAGATTCTCAAACCGATGGCTCGTTTTCATCTCCCCTTCGCCACCATCGACGAAGCCATGTTCCGGTCGGTATCGGTATATCTATTGCGTCAATATTTTATCCATCTCGAAAGTGGCAGCAGCGATTTTCATCTTGCCAAGGTCAGGGCCTACTATAGCGAGATAGAAAAAGTCAATGGCGGCATCCTCGAGCGAATCCGCGGAGCCTCAGAACTCGACGCCGACAGAAACGCCATCGTCATTCTCAACTGCCTGGCGCAGTTTCTCTACCTCGAGCTTGACGACAATCTCCAATCCCTGCGACATCTCTTTGACACGTCTGCGTCTTCATAACAAAATCAGATTACGTATGAAACTCAACTTTCTGCTCATGCGCCGAAGGTGTTCATCTCACCGGCCACCATGAAAAGATTTCTTCCGATCCGCTGCTCGTTGAAGTTAAGTGGCACACAAATACAAAATCTTACGAATTTGGTAGTGAGAAAGTAAACAATACTACATCATATTGTCTGGATCCAGATCGAGAGCGATATGAACCTTGCCGACCGCCACGCTGCTGCGTCTGTCGCTGATGTATGCCCCAAGAACCTGGAATGTGGCGGAATGCGGCGATTTTAAGAGAATCTGCCATCGATATTTATCCTTGATCTTCTCCAGCGGCGATGGGGCAGGCCCTAAAACTTCAAGCACGATCTGTTTTTCTGCAACATACGACCTGGCCCCTGCAGCAAGGTTTTCTGCCGTTTTCCGCACCTCGTATTCGATTTTTCCAGATACTCTGTAGCAGGCGAGCCGGACAAAAGGAGGAAACGCCGGCCGCTGGCGAATAGCGAGTTCTTTCTGGTAGAACTGTTCATATTCATGACTGCGGGCAAGATCGATGGCATAATGATGGGGGCGCATTGTCTGGATGATCACCCGACCCTCGCTCGCCCCTCTGCCAGCACGACCGGTCACCTGGGACAGTAACTGAAAGGTTCTTTCAGCAGCTCGGAAATCAGGCATATTCAGACCGCCGTCGGCCCAGACAACACCGACGAAACTGACGTGGGGAAAGTGGTGTCCTTTGGCAATCATCTGCGTGCCGATAAGAATATCGATACGCCGCTGGCGCATATCATTGAGAAGAGAAAGAAATTTTTTCCTGTCCGAGGCTGTATCGGCGTCAAGGCGTTCGATGGCGGCATCTGGGAAGAGCTCACGCAGTTCCTCCTCTACCCGTTGCGTACCCACCCCCATGGGAACCAGCTGCGACGAACGACAGTTGGCGCAGATAAGTTGAGAGCTGACGGTGTAGCCACAGTAGTGGCAGATAAGGGTGTTGTTCTTCTTATGGTAGGTGAGCGTGACATTGCAATGCGCACAGCCCACCGCCGTCCCGCACTCCTGACACATATAAGATGCCGAAAAGCCCCGTCGGTTGATCAACAGCAGACTCTGCTCTTCTCTGTCGAGGCTACGTTGCAAAGCCTCGACAAACTGCCTGTTCAGCACACTCTTTCTCTTCTGTTTCGCTTCTTTACTCAGATCGATCAGCGTAACATGGGGCAAACTGCCAGAGCCCACTCTGTGGGTCAGATTCAGGAGCTGGTACTTCTGTTGTCTGGCATTATGATAGCTGGTAACCGAAGGAGTAGCCGAACCGAGAATAACGCTGCAGTTGTGGAGTTTTCCGCGAACAACGGCCAGGTCTCTGCCGTTATATTTGAGGCTGTCATCCTGCTTGAAGCCGCTGTCGTGTTCTTCATCGACAATAATGAGACCGATATTGGCAAGAGGCGCAAACACCGCCGAGCGCGCACCTATTACTATTTTCGCCTTCCCCGTTGCAGCCAAAGACCACTGATCATATTTCTCGCCCCCGGAGAGGCCGGAATGAAGCAGGGCGATTCTGTCGCCGAAGCGCGAGAGAAAATGGGCTTCCAGTTGTGTTGCCAGGGCAATTTCCGGTACCAGTACCAGAATATCCTTATTGCTGTCGAGTGCAACCTGGGCAGCCTGAAGGTAGACCTCGGTCTTGCCGCTGCCGGTTATACCATGCAAAAGGAATACCTTGTACAAAGAGGCGTCGAGGCACTTGCGGATCTGCCTCAGGGCCTCGATCTGCTCCTGGCTCAACTCCTTGGGCGCAGGGAGTTGAGGCGGTCTTTCCCCGAAGGGATTGCGATAAATTCGTTTCTTTTCTTTCTTGAGGATGCCCAGTCGGCACAGCTCCTTCAGGGCTTTTGCTGCTCCTCTATAGACTTTGAGAATCTCCTTGCGAGGGACCTCACCAGCATTGTCACGGGTATAGCGGGCATAATGGTAGAGGGTTTTTATCTCGGAAAGCTTGAGTTCGTGGCCCCCCCTTGCGCGGATATCTTCTGCAAAGTGTTCAAAAGAGCATGAAGCTGGATCGTCAATGGCCCGGTTTATATCGATCACGTCTCCGCTGCGATAGCACACTTCGGATTTATCGCCAATTTCTTGGTTGTCTACTTCATCGATAACATCTATAAGTCCCTGCTCCCGGAGATTGCCGACAAGTCGACGACTCGTGGCATTGGCAAGAATTTTTCTCGCTCGAATACCACGTATCCGGCCTTTTTCCTCGAGCTCTGTCAGCCAGGAGAACCTTTGCTGATCTAGATCGCCATTCACTCCGGCGAAGCCGGCAGCGGGGTCTTTGAGTTGAATAACCCTACCGCTCGATCCTTTCAACCCTGCAGGCAGCGCCGTAGTGATTACCTCGCCTATGGGATATTGATAGTAGTGGGAGATCCATCGGAAAAACGGAACCATGTTAGCGGGAAAGAGTGGCTCATCCCCTAATATGTCCCGGATTTCCTTAATGACGAAGCCGCCGTCATGGTTTTTAATCCGACCAAGAACATACCCTATTGCCTGCCTCCGTCCCAAAGGTACCAGCACCTTACGCCCGGCAAAGTCGACGTCGTCCCGATTGCTGCCGAGGTAATAGTCGGGCAAGAGGTAGGTCAGCGTTGACAGGAGAGGCGCGGCAACCGCCACCTCCAGGTACATCATTTCTCGGTGACTGTTTTCTCGAGATACTCTCTAAAATCATCGGCCAGAGCAGGATGACGCAGGGCAAAGGCCACAATTGCCTTGAGGTACCCCAATTTGTCACCGGCATCGAATCTGGTGCCTTCGAATTCATAGGCAAACATCGACCTTTTTTTTGAAAGCGCCAGCAAGGCATCGGTCAACTGGATTTCCCCGCCGTGACCTGGCGTGGTTTTACCAAGAAGGTCGAAAATTTCCGGCATGAGTATATAGCGTCCGATTATAGCCAGGTCGGAATCGCTGGTGCCAGGCGCCGGCTTTTCTATCATCCTCGTCACCCTATGGGTGCGTTCCCGGCCACTTTCCTCACCCTCGACGATGCCGTACTGATGCGTCTGGTCCTCAGGTACACGCTGAACGGCGATGATCGACTCACCAACCTCTTCAAAAAGATTCAACATCTGTTTAGCACAGGGGGTGCTGCTGAGAACCAGGTCATCGCCGAGCAAAACCATAAACGGTTCATCGCCGACGACATGCTTGGCGGTCCATATGGCATGACCGAGGCCTAGCGGTTTTTTCTGACGGACGGAAACGATATCAATGAGATTTGATATCATGTTGAGTTCTTCACCCAGAACCACTTTTTTCTTTTCCCGAAGGACCGCGTCGAGATGAAAGTTATAGTCGAAATGATTCTCGATCGCCGACTTGCCTTCACTGGTGACAAAGATTATCTGTTCAATACCCGAGGCCACTACTTCCTCGACGATGTACTGGATCGTCGGTCTGTCGACAATGGTCAGCATTTCCTTGGGTATGGCCTTCGTTGCCGGCAAAAAACGGGTTCCCAACCCCGCCACGGGAATTACAGCCTTTCTCACCTTCATAAAAACTCCTTATTTTTCAAAAACTGAATGTGTAGTAGTATGGTGGAAAACATATTGTGATCTACTTTTGCATACCATAAAACCGTTTTAACATCTATTATTTTTCATGAATTTCAACTATCCAGCGGCGCTTCCGATAACGCCCCTGCGCCGGCAAATCCAAGATGCCCTTCAGCAGAATCAGGTCGTTATTGTCGCGGGCGACACCGGCTCGGGAAAAACCACACAGCTTCCCAAAATGTGCCTGGAAATCATGCCGGCTTCCAAAGGCATCATAGGCTGCACCCAGCCGCGTCGAATCGCCGCCTTGACCGTCTCCTCCCGGGTGGCCGAGGAGTTGCAGGAACACTCCTGTCAGGTAGGCTATAAAATTCGCTTCCAGGACAAAACAGATAAACACACCAGAATCAAATTCATGACCGACGGGGTGCTCCTGGCAGAAACCAGAAGGGACCGCCTCCTGCGTCAGTATGCCATTCTCATAATCGACGAAGCCCACGAGCGCAGTCTCAATATCGATTTTCTGCTCGGCTATTTAAAAAACATTCTCAATACAAGGGATGATCTAAAAGTCATCATCACTTCGGCAACCATAGATACGCATACTTTCAGCGCCCATTTCAACAACGCGCCCATTGTCACCATTCCCGGCAAGACCTACCCCGTCGAGGTTCGGTATATGCCGCCTGAGGCGGATGAATTCGGCGAATTCGACAACTCTGTCGAAGCGGCTGCCAGCGCTGTTCGCCAACTCCACAGCAAGGAACCGCCAGGAGACATACTGGTTTTTCTGCCCACGGAAAGAGACATTCGCAGTTGCTGTGAACTCATCGGTAAAACAGTAAAAGGCCCCGACATCCTCCCCCTTTTCGGCAGGCTTCATACTGCCGACCAGAAAAAGATATTCCACCCAAGCTCAAAAACAAAGGTTGTTGTCGCCACCAATGTCGCCGAAACCTCTATAACCGTACCGGGCATCCGGTATGTGGTCGACACCGGCCTGGCACGGATATCCTATTACAATTACCGGGCCAAGACCCACAGTCTGCCGGTAAAGAAAATCTCGCAGGCGAGCTGCGACCAGCGTAAAGGCAGATGCGGCCGCCTCGGGCCCGGTATCTGCATACGTCTCTATTCCGAGGAAGACTATGAACAACGCGATGAATATATCACCCCGGAAATCAAACGCTCCAACCTCGCCGAAGTCGTGCTGCAGATGGTTTCCTATCGCCTCGGTGACCCTTATAGCTTCCCCTTTCTTGAACCACCGGCCACCACCGCCATCAACGAAGGCTACAACCAGCTTCTGGAACTCGGAGCGATAACTGCCAAACGCCACCTCACCGGTATTGGCAAAGACATGGCGGCTCTGCCTATTGACCCCTCAATTTCCCGTATCATAATCGAAGCCCGGAAAAACAACTGCCTCAAAGAGATACTAATCATCGCTCCCGTCCTTGCCATCCAGGACCCGAGGATGCGTCCTGCCGACTTCGAAAAGCAGGCCGATGAAGCGCATCGGCACTTTCATCACGACCAGTCCGACTTCATGGTTTTTGTCAATATCTGGAATCTCTACCACAGAGTCAAAGCCAAAACCTCCTGGTCACGTTTGAAAAAGTTCTGCAAGAGCCACTTCCTGTCTTTTCAGAGAATGCGCGAATGGATTGACCTTCATCAGCAGATGCTGGCTATTTTGCAAAAGCAGTCGTCTTTTGCAATCAACGACGAAGATGCCAGTTACGAGGCAGTGCACAGATCACTGGCGATTGGTTTTCTTCGCAATATCGCCATGAAAAAAGAAAAAAAGCTCTACACCGGTCCCTCGGCCAAGGAAGTAATGATTTTTCCCGGATCAGGATTGTTTAAATCGGCGCCGCAATGGATAATCGCCTCCTCTTTTATGGAAACAAACAGACTTTATGCACTTAACGTTGCCGCCATAAATCCCGAATGGCTGGAACCGCTTGCCGGCAGGCTCTGCAAATTCAGCTGGACCAATCCGCGATATCATAAAAAAACAGCGCAGGTGATAGCCGATGAGAAGGTAAGTCTCTTCGGTTTGCCAATAGTTCCATCGAGACGGGTTAACTTCGGACGCACCAATGAGCGCAACAGACGGGAGGCACGGAAAATATTCATCCAGTCGGCTCTGATCGAGGGCCAGCTCAACACCAGATATGGTTTTCTTACCCACAATCAGGAACTCCTTGCCAAATGGGAGGATGTAGAAAACCGTTTACGAACCCGTGACATCGTCATCAATGAAACCGCACTGTATACTTTTTACGATGAAAAACTGCCGGATACGGTGCATGACCGTTCGAGTCTCAACAAATTCCTCAAAAGAAAGAAACCCCATGATGATTTATATATTGGCGAAGAAGATATCCTCGAACGCAGGCCCCAGGGCCAGGAACTCGCCGATTTTCCACCAACGTTTACCATCGGCGACTACACTTTCGACCTCGATTACACTTTTGATCCTGCACATGAAGAAGACGGAGTAACCATTCGAATTCCCCGCTCTCTTCTGCAAACACTCCATCCGGAAATTTTCGAGTGGCTTGTTCCCGGTCTTTTGATGGAAAAGACGACATATCTTCTCAGATCCCTGCCAAAAAAACTGCGCAAACATCTCATCCCGCTCAGCACTACGGTCGAACGCATCCTCGATGATGTCGATGTGTATAAAGGTTCTTACTTCAAGGCCCTGGAAAAATCCATTTTCAAACACTTTCGGATAAACATAAAAACCTCCGACTGGGCAACAGAAATGCCCAGGCACTTGAAAATGCGTTTTTGGATCTACGATCTCGAAGGCGAAAAAGTGGCCAGCGGCAGGGATTTTTTAGAGCTCGCCGCTCTGGCGGAGAAAGCTCCAGCCATATCCACGGCCAGGGCCGAGGACTTCCTGCGGGAACAGCTAAAAGGCTGGGAGCAGATTCTCGTAAGAGACTGGCAGTTCGAAAAACTTCCCTCAGAGGTCCCGCTCTACGCCAAGAACAAGGAGATAGCCGGTTTTCTCTACCCCGCCGTTACCGCGGTGCCGGATAAGGCAGCTGTGACGATTCGTTTCCTCGATTCGCGAGACGATTCCGTAAAACAGACCCGCCAGGGAATCAGATATCTCTATCGGCTGCAGTTTTCCGATCAGTACAAAGCTTTGAAACGATATGCCAAAACAGCCCTCTCCGGCCCTTCGTCCCTCTGGTTGCTCAACCTCTACGCCGACAAGACCAGGGCACTCGAAGCACTGATGGATTTTACCACCGACAATCTTTTCAAAAACCATGAAGGTTCCATCCCCTCACGACGGCAATTCGATGCCAGAATCGCTGAAATCCGAAAAAATGGCTTTTATAGCGACGGCCAGTTAATGGTCGAGGCGGTTCTGGCGCTGATGCGCAAACGCCATGAGACCATCTCCGAAATCAACCGACACAGCGAACTGGCACGCATATCCAAAACCTATTCCCAGGAAAGGTTCGAGGAATATACAGCCTTATGCAACCAGACTGTACCTGAGGATTTCCTGGAACACATGCCTTACGCATCTTTCGCCGACCGGGAAAGGTACTTGAACGGTCTGATAATCCGCATGAAAAGAGCCCATATCGACCTTGTCAAAGACCGCAAAAAAGCCACAGCCCTGCAGCCGCATATCAGCAACCTGGCCCAGCTCAAAAAGCGCAGCGACGACGTATCCCCGGCTTGCCATGAACTCGCGGGCCACTATGAAAAAATGATTGACGAGATGCGGATTTCTCTTTTTGCTCCGGAATTGAAAACTGCTTTTCCGGTTTCAGAGAAAAAGCTGCGAGGTCTCTGGCAGGAGATTCAAAGAGAATGGTAACGTATCGACGCTTCCGAACATCGTTTTTCTACAAGGAGGACTGAAACATATCATGAAAAAGGTAGTCATAGGGCTGCTGCTGGCAATGGTCTCGCTCTTACTCATGCATGGTAATCTTCCACTTATCGGTCTACCGGCATTTATTGTCGGCATCTTTCTGATGATGCACAGGAAAAGGGAATAGACCGTTTCGACACACTCCCGGGTATAATGTTTTTTTTCTGCTGAGTGCATCGTCGAGGCATCAAGCGTTGGGAACACTTCTCCCGCAAGCCCAGGGGTGCGGAGAGGATTGACACTCCTGAGGCGCCCGTAGTGTGTAAAAACACATGATCAATTCATGAATCAACACACTATGCACGGATATCGTGATTGTTCACGAAATATCTGAGCTGGGGAGAAAGCGCAGACTATAGGGGGGCTGGTGATTCCGGCATGCACGTGGAGAGACGGCCAAAGACCGTTTCCCGAAAAAAATGGATAATGGCGTGACGACGCCCAAGCATTTTCAATTGTTCGGGGATAAGATCGGAGCCGCGCATTTTGATAAGCGACATTTTATACTCTATATGGGAGGCCAGACGATTGTCCAGATACCAGGCATAGGTCAGTCCCATGAGGACGCCCGGTGGAGTGAATCCTTCACTGCCATTAATAAGCCGGGTATACTGCCTGGTGTCAGCCGACGACCTGTTCATGCGGGCGAGGTGTAGATATATATCGAGTTGCTCGTCGCTGAAAAAGGATTGAAGCTCCGCGCCCTGCCGTAGATGGATATGGTATATCTTTCCCACCGTTTCCGGTCCGACCGTGACCTTCTCCACATACTTGCGCTCAGCATAGTCTCCCAAAAGGGATTGTCCCAGAGCTATGAGAAAGGCAACTTCCAGTTTGTTTATATCAAAGAGCTGATCGGTGCGTATCTTTATCTTCCTGTCCGCAGGATCAAAAAAAGAATAGACCTTGTCCCAGGCCTGGTCTCTGCTCCACTGCTCCTTGTCGATGCCGACAACACCCTGAACGCAGTAGAGATGGTCAATGGTGATATCCTGATGTTTCCAGATAACCTCGACGATAGCTTCTCTGAGCGTTGCGATATGTTTTTCCGTTATACTCGGCGTGAAGCATTCAATGGCAAGCTGTTCTATATACCCTTCGAGCAAACGGTATTTTTTCGACGGCAGGACGATCCTTCTGTCGTCGCCTGCCGGTGGTGATACCGGTGTCGGCTCGGAGGAAAAGGTCTGCTCCTCCAGTCTCTCGATACTGCGGTGCATCTGCAGATCAGTGGCCTTATAAACGGTTTTCACCGCCAGGGCCAGTATCTGTGGATCATGCTGAATGACATTCCTCTCAGCCAGAGCCTTCTTTGAGAAAATGCCACATTCTAAGGGAATGTATCCCTGTTCCTGGACAATATCCTTGTCAAGGTAAATGGGAATCTTCCCTTCCAGAGCATAGCTTTGGAGAATCGAGGCCGGTACATCTTTAAGAGAAAGACACAGCACCTCCCGGAACAAATCGCGGGTACCGCCGGGGATATTATTCTCATAGGCACTGATCATATCGGATACATGGAATTTTCTCTCCGGATCCAAAACGGTAATATCGGTCTCCCCCGTCTGGACCCAGAGATTGGAAACCAGCAGTTTTCGTGCCTTGGAATTCCTGCGAACACTGTCGGCGATACCTGGTACCTGGAAAATCGGGATAATGGAACTGTAGAGACTGCCCGGAGCCATGATTATTATGTCAGCATCCTCGATATCTGCAAAAATCTGTTCATGAACCTCAACGCTACCGCAAAAATCGACTACGGCCTTTTCTACGGGAAACCCGCGCTGAGAAGTGCTCGATTTATCCTCGCCTGTTACCTGAACCCCATTTGTATAACAAAACCTCAACAGGGCCGGAGTGGTTGTGCAGGGTAGCACCGCCCGATCCATGGCACCAATGACACCGCACAATTCGTTGATACCGCTATAGAGGGCCGTATCGACGACGCTACGGTTGGTTTCCAGGGCAATATTGTCTATCTGTGTCGGGATGTATTTATAAACGGCCCCAGCCAAGAGCAGATTCCCCAGACACTGCGAGCGTCCAAGGGTCTTTGCCAGTCGCTGGTCCTCGAAGAGAGTGCGGACCAGACGAAGAATATACCCCAGCATCTGATCCGGCAATCGAAGGCCCAGCTCTTTACAAAGCAAGACGATACTCTCTCTTTGCAGATCGCCTTCGATAAAACGAGTGTTGAACAGTGTTGCCAGGGAAGAGACGGTATTGCGGGCCTCGGCGATCGTCAGCGAATACCTTTTCTGCAGAATTTGCAACTGAACAGAGGACAGCAAGACATGACGGATATCGCCCAAAGCGATCAGAGGCAGGTCCTTGAGAAGCTGTCCAGTGGAACCGCCGTCGTCGGTAACACAAACAATTGAACGGGTATGGGGAAACACTTCCTTCAGGCCGAAAAAAGGCTCAGTGTGCCAGGTCTCCAGGCGACTGTCACCACCGATAACGTTGGAAAGCCCCGTACCTCCACCAAAGACGACTACCTTGGCGTCGTCGACGGTGCTGTGAGTAAGATACCTCTTTAATTCGCGAAATGAAGCGGCGGTAATCTGGTCTATTCTGTCAGGTACGCCGTTGAGGACCAGGTCTATGCACTTCTCACGAAAATCAGTATGGGCCAGTAGATCAAACGGTGAGAGACATGTATCGGAGAGTTTGGCCACATATTCATGCAGCTGTGTCGTGTCGTCTCTATTCATAATCAGCTAGAAGGTCTCAGAAAAGGTCGCTGCTCGTTGAAATTACGTGGCACACACATACAAAACCTTACGAATTTGGTAGTGAGAAGCCCATGGCTACTGCCGTAAACTGGTGGCAAGATAGTCTTCCACCCGCTTCAAATCCGCCGGAGTATCCACCTCTATGGAGTCATGTTCGGTCAGGATCACTTTGATTTTATAGCCGAATTCCAGTGCTCTGAGCTGCTCCAGTTTTTCAAATCGTTCCCATTCTCCCACGGGGAGAGCTACAAAGGAAAGGAGAAACCCTTTCCTGTAGGCATAAAACCCCAGGTGCTTATAATAGGTTGGCGCTTCAATGTCCTCAGGATTACGTTGGAAGGGTATCGGTGCTCGGGAAAAATACAGCGCATAGCTGTCACGATCGAAAACGGTCTTGACGTGATTGGGGTCGCTGATCTCTTCTTGGCGTATGATCTTGTAAATCAACGTAGACATTGGCAGTGCCGGATCATCGAGTAGCGGCCTGGCAACCTGCTCAACTACTTTCTCCGGGAAAAGGGGCTGATCGCCCTGGATATTGACGACGATATCATGCTCAGAAATGCCTATTTTTTCGGCAGCCTCTGCTAACCTGTCGGTTCCGGAAACATGATCGTCTCTGGTCAGCACATATTCGCCGCCGAAGGAATCGACACAATTGCCGATGCGTTCATCATCTGTTGCCACCACGACCCGCGACAGCAATGCCACCTGTTCAGCCCGTTCAACGACATGTTGGATCATGGGTTTGCCACAAATCTTTTTGAGAGGCTTTCCTTCGAAACGATTCGATTTATATCTGGCGGGAATTATGGCCACCACGTCACAATTTGATTCCATTTGATGATCACCCATGCTAAGTATATATTCTTAGAATGTTTTTTTACTAATGCTTTCTTCTCTCTGCAGCGTCGGAGTACATGGTTGCCCCTGCCCTTAATCTCAGCATCGTTTGTGCAAGTTCACGTGAGAGCCAGAGGCGAAAGGCCATCGGTCTGGCCCGCAAGCTGAATCTTCCCCTGCTGGAAAATAGTAACGACCATTACAGGTTGCATCTCGTATATACCGATTATCGTCTTGAGCTTCAATATAATCCTCTTCTGATCGACCACAAAGAACACCCGGTCTATGTCGATTTTCTCCAGGGTGAGAAAATCCATCACCGCATAGCAACATCTTCAACCAAATCTCCGCTGGCGAGAGCCGCCGGTCTCAGGGCCGGCCGGCGCCCCAGCATAGCTGACGCCACGGCCGGTCTTGGCATGGACTCCATTGTGCTGGCCTGGCTCGGCTGCACGGTGGTGCTGATCGAAAGAAATCCCATCATACATGCCCTGCTGCAGGATGGCCTGGAACGGGCCGCCAACAATCAGCTCCTGGCCAGTGTCATTGCTGAAAACATTCAACTCATCCACGGAGAGTCGGCCGAAATTCTAGCCCTGCTCAAGCCCCCGGTTCAATGCATACTTGTCGACCCTATGTACCCGCAGAAGAAAAAAGGTCCTTTGAACAGAAAAGAAATGCGCCTGGTGCGCGCCATTGCCGGGGACGACCCCGACAGCTCAACACTGTTCAGAACCGCACTGGCATTTGCAGGCAGCAGGGTAGTGATCAAGCGGCCCAAGGGAGCGCCGGTGATTTGTGCCTCTCCCCCCCCGTCCCACAGTGTTCCGATGAAAAGCGGCCGCTTCGATGTCTATCTCACCCAGCCAACAACACATCACTTATGATATTTTTCACCGGCCTTGATAGTATATGCCCGATAAAGCTGTTCCAGCAAAAACAGACGCACCATGTCGTGCGTAAATGTCATCTTCGACAGAGAAATCCTGTGATCGGCCCGTTTCAACAGGCCCTCATCCAACCCCAAAGGACCGCCGATAACAAAGCTGACATGTTTCACACCCATACTTTCCCAGCGATTTATGAGCCGCGAGAACTCCGTGGAAGTATACTGCACCCCTTTGGCATCAAGAGCGACTAAGGTGGTTCCCGGCACCAGTCTGGCAAGAAGCAGAGCGGCTTCTTTTTGCTTAATCACCTCGTCGCTGCCCTGCATTGCTCCTGTTTTGATGGTTTTGACTGTGACTTTTGCGTAATGCTGAAGTCTCTCCAGATATTCGGTTATACCGTTGACCAGAAAAGATGACTTGGTCTTCCCCGGCAACACTATTTCATGGTACATCACCCTCCCCATTGTTCTCTGTAGAGGTATCACGAGGACGCTGCCACAGACGTCTTCGCACTTCTTCGCAGACGCTGTCATAGGATACACCACTGTTAAGACCTGGACAGGAAGCTTTGATGGTATCGAGGGTGGCGGCATCGATTAGGATGGCATCCACCAGAGGCCACTGTCTGCACCGCCAGGGCCTGCCCTCATGGACGCTGCAACCGTCATCAAAGAAAATGCAATGCCCGTCTTTGATTCTCATTTGAACCTGGCCACCGGCACCTCGCCAGTACTTTTCCATGGCCTCCTGTCGAGATATCTGCAAAATCTCCAACATACGTTTCTGGTCGTGTTCATCAAGGGAGACAGTGGTTTCTCCGTGGCAGCAGAAACCGCACCGCCTGCAGGCAAAAACATTCTTCACCTCCTCCTGCACCTTTTCTCCCTCAAGCTGATGTGCCAGTCCATTTCTCGTAGTCATACCTTGCTTTTGGTGAGTTATATTTTCTGCACTCTTTTCTTTTCTGATTACCCCTAATGTTCAGCAACTCATTCTGTAACAGGGGTACGCTGAGGTTCAGGGAGAGTCAGGTTTTCTTTTATTACCCTGAGACTCAGCCTATCCAAGTCCAAAGAGTCCTGGGTGCATTGACAAATCCATGCGCTCACCTGCACCAATAGCGTTTGGGCTCCGGGACCGGATCGGTCACGTTCACGACCACGATAGCAGAATCAGTGGTAAAATAAAAGATCAGTTCCAAGATCGTACCTCACCTCCTCGAAGGTGTTTCCTGCTTTTGGCCACCCGACTCTCGTGCAACTGTGACAGACATGCTGGAAGATAAAGAGACATCAACTTTAGGGTACCTTGAATAATAGGGTTTTCGCGCAAGGTCGAGGCGTGGCAGGAAATGTTACCGGAGGCGTATACTTACTATTGCGAGGATGAAATTTCCTGACACAACGAAGAGATCGAGTGAAAAGGCCATTTTTC
>JGI12210J13797_10090890_pt1 | contig 87003 bp, 74 predicted proteins | sample ElkSlonscriptome_3_FD_13797 | JGI IMG/M metagenome (IMG submission 13797) | reverse complement strand
TGAAACACACCGCTGCCTGTGGTTTCTACCGTCCAGCCGACCGCGTTCGGACCGCTGGCTGGAAATTCGAAGTCGCCGTTCAGAGCAAGATTCTCGCTGGCCAATCCCGGCAGGCAGAATCCGCATAAAAGCCATGAGACGAGAAAAAGAGTTCGCTTGTTTTGCATAATGATTCTCCGCACATTGTTGATGACCCCACTGCAGGCTTCACTAATACCAATGCGTCGGTTCGCGAATTCCGAACAGGAAAACGCGCTTTTCATACCCCAAGCAGTGAATTTGGTAGTATTCATGGTTTAGTGATCAGACCTACGCAGGTGTTACAGGCTTATCATCAGCGTGCTTTTGCTGAGTAGCGGTCAGGTTTTTTCAGCAGAGTTGCCCGAAACGCGTACATTCTGGATGGGTTTTACGCCGTTTCCCTATGACATCACTGACGCAGCCCTGATCGATACCCGCGAATCGCTGCGTCAAAATTCCGATTTGGTATCCAATCATCTGGATGAAGGGATTCCGTGGGTTGAGATGCTGAACGGCGAGAATGTCAGTGGTGAACTGTTGAGTGAATGGCAATACCGGCTGGCGTTGACCGAAGGCAAGATTTCGCTGCTGTCGATTACGCCGATTGATATCTCGCGCAGCCAGATGGCACCCTATTTCAGCCCAAGCGGCGTTCAATCGCTGCCTGAGCCCTGGGCTTCGTATGCTTTTGATCATCCCGACGTGAAGAGTGCATACCTGAATTACGCCCGGCAGGCCGTTGCGTTCTTTCAGCCCGATTATCTGGTGCTGGGCATTGAAGTCAACGGTCTGATGAAAAACAGCCCGCAGCAGTGGCCTGGCTACCTGGATCTGCATCGGACGGTGTTTCAGGCCTTGAAGCAGGCTTACCCCGAACTGCCAATCATGGTCAGCCTGACGGGGATGGACCTGCTGCAGGACGCGACCGATGCGAATGCGGACGATCAGGCTCAGGCGCTGGAGCAAATCCTGCCGTACACGGATTATTTTGCGCTTTCGCTATATCCCTACATGTCGGCATTTACGGCCGATATCATCCCGGACGATCTGTTCAGCCGTCTCCGAGCCTTGAGCACAAAACCCATGGCTATTACCGAAACGGGCTATATTGCCGAGCCATTGACTGTCACGTTCCCGCACGGGCCCTATACCTTTTCAGGTAGCGAGGCAAAACAGCTCGAATACATGGCGTTGCTATTTCAGTCCGCGCAGGCATTTGATATACGCCTGGTTGTGAATTTTGTGCTGCGCGATTACGATCGAATCTGGGACCTGATGGGCCAGGGCGAAACGCTGGCAATCTGGCGTGATACCGGTATTTATGACGAAGCTGGAAACCTGCGAGCGGCCGGCCAGCTCTGGCAGCAATGGCTGGCGGCCGATACGCGCGTCAGCAATCGAGGTTCGCCGTTTAAGCCGCGTACCGTGCCGGTCAATGATCCGCTGATGCTTGGCATGTTCGTCCTTGCAATGTTGGCGTCAGCACTGTGGTTCAACACCAAGAGGCTTTTCCGCGCTATGGATTAGGCTTGGCCTCCGGCCTGGCATTTCCAGACAAATCTGCCGATTGCCGCATTGCGATTGCCGCATTGAAAGCATATCCGCTCAGGTTAAATGGCAGCACCCAAGCTGTAAAGAAAGTGTCATAATTCACGCCCCGTTCGATCGCTTTTGGCTTCTTCGGCCTGACAACGTTCAAATCTGTGATTCACTGATGCATCTCGGCAAGCGTCTTCAAGCTCTTTTTTCGGCTATTGCGGTGATCGGGTCATTGCAATTGGCTCAGGCTGCATGGGCGGTTGATCGCGCAACCGAATCAAGCTGGAACATCAGCGGTGATGCACGTCTTGCCTATACGCCGCTGTGGCGCGACGACCGTAACGGCAGTTCGCTGAGCCGTGATGGTTTTGGCGCCCGGTTCAGGCTCCGTTTGCAGCGTGAATTGAACTCCAAATGGAATGTTCAAACTCGTTTTGCTGCAACGGCAGCAGATCAAAACAATGACTTTGATCTGTATCTTCAACCAGAGCGTCAGGGCGGGACGGCCGTCACGCCGGGCACCGCTACGCTTGACGAGCTTTTCCTTCAGTATCGCTCGCCGAACGGCCGTACCCAAATACGGCTGGGCCGGCAGCAAAGCTCGACAGACCGGGCACTGGTCACCAACAAGAATCTTGACCGGCAGCAAACCAGTAACGTCAATATCGGCTGGACCGATGGACTGTCGCTGGTTCAGGCGCTTGAGCGCGGTTGGAAAGCAACGCTTTTCCTCGAATACAACAGCAGAAACGGCAATGGGTCGAACACCCGTGGGCCGATCGATTTCACCGACGCCGGCAGTCGCATCAGCGGTTTTATCAGTCTGGAGAATCAGGAAAGCTTGGGCCCGATCATTTTTCGAGCGCTTTCGCTGACCTGGTATCCGGATGCACTGGCGGTCAAGGGTCTGGATGATAGCCGCCGCGATGACTACCTGACGCTGACCGCCAAGCTGGCTGCGGGCTGGGATGTCGGTCATGTCATCGGCAGTGATGCCACGCGTCTGGTGATCGGGGGCGAGATTGGCTACGCGCCGAATCGCCAGCGGGCTTTTGTATCCAACTTGCCGGGTAGGGCAGAGGTCGGCGGCAGTGGTTGGCAGTTGGGAGCCGACCTGCACGACTTTCTGCCGGCCCACAAGATTGGCATCGTGTATGGACGAGCCGATGCTGGCTGGCTGATATCGAATGCCTTTCGCCAGAATGAAGAACAGGTCGAGCTCCGATGGCAGTGGCGGTTTGCGCCGAACTGGCGGGTCGAATACCGTGCTCGATGGCGCTATGAGCTTGAGCTGCTTGATGGTGCTCAGCAGCGGCGTCGAGATCGGGATATGCGACTTCGGTTTACCTATCGGTTTTGATCGAGTTCAGCAGGATTCAATGCAATGAGCACGCAGCTGGGTGAAAAACGACTGGTAAACTAGCTACCCAGAAATCAACCAACCTTCCGGGAACTTCTAATGAGTGCAGAAATTGATTTACGTGCGGCGGCTCGTCCAGAGCCGGATTCTTTACTTGTCCAGATTGCGGATTATGTCTGTGATTATGAAATCGAGTCTGACGAGGCCTGGAAAACCGCGCATTACTGCCTGAAGGATTCGCTGGCCTGCAGCCTGCTGGCATTGAGGTTTCCCGAATGCGTCAAGCTGCTGGGCCCGGTGGTTCCTGGAGCCCACCTGGCCGGCGGTGCCCGTGTGCCCGGCACTCACTTCGAGCTCGATCCAGTCCAGGCCGCTTTCAATATCGGCGTATTGGTGCGCTATCTGGACTTCAATGACACCTGGCTGGCGGCGGAATGGGGCCACCCGTCCGATAATCTGGGCGCGATCCTGGCCGTAGCCGACTACGTGTCCCGTACCGAAATCAGCGAAGGCCGCGAGCCCTTGTCCGTGCGCGATGTGCTTGAGGCCATGATCAAGGCGCATGAAATTCAGGGCGTGCTGGCGCTGAAGAACTCCTTCAATCGGGTCGGTCTGGACCATGTCTTGTTGGTTCGGGTTGCATCGACGGCTGTTGTGACGCGCATGCTGGGTGGCAGTCGCGACGATGTCATCAATGCTCTCAGCCAGGCCTGGATCGACGGCGGGGCGCTCAGAACGTACCGTCATGCCCCGAATGCCGGTCCACGCAAGAGCTGGGCGGCAGGTGATGCCTGTCGACGAGCAGTTCAGTTGGCACTGCTCACACTGAAAGGTGAAATCGGCTATCCGTCGGCGCTAACGGCCAAAGGCTGGGGATTTCAGGATGTGCTGTTCAAGGGTCAGCCTGTCGTACTGGAACGCGAGCTGGGTAGCTACGTCATGGAAAATATCCTATTCAAGATCGCCTTTCCAGCCGAATTCCATGCCCAGACCGCAGTGGAGTGTGCGTTGCAGCTGCATGCTGAAGTTCGTGACCGGCTTGAAGATATCGAGCGTATCGAGTTGGAAACTCAAGAAGCGGGCGTCCGGATCATCGATAAAACCGGGCCGTTGAATAACTATGCAGACCGCGATCACTGCCTGCAATACATGGTGGCCATCCCGATGATCTTTGGCAAACTGACTGCCGAGTCCTACACGGATGCAGTGGCTTCCGATCCAAGAATCGATGCGCTGCGCGACAAGATGGTGGTCAAGGAGAATCCGCAATTCACTGCAGACTATTTTGACTCCGACAAACGGGCCATCGGCAATGCCATCCAGGTGCATTTCACCGATGGTTCGTCGACCGAACAAGTCTCGATTGATTATCCGGTTGGCCATCGCCGCCGCCGGGATGAGGGAATTCCACTGCTTGAAGACAAGTTTGCGCGCGCGGTCGAGGGTCAGCTGGATGCGCGTCAGGCGCAGGCGATTCAGCAGGCGATGGCGCAATACGACGCTGCGCAAGGCATGGATGTGCATGAGTTTTCGGCGCTGTGGTCGCTGATCTAAGCAGTGCGCCAGGCCGGTGAGTCCGCTGTTACGACCGCTGCTCGATACCCGGGCCGTTTGATTCTGCTGCACTGGCTGCTTGCGGTTTTATTGCTTGGCATGATTGTGCTGGGTCTGATGATGGGCGCGCTTGCGCGAGGCAATGCCTTGAAGTCATTAATGCTCAACCTGCATCTGATGACCGGCCTGTTAGTGCTGTTTCTGTCGGGTGTCCGGGCTTACTACCGGCAGAACAGTCGATTGCCCGCAATGCCCGCCCGTTATTCGATCTGGAGGGCCCGCCTGGCGCAAACGGTACACCGGCTGTTCTATGGATTGATGTTCGGCTTGCCGCTGCTGGGATTGTCGGTCTGGGCAATTGATCCATTTGTCGGCGGCCCCGCGCTGTTCGGGGAAGGAGTTGCGATCAGCAACGCGGCGGCCAGATTGCATACGGCTCACTATCTGGGCGCCTGGCTGATATTGGTTGCGCTGTTGCTGCACATTGTCGGCGCGATGGGAACGGACGATCAAGGCCGACGAATACTGCGAAGGATGCTGCCCTGATCGTGGGACGTATTAACGACAGCGACAGCACGCTTGAAACGCATCAATGCATGGCAGCCTGGGCTCTGCGGACAAAGAATCCGACAATTGGCAGGTGCTCATACAGTCCGGCAGCCGCGTCCCAGAAATCCTGGTGCAGGATGATTTCGCCCTGTTCATTGAAGCGCAGATGCGTCATGCCGATGGACTCCGAGTCAACACCCATGCCGTAGGCGCTGGATGAAAAGTGCATGTTCCAGCGGACGAAAACGTCCTCACCATCACGAATGACCTGATCGATCTTGACTGTGCTGACGTTCAGCCGGTCCGATGTTTTGCCCATGTATTCACTCAAATCCGTTCGAGTTCTCAACGTGGTTACAGTGTCGTTGAAGTACAACGATGAGGCATACAGCTGACTGATCTTGTCAGCCGTCGACGGGTCGGCCAGGTTTGCATAGGTTTGTTTGAAATTTTCAAGGCCCTGCTCGACGCCATCGGTGCTTCCGGGAAAGTCATTCAGGGCTTGCTGATACTGCTCGGTGTAGTTACTCATGGTTGATTGGATGGTACTTTGAATGAAGAAAATTGCAAGCATTGCAAACACCAGCGTTGAAAACACGGAAATTACGACCGTGAGTAGCAGTTTTGTAGGCTTTGCTGTTGTCATGTTGTTTCAATTCTGGTTGCATTTAAATCCTCGCCGAACAGACGTTGACTTAAATAAGGTGTGCAGGAATGCTTCATGCAGTTTTTGTACTCGGGAGACTATACTTCAGCCATGTCATTAGCCCGTTCAGTTCTGCGCTGGTTCGATACCCAGCAGTCCGCGCCCGTTGAGTGTTCGAATCAATCGCATTCGGTTGACCTGGCCCGTGTCATTCCCTTTATTGTCCTGCATTTGTCCTGCCTGGCCGTACTTTGGGTTGGCGTATCGGCCACTGCGGTCGCAGTCTGTGTACTGAGTTATCTGCTGAGAATGTTCGCCATTACTGCGTTCTATCATCGATACTTTGCGCATCGCGCGTTCAAGACCTCACGTGCCCTGCAATTCCTCTTTGCGCTTGTCGGTGCCTCTGCAACACAACGTGGGCCGCTGTGGTGGGCTGCGCATCACCGCAGACACCACAAGCATTCAGATCAACAAGGCGATCCGCACAGCCCGCGAAAGGGCCTGTTCTGGAGTCACATGGGCTGGTTCCTCAGTCGAGCGCACTTTGCGACTGAATGGAAGCAGATTCCTGATCTTGCACGCTACCCTGAACTGCGATGGCTTGATCGTTTCGATATTGTGGTGCCTGTGCTGTATGCCACGGCATTGTTCGGCTTGGGCAGTGTGCTGGATACGGTTGCACCAGGACTGAATACCAGCGGTTGGCAGCTGCTGGTCTGGGGCTACCTGGTCTCCACGGTCGTGTTGATTCATGCCACGCTGACGATCAATTCGCTGGCGCATCGTTTTGGCCGCAGACGCTACTCCACGCGAGACGATTCCCGCAACAATCTTTGGCTGGCATTGCTGACGCTCGGCGAGGGCTGGCACAACAATCACCATCACTTTCCGGGCGCTGCCCGTCAGGGGTTTTTCTGGTGGGAGATCGATGTCAGCTACGCTGTACTGAAAGCTATGTCCTGGTTGGGTTTGGTCTGGGATCTGAAGCCGGTGCCGCAGGGCGTTCGTGAGCGGCGTCAGATTCGAGTTCAAGGCTGATGCGCATTGCGGTCATCGGCGCCGGTGTTGCGGGGCTCTACGCTGCCTGGCATTTGGCGCAACAGCATCGGGTCGTTTTATTCGAGCAACACGGCCGTGCTGGCGGCCATACTGATACCCATGCGATCACGTCAAATGGACGGACGCTCGCGGTGGATACCGGTTTTATTGTATTCAATCCAGAGCGCTATCCGCTGTTCAATGCCTGGATCGATCAGCATGGGGTCGAGAGTCGCGAAAGCGTGATGAGCTTTGGCGTCAGCTGCACGAAGTCCGGCCTGGAGTACAACGCAACCGATCTCGATTCTTTATTTTGTCAGCGCAGTAATCTGATCAAGCCGGGGTTTCTGAGGATGCTGCTGGATCTGTTCAGATTCTACAGGCAAGCACCCGGGCTGCTGCGGTCGCTGGATGACGGGACCACGCTCGGCGAATGGCTGGAAGATGCAGGCATGTGCAGGGAATTCAGCGAGTACCATCTGGTGCCAATGGCGTCGGCATTATGGTCTACGCCGCCGGGCCAGGTTTCTGATTTTCCAATGCGATATCTGCTCGAATTCATGCAGAATCACCAAATGCTGCAGGCCTTCAATCGTCCGATCTGGAAAACCATTCGGGGCGGTAGCCGGCAATACGTTGACCGGGTTCTGCAAAGCTACTGCGGCGAACTACGCGTTGGCTGCAGAGTGCATCAGCTGGAACGGCATGACGATCATATCGTGTTGCGACACGAGGCGGGCGAAGAACCGTTTGATCAGGCTGTTCTGGCGTGCCATGCCGATCAGGCACTCGCGCTGATGTCATCGCCGAGTCAGGCTGAGCATCAGGTGTTGTCGGCATTCGAATATTCAGATAACGATACGGTTTTGCACACGGACCGCTCGGTGATGCCCAGCAATCGCAAGGCATGGGCGAGCTGGAATGTTCGTATTGGTTCCGGTTCCGGCGAGCAGCAGGGTGCGATCTCGTACTGGATGAATCGCCTGCAGGGCATCGAGGATCCGACGCCGTATATCGTTTCGTTGAATCAAACCAGCCAGATTGATCCGGCCAGGATTCTGAAGCGAAGGCAATACCAGCACCCGCTGTACACGCGCAAATCCAGGCAGGCACAGACTCGCCTGGCCGAAATCAACGGATTGGACCGCGTATGGTTCTGCGGCGCTCACTGGGGCTGGGGTTTCCACGAGGATGCCGTTCGAAGCGCGGGTCAGGTGCTTACAGGCCTTGAGGCATATGCACGGGCGGCCTGATCAATTCGGCGTTGGTGAAGTCTGGCATCGGCGGGTGCGAGAGCATGACCATCACTTCCGTTATTCCATCAGTTACTGCCTGCTTGACGTGGATCGAATTGATCAGCGTCTGTCCCGGTCGAGACTCTGGAGCCGAAAGCCCTGGGCGCCGGTTCGCTATCGAAGGTCCGATTACATGCTGCCGCAGGATCAATCGTTGGGTACCGTTGTGCGTGACCGGGTCGAGCAACACCTGGGTCGGCGCCCGGCAGGTCAGATCCGTTTATTGACCCAGCTTCGCCAATGGGGGTTGTGTTTCAATCCGGTGTCCTTTTATTTTTGCTACGCCAGGCCAAATGTGATGGATTGCATTGTTGCTGAAATTCACAATACGCCCTGGGGTGAGCGACATGCCTACGTGCTGGACGCGAGCGGGCCCAACCATGATCAGCAAGCAATGGAATTCACTTTCAAAAAGGCGTTTCATGTGTCACCCTTTCTGCCCATGGATATGCAGTACCACTGGCGTATTGGGTTAGCTGATGACAAAGTCAGGATTCACATGCTGGTGACCGAGCAGGGCGCAGAATCGCTCAAAACCGGGCTTCAGCTGGAGCTCAAGCAGCTGGACACCCGTGCGATGAACAGGCTGCCATTTCAGTTTCCGCTACAGGCGGCCAAAGTCGTGGGCGGCATTTACTGGCAGGCGTTTCGGCTGTGGCACAAACGAACCCAGTTTTTTCCGCACCCCGGGCGCGGCTCGTCTTCCTGATTGAACGCCTTGCACAATGCAAACCATAGTTAAAAATAATCTAACGGTATGAACGAGCCCAGTATTTCCAAGCAGACACTCACCTCTGAACCGGATCATGAGGCCATGGCCCGTTCCCTGGACGCGCCGGACACGAAGCCCGAATCTGCGAAAGATGCCAGCCGACTCGGTATGTCGATCAATCGATTTTGCCGCCGAAAAGTACTCGAACGAATATCGAGTCTGACGCGGGGACAAATGACCCTGATCGACCAGGATGGTCGCTACACGCTGGATGGGTCTGATTCGATTTCAGCAGAAGTCATCATTCATGATCTGCGCTTCTGGCGCATGATGGCTACCGGCGGCAGTGTCGGTGCAGGCGAGGCCTATGTTGCAGGTCTGTGGGATAGCCCGGATTTGACCGCGGTCATTCGGGTGTTGGCTCGAAACCGTGAGTTGCTCTCGAGGATGGAGCAGGGTGCAGCGTGGCTTTCGAGAATTCCATTGGCCTGGCTGCATCGGTTGAATCGAAACAGCGTGGACGGGAGCCGCAAGAATATTTCGGCCCACTATGATCTTGGCAACGATTTTTTTGCTCACTGGCTGGATCAACGCATGCAGTATTCATCTGCATGGTTTCAATCTTCCTCGGATTCGCTGGATCAAGCGCAGGAACAGAAACTGTCCCGCATTGCCGAGCGCCTCGAGCTGGGACCCGAGGATCATCTACTGGAAATCGGGACCGGCTGGGGCGGTCTGGCGATTTACATGGCCAGCACCACGGGTTGCAAGGTAACCACAACCACCATTTCACGCCAGCAATACGACTATGCCAGTCAGCGTATTCGGCAGGCGGGGCTCGAGGATCGTATCGAATTGCTGTTGCAGGATTACCGTGAGCTCAGCGGTGAATATGACAAGCTGGTATCGGTTGAAATGATCGAAGCCGTTGGTGCAGACTTCCTCGACACCTACCTTAAGATCATCGAACAACGACTGAAGCCGAATGGACTGGCTCTGGTTCAGGCAATCACAATCGAGGATTTCCGCTACGCCGGCGCATTGAAGCGGGTAGATTTCATCCAGCGCTATATATTTCCCGGCAGTTTTATCCCATCACTGACCGCGATCGTGAACAGTATGGCGCGCGGCACCGATATGACCTTGATTGATCTGCATGACATGGGCGGCAGTTATGCACGAACCCTGGCATGCTGGCATCAGCGTTTCGAGCTGGCCTGGCCCGAGATTCAGCAGTCGACCGCGTTTGATGAGGTGTTCCGGCGCCGTTGGCGCTTTTACCTGAACTACTGCGAAGGCGGATTTCGCGAACGGGCGATCAGCGATCAGCAATTGCTGTTCGCCCGGCCGGATTACGTGTCAGCGGCGGGCTGAGCCGGGATGAATCCGCATGAAACCTGATTTCTGGATCAATATGGCGTTCTTTCAGCTGGCCTGGCCGGCCTGCGTAGTTGGTGCCGCCTATGGGTTGATCTGGCCATCGGTCGCGCTGGTCGGCTTGTTTGCAGCCTGGCAGCTTCATCCGCGCAACGCCCATCCCAATGACCGATGGCTGGTGCTCGTATTCATCGCCACCGGTCTGATTCTGGATTCTGTCTGGATTCAAAACGATGTACTTCAGTACAACGCAGCCTGGCCGTCTGAGGCCACTACACCACTGTGGCTGCTGATGCTGTGGGTTGCCCTGGCGCTGTCTGTCAATCATTCGATGCGTTACTTTCGACAGCACTGGCTGCGCTGGTCGATCCTGTTGTGCTTCGCTTCTCCATTTTCATACTGGATGGCCGCCCGCCTTGGCGCCGTAGAATGGCTGGCGCCGGATTGGGTGGTTGTGCTGTTGCTCGGCCCCGGTTGGGCCATCGTGGTTGGCGCATTATTCGCGCTGGCAAAACGGATGGCAGGGTCGAACGAAGCCGGGCGGCCAGCTTTCTATCAAAAGGATTAATTGCTCATGAATGTGATTGAACTTGCCGAACGTGGATGGCTGCCCGACCGCTTGGTCCGGATTGGCATTCGTCGATTACTCAAGATTCGTCTTGGCCAACAGGATGCGACCGATGTGGAGCAACAATCGGAACACTTTACGCGGTTGATCCAGTCCTTGACGGAGTCTGATATTGCCATTGAGACCGACGCGGCCAATCAACAGCATTACGAGGTGCCGGCAGCATTTTATCGTCTGGCCCTGGGCAAGCACCTGAAGTATTCCTGTGGCTATTGGCCCAACGGCGTTCAAACACTGGATGACTCCGAAGCGGCCATGCTTGCACAGAGCTGCGAGGCGGCTCAGCTGTCCAACGGCCAGACCATCCTGGAGCTTGGCTGTGGCTGGGGATCACTGACGCTATGGATGGCTCAGCATTATCCGGACAGTCAAATTACCGCAGTCTCCAACTCGAATTCACAGCGCGAGTGGATTCTTGGGCAGGCGGACGAACGTGGCCTGACGAATCTTGAAGTGCTGACCTGCGACGTGAATGATCTGGAGCTGGATCGCAGCTTTGATCGAGTGGTGTCGATTGAAATGTTTGAACATGTTCGTAACTATCAGCAGTTGATGAAAAAGATTGCCGGCTGGCTCACACCACAGGGTGTACTGTTTGTACATATTTTCTGTCACAGGCATCTGATGTATCCGTTTGAAACCGAAGGAGATGGCAACTGGATGGGCCGTTATTTTTTTGCTGGCGGCCTGATGCCGGCGGCCGATACGTTGCTGTATTTCCAGGACGATCTAAACATTGATCGCCGCTGGCTGTTCAGTGGAACACACTATGCGCAAACCGCACGGGCCTGGCTTGATCAAACCGATCGGCACCGTACTGAAATCCAGGCTGTATTTGAACAGACTTACGGTGCGGATGCGTCGATCTGGTTGCAGCGCTGGCGCATGTTCTTCATGGCCTGCGAAGAGCTGTTCAACTACAATTCCGGCCAGGACTGGATGGTTGGCCATTTTCGGTTTACCAAGCGCTGAATCGTGAACCTGCCGCCGTTCAAAAAGTTACCGACAGGCAGCATCAACTCCAAGCTGGTGCGGGTGTTCCTTGCCCAGATTCTGGCGATCTCGATCGCAACCATCGTGGGCGTATACGGTGCGGCACTGGTCGTCGAAAAAGTGCTGGTGCGAGAGGCCCTGAACGGTGAAGCTGAACATTTCTGGGAGCAACACAACCGCGATATCGCATTCCAGTTGCCCAACACCAATAATCTACGCGGTTATCTGGCGCCGAATGGCGATGTGTCGATGGTGCCGGACTGGTTGGCTGATGTCGAGACCGGTTTCCACCGTGTGACTACCGTTGATGGTGCCAATCCCGTAGTGCACGTGACTGAGCAGAATGGTCACCGTCTCTACCTTGTATTCGACGAGGTGCAGGTCTCGAATCTCGCATTTTATTTCGGCATTGCACCCTTGACGGCGGTGCTGCTGGTGATTTACATGTTGGCCTGGCTGGGTTATGTCATGAGCCGACGTGCTGTATCAGCACTGGTTCAGTTGTCCGAGGCAGTCCGCACCTTTGACTTTCAATCCGGAGATTTCCAGTCCCTGAAGCTTCAGCAATTTGCAGGAACAAATGATGATGAAGTGCTGGCGCTGATTACCGCGCTTGAGCAATTCACCAATCGCCTGGAACGTTTCGTGGCGCGCGAGCGCAATTTCACCCGCAATGCTTCGCATGAGCTGCGCACGCCGCTGGCGGTGTTGAAGGGTAATGTTGAACTGCTGATGAAGTTCCCGGATTCGCCCACGCGTGATGACGTTATACAGCGCATGGATCGAACGTTGCGCGACATGGAGGCGCTGGTTGAAACCCTGCTGATTCTGGCGCGTGAATCGGAATCCAAGTTGTCCTGGTCAAAAGTCATTCTGAATGATCTGATTGCAGAACAGCTGGATCAAGTGGTTCGCGCGATCGATAAACCTGATGTTCAGACATCAATAGAAGCCGATTGCCTGCTTGAAACCAAAGCACCGGAACGCGTCCTGGGCATTATCTTTCACAACTTGTTCAGGAATGCGATGACGTTTACCGATACAGGCAGTGTGCGTATTGAAATCGATTCAGGCGGCGTTACCATTCGCGACACTGGATGTGGAATGAGCGAAGCCGATCTCGAACGAGCATTCGAGCCGTTCTATCGTGCACATGACCGTTCCAACGAGGGTTATGGGATGGGCCTGGCCATTGTCAATCGTTTAACGCGTCGATTCGGCTGGCCTCTTGAGGCCGACAGCGAATTAGGCGCTGGAACCGTGTTTCGGGTCAATTTTCCCAAGGCGCGGCCAATCCCGCTGAACCCGGACAAAAAACATTATGCGGATCTGGAATAGGACGATTCGAAATGCCGTTGGCAGCCGGCTGCCTGGCCGGAATTCTGGTCAGGCGCCCACGACATAGGAATTCTGCTTCAGCACGTAAAAAAACCCGCGGATGCGCGGGTTTTATAGTTCAACGATGACTGGTCATCATGCGTCGTCAGGATGAGCCAGCTTGAACCCCATGCCCTGGACCGTGTGCAAGAGCTTGCTCTCGAAAGGTCGATCAATGCTCTTGCGCAAATTGTACATGTGGCTTCTAAGCGTGTCGGAATCCGGCAACATGTCGCCCCACAGCTCGTTTTCGATCTGTTCGCGGCTGACCAGTCGAGGCGATTCCCTCATCAGCACCCGCAATATGCGAATGGACGTGGGGGATAAGTTCAGGCGCTGTCCCTGACGTTCCACGCGCATGGTGCGAGGGTCAAACACCAGATCACCGACTTTGATTGCACCGTCCGACACTTCGCCGCGCGCTCGTCGAATCAGTGCACTGGCACGCGCGATCAGCTCATCCATCTCGAAGGGTTTGACCAGATAGTCATCAGCGCCGGAATCGAATCCTTCCAGCTTGTCGTCCAGGGAATCCCGGGCGGTCAGCATCAAGATTGGCGTAGAGTCCCCTCGATCACGCAGGCGCTTGCATACCTTGATGCCATCGACTTTCGGCATCATCAGGTCGAGCACGATCAGATCATAATGATGTTCTTCGAGCAGATTCAGGGCAATAGAACCATCGGCCGCATAGTCCATCGCGAATCCTGAATTTTCCATATATCCGCCAATCGTGGCAGCCAGATCGTCATGATCCTCCACGAGCAGAATGGTGGCGTTGGCTTGTTCTTCGTTCATGGGTACACCTGTTGCTGAGAATTGAGTTTCACAAATGTGAATCGGACAATGCACAGAGTACCCAGTGCGTGTCGATGAAACATCAACAATGCGTTAAATACCCAGCAAGTAAGGGGATTATCAGAAATTTCGCCGCAAAATACGCTGTGCCATCCAGCGGAGCGGCTCGGTATTGCCTTCCAGGCGTTGTAAAGACTCGGCGGCCTGCTGAATTAGCGCTTCCGACCGTTGATGTGCAGCGTCAATTCCGTATAGCAGCGGCCAGCTGGCCTTGTCCATGGCCTGATCCGAGCCGGCAGGCTTACCGATCTGTTCCGATGTGCCTTCCACATCGAGTAGATCATCGATGATCTGGAATGCAAGGCCAACAGATTCAGCAAATTCACGCAGCGCAAGGCAGTCGTTTTTGCTTGATCCTGCCAACAGCGCCGGCATCAGCACTGCGGCGTCGAGCAAGGCGCCGGTCTTCAGCCTGAACATGTGCTCGATGTCGGCCTGCTCAGGCCGCGTTGCTTCATACATCAAGTCCAGCGCCTGTCCTCCGGCCATACCTGCCGAACTGCAGGCACTGGCCAGGTAGCCAACGATCGCAGCCTGTTGTGTCTCGTTTGCCAGCTTTTCAAATGCCAGCGCCTGTAGTGCGTCACCGCACAGAATTGCGGTGGCTTCGTCGAAGGCGCGATGAACGGTCGGTTTACCGCGCCTGAGGTCATCGTCATCCATGGCAGGAAGATCATCGTGCACCAGCGAATAGCAATGAATCAACTCGATTGCAGCTGCGATCGGGTCGACGGACTGCCGCTCGATGCCAAGTACGTCGGCCGTTGCATAGCTCAGCAAGGGTCGGATTCGTTTGCCGCCATTGAATACCGCATACCGCATGGATCGATGCAGAGGGCGGGGCGGCATGGCGTCATCAGGCAACCATTCATCCAGGGTGGATTCGACGCGCCGATTCAGTTCTTCGACGTGATGTTCGAACGACATGAGGCAGTCCAGGGTTTGGCAGGACGCTAGTGTAATGGCTAGCGCTGCCTGTTGCGGAGTGGGCGAGGTAATGAGCCGGTTTCAGTCGGCAATGTCCAGGCAATTACTCGATGATCAGGGTACTATCGTCAGCCATGTCCATACACGACTCGAAACCGACCGACGCTGCAGTTGCTACAGCGCGAGCGCACGCGAATTTTGCGCTCGTTAAATACTGGGGCAAACGCAATTCGGAGCTGAACCTGCCCGATGTAGGCTCGATTTCGATTACGCTCGACGCACTGCACACGACAACCCGCGTTACGCTCGATCAAAACCTGCAGCGAGATGAGCTATGGCTGAACGGGCAGCGGAGTCCTGCAGCTGAACTGCGCGCCCGCCAGGTCCTGGATCGCATTCGTGAAGCTGCAGGTGTCTCATCCTGTTGCCGCATCGATAGTGAAAACAATTTTCCAACCGCCGCCGGCCTGGCCTCGTCAGCCTCCGGTTTTGCGGCTTTGGTCACGGCTGCGACTGCAGCCATGCGCTATGACACACCTGAAAGCAAGCGATCCGAGTGGGCAAGAATGGGGTCGGGCTCGGCTGCGCGCTCGATCTTCGGAGGCTTCTCCGAAATGGCGAAAGGCAGACTCGATGATGGAACCGACAGCGTTGCGCGTCCTTTGCTTGATGCTGCAGCTTGGCCGTTGGAAGTCGTCGTGGCCATCACCCGGCGGGAGCAGAAAGGCGTCAGTTCTACCGAAGGCATGCTGCGAACCGCCCAAACTTCACCTTTTTACAAGGCCTGGGTCAAGCATCAGGATCAGGATCTCGACCTGGCACGTGACGCCATCGCGGCGCAAGACTTCGACGCGCTGGCAGACGTTGCCGAGGCCAGTGCGCTCAGCATGCATGGCCTGGCCATGTCGGCGCGTCCGGGCTTGTTGTATTTCAATCCGACAACATTGGCCTGTCTGCACCGTGTTCGCGAGCTGCGCGCCGAAGGTACTCCGGTGTTTTTTACCGTCGATGCAGGCCCCCAGGTCAAAGCGATCTGTATGCCGGATCATCGTCATCAGGTCAGTACCGCACTGAGTGAAATTTCCGGTGTTACCGAGGTGATCAGCAGCGTACTGGGCCCTGCGGCGCATCTCATCGATACGGTTTGAACCGGATGAACCCCGTTGAAGCTCAGGCGCCTGGCAAGCTGATGCTTAGCGGTGAATACGCTGTGTTGTGCAATGCGCCAGCCATACTTGTGCCCGTTGAACGACGCGTTTTTGTTCGCATTCGACCGCTTCAGCATGGCCCCAGCCGATTGCAGGCAACACCACTGATCGAAGGTTCGCTTGAGTTCGCTCCGGACCACGGGGCCTTCTGGATGAATCCAGTCCAGGCTCACCAAGCGCTGGGCATGAGCGCTCGGCTGCTACCTCGACTTTGGGCCATGTTGAGCCTGCGTAAATCAGTGGCGTGGGTTGAAATCCAGGTTGATAGTTCGGAGCTGTTCGAGCAGCACGCCGGCAGTCAGATCAAACTGGGTATCGGCTCCAGTGCTGCGGTCAGTGTGGCACTCTATCGTGCACTGCAGGCACTGGTCGGTGACCGTGTCTCGACGCGTGATCCAGCGCGGGACTTGTCGACGTTGCTACCGGTCTATCGGGCATCACTCGAGGCCGATGCCAGCGGCGCTGATCTGGCAGCCAGCCTGTACGGTGATCTGATCGCCGTGACGCCGAACCATCATGGCCTTGCAGCACAGCCATTGTCCTGGCCCGAGGGGCTGTTCTACCAGCCGGTCTGGACGCAAGAAGCCGCCCAGACGGTCGACTTCGTTGAGCGCTTCACTCAGTGGCGACAATCGGATCGCTGCGCTGAGTCGCTGGTTACTGAATTGTCTTCCCGGGCAGCACAGGTTGTTGTCTCATTTCAACACGAGTCACCCGCGCTGATTCTGGAAGCGCTCGCAGGTTTTGCCCAAACATTGCGCCGCATGGATGACCACATCGTGTCCAGCACGGCATCGCAGCAGCGGATCGTCAGTCCAGCTCATCAGCAGCTGGCTCGGCTTGCTGAGCGGCATGGTGTGGTGTACAAGAGTTGTGGTGCCGGGGGCGGAGATTTGGGGGTCGCCCTGAGTGATCAGCGTCAATCGATGCAGGCGTTTGTCGACAGCCTGGATTCGATCCAGGCCCGCCCGATCGCACTGACTGCCCAGACAGGACCCTACATGCAATAAAATCAGCATCCTGCACTGATGGTCTGCAGTGCGTTTCGCTGTACGATGACAAATGGTTGAGGGAACCGGATTTGGCCAGAATTCCAGAATTTTATAAACTGTCGGTTGCTGAGCGTGTTCGCGCGGTGCAGCAGCAGGGGCTGCTGTCCAATCAGGATTGTCAGGCGCTGACCACCGGCGAACACACCCTGTCGGTGCAGTCGGCCGACAAGATGATCGAAAATGTCATTGGTGTCATGGGTCTCCCGGTTGGTCTGGGCATGAATTTCCTGATTAATGATCAGGAATACGCCGTCCCGCTGGTCGTCGAAGAGCCGTCGATCGTGGCAGCGTTGAGTTCGGCCGCGAAACTGGCGCGCAGCGGCGGTGGATTCCGGGTACACAGCAGCGAGCCGATACTGATCGGCCAGATCCAGGTGGTTCATGTTCCTCACCCGGCGCGTGCCAAGGCAGCCCTGATCGAACGCAAACGAGACATTCTGAACCTTGCCAACAGCCTGCATCCCAATATGGTCGCTCGCGGAGGTGGTGCCAAGGATCTGGAGGTCATCATCCATCCATCGTCGGGGCAGGGCGGCGACATGGTGGTAGTGCACCTGCTGGTCGATACTTGCGATGCGATGGGCGCCAACCTGGTCAACACCATGTGTGAAGGCGTTGCCTCGATGGTCGAAAGCATCAGTGAAGGCCGCGTGTTCCTTAAAATTCTGTCCAACCTGACTGATCGATCGATGGTCAAGGCTGAAGTCACCATTCCTGTTGCGGCGCTGGCCGGCAAAGGCTTTGATGGTGAAGAGGTGCGCGACGGTATCATCCTGGCCAATGAATTTGCATCGATCGATCCCTACCGGGCTGCAACCCACAATAAGGGCATCATGAATGGGATCGATGCCGTTGCACTGGCAACCGGAAATGACTGGCGTGCAATCGAGGCGGGAGCGCATGCCTGGGCTGCCAGAGGCTCGCATTATGCATCCTTGACGCAGTGGACAAAGGATTCGAATGGTGCCCTGAAGGGCAGCCTCGAAATTCCGCTCAAGGTCGGCATTGTCGGCGGTCCATTGGAGTCCAATCCTACGGTCGGTATGAATCTTCGCTTGCTCGGCGTCAAGAGCGCACGCGAACTGGCTGAGGTCATGGGTGCTGTGGGTCTGGCGCAGAACTTTTCCGCGATTCGCGCGCTGACCACAGAAGGCATCCAGCAGGGCCATATGACGCTGCATGCACGAAGCGTCGTGTCGGCGGCTGGAGCGCCGCCGGATATCTTTGAAACGGTGGTCGAGCGCCTGATTGCCAGCGATCAAATCAAGATCTGGAAGGCGCGCGAAATTATCCAGGCGCTGGAAAAAACGGCGCCCCAACCAGCGGCCAGAACCAATGGCAGTCAGTATGCCGAAGCCGATTCGGGCGGAGACATGTCTTCGGGTCACGGCAAGATCATCCTGCTGGGCGAGCATTCCGTGGTGTATGGCCGACACGCGATTGCAGCCCCTGTACCACTCGCGATTCAGGCCCGGATTGCCGATGGCGACAAGGGCGTCGAGTTGATCATTCCACGCTGGAGCATCAAACAACGGCTGCATCACTCGGAAGCAAAGCAGCACTCCTTCGAGAAGTCGCTGGCGCTGGTGCTTGGCGAGTTGAAACTGAATCAGCCGTCGATGCGGATCGAGATTTTTCCGAACGTGCCCAGAGCCATGGGGCTCGGTGGCTCCGCTGCGCTGGCAGTTGCGGTGATCCGGGCACTCGACCGTCGCTATCAGCTGGGGTTGAGCGATGAGCGCGTCAATGAGCTGGCGTTTGAGTGCGAAAAAATTGCCCACGGCACCCCTTCAGGTATCGACAACACGTTGTCGGTTTATGGCAAACCGATGCTGTTTCGCGCGGGTGACCAGCCGCTACGTGAAGAAATTGCAATTCAAGGTCCGATCGATCTCGTCATCGGGATCAGTGGAATCGAAAGCCTGACGGCTGCGACGGTCGCAAGGGTCAAGAAAGCACGAGAACAGCGGCCGGCCCTGTATGAAGAAATCTTCGATCAAATCGATTCGCTGGTGCTGCAGGCTGTCCAGGCCTTGCAACAGCGCGATATCGAAACCCTCGGCGAGCTGATGAATGTCTGCCAGGGCCTGTTGAATGCCATGCAGGTATCGAGCTGGGAGCTGGAGGAAATGATTCAGATTGCGCGCAATTGCGGTGCACTCGGCGCCAAGTTGACCGGAGGTGGCGGCGGTGGTTCGATGATCGCACTCTGTCCGTCTGATCCGGAGGCGATCGCCCGCGTCGAACATGGCCTGAAACAGGCTGGCTACCAATCGATGGCCGTCACGATTGGCAGTACGGACAAACCGAAAGGCAACGGAGTCAGCGTCTGATGGAACCATCCAATCCTGTTTCGTTTGATTCCGAGCCGTTGATTCTGGTCGACCAGGAGGATCAGACCATCGGGTTTTTGCCCAAGGTCGATTGTCATCGCGGTCATGGCCGTCTGCACCGGGCATTTTCAATCTTCTTGTTTGATCAGAATGGGCGTGTGCTGCTGCAGCAGCGTAGCCAGCAAAAGCCGTTGTGGCCGTTGTTCTGGTCCAACAGTTGTTGCAGTCATCCACGCAAGGGTGAGTCCATCGAACTGGCTGCCGAGCGACGCTTGCGCGAGGAACTGGGCGTCAGCACCCAATTGAACTGGTTGTATAAGTTTATTTACCAGGCCGATTTCGAGGATGTCGGCGCCGAGCACGAGCTGTGCCATGTGCTGATTGGCCGTTTCGATGGCGACATTCAGGTGCATCCCGATGAAATTGCTGCCTGGCGTTGGCTCACGATCGATCAGATCAGTCAGGAACTGATTGAATGCGCGGAGCGCTACACGCCCTGGTTCAAGCTTGAATGGCAGCGCTTGCTGAACGATTGGCAGCCCGAAATACAGGCCCTGTCGGGACGGCGAAAAAGCGCCTGATTATCTGCGGGACCGCGGTTTCCCTCGACCTTTGGCCGGTTTTGCAGAAGCTGGTTTTGACGCTACGCGCCTGCCGGCCTTTCCTGATTCGCTGAGCGCCAAACTGGTGCCATAACCCGCCAGGCCAACGTCTTCTCGCAGCACGCGATGATCATTGTTGTTGAGTCGTTGATATTGGCCCGTGCGCAGCTTGGCAGGCAAAAACACCGGGCCGAACCGTACCCGTTTGAGGCGGGCAACCTGGGCACCGACGGCCTCCCACAGCCGTCGTACTTCTCGATTTCGACCTTCCATCAGCGTGACCGTGAACCACGTGTGGCCCGATGTCTGTTCACCGATAATCAGGTCGCTGAATTTGGCTTGGCCGTCTTCGAGCTCAATGCCGTCGAGTAGCTGTTGCAGTTGCTCGTCGCTGACCTCTCCGCGAATGCGACAGAGGTATTCACGATCGACACCGCCCGAAGGATGCATCATCTGGTTGGCCAACTCGCCGTCGGTAGTCAACAACAGCAGTCCCGCGGTGTTCAAGTCCAACCGACCGACCGCAATCCAGCGCCCATCCCGAACAGCCGGCAAGCGATCGAACACGGTTCGCCGGCCTTCCGGGTCATTCCGGGTTGTCAATTCACCTTCCGGCTTGTGATAAATCAGGGTCTGATGCAATACCTGTTCGGCCACGACCTGCAGGCTGCGACCATCGATCTGAATCCGGTCACCGGCACCGGCTTGTGCCCCGAGTTCGGCCTTTGCTCCATTGAGATTGACCTGGCCCGCAGCGATTCGTTGCTCGATGGCACGACGTGAGCCAAAACCAGCCCCGGCCAGAATCTTCTGCAGGCGCTCCGGCGGCGCTGACAGCTCGGATCGGGTCTTGCGACGGTCGAGTGTCAGTCTGGTATCAGCTGGGCTGCTGGCTTGACGCTTCGGGTGATTGCGTTTGTTCATTGTTGTCCTGCTGTGAAGTGCTGCTATCCGATACAGGGCTGGCTTGGCCATCCGCGTGCGGGTCGTCCTGGTGTTCAGCGTCATGCCGTGCTTCAGGCGTATCTGTAGTTGAACCCTGGTCAGCAGTGCTTGACTCGGAATTTTGCTCGGTGTCTGGCACCGGTCCATCTGGATCGTTCAGTTCCAGCTCGGGTTCCAGATTATCCAGGTCGCGAATTTCGGCCAGGGTTGGCAGATCATCCAGGCCTTTCAGATTGAAATAATCGAGAAATACCTTGGTCGTCCCCAGCAGTTCCGGTTTCCCGGGGACGTCACGGTGCCCGACCGTCTTGATCCAGTCACGCTCCTGCAGCGTCTTGAGTATATTGGCGCTCAGTGATACACCCCGGATCTGTTCGATTTCACCACGTGTGATCGGCTGTCGATAGGCAATGATGGCCAGCGTTTCAAGTAATGCACGAGAATACCTCGGCGGTTTTTCCCGCCACAGATTCGATACGGTCGGCATCAGTGACTGGCGAATCTGCAGCCGGTAGCCACTGCCGGTTTCCACGAGCTCAACGGCGCGCTGCTCCAGCTCGGCATCCAGTGCCGAAAGTGCCTGGCGCAGCAATCCATGGCCCGGCTGCTGGTCTTCATCAAACAGGCTGTTCAACTGGCTCAGGGACAGCGGTTGACCGGCGGCCAGCAATGCCCCCTCTACGATGGTTTTAAGTCGTTCTGCATCCATATCGCGTTACTATTCAATTCATTGTGATCATCAATCATCAGGCCGCGGATTCAGGGCTGGGCGCACGCAGGTACATTCTTCCATACAGTTCCTGCTGAACCAGATCGACCAGATGCTCACGCAGCAATTCAAGCAGCGCCAGAAAGGTGACTACAACACCGAGTCGTCCCTCGCTCAGGTCAAACAGGCTTTCAAAGCGAACAAATTCGCTTTCATCATCGGGATGATTGATGGCCTGCATGATTCGGCTCATGCGCTCGCGCACGCTCAACGGCTCTGACTGGATGTGGTGCTGGGCAAATAACTCGGCGCGTGCCATGACATCGCGGAGCGCCAGTAGCACTTCACGCAAATCCACTTCTGGCGGTAATTTGATCTGTCGTTGCTCGGCAATCTCGGCCTGAGCGGGCATGATGTCGCGTTCCAGGCGGGGCAGCGCATCCAGGTCTTCAGCGGCTTGCTTGAAGCGCTCGTATTCCTGAAGTCTGCGTATCAATTCGGTGCGCGGATCCTCCTCATCCTGGAGCTCGGGCTCAGGACGTGGCAGCAGCATGCGTGATTTGATTTCGGCCAGAATTGCGGCCATGACCAGATACTCTGCAGCCAATTCGAGCCGCAGCCCTTCCATCATTTCGATGTAGCCTGTGTATTGGCGCGTAATTTCTGCAATCGGGATATCCAGAATGTCCAGGTTGTGCCTCCGAATCAGGTACAGCAGCAGATCCAGCGGCCCCTCGAACGCATCGAGAAAAACTTCCAGCGCATCGGGCGGGATGTAGAGGTCATCCGGTAATTTCAGCAGCGGCTCTCCGCGCACGGTGGCGAGTGGCATCTCCTGCTGACGGCTGGCGGTTGTGGTGTCTGACATGGGGCAGCAGTGTATCAGCCCGCCGGCTCATTCAGGCAGCCGGTATACTATTTGATCTTGACTCAACGAGGCATCATTCAACCATGCTGTACATGATTCTGGGGCGCGATCAGGCCGAATCGCTGGAGGCCCGAAAAGCCTGTCGTCAGCAGCATATTGACCGCATCGATGCACTGCAGGATCAGGGTCGGCTGATTCTGGCAGGTCCATTGCCGTCGATCGACGCTGCCGATCCAGGGCCGGCAGGCTATTCAGGCTCGCTGATTGTGGCCGAGTTTGATTGTCTTGAAGATGCAGCGCATTGGGCCAGCGAGGACCCGTATCTGGAATCAGGAGCCTGGCAGGACGTTGACGTGCGGCCCTGGATTCAGGTTCGGCCATGAACGACCATCCCGATGCACTGGAGCCTGACGATCGTGTCGGCGCAATCCAACACCGGCTTACGGCTGCGCTGTCACCGGATTCGCTGGAGGTCATTGATGAATCGCACTTGCACGCAGGGCATCCGGGTGCCCGTGACGGACGGGGGCACTTTCGAGTCCGCATCGTGTCCGACCAATTTGCCGGGTTACCGAGACTGGCCCGACACCGCAAGATTTACCAGGCGATGGGTCGATTGATGCAGTCTGATATTCATGCGCTATCAATTGAGGCATTTTCGAATAATGAAACATAAACTATTGATAATATTGACTATGGCCTTGTATGTTTCAGGCTGTAGTGATGCTACTCATGCGCCATTGATCGAGCAGGACGAGGTGGTGCTGGTCGAGGTGGATGGTCATCCGATTACGCTGACCATGCTTGAATTCCTGATGGAGGCACGCGGCGTTGCGGAGGACGATACCGAGCAGATGCGCCAGCTCCTCGATGAACTGATTCGCCTGCGCGCCATGGCCAACCGGGCCGAGTTGGAGGGTATTTCGCAAGCGCCAAAAGTGCGTGCCGAACGCATGATCAAGGATATCGAAGTGCAGTATGTCCGCTATCTGGAGCACTTCCAGAAGGAAAACCCGATTGGCGACGCTGAAATTCAGCAGGTCTATCGGCAGCAGGTCCAACGTGCGGGTGATCTGCAATATCGCCTCGAAACCATCGTTTTTGACTCCCAGTCCGATGCGCTGGCAGCGCTCAGTGCAATTGAAGACGGCTCCAGTGAGTTCGATCAGCAAGTTGCTCAGGCCATTGACGCGGGCCATCAGGTGCTGCAACCGAACTGGATTGACCGCAGTCAGGTCCCCGAGGATATCTCCGCTGCCTTGGCGGGCTCGGAGGTCGGCGATACCGTTCCTGCGCTAATGCCGTATCAGGATCAGTGGGTGGTGGCCCGAATCCTGGAAACCCAGCCCAATCAAGTGCCTGCGCTCGACGAGGTCAGGGAAGGCATTCGCAGAACGCTGACGCGCGAACAGAATCAACTGCTGATTGATGACGTGTTCGAGTCAGCCGAAATCACACCGATGCTGCCGCTGGACGGGGCTGGCGAAGAATCATAGACCGACGCGGGGTCGCGCTGAACTGGCTGGCGGGTAGCATCAAGTCGCTGAACAGTGATGAAACTCCAGTCAGATTTTCTGCCGGGTGACTGGTTCCGAATGAAAAACTCGGCTATAATGCACGGCTATTTTAAAACCAGCCTAACTGCAGCCAGCGGGCTTTCAAGTGTTTTGCCGGTTGATGCTCGGGTTTGATTCGAGCCTATCAGCTGATAGCAAATCCGCTGCAGTCGGGTAAATGAAAACTTGCGACCGGATTCTCAAGGAGTTGCACATGCCCAAGATGAAAACCCACCGTGGTGCTGCCAAGCGTTTTAGCGCCAATGGCAGTGGAAAATTCAAGCGCAAACGCGCCAACCACAGCCACATTCTGACCAAGAAAGACACCAAGCGGAAGCGTCGCTTACGCTCAACGGTCCTGGTTTCCAAGGCCGATGAGAAAGCGGTTCGCAAGATGCTACCGAATCTTTGATTCGGCTAGTGGCGTTTGATTTGTTAAAGAACTTGATCAGAGGAAAGCAACATGGCTAGAGTGAAACGTGGAGTTGTAGCCCGCCGTCGTCACCGCAAGGTGCTGAGTCGGGCGAAAGGATATTACGGGGCGCGTCGGAAGGTCTTTCGCGTGGCCAAGCAGGCTGTCATCAAGGCCGGGCAATATGCCTATCGCGATCGTCGCGTGCGCAAGCGGGAATTCCGCTCGCTGTGGATTCAACGCATCAATGCTGCGGCCCGTGAACATGGATTGTCCTACAGCCGCTTCATCAATGGACTGAAGCAGGCCGAGATCGGTATTGATCGTAAAATGCTGGCCGAGCTGGCGGTCAACGACAAAGTCGCTTTCAAGGCGCTGGCTGAAAAAGCTCAGGCACAACTGTCCTGACAGGGCCGGCATCCATGGCCGGACCTGGTGAATCAGCGAACAAGCTTGAATCTGCGCTGGCTGAAGTGGCCAGTGCGGCCTCTGCGCGTACGCTCGATCAGCTGCGCGTGGAATGGCTGGGCAAAAAAGGCCAGCTGACGGCTGAGTTGAAAACGCTTGGACAGCTGCCGGCAGAACAGCGGCGTGAGGCCGGTCAGGCGATCAATCAGATGAAGCGAACGCTGTCCGAGGCGATCGAATCTCGCAAGCTTGAGCTGGATCGCGCTGCGCTCGAACAGCGACTGGCTTCAGAACATATCGACGTGACTCTGCCTGGTCGAGGTGTGGATCCTGGTGGCCCACATCCTGTGACGCGGGCTATGGATCGTATCCTGGAAATTTTTCGCGGCATGGGCTTTGCCGTTGCGACCGGGCCCGAAATCGAAGACGATTATCACAACTTCGAGGCGCTGAATTTCCCGCCGCATCATCCGGCACGCACCATGCATGACACCTTTTACCTGCCGGATGGGCGCTTGCTGCGGACGCATACCTCGCCAGTTCAAATTCGGGTCATGAAGAACCAACCGGCGCCATACCGGGTCGTTGCACCCGGGCGAGTGTTTCGAAGTGACTCAGATCAAACCCATACGCCGCAATTTCATCAGGTCGAGGGTCTGCTGGTGGATGAAGGGGTTTCGTTTGCTGACCTGAAAGGCATGCTGCTCGAATTTGTCCATGCCTTCTTCGAAGATGAGCTGGACATGCGGCTCCGGCCCTCCTATTTCCCGTTTACCGAGCCATCGGCCGAGGTTGATATTCGCTGGCGGAATCAGGATGGCTCGGCCGGGCGCTGGCTTGAAGTGCTGGGCTGCGGAATGGTGCACCCGAATGTGCTGGAGCATTGTGGAGTCGATGCAGAGCGCTACACAGGCTACGCCTTCGGACTCGGCGTGGAACGATTTGCCATGCTGCGCTATCAAGTCAATGACCTGCGCATGTTCTTTGACAATGACCTGCGCTTTCTCCAGCAATTTCGATAGGCACGGGCTCGCTAAGCCAATGAATAACGAGCAACACCGAGTGGCGAGCTTCAAGTCACGACCCCAATCGTTTTTTTATCCCGTGAATAGGCCCTAACATGCGCTTCAGTTTCAACTGGCTGTCTGAATGGCTGGATCTCGAAAGCAGTGCTGACGAAGTCGCGAAGCGACTGACGTCGGCCGGCCTCGAGGCGGATTCCGTCACGCCTGTCGGCGTCGGTCTCGACGGCGTGGTGGTCGGTGAAATCGTCGACTGCAAGCCACACCCTGACGCTGACCGGTTGCAAATCTGCACGGTAAAAGCAGGTGATGATGAAGCGCTCCAGATTGTGTGTGGCGCACCCAATGCACGGACCGGCCTGAAAGCACCTCTAGCACGGATCGGTGCAGCATTACCCGGCGGCTTGAAGATCAAACCGGCAAAGTTGCGTGGCATTGAATCAAACGGCATGTTGTGTTCTGCCCCTGAACTTGGTTTGGGCGATGACGCTGCTGGGCTGCTCGAACTGCCTGAGCAAAGTTCTGCCGGAACGCCGCTGGCCTGCCTGCTTGGATTGCCTGACTGGGTGATCGAGCTGGATCTGACGCCGAATCGATCGGATTGCCTGTCGCTGCGCGGGATTGCGCATGAACTGGCCGCGCTGGAAGGCTGCGCATTGCGCGTGCCGGATATGCCGCCCGTGCCGGCCCAGATTGATGACACGCTTGCAATCGAACTCAAAGCGCCGGCTGACTGCCCGCGTTATGCCGGACGGGTGATCCGGGGCATTAACCCAACGGCTGCTACACCGGCCTGGATGGTGGAGCGGCTGACCCGCAGTGGCGTGCGAAGTCTCGGCCCTGTGGTTGACGTCACCAACTATGTATTGCTGGAACTCGGCCAGCCGATGCATGCCTTCGATTTGGAGCGAATCGAGGGGCCGATCCAAGTGCGTAGAGCAGCTGAAAATGAGTCGCTGGTGTTGCTTGATGAATCGGATATCAAGGCCGAGTCGGACATGTTGTTGATTGCAGATCAAACCAAGCCACTGGCCCTGGCCGGCATCATGGGTGGAGCGGATTCAGCCGTGAGCGATGAGACCCGCGATATTTTGCTCGAATCGGCCTGGTTCAACCCGGCAAGCATTTCGGGGCGCGCGCGGCGCCTGGGAATGGCAACCGATTCATCGCATCGCTTCGAGCGCGGTGTAGACCCTGAGCTCCAGCGCCTTGCGATTGAGCGCGCAACGGCTTTAATCATCGAGATTGCCGGTGGTCGCCCCGGACCGGTATTGGATGAATCGGATCCACAGCATATGCCAGCAACGCACGATGTTGATCTGCGGCCAGCACGGGTCAATCAACTGTTGGGTACTGACCTGGCTTCGAATCGAATTGCCGATCTGTTGTCGGGGCTCGGTATGCAGGTTGCTGCAGACGGCGAGCGGCTGAGTGTGCGGCCACCTTCGCGTCGGCGCGATATTGAGCTTGAGGTGGATTTGATCGAAGAAGTGGCGCGCCTGGTTGGCTATGACGCGCTACCCTCCAAGCGGCCTGGAGGCAGCCTGCGTAGCCAGGTGCCGAGCGAAAAACAGGTGCCGGAGCGTGCGATTCGCGATGGACTTCAGGCGCGTGGGTTCCAGGAAATCATGAGCTGGAGTTTTGTATCTTCTGCTGATCTTGGCCGCTTCCAGATGACCGATTCAGCGCAGCCGCTGGCCAATCCGTTGAATGTTGACATGAGCGTGTTGCGCACTTCTTTGCTGCCAGGCCTGGTGCGAACCGCCCGGACCAATCTTCGCCATCAGCGTTCGCGCTTACGCTTGTATGAATTGGGCCATGTGTTCAGTCAGGACACGAGCCAGGGTGAGCAGCTTCGACTGGCTTTGTTACTGACCGGCCAGCGCCACCGTGAATCCTGGTCGCAGCCTTCGTTGACGGTCGATTTTTACGACGTCAAGGGTGAAGTCGAGCAGCTGCTCGCCACTGCAGGCCACGCATCGACCGAGCTGGAGCTGTCCGACGCACAGGTACCGTACCTACATCCAGGGCAGTCTGCGCAGATCAAGCTGAAAGGCCAATCAATCGGCTGGATCGGGCAGCTGCACCCGACCTTGCTGGATGAACTGGATATCAGTCAATCCGTATTCGTTGCCGAAATGGACTGGCGGCGGATCAGCGACCGTCAGTTGCCGTCCTATCGAGCGGTTGGGCGCTTTCCAGCGGTGCGTCGAGACCTTGCGCTGATTGCACCGGAATCGCTCAGCGCTGCAAATATTCAGAAAACCATCGAATCCGCTGCCGGTGCGTTGCTCGAACAGTGTATTATTTTCGATATCTACGCTGGAAAAGGGATAGAATCAGGCTTTAAAAGTATTGCTATAGGCTTGATTTTCCGCGAAGTTTCGCGCACGCTTACGGATGAAGAAATTGAACGCGTCGTATCCAGTGTTGTAACCCGATTGCAACAAGACTGCAATGTGACGCTACGAGGTACAAACTGATGGCATTAACCAAGGCAGACCTGGCAAACAACTTGTTCGAGCAAGTCGGGCTGAACAAGCGCGAAGCCAAAGAATTTGTTGATGCATGGTTCGAATCGATCCGCAACGCATTGGAGGCCGGCGAAAACGTCAAACTGTCGGGGTTTGGCAATTTTCAGCTGCGCGACAAGAATCAGCGGCCTGGACGAAACCCGAAGACGGGCGAAGAGATTCCGATTTCTGCGCGCCGCGTGGTCACGTTCAAGCCAGGTCAGAAACTGAGAGGTCGAGTGGAGGCGTATGCTGGATCCGGGGAGTAACAAGGAGCTGCCGCCGATCCCGGCGAAACGGTATTTCACCATTGGTGAAGTCAGCGAGTTGTGTTCGGTCAAGCCGCACGTATTGCGCTACTGGGAGCAGGAATTTCCCCAGCTTGAGCCGGTAAAACGACGTGGCAACCGGCGGTATTATCAGCGTCATGATGTCATCATGATTCGTCAGATTCGAAGCCTGTTGCACGAACAGGGCTTTACCATCCTTGGCGCACGGCAGCAGTTGGAAGGTGAAACTGCGCAGGATGACGTATCACGCAGTCAGCAAATGGCCCGTCAACTCAGAGCTGAACTCGAAGATATTCTGGCCGTTCTTCGACGCTGATTGTTTCTTTTTTTTCCGGTCGGAGCGTAGCGCAGCCTGGTAGCGCACCACAATGGGGTTGTGGGGGTCGGGAGTTCGAATCTCCCCGCTCCGACCATTTTTCTGTTGGCTCGAAATGGACGGCTCTCAGCGTCAGAAATTAGAATGCATCGGTCTCACTCAATGTTGACTTCAACAAGGCATAGTTTCATTTGAAGAAACACTGTCGCCTAGCGTGACAGTTCAACCATATGCAGATCAGCACTAGGAAAGTAGCAATGGATATGAAACGCAGACTCGAAAGCATGCCCGATATCGCCAGTCATGCCCAGGCTCAGGTTGCCGGAAAACTGGACTGGGTCGGCATGAATGAAATCGAAATGCCCGTTTTTGTTGACATCGGCGATGGCGAGCGCATGCAGGTTGCAGCTCGCATCAGTGCCTTTGTCAACTTGAATCGTCCGGATGTCCGCGGTATTCACATGTCGCGGCTCTATTTGCATCTGGATCGCGCACTGGCCGAGCATTCGGTTACGCCGCTGGCATTGCGCCATTTGTTGCGTGACTTTTTGGAATCACATGAAGATCTCAGTTCGCGCGCAATGCTGCGTATCGACTTTGACTATCAGATCCGCCGGCCGGCCCTGGCGAGTGATAATTCAGGCTGGCGGGGGTATCCATTCAGCGTGATCGCTAGCCTTGAAGGCAAGAAGTTCGAGCTTGAACTGGCCTTTGAAGTGACCTATTCCAGTACCTGCCCATGTTCTGCAGCACTGGCCCGGCAATTGATTCAGGAACAGTTCGACAAGGATTTCACTCAGGGCACGGTGATTACACGCGAGTTGGTTCGCGATTGGCTTGGAACCGAGCAGGGCATCATGGCTACCCCTCATAGCCAGCGTTCAACGGCCGACGTTCGAGTACAACTGACGCCCAGCTTCGAGGCATTTCCGTTTGTCGAACTGATTGATTTGATCGAAGGATCGCTGAAAACGCCGGTCCAGACCGCCGTCAAGCGTGAAGACGAACAAGAGTTTGCGCGACTGAACGGCCAGAACCTCATGTTTTGTGAAGACGCCGGTCGACGTGTACAGATTGCCCTGAACAAGGACGAGCGCATTCTGGATTTCTGGGCTCGATGCCAGCATTTTGAAAGTTTGCATCCGCACAATGCCGTGTCGATTGTGACCAAGGGTATCGAGAATGGCTACAAGCCCATTGACGGCCACGCCAGGGGGCGAAGCTAATGACTTGCCTCAATATGACTGCGGTCTGATCAGGTAGTGCCCTGACCAACACTCCGATCAGGCTGGCGTTCTGTCCAGCCTGATCAATTCAGCGCCCTGTTGGCTCACGCGTAATACGCTGCCTGACTGGTGCCAATCCCCCAGCACGATGCGTTCCAGCGAGTCTTGTTGACCTTGCCGATGGCAGTGGATGTTCGGACGGTGGGTGTGACCATGGATCATTCGTTGTGCGCCTGTCTGTTCGAACAGCGCCAATACTGCCGAATTGCTCACATCCGTGATGTGTTCCGGCTTGTTTCTGGTGCGGTACCGACTGATCGACCGTAATAGCGAAGCCAGCAAGCGCCGCAGCCAGACCGGACGATTCAGCATACGTTGCTGCCAGTCCGGGCTGCTCACGCGCTGCCGGTATCGCTGATATTCGATGTCATCGGTACACAGCACATCGCCATGCAGTAATACCGTTTTCGTCCCGTGCAGGTCGATGACCAGGGGCTCGCGGACCAGCTGCATTCCGGCCTGGTTGCAGTAGTGTTCCTGAATCAGGAAATCCCGGTTGCCGCAGATAAACTGGATCGATACTCCGAGCGCGCGTAAATCCTTCAGCGCATCAGCGATCCGTTGCTCGAATGGGCCGGCCGCATCATCGCCGATCCAGGCTTCGAATAAGTCCCCCAGGATCCATAAGCCATCGGCCTGACGGGCTGGGCCCGACAGGAATTGCAGCAATTGTTCGGTGATATCAGGGCGGCCACGCTCCAGATGCAGATCCGAGATGAAATAGGTGAAGGAAGGCTGGATCAGAGTATCTCGACGCGCTCGATTATCACGTCTTCGACCGGAACATCAGCATGCGGTGCACGGGTTTCAGTCGCCACCTGCCGGATTTCATCCACTACCTCCATGCCTTCGGTAACCCGGCCGAATACAGCATAGCCCCAGGTCGAGCCAGACTGCTTGCCGCGATGGTCCAACATTCCGTTGTCGCGAACGTTGATGAAAAACTGTGCCGTGGCTGAATGTGGCATGCCGGTCCGCGCCATGGCAACCGTGCCGCGTTCGTTTGAAAGGCCGTTGTCGGCTTCATTAGTGATTGGATCATTGGTGGACTTCTGTTTGAAATCGCTGTCGAAGCCACCGCCCTGGATCATGAAATTACCAATGACACGATGGAAGATCGTGCCGTCATAGAAGCCTGAACCAGCATAATCAAGGAAGTTCTTGACGGTGATCGGGGCATCGTCCTCAAACAACTCGAGGGTAATCGCCCCCTTATTGGTGTGCAGAATCACAGTTGGAAGCTCCTTTAAAAATGGGTTTTCAGAATCATCAGGGCTGGTGTCCTGGGCGCCGACAAGAACAGGCAGCACAAGTCCGAGCACAAGTAAAAATCGCATAATAAAGACCTCGAAAGTGTTGCATTGAGAATTGGTCATCGAGCGTTTCGGATTCCAGCAGCCCAATCGCAGATTGCTTCGCTTGAATCCAGCTGCGTGCGTGGCAACATTGTAGCCAATTCCAATCTCGGAATGGGATCATTGACGGGCTTTTCGAACCCCGGTTATGGTAAAATTACATCTTTGTTAATTGGCCCTTACCGGTTGGATTTCGGCGCTTGATTAATGGTTTAAAAACAATCATTTGCCTTTTCCCGCACCGCACAAGACCCCATCCCGCATATGGCTGAAAACTCACAGGAAATTCTACCGGTCAATCTCGAAGACGAGATGCGCCAGTCTTACCTCGACTACGCAATGAGCGTGATTGTCGGACGTGCGCTTCCCGACGTCCGTGATGGTTTGAAACCCGTTCACCGTCGTGTCCTGTACGCCATGCACGAGCTCGGCAATGATTTCAACAAACCCTACAAGAAATCAGCGCGCGTTGTCGGTGACGTGATCGGTAAATATCATCCGCACGGTGATACGGCCGTATACGACACTATCGTGCGAATGGCGCAGCCGTTTTCACTTCGCTACATGCTGGTCGATGGTCAGGGTAATTTTGGTTCGGTCGACGGTGATTCGCCTGCCGCCATGCGATACACGGAAGTTCGTATGGCGCGTTTGGCGCATGAGCTGCTTGCCGATATTGATAAGGATACGGTCGGATTCACGCCGAACTATGATGAATCCGAATACGAGCCTGCGGTGCTGCCAACGCGGGTGCCGAATCTACTGATCAATGGTGCATCCGGAATTGCGGTCGGTATGGCGACCAATATTCCTCCGCATAATCTGAATGAGGTCATTGCAGCACTACTTGCACTGATCGATGACCCCGAGTTGGATATTGACGGCATCATGCACTATTTGCCGGGCCCGGATTTCCCGACGGCCGGCATCATCAACGGCGCCAACGGGATCGATGAGGCTTATCGAACCGGACGTGGACGCATCTACATGCGGGCACGCGCTCACTTCGAAAACGAAGAGACCGACAAGACCCATATCGTGGTCACCGAATTGCCGTACCAGGTCAATAAAGCCCGCTTGCTGATGAATATCAGCGAGTTGGTCAAGACCAAGCGGCTGGAAGGCATCTCCGATCTGCGTGATGAGTCCGACAAGGACGGCATGCGCATGGTCATCGAACTCAAGCGCGGTGAAGTGGGCGAGGTTGTGCTGAACAACCTGTACAAGCTGACGCAAATGCAGAGCGTGTTCGGTATCAACATGGTGGCGCTGGTTGATAACCAGCCGCGTTTGCTGAATATCCGTCAGGTGTTGCAGGCATTTCTGGCCCACCGTCGTGATGTCGTCACCCGCCGGACGTTATTCGAACTGAAGAAATCCAGGGCCCGTGCGCATATTTTGGAGGGGCTGACGGTCGCGCTGGCCAATCTTGACGAAATCATCGCGCTGATCAAGGCCTCGCCGACTCCGGCCGATGCTCGCGAGGGCCTTCAGGGTCAGCTTTGGCAGCCCGGTCCGGTAGGGGCGCTGCTGGAGCAGGCCGGTGCAGATCTTTCCCGACCGGAAGACCTGCTGCCAGAATTCGGCCTCGGAGAAAAAGGCTATCGATTGTCGGCTACCCAGGCCCAGGCCATTTTGGACTTGCGGCTGCAGAAGCTGACCGGTCTGGAACAGGAAAAGCTGTCTGATGAATATCGAGACATTCTGAAGCAGATTCTGGAGCTGATGAAGATCCTGTCCGAGCCCGATGCGCTGATGCAGGTCATCCGTGATGAGCTCACCGCGATTGTGGATGGTTTTGGCGACGATAGACGCACTGAAATCGTCCAGCATCAGCTGGATCTGACCATGGAAGACCTGATCACACCGGAAGACGTGGTCGTGACCCTTTCCCATGCAGGCTATGCAAAGTATCAACCGCTGGATCGGTATCGAAGCCAGAAGCGGGGTGGGCGGGGACGATCGGCCGCCAAGACCAAGCAGGAGGATTTCGTCGAGCGTTTCTGGGTGACCAACACGCACGATACCCTGTTGGTCTTTACCAGTGCCGGCAAGGTGTATAAAACCAAGGTCTACGAATTGCCACAGGCCAGTCATACCAGTCGTGGACGACCGATGGTCAATCTGCTGCCGCTCGATGATGGCGAGCGCATCAATGCGGTCCTGCCGACGCGGGAATTTCCCGAAGACTGGTTCGTGTTTTTTGCGACGCGTTCCGGTCGGGTAAAAAAAACCCGCTTGTCTGATTTTGCGCATATTCGTTCTAACGGCATCTGGGCGATTGAGCTCGAAGGTGATGACCAGGTTGTCGACGTGGCGTTTACCGACGGCTCGCGCGATATCCTGTTGTTTTCCTCGTCCGGCAAGACCACGCGGTTCCACGAAAGTGGCGTGCGCCCGATGGGCCGGCAAACCCGGGGCGTGATTGGCATCAAGCTGAAGGATCAGCAGCATCTGGTCGCGATGATGGTTGCCGATGAAGGCGATGTATTGCTGGCAACGGAGAAAGGCTACGGCAAGCGCACCAGCCTGGAGGAATTTCCGGTTTACAATCGCGGTGGTCAGGGTGTCATTGGCATCCAGACCAGTGAGCGCAACGGCCCGCTGGTTACGGCCCTGGCGGTCAATGAAGATGATGATGTCATGCTGACCTCGAATGCCGGTACGTTAGTGCGCACCTCAGTCGGTGAAATTTCCCGTCTTGGACGCAACACGCAGGGCGTGACCCTGATGCGACTCGCTGACGATGAAGAATTGATTGGCCTGGCACGCATCGTGATCAGTGAGGATGAAGAAGAGGCCGATACGGAGTCCGAGTAGATCGCTCCGGCCCCAGGCCGCGCTACTGCATTCCATCTGCTGACGACTTAGGTTCGGTGTCGTCCCCGGCTTGGCTTTTGCATGGGCTTGGGTTATCTTGTTGATCCTTTAAAAGTCTGCATCAGGATCGATATGCCTTTGAAGCCAGTGCTGTGGTACAGCCGTTTGTCCTTGCTGATTCTTGCACTCATCTTTTTCAGCGTCTCAGCCTGGTCGAGTCAGGCGATCCGGATCACCGATCCGGATTCGGTTCAGAGCCTGGCTCGCGCCAATGCATCTCTGGATGTGATCTATCAGCGTGATTACGGCAGCTATGTCTGGATGGTTCTTGAATCGAATTCCGTCGAGCAGCTGGATACGCTGGATGTCACGTTTGACTCGGTGCCAGACCCATTCACGGTCCGTATTCAGGACCAGCAGTTCGATCCGGCCGACGCCAGTCGCTTTGAAGCGGCCAGAACCGAGCAAGGCTTCGGGCTGAGCCTGGTGCAATTCAACGGCCCACTGCTGGGATCGGACCTGCAGTCGCTGCGCGAACAGGGCATGGACGTGCTGCAATACTATCCAGGATTCACCTATCTCGTATGGTCTGATCGCTCGTCGCTACAAGCCGCACGCGGACTGGCATCAATTCGTGCCGTTGCCGACTACGATCCAATGCTGAAAGCGCAGCCGAGCCTGTCGCGCCTTGGGCCAAGAATTCAGAACATCAATCTGCATTTTTTCAACAGCGGGGATCCATCCAGACTGGTTGATCGCGCCGAAGCACTGGGCGTTGTAGTGCTGGATTATTGGCCGGCTCAGCCGGATCAAACGCTGTGGAATGCCGTCATCGAGGCGGACGTATCCCAATTGGGTGTTTTGGCTTCGTTGCCAGAAGTCATTGCGTTGAGCTATTTGAGTCCGGAGCCTGCCTTGGAGGATGAGAGCGCAACCCAGGTGTTGGCTGGCAATCTGGACATCAATAATGAGCCGTTTCCCGGCTATCCGACCTGGTTGGGCCAGGTCGGGCTGGACGGCAGCGGCGTGACCTGGGCGACGACGGACTCCGGCGTCTGGTATGGACACGGCGATTACAACGCCCGAATTACCGGCGGTCTGAACTATGGCAACTGCTCGTTTGACAATCCTGGTGATGATCCGGAAAGCGGCGGTGGGCACGGTACGCACGTGACCGGAATATTTGCCGGCGATGGTACGGCTGGATTTACCGATAGCGATGGCTTTCTGTACGGTCACGGCATGGCCCCTGGTGTCAGTATCTTTGCTCAGAACCCGATTGCTGGCTGTCGGGTCTCCTGGCCCCCGGCAGGCGGTTGGCAGGTGCTCTCCAGAGATGCACTGCAGGGTGGTGCCATTGGCTCGAACAATTCGTGGACGTCCGGGGAAGGGACTCAGCACGGCTACCAGGCCACCGAACGAACCTATGACCTGATGGTGTTGGACGGTAATTTTGATACGACGTCTGTGCTCGAGCCGTTTATGGTTGTATTTTCCGCGGGCAACTCGGGCAGCAGCGGCGTCACGGCACCCAAAGAGGCCAAGAATGTCGTTGTCACCGGCGGCACCCAGACGTTCCGCGTGTCCGGCAATGTCGACGCCATCTACAGCTCGTCGAGCCGGGGCCCGGCAGTGGATGGACGTATCCTTCCAACGATTGCGGCGCCGGGCCAGTCGGTCAGCTCGACACGGCGTCCGAATGCTTCGAGCTGCGGCACCGCGATTGGCGGAACCAGCGGGGAATACTCCTTTTGTACCGGCACATCGATGGCCGCACCCCATGCTTCGGGCGCACTGATTCTGCTGTCGGAATGGTGGCGAAATAGTAATGCCGGCGCGGATTTCAGTCCGGCGATGGGTAAGGCACTGCTGATCAACTCGGCAACCGCACTATCGGGGTCGACGCCGCCAAACAACGATATCGGCTGGGGGCGCATCGATGTCTCGCAGATTGTTGATACCGATGCCACGTTCGAATTCATTGACCAAACCGAACTGTTCACCAGCAGCGGTGATCAATTTCAGACAACGGTGGGCGTGGTCGAACCCAGCGAGCCGCTCAAAATTACCCTGGTCTGGAGTGATGCGCCAGGTGCCATTGGCGCGAACCCCGCCATCGTCAATGACCTTGATCTCACCGTGGTCAACGGCGGCGATACGTATTTGGGCAATCAGTTCAACAATGGACTATCAGTACCCGGCGGCTCGGCCGACCGACTGAATAACATCGAGCAGGTCCTGATTGAGAATCCCGGCAATTCAGCCGTCATCACGGTTGATGCGTTTCAAATTGCCGGCAGCGTGCTGCTGGATCAGCCGGGCGTCAATACTGCGCAGCATTTTGCGCTGGTTTGCCAGAACTGCCTGCAGCAGCCCGATTTCACGCTGGATATCAGCCCCGACGAATTGAGCGTTTGCCTGCCGGACAGCGCCACCGTTCAGGTCGACGTTGGCAGTCTGCTGGGCTTCAATGACCCGGTCAACCTGGGCATCATCGACTTGCCTTCAGGCATCAGCGCGCAATGGGACAATGCCGTGCCGATTCCACCTGCCAGCCAGAGCCTGGATCTGACGTTTTCCGGAGTGGCATCGCCAGGCTCGACGACGGCCAGCATTCAGGGCACGTCGACCACGGGTAGCAAGCTGGTGGATCTTGAACTGAACCTGTTTGATGCTGTGCCAACAGCCGCAACGCTGCTATCGCCGACCGATGGTGTCATCAATATCGATCCGGACGTGCAATTCAGTTGGGATCCGGTGCCGCAGGCAGGGGAATATGTGCTGGAGATTTCGACCGATCCGAATTTCGGCTCGCTGGCTGAAAGTATCAGCACCGATCAAACCAGCGCAACGGTCAACCTGGATACATCGACCGAATACTACTGGCGCCTGCGCGTTGTCAATGCCTGTGGTGAGCAGATTTCGGCGATGTCTTCGTTCGTGACCAGGCCCGAACCGGGTGATTGTCCGATCGGCATCGAACCGCTCACAGTTTTCAGCGACGATGTTGAGACCGGCGACAATGGCTGGACGCTCGGGTCGGGTAGTACTGCCAATACCTGGCAGCGCACGGATATCGATGCGTCGTCCGGTGACTGGAGCTGGCATGCCGAAAACCTGGATTCAATCAGCGATCAACGACTGGTTTCACCCGCGATGATGTTGCCAGGCCAGGCTGACTTGCCGATCACATTACGGTTTGAAAATCGACAAGTTATCGAAGACGATGGCGGCACAGCCTGCTGGGATGGCGCGATCCTGGAAATTTCAACGGATAGTGGTAGTAGCTGGCAACAGGTTGATGATGCAGCACTATTGAGCCAGGGCTACACCGGCACGGTGAACAACTTTGCTCAGGGGCCCAATCCACTGCTTGGTCTGGAAGCCTGGTGTGGTGACCCGGCACCCTGGCAGCAGAATGTGGTCAACCTTTCCGGTTTTGCCGGCGAAGAAATCCAGCTCCGCTTTCGTTTGGGTTCCGATGGTACGGTTGGCAGGGAAGGTTGGTACATCGATGATGTGCGGGTTGAATCCTGTCGCGCCAATGAAGTCTTCATGGATGGCTTCGAGGGCGACTAGCCGCTATCAGCAAATGCCGTGAACCATGGCCGACTCCATCGCAGGAGTCGGCCGAAGTTCCAATCGGGCAGGGTTATTGCTCGTTGTCCGATTGATTCTCGTTAGCATCCTCGTCTTCCAAGACCTGGAATTCCCCGAGCTCAACGCGACCCTGTTCGATGGCGAATACCACTGCGGTCTCATACTGGACCAGATTGCGAAAATTCCATTTCTCCTCGGCGAAATATTCAGCACCTTCCCGGCGCCGGCCATCTCCGTCGATGATCTGGAGTGAACCTGCAGCGCCCAAGCGTGATCCGGTAGCCTCTCTGAGTTCACGCTGCATCTTGCGTGCGGTTTTTTCGATGGCGACGTCATCACCGTATTTCGGCACTAATTCATCCTGCAGGATGGATTGTGCCTGGCGTTGCTGACCAGCGTCCAGTTTGCGCCACAGATTGTCTGCCGTTTCGACCATATCCGGATAGTCACGTTCGGCAGCTAGCTCGAACCAGGCCCAGGCGCGAACCGGGTCGAATTCCGTACCCTCACCACGCAGATACATGGCGCCGACGTTGAACTGAGCAAATTTGTCGGCCCAGCGGGCAGCGGATTTGAAGCCCGACAGCGCAGAGAAGTGCTGGCCTGCCTCATAGGCACGCTTTGCGCTTCGCATGGCTTGAAAACTGGGCGTATGTTCGTTATAGGGCTGCGCATTCTGTCCTGGACGGCTGATTTGAGCATCGGCCGTTGCCATAGCGGCATTGATGCCGTACATGAAGATCAACGCGATCAACAAGCTTGCGCCGGGATGAATGGCCTTGACGATTCGATTCATTGCAGTGCTCCTCTGGGTTGAATAGCTTCTTGCTTCATGGTGGCGATGTATTACCCTACGGCGTTGAGCTTCAAAAATAAATATGACTAACAGCCCATGCGTTGTCTGGCAGCATGGCCTAGTCTCTACACATAATCTTTATGACCCCTCTATTCGTTGGAGATTCCCTTGAACAAATCATTTGTCCTTGTCGTTACCGGTCTGCTGCTGTTGGCAGGCTTCACGTCGGCCGTATTCGGCCAGACCAAGCTGCTTCGTTTCCCGGACATCCACAATGATCGCATCGTGTTTACCTACGGCGGAGATCTGTGGTCTGTTTCGGCCGCGGGTGGGACTGCGATCCGCCTGACCAGTCATCCTGGTCTTGAATTGTTTGCCAAGTTCTCGCCGGACGGCACTCAAGTGGCGTTCACTGGCCAGTATGCCGGGAGTGAGCAGGTCTACATCATGTCTGCAATGGGATCGGAGCCTGAGCAGCTGACGTGGTACCCGTCGGAAGGGCCGCTGCCGCCGCGCTGGGGTTACGATCATCAAGTTTACGGTTGGACACCCTCAGGCGATGCAGTCCTGTTCCGGTCGCTGCGCGATGCCTGGGATTCCAGCGAGGGCCGTTTGTATACCGTCAATGCGGCGGGTGGACTTCCCGTTCCGCTGGATATTCCGGTATCCGGTGCAGGCACATTTGCAGGTAGTGAACAACGAATCTTCTACTCACCGCTGGCCAGGGATTTCCGGACCTGGAAGCGCTACCAGGGCGGCTGGTCGCAGGATCTATGGATTTATGACGGCGAAGCCGGAACTGCCGAGCAAATCACGGACAACCCGTTTACCGACCGTGATCCGATGTGGATCAATGGACAGGGCTATTTCGTCTCTGATCGAGGCGCCAATGGAAAGTTGAACCTGTATCGCTATAACCCCGAAAACGACGAAATTACCCAAATCACTACCCACGAAGATTGGGATGTACGCTGGCCCGGACATGACGATGAAGGCCGGATCGTGTATGAGCACAATGGCGAACTTCGCATTTTTGATACCCGTACCAATCAGGACAGCGCCATTCAGGTCAATGTGCCTGATGATGGCGTCAATCGCCGCCCGTACACCGCATCGGTTGGCGACCAGATTGGCAGTGCATTCCTGAGCCCAACGGGAGCACGCGTACTGTTTTATGCACGAGGGAATTTGTTCAATGCGCCGGCTGAGCAAGGCGTGGTGCGCAATCTGACCCACCGTTCTACAGCGCATGACCGTGAACCCGCCTGGTCGCCGGATGGACAGCGCATCGCGTTTATTTCCGATATCAGCGGTGAAGAAGCGTTGTACAGCATGGCCGTGGATGGTAGTGGTCAGGTCGAAACCATCCTGGAAGGGACCGAAACACGCTACTACGATCCGCAGTACTCACCGGATGGTGAGCATATTGCGCTGTCGGACAAGGACGGCAATATTCTGGTTGTGCCAGCGGATGGCGATGGCCAGGCAGTCCGCGTGGGCACAGACCCAAGCTGGCGCAATCGCGATTACGTCTGGTCGCCGGACGGTCAATGGCTGGCGTTCAGCCTGACGCAGACGAGCGGTTTGCGTGCGCTCTATGTTTACGGAGTCGAGGACGAGGATACCCGGCAGATCAGTGAAGGGCTGTTTTCAGAGTATCAGCCCTCGTTTTCTCCTGATGGGCAGCACCTGTTTTTTCTTGCTGACCGAGAATTTGCGCCTCAGATTTCGATGCGTGAATGGAACTATGCCGCGAACCGCATGACCGGCATCTTTGCTTATGCGTTGACCGCAGATGCAGCCAACCCGTTTGCCCCCAAGGATGAGGCAGACCCGGGCCTGAATTCGTCGGACGACGATTCCGGCGATAACTCGGACAGCGATGAGAATGGCGAAGACGCAGTACGTATCGAATTTGATGGGTTGGCCAATCGTGTGATTCGCGTGCCACTGGAACCATCCAACTATACCGGCCTGCACGTGCTGGACGGCGCGCTGATGGTCGTTGAATATGAAGCCTGGTACTACGGCCGTGGCCCGGCCAACCAGCCTGTGCTGAAAAAATACACGATTGAAGATCAGGCGTTTTCCGATTTCGCTCAGGGCATTTCCAGCTACGACTTCAGCGCCGACGGCAAGCAGATACTGCTGCGGCGTGACGGCAGCTTTGAAATCGTGTCCACTGACGGTGACGGCAAGAATGGTGAAGCAGTCGCAACCGATCGACTGATTGCCGATATTGATCCCGTTGCAGAGTGGAATACGATTTATGACGAAGTCTGGCGTCGTTTCCGTGATCACTTTTACGTCGAAAACATGCATGGCTACGACTGGGCAGGGCTGCGTGATCAATATCGGCCCTGGCTGGCCCATGTTGCGCATCGCTCGGATCTGAATTACCTGATGGGTGAATTGATTGGTGAGCTGAATGTGTCGCATGCCTATGTATCCGGCGGTGACCTGGGATTGCCGGATCGCCATCCGGTTGCATTGCCGGGTGCACGGTTCGAGCTGGATCCGCGTGCCGAGCGCTACCGGTTGGCCAGCATCCTGACGGGTCAGAATGATGAAGCTCGCTACCGCTCACCGTTGACCGAGTCCGGAGTAGATGCGGCCGAGGGTGATTACGTGCTGGCGATCAATGGTCAATCGCTGACAGCGGATGACAATCCGTATCGCCTGCTGACCGGCCTGACCGGACCGGTCGAGTTCCTGCTGGCTGACGCTGCCGATCCGGATCAGGATGATGTCCGCAGCGTGGTATTCGAGCCGATCTCGAACGAAACCGGTTTGTTCTATCACCACTATGTAACCGATAATCTGCGCCGTGTGGAAGAGGCCAGCGATGGTCGTCTGGGCTATCTACATATCCCTGATATGGGCGCGAACGGCATCCGTGAGTTCATCAAGTGGTTTTATGGGCAGATTGACCGCGACGGTCTTGTGATTGACGTTCGCAGCAACGGCGGCGGCAATGTGTCGCAGATGTTGATTGAACGGCTGGCCCGTAAGCCGCTGGCGCTGGGTTATTCGCGCACCATGCCGAATGCATCGACCTATCCCAACCAGGCGTTCAACGGCCATCTGGTGTCGATTCTGAATCAGAATTCAGCGTCGGACGGTGATATTTTTCCCTACCAATTCCGCAATGCGGGCTTGGGGCCGCTGATCGGCATGAAATCGTGGGGGGGCGTGGTTGGGATTACCAGCCATGGTCCAACCATTGATGGCGGCGGCGTCAATGTGCCTGAATTCGGCTTCTTGAATACCGAAGGCGACTATGTTGTCGAAGGTGAGGGTGTGCAGCCCGATATCGAGCTGGAGAACGATCCCATCAGCCGCCTGCAGGGCCGAGATCTGCAGCTGGAGCGTGCGGTGCAGGAATTGATGCAGATGATCGAGCAGAATCCGCCAGAATTTCCGGAGCGACCAGCGGACCCGGTCAAGACCCCTTGATCCATCACCGGTGTTTGCTCGATTACAATAGCCGCGCTTATTCGAGCGCGGTTTTTTCTGGCGTGTATTATTCAAACAATGTCAGTCACTCATTCCAGCACATTGGATCTTCGATTCAAGATGAATGCAACTGCAGGCGGCCTTTTTATTAGCTTGAATCGCAGGCTGTGGACCAGAGTGATGGCAATGGTTCTCCTATGGGTTGGCCTGTGCTGGAACGCTCACGCCCAACAGGTCTGGCTGATGACCTACGGAACCGGTGACCTGATAGAAGAACGTTTTGGTCATAATGCGCTTTGGGTACGCGACCCATCGAACGGCATTGATCATATCTACAATTTCGGCTTTTTTGACTTCGATCAGCCCGATTTCTACAAGAACTATCTGTTTGGCCGCATGCAGTATTTTGCCGTCGCGCGCGATCCGGCTGAAGAATTGAGCTATTACGAATGGCGCGACCGCGAGGTGCGCGCGCAGCAGTTGAATCTTTCGAATGAACAGATGGCGCGGCTGATCGATTGGTTGACGCTTCAGGTATCGCCAGCGCAGCGTGAGTTTGACTATGATTATTACTTCAACAACTGTTCGAACCGGGTTCGCGATGCACTCGATTTTGCCCTGAACGGCTGGCTGAAACAAACCACCAGCCAAATCGAAGCGAAACAGAATTTCCGTCAGCATACGCGGCGCCTGATTCAATCCTCGCCGCTACTCTACCTGGGTATTCATACCGGCCTGGGTCGAGCCACCGACCGCGAACGAAGCGTTTGGGAGGCCATGTTTCTGCCCGAAGTTGTTGCAGAACAACTCGTGAACCTTCAAGTTCGCACGCCAGACGGCACGCTGGAGCCCCTGGTATTGAACGACCAGATCCTGATCGAATCAACCCGGTCCGCACCCCCGGACCATGCGGAAACGTCTTGGCAGTTATTTGCTGTACTTGGCTTGATCACAGCGGCGTTGATCATCGTCCCGGCAACCCTGTGTTCATCGTCTGGATGGGGGTTGCTGGCGTTTCGGGCCTGGCTGCTGACATCCTTTCTGGCCGGCAGCGGGCTGCTGTTTCTGTGGTTGTTGACCGAGCATCAGGCAGCCTGGCGAAATGAGAATTTGCTGCTGCTGAATCCGTTGATGATCGCGTTATGGCGCGCTCGTGATGGGCGATGGGCCAAGGCCTGCGCAGTTCTGTGCGGCATGTCAGTGATACTGGCGCTTGCGCTGAAGTTCTTCAACGGCGCGCAGTGGAACTACGATCTGATGCTGTGGTGGATTCCGTCTCAATTGGCGGCGTTGGGTGTTTGGTGGCTTCGGCCATTCCGACAGCGATCGTCAGGCACTGATGGTCAACAGGATCTTGCGCAAATGGGCTGACGTTCGATGCTCCCAAAGGTAGATTGATTGCCACGTGCCGAGTGCCAGTCTGCCGTCGATCACCGGAATGTTGAGTGATGTTTGAGTCAGGATCGAGCGCACATGCGCCGACATGTCATCCGGTCCTTCAGCGGTATGTGTGAACCGCGAATCGCCGTCGATCACCAGATCCGAAATGAATCGCTCAAGATCATTCTGCACGGCCGGATCAGCGTTTTCATTGATGATCAGTGAAGCAGACGTGTGCTGAATGAAGGCATTGCACAGGCCAGAGACCATACCGCTGGTTCGGACGAATGCTTCGATGTCATCATCCAGCCGGTAGAAGCCACGGCCCCGGGTCTGTTGCTGTAATACTGTTTGCTGAATGGGCACGATCGCGCGCTAGCGCTTCATGTAGTTGAAGAACTCTTCGTTGGTCTTGGTGGATTTCAGTTTGTCCAGCATGAACTCGATGGCCTGACTCTCATCCATCGGATGAAGAATACGACGTAGAATCCAGATTTTCTGCAGCAGATCATTATCAATCATCAACTCTTCGCGACGTGTGCCCGAACGGTTGATGTCAATCGCCGGGAATACACGTTTTTCTGCAATCCGGCGATTCAAGTGCACTTCCATGTTACCGGTGCCCTTGAACTCCTCGTAAATGACTTCGTCCATTTTCGAGCCGGTATCGACCAGCGCAGTTGCAATGATGGTCAGGCTTCCACCGCTTTCGATCTTGCGCGCAGCACCAAAGAACCGCTTCGGTCGCTGTAGTGCATTGGCATCGACACCACCGGTCAGCACTTTGCCTGAGGACGGCACAACCGTGTTGTAAGCGCGTGCAAGACGGGTAATGGAATCGAGCAGGATCACGACATCGTTCTTGTGTTCAACCAGCCGTTTGGCGCGTTCGATAACCATATCGGCGACCTGTACATGGCGGGTCGCAGGCTCATCAAACGTCGATGAAATGACTTCTGCATCGACCGTGCGCTGCATTTCAGTCACTTCTTCCGGACGCTCATCGATCAGCAGAATGATCATATGCGCTTCGGGGTTGTTGGCACGAATTGCGGTGGCAACATGCTGCAGCAGCATGGTTTTACCCGCTTTTGGCGGCGACACGATCAACCCGCGCTGCCCTTTGCCGATGGGCGCAATCAGATCGATAATTCGCCCTGTGATGTCTTCGGTCGAACCGTTGCCGCGTTCGAGCGGGAATTGCTCACGTGGAAATTCGGGCGTCAGGTTTTCGAACAGAATCTTGTTCTTGGTGGCCTCGGGCTTGTCGAAGTTGATTTCCTCGACTTTAAGCAGGGCAAAGTAGCGCTCGGAATCCTTTGGCGGTCGGATTTTGCCCGAAATCATGTCTCCGGTGCGCAGATTGAAGCGTCGGATCTGGCTAGGGGACACATAGATATCATCTGGCCCGGCCATGTAGGACCCAAGGGAGGATCGCAAGAAGCCGAATCCGTCCTGAAGAATCTCCAGCACACCATCGCCGTAAATCGGTTCTTTTTTTCTGGCACGAGCTTTCAGGATGGCGAAAATGACGTCTTGTTTCCGTGACCGACCAATGTTGTCGATCCCGAGCTCATTGGCCATTTCAATCAGGTCCTGGACGGATAATTTTTTCAGGTCTGTGAGGTTCATCGCTTGTTTTTTTGGTAAGCGCAATGGGGGCTCAAGCCGAGCGGCTAGGCATGTTTACCCACTACGCGGGTTATGAATCTGTTCGATTTGAATACGTAAGGAGCGCGCTTGTGCGATCGAGGCAGGGGAGCCGGCACGAACACGAGTGAAGAATAGCATTGAAAAGGGATTGCGTCCAGCATTTTTTCAAGGCCGGACGCAACCGTGAATGGTCTGTTCAGTCAGATATGTTGATCAACAAACTGCTTCAAGACGCCCTTGGTGACCGCGCCTACTTTCATGCCCTGGACCTGGCCATCATGAAAGACCATCAGCGTTGGTATGCCACGGATCTTGAACTGGGTCGTAATTTGTTGATTTTCATCGATATTGACCTTGGCGATCTTGAGCTTACCGGCATATTCTTCGGCCAGTTCATGCAGGATGGGTTCGATCATCTTGCATGGACCGCACCATTCGGCCCAGTAATCGACGAGCACCGGGTGTTCGGATTTCAATACTTCGCTTTCGAAGGTATCATCGGAAACGTGCGTTACGTTGTCTGACACGACAATTCTCCTGAATAGTTGTAAGAGCTGCTGCGGGTCGGTGGTATGCAAATGGTACACTGCTAGGCTGCGCTGGTCGAAAACAGAACAGCGTTGTGCCATCCCCAGGTTGTTTCAGAATACCTCAATTAGCAACTTGAGATTGACCAGGCACTGAACCAAGTTGTTGTGCGCCCGATTGAACACACTATACGATTCGGTCGGCAGCACCTTTTTTCAAGCTTTTGTCATGGATTGGACATTCAATGGATGGATCCAGTCCCTGCTTACTATTACGGAAACCTTTATTCAATGAGCGCTGAACTCGAGCAGGAACCATCGAAGCAATCCGATTCACAGCGGGTATTGACCGACGTTTCATTCGAGCAGTTCGAACTGCCCGAATCCGTGCGGCATGGCCTTCAGTCCGCAGGCTTCAGTCACTGCACCCCGATTCAAGCCGACACGCTGCCGCTGGCTTTATCCGGGCGCGACGTCGCCGGGCAGGCCAGGACCGGTACCGGAAAAACCGCGGCGTTTCTGCTTGCAGTATTCAAGCGCCTGATCGACGATGATCAGGCCCAAGCAGCCGGGCATCATCCGCGTTCGATCATCATTGCGCCAACGCGCGAATTGGCCATCCAGATTCATCGTGATGCCGAGATGCTTGGTGGCCAAACCGGACTGACCTTTGCATTGGCCTATGGCGGTGTGGACTATCAGAAACAACGCGACCATATTGCCAATGGCTGCGATGTGCTGATTGGCACTCCGGGCCGCATCATCGATTTTTTCAAGCAACGGGTATTCGGGCTCAAGCACATCCGCATTGCCGTGCTCGATGAAGCCGATCGAATGTTTGATCTCGGGTTCATCAGCGACATCCGCTACCTGTTTCGTGCAATGCCGCCGGTCGACCAGCGTCAGTGCCTGATGTTTTCGGCCACGTTTCCGCTCAAAGTCACTGAACTGGCCTATGAGCACATGAACGACGCGGTGACGATCCGCATTGATGATGATCAGAAAACCACTGAGCGCGTTCGACAGACGGTCTACTATCCCTCCAATCGTGAAAAACTGCCGCTGCTGGTCCAGTTGATCCGTCAATTCGACGATGGGCATATCATCGTATTTGTCAATACGCGGCGGGCTGCCGACCTGGTCGATCGAATGTTGAAAGGGAACGGCTTTGACTGTGCCATGCTGGCAGGTTCCGTCGCCCAGAAAAAACGGCAGCGATTGCTGCAGGCATTCCACGACGGCCAACTGCCAATTCTGGTCGCAACCGACGTTGCGGCGCGGGGGTTGCATATCCCGGATGTAAGCCATGTCATCAATTTTGATCTTCCGCAGGATGCCGCCGATTATGTTCACAGAATCGGGCGGACGGCTCGTCTCGGCGCAACCGGTGAAGCCATCAGTTTTGCTTGTGAAGACTATGCGTTTCATCTGCCTGAAATCGAGGACTACATCGATAAAAGTATCGAGCTCATCAATCACGATGCCGACAATCTGCCGAGTCTGGAGCCCGCAATTCCGGCCAAAAAACCCAACCGGGGCCGCGGCGGCAAGAACCCCTCACACCGGCGACGGCGGCCGTCCCGTTCTAATTAATTCAGCTATTGCTGAGCGGCCTGGATTCACGATGAACCGACCGTTGACCAGGGTTGGTTCAGTAACAATATGCTACTCTCGAAACTTGACTTCGGTTTGACTCGGCCATCGGCCCACTCTGTATGCAGCTTGCAATTCATGAAAGCCCGATCCTGCTGACGCGCATCCGGTGGACAGTGCTTGTACTGTTGTGTCTGGGCCTGGTCTGGATGTCGATACGGCTGCTCGCCCTCTGGCTGTCGGGTCCCGATATACCGTTACCCGATCTGCCTGAAATCAGTCAACCGCAAGCTGAACTGACCGTTGTAGAGAACGATTGGGAATTGTTCGGTCGAGCGGCTCCCGATGATTTCGGTGTACCCGAAGCCGTGCAGCCTACGGCGCTGAATCTGATGCTTCGAGGCGTCGTGACCGGACCATCCGGATATGCAATCATCCTGGATGAGCGAGGTGATGAGGGTGTCTATCGTGTCGGCGACGAAATTAGTGATGGCGCCGAGGTCGAACGAATAGAAGACCGGCGGGTCGTGCTTGTACGAAACGGCCAGCGTGAAGCGCTGGAGCTGCCCGGTGCTGCGATGCAGACCCAACCACGCGGTCCTGCACCGGCTTCCTCGACGGATGATGAAAACAATGCGCTGCCGACAGGGCTGGGCATTGCATCCCTGTCCAGCCTTACAGGGCCTCTGGCAATGGATCCGTCACAAATGGCCAACCAGATCACCATCCTGCCGGTTGCTGGCGGTGGCTTCCGTGTCCGTGCGGGGCGAGATGCCACGATTTTCACTGGACTGGGTTTTCACTTGAATGACATCGTCACGGCAATCAACGGACAACCCGTCAATACCCGGGCCGATGTCGAGGCGCTGTTTTCGGACTATCAGCTCGGACAGCCAATCGCGATTACAATCAAGCGAGGCGATCGGCAATTGGTGCTGACTCCGGACCTGAATGATTTGATGGGAGAACTGTAGAGACATGCAGCAACAACAATTACTGCCCGTTGGAACGATTCGATTCAGTGCCTGGTTGATCCATTGCAGCTGTGTGCTGACTGTATGCGTGCTGCTGTCGGTGCTGCCGGTAGCCGCACAAGACAACAACCCCGGCATGGCCAACGGTAATGGCCATGTGCTGAATTTCCAGGATGCGGATATCCGCTCCCTGATTGCAACGGTGGCCGACATTACCGGGCGTAGCATCGTGGTTGACCCGGCGGTCACCGGCCGGGTAACGGTTGTATCCAGCGAGTCACTGGATCAGGATGCTGTATACGACATGTTTTTATCCATCCTGGCAGTGCATGGCTTCAGCGCGGTCAGCGACGGTCGCGTCACACGGATCGTGCCGGACAGTGCTGCCCGTTTTGCGGCTGCGGGTAGGGAATCCGGTGGCACTCTGTCGCAGCAGGATCCGGTCACGCGGATCATTCCGCTGCGCCATGTGCGCACTGCGGACGTGCTGCCGATGCTGCGTTCACTCGTGCCACAAACCGCGGTGCTGACTGCTCATGAGCCGACCAACAGCCTGCTGATCAGCGATCGAGAGCGTAATGTTCGCCGTATCGAAGCGGTGCTTCAGCGCCTCGATGCTGCGACCGATGAATCCCTCGAAGTCATCGTCCTGAGTCATGCCAATGCAGAAGAAGTGGCTGAAATCGCAGGCCAGATTTTTTCCGGCAGCGAGCAATCGGTAGCGATGGCCGATGCTCGCACCAACAGCATCATTCTGAGTGGTGATCCAGGTCAACGGCTGCGGCTGCGCACGCTGATCAGTCATCTGGATACGCCGATGGATCTGGCCGGTGGTTCGCGTGTGATTTATCTGCGCTATGCCGATGTCGAGCAACTGGTGCCGGTGCTCGAAAACCTGGTTGCCGAACCCGACGGTAGTTTGTCTGAGGTGCGCATCCAGTCGCATGCTGAAACCAATGCACTGATCATTTCAGCGCCGCCATCCATCTATCGCGAGCTGCAGTCGATTGTCGATCAGCTAGACATCCGGCGTGCGCAGGTTCTGGTCGAGGCGATCATCGCTGAAGTCGCTGCCGATACAGGCCGCGAGCTTGGAATTCAGTGGCAGTTCTTCGAGTCCGGTGACAGCGGCTTTTTCGGCGGCACCAATTTCCAACAGGGCGGAAACAATATTCTGAATTTGAGTGCTGGTCTTGGCTCCGATGAAGGCGGCTTGCTCTTGCCGGGTGGTGGTCTGAATCTCGGCTATGTCGGTGGGCGCACCAGTCTGCTCGGTATCGATCTGCTTGAAATCGGCGCGCTCGCCCGTGCATTGGCAACCGATGGCGACACCAACGTGCTGTCGACGCCTTCGATCGTGACGATGGACAATCACCCGGCCAGTATCAATGTAGGTCAGGAAGTGCCGTTCCTGTCCGGCAGCTTTGCGACGGAAGGGATTTCGACATCGGATGGCCAAGTCAATCCGTTCCAGACGATTAATCGGGAAGAAATCGGCGTCAAGCTGAACGTCACGCCTTACATCAATGAAGGTGACAGCATCATGCTGGCCATCGAGCAGGAAGTGTCGACCCTTGCGCCCGTGGTCGGTGCCGTTGACCTGATCACCAACAAGCGCACCATCAACACGCGGGTCATGGTTCCCGACGGGGCCATGCTGGTGCTGGGCGGTCTGATTCAGGATGATTTACAGGAGACTGTCGAACGGGTTCCGGGTGTGAGTCGGATTCCTTTGTTGGGCGAGTTGTTTACGTATCGTTCATCGACTCAGGTCAAGCGCAATCTGATGGTCTTCATCCGTCCTCAGATTCTTGTCGATGACGGTTTGGCCAGCGAACTGACTGCCCGCAAGTATTCCTACATCCGGAATCGCCAACTGCAGCAGCAGGACGCCGATGGATTGCGCCTTGTGCCTGAAGAAGACATGCCGTTGCTACCTGAACTCTACGATTTTCTGCAAACCCGGCCCAGCCAGGGTGCGGGTGATCAATGATCAAATGACGATTGCGCGGCCGCCGTTTGGTTTTGCCCGACGTCGAGGGGTGACTGTGGCTGGCCTTGATGACCAGGGCAGGGCGCGCATTGTCATTCGAAAACCGGCCGATCTTGAGGCGCTGCGTGAGGTACGCAGAACCATCACGGGTGAGACCGTCGTCGAAAAGCTCAGCGAAGCCGATTTCAGTTTGCTGATTACGCGACTGTACGAAGCCGGCCACGATGAAGCCAGCCAGCTCGCTGCAGACCTGGATGACGAGATGGATCTGGGCCGTCTGGCCGAACAGATCCCCGAATCTACTGATTTGATGGAGCGCGCGGACGATGCGCCGGTTATTCGCTTGATTAACGGCATCCTGTCTCAGGCCGTACGCGAGGGCGCTTCTGATATTCATCTTGAGCCGTTTGAAGATCGGCTGTCGGTGCGATTCCGCATCGATGGTTTGCTGCGTGAAGCCATGTCGACCAGTCGTGCCCTGGCGCCATTGGTGTGCTCCAGAATCAAAGTCATGGCGCGGCTCGATATTGCCGAAAAGCGATTGCCTCAGGATGGCCGCATCGGCTTGAAGCTGGCGGGTCGTCCCGTCGATGTGCGCGTGTCCACGCTGCCTTCTAGCCATGGCGAACGCGTCGTGCTCCGGCTGCTCGACAAGCAAGCCGGCCAACTGGGCCTGTCTGAACTGGGCATGGACGACGATACGCTGCGACGGACTGAACAACTGATTCACCAGCCGAATGGCATTGTGCTGGTGACAGGGCCGACCGGGTCCGGTAAATCCACGACCCTGTACGGCGCCTTGCTGAAGTTGAACGACCGCAGTCGCAACATCATGACCGTCGAAGATCCGGTTGAATACGATATTGATGGAATCGGACAGACCCAGGTCAACCCGAAAGTGGACCTGAGCTTCGCCCGGGGCCTTCGGGCGATCCTGAGGCAAGACCCCGATGTCGTCATGATTGGTGAAATCCGTGATCTTGAAACCGCCCGCATCGCTGTGCAGGCCTCGCTGACCGGTCACCTGGTGCTGTCGACCCTGCATACCAACACCGCGGTGGGTGCAATCAATCGGTTGGTGGATATGGGCATCGAGCCATTTCTGCTGTCCTCGAGCCTGACCGCAGTCATGGCTCAGCGACTGGTGCGCAAACTGAATCCTGACTGCCGCGAGGCTTTTGTAGCCGAGGAAGAACAGCTTCGAGCCGCCGGGCTGAACGTTTCAGGGCCGGTCACACTCTATCGAGCTCGAACAGATTTACCGGACGGCGCCAAGGCTTTTACCGGCCGGACCGGTATTTATGAGTTGATTCGGCTTGATGACGCGCTTCGCGCGCTGATTCACGCACGTGCAGCCGAGGCCGAGCTCGAGCAGGCGGCACGAAAGACCGCGCCATCGATCCTCGACAATGGATGGGCCAAAGTCAAAGCCGGGATGACCACCCTGGATGAGCTGCTGCGCGTGACTCGAGCCGGCTGACAGGGTCTAGACTGTTAAATTCAAATTTACTTAAGAACTAATTGATCTAATTACGGTCCTAAATGACAGCCATTCGGGCCGATCAATAACAAGAGGCGGCCCCAAATGGGCGAACGGGAAACCGACCAACTGTTGGTCGAACGAGTACAGCAAGGAGACAAGCGGGCTTTCGACCTGCTGGTGCTGAAGTACCAGCATAAGATCACAAGCCTCGTTATGCGATACGTTTCAGACCATGCAGAAGCCCTGGATGTTACCCAGGAGGCGTTCATCAAGGCGTACAGGGCCATTGGCCGTTTTCGAGGCGATAGTGCGTTTTATACCTGGATGTATCGTATTGCCATCAACACGGCGAAAAACCACCTGGTTTCACTCGGGCGGAGGCCGCCGCAAACGGATGTTGATGCACAGGATGCCGAACAGTACAGCATTGATACCAGGCTCAAGGATCGCGGATCGCCTGAACATGAATTGCTGAAAGAAGAAATTGAACAAACGATTCAAAATGCGATCAATGATTTACCCGATGACCTGCGCGTAGCCATCACGCTCAGGGAAATGGAAGGTATGAGCTATGAAGATATTGCGACCAGTATGAACTGCCCGATTGGCACGGTCCGCTCGCGAATATTTCGGGCCAGAGAAGCCATCGACCAGCGCTTGAGGCCATTACTTGATGAGACTCGTTAACCGGAACATCATGCGACTCGACGTTTTTGTATGAGCGTCCATTTACAACGTCAACAACTGCAGCTACGGACAATTAACAGTGAACAATAGCAACGATCAGATTTCTGCTTTAATGGACGGTGAACTCGAAGCCCATGAATGTGAGCTTGTTGTTCGTCGATTAGCAAACGATGACTCGCTGAAACAGTCCTGGGGCCGATATCATCTGGTGCGCGCGTGCTTGCTCAAGGAATATGCAGGCTCGCACGACATCTACAGTCGTGTGCGCGCGGCAGTGGACGATGAATCTGTTCAACACAGCGTCGCGCCAGCACGTCATTCCTGGCTGAAAACCAGTCTTGGAGGTGCGATGGCTGCAAGCGTCGCACTGGTTGCGGTTATTGGACTGAATACGCGCCTGGAACCACCCGCTGAATCTGATTTCAATCAGGCGGTTGCGCCCGGCTTTGTCAGTCAGAGTACGGCATTGGATCGACAGTTCAACCGACAGGCTCAGCCGGTTGGTCTGGGCGGGTTATCCGGCGATTCCAGTCAATATGCCACTCCTTCACAGCTCGCGGCCAAGCCATTCACCGAGCCGCGCGCTCGAATTCAGCAATACAGTGTTCAAGCGTTTGAGCTGAATACGCAAGCACCAACGTTTACTCCACTTGCGCCGGCTGGCGTTCAGTCAATTCCGACCGGCAATGTTCGGGGAGAAGTGGAGCTACCGGATCGAGTTACTGAACAGAACTGACCCGGCGCGCGCTTCGGCACCCATGGTTCCCGCATCGGAATTGATCTGGCAGCAGGCCATCGTGTCTCGTGATCGTCAGCGTAGCTTCGCTGAAATTTCGAAGCGGTCTGCGTGTAGTCGATGCCTGGCAGGCAAGGGCTGTGGAGCGGGCCTGTTTAGCTTGTTGTTTGCCGGAAGAAATGCGCGCATTCCAATACCCGATGGGGATCTTTATGCACCGGGCCAGCGCATTCGAATAGGCGTTCAGCCCGGACAGCTAATGCTGGCCAGTGCAGTGTTGTATTTGTTTCCACTGCTGTGCTTTATGCTTGGCCTTGCTGTTTCTGAACTATGGCTGGGTATAAATGAGTTGTTCAGCCTTTTGATCGCAGTCTTGTGTTCATTGGTTGCATTGCACCTGGTTCGACGCCAAAACGGGTCCTTGAATGTCTTGACCATTGAACGCATACACCCAGTGAATTCAGAAACAATAATTATTGATGACCGCTGCGGTTCAACTGACCAGTAATAAAAACGGGACGAATGGCTTGAAATTCGTCTACAACGATCGAATGTACTCTTCCAACATAAAACCGAGTTACTGAGCATGAACAGATCAACATCCAGTTATCTTCGCTACCCAATCTCGCTAATCTTTGCTGTCGTGTTCGGATGGATGGCATGCATCCCATCATTTGCATTCACCGAAGACTTTTCAGACGTCGTCGAGGCCAGCATTCCGGCCGTCGTCAACATCGAGACCACACGGTTCGGTGAGCGTCCAAATGCAAATACTGATCAGAATGACCAGTTGCCGGATGACCTGCCTGAAATGTTCCGCAGATTTTTTGAATCGCCCTATGGTGGGCCACGCGGAAGACCCGATCAAATGGGCGGTGGTTCCGGCTTCATCATGGATTCCGACGGCCTGGTTGTGACCAATCATCATGTGATCGAAGATGCTGATGAAATCATCGTTCGCTTGTCTGACCGGCGTGAGTTTGTCGCAGAACTGGTCGGTTCTGACCCTGAAACCGATGTAGCGGTCTTGCGTATTGATGCCGAATCGCTGCCGGTGCTTGAATTTGGTGATTCTGATGCCCTTCGTGCAGGGCAATGGGTTATTGCCATTGGCTCGCCGTTCCGCTTCGAGCAAAGCGTGTCTGCAGGCATTGTCAGCGCCACAGGCCGCAGTGCTGCAAGTACCCAACAACAATATGTGCCGTTCATCCAGACCGATGCGGCCATCAACCGAGGAAACTCGGGTGGGCCGTTGATTGATCGTAATGGTCAGGTTGTCGGCATCAACTCATGGATTTTGAGCTCATCCGGTGGGAACATTGGACTGTCTTTCTCGATTCCAATAGAAATTGCCTCCAGAACGATTGACCAATTACTCGAATTCGGTCGCGTGTCGCGTGGCTATCTCGGTGTTGGCATTGAGAGCGTTGACCGTAACGAAGCCGATGCGCTTGGTCTGGATCGCCCGATTGGCGCGCTGGTCAATCGAATTGAACCAGGCAGCGCTGCACAGCGTGGTGGTATCGAGGTGGGTGATGTCATTCTGGAAGTCAATGGCCAGACCATCGAAGTGTTTTCAGATCTCCCGCCGCTGGTTGGTGCAGTACCACCCGGTGACGAAGTCGAGCTGTTGATTTCACGCTGGGGCGACACCCGGACACTGGATATCGAACTCGATGAGCGTGAACCCACTACGGCCACAGCCTCGAGCGACAATGATCAGGAGATCGAGCCAAGCAACGCGCTTGGGTTGACGGTAGAGCCGCTTTCACAAGAACAGCGACGTCAGCTCGAGGGCATACAAGGTGGCGTGCTGGTTACCGAAATTGAAAGCGACAATGCCTATCGTGCGGGCGTGCGCCGCGGCGACTTGCTGCAAATGATCAACAATCAGGAAGTCGGTGACCTGGACGATTTCAATCGCATCGTCGACGGGATCGAGGACGGTCGGAGCGTGGCTCTGCTGTTATGGCGTAATGGCGCTACCCAGTTCGTCGCCTACACGCCGGAATCGCCTGAATGATCTGATTTAGTTCATATGGCCCATGGCTGTCGAAAGCCTGAATGGATATAATAGGGCTCACGTAAGCCGCCGCCGGCCACTCGGCGGCGGCTTTTTTTCTTGACTGATTCAAGGCCATCGCCTGCATGATGAATACTGCAAAGACGCTTAAGGGACCGCTGAACCACTGCGCACGAAGCGCGTTTCAGGCAGATGCGCTGCCGATCGTGCGGTCCGAGCCGTGTTTCAGTAGCCGTGATTACGGTCGTGGGTCGTGGCGAGCGACGCGGGCCTATTGCAACGGAGTTCGTGCGGGCCGTGCCCAGCAAGATGACTGCGGCAGGTGCTCTGCGGCGCTTCCGACACGATTGGACTCGATGATTTTGGACCATCGCATGTTACAAGCATTGGCGCTCGCCCACGCCGAACCGGCGCCGCTCGCAGCGATGCGGTTGCATTCGCACAACGGTATTCAGAGGTCGCCTGAATGGTTGTTGGATTCTGGCGCCCTCCGGGCTTCAGGCGACCGGGGCTGAATGCGAGCATGAGTTCCGATAGCCTGATTCGCAATTTCTCGATCATTGCCCATGTCGATCATGGCAAGTCCACGCTGGCAGACCGGTTTATCCAGCACTGCGGGGGCTTGACCGAGCGTGAAATGGCCGAGCAGGTACTCGACTCGATGGATATCGAGCGCGAGCGGGGCATTACCATCAAGGCTCAAAGCGTCACGCTCGACTACACAGCCCGTGACGGCAAGACCTATCAGCTGAATTTCATTGACACACCGGGGCACGTGGACTTTTCCTACGAAGTATCGCGCTCCTTGGCCGCCTGTGAAGGTGCGCTGCTGGTTGTCGATGCGGCACAGGGCGTGGAAGCGCAGAGCGTGGCCAACTGTTACACGGCGGTCGAGCAGGGGCTTGAAGTGATCCCGGTGATCAACAAGATCGATCTACCTTCAGCCGAACCTGAACGCGTCCGCGAGCAGATCGAGGACATCATCGGTATTGACGCCAGTGATGCGGTACTGACCAGCGCCAAGACCGGGCTGGGAATCGACGACGTGCTTGAAGCGTTGGTTAGTCGCGTGCCTCCGCCTTCCATCAAGGACGGGCCGCTGCAGGCGTTGATTATCGATTCGTGGTTCGATAATTATCTTGGCGTGAACTCACTGGTCCGCATCAAGCAGGGGCGATTGAACAAGGGCGAGCGCCTGCGAGTCATGTCGACGCTTGAGGACCATGATGCGGACCAGATTGGTATTTTTACGCCTCGCCGAACTGAAAGCACGGTGTTGGAATGTGGGCAAGTGGGCTTTGTTGCCGCCGGCATCAAGGACATCAATGGAGCGCCGGTCGGCGACACCTTGACTACGGCAAAGCAGCCGGCCGACCAGCCGCTGCCTGGTTTCAAGCCGATCCAGCCGCGGGTGTTTGCCGGTGTTTTTCCGGTGGATTCATCCGATTATCCTGATCTCAGGGAAGCGCTTGACAAACTTCGTCTGAATGATTCCGCGCTTCAGTATGAGCCGGAGACTTCGATGGCGCTTGGCTTCGGCTTTCGCTGCGGATTCCTGGGCATGCTGCACATGGAGATCGTGCAGGAGCGTTTGGAGCGAGAATATGATCTGGATTTGATCATCACCGCGCCGACGGTGGTGTATCAGTTGGCGCTGACCGATGGCACGGTGATCGAACTGGACAACCCGGCCGATTTGCCGCCCTTGAACAAGATCGACGAAATTCGTGAGCCGATCATTCGAGCCAATATTCTTGTGCCGCAGGATTATCTCGGAGCTGTCATTGGCTTGTGCGAGGAGAAGCGCGGCGCGCAAGTGGACATGAAATTTCTCGGTGGCCAGGTTCAGCTCAGTTACGAGCTGCCGCTGGCGGAAGTGGTGATCGACTTTTTTGATCGCCTCAAATCGGTTAGTCGAGGATTCGCATCATTCGAATATGCGTTTGATCGCCATCAGGCGGGGCCTTTTGTGCGGCTTGACCTCTTGATCAATACCGAACGCGTCGATGCACTGAGTTCGATTGTTCATCGCGATCTGGCCCAGCGACGTGGCCGGGACCTGGCCGAGCGCATGCGTGAGCTGATTCCCCGACAGATGTTCGACATCGCGATCCAGGCGTCCATCGGCTCGAATGTGATTGCCCGATCAACCGTGAAGGCTTATCGCAAGAACGTGACCGCCAAGTGTTACGGCGGCGACATCACGCGTAAGCGGAAATTGCTCGAAAAGCAGAAAGCAGGCAAGCGAAGAATGAAAAACGTCGGCAGTGTGGAAATTCCCCAGGAAGCCTTTCTGGCCGTATTGCGAACAGATCGTGAGTCCTGACCCGACGATGCCAGGACCCATCCTTTGCATAGAAACCAATCGGAAACGTAGTCTATGAATCTTGATTTTGCACTTATTATCAGTCTTTTGACGCTGTCGACCGGTATTGTCTGGGCCGTTGATAAATTCTGGCTGCGCAAGCGCCGCGCCGAACAACTGGCCGCAGGGCGTGCCAGCGATGATCAGCCGTCCAAGCCGGTTGAATTTCTGGCTTCGTTTTTCCCGCTGCTGTTGCTGGTACTGGTGTTTCGCTCGTTTGTTTTCGAGCCGTTCAAGATTCCATCAGGCTCAATGATTCCAACGCTGCTGATTGGTGATTTCATTGTTGTTTCGAAGTATTCCTACGGATTGCGCTTGCCGGTCTTCAACAACAAGATTCTCGAAACCGGTGAGCCCGAGCGTGGCGATGTTTTTGTTTTCCGCTTTCCAGAGGATAATCGCACCAACTACATCAAGCGGGTCATCGGTTTGCCCGGTGATTCAATTACGTACAGGAATAAGGTACTGTTCATCAATGGTGAGCCGATCGAGCAGCAGGTCGTCGGCCCCTGGATCGGCCAGGGCCTGAATCGGAACCAGCCGGGTACCCGACCGCAGTTGCGCATTGAACAATTGAGCGATGTCGACCACGAGATTCTTGTACACGGTAACCCCGTCCGGTCGCGCCAGGCCAGCTGGGTTGTGCCGGAAGGCCACTATTTCGCCATGGGTGACAACCGGGACCAGTCGCTGGACAGCCGCTCCTGGGGGTTTGTGCCGGAGGAAAATCTGGTTGGCAAGGCAATTCGGATCTGGATGCACTGGGACTGTGGCAGCGGCTTTTGTATCGACTTTTCCAGAATTGGTGATAAAATCGAATAAAAGGCAGCGATTAAATACTGTTTTACTTCGTTTTTTGCTGTCGGCTAGACCTGCTGATCGTGATGATTGGCTGAGAATCAGAGCCCAAGTTGCGCATGATTCTGTGACATACTTTGCAACCACCTACTTTCATTGATCAGGGCTGAACCAGGGAGAATTGTCCTATGTTCGTGAAACGCCAGCTTGGCATGACGTTGATTGGTTTTCTGCTGCTGTTGTCAGCGGGTCTGTTCGTGGTTTACATCGGCATGAGGCTCGTGCCGGTTTACATCCAGTATTACTCGGTCACTGCCATCATGAAAGAGCTTGGCGAAGAGCCGAATTCATCGAACCTATCCGAGTCACAGATCAGAAACAATCTGTCAAGGCGCCTGTCGATCAACTCTGTTTATGATGTCGATGCCAGAGATTTTGAGATTGTTCGCAGCAATGGCGTTAATCTGATCCTGGACTATGAGGTCAGAAAGCCATTGATTGGCAATGTTGATGCGGTGATGTCTTTCCGGCGTGTCCAGGCACTGGATTGAACCTCTGCCTTTGATCCACTCAGCTCCATCTTGAATAAACTGCCCGGGCTTGGCTATATCTTTCGGAACGAGGCCCTGCTGGACCAGGCGCTGACGCACCGCAGCTGCGGCAGTCACAACAACGAACGGCTGGAATTTCTAGGCGACGGCTTGTTGAATTTCGTTACCGCAGAACTCCTATATCACGCCCGCCCAGACGTGCCGGAAGGTGACTTGTCGCGTCTACGCGCGCGACTGGTCCGCGATCGCACGCTTGCTCATATCGCAACGGAGTTGGAGTTGGGGCAGTATTTGAAGCTCGGTACCGGTGAATTGAAAAGCGGTGGGTTCCTGCGCCAGTCGATTCTGGCCGATACGATCGAAGCTCTGATCGGTGCCGCCTATCTTGACGGTGGGTTCGACGCGGCGCGCCTGCTGGTTCAAGAATTGCTGGACTCCCGCATCCGGGATTTGCCGGATGCCGAATCATTGAAGGATCCGAAAACCCGGCTGCAGGAATATTTGCAGGCACGCGGGCTTGATCTGCCGATCTATTCGATTCTTGCACAGCAGGGCCCTGACCATCAGCGAGAATTTACCGTTGATTGTCAGGTCAGTCTCCTGGATCGTCCGGTGGTTGCAACAGCTGGTTCGCGCCGAAAGGCCGAACAGGCCGCAGCGCTCAAGGCGCTCGCTCAAGTGCAGCAAGCGGCCATGGGATCGGCCAATGGCTGAATCGGATCGACTCCGATGTGGTCACGTTGCGCTGATTGGTCGCCCCAACGTAGGCAAGTCCACGCTGATCAACCTGCTGGTCGGCGAACGGATTTCGATTGTGACGCACAAGCCGCAGACGACCCGCCACCGAATCACTGGAATTTTGAATACAGCCCAGGGCCAGGCTGTGCTGGTCGATACCCCCGGGTTGCATCAACGCCGCGATCACGCCTTGAATCGCCACATGAACCGAGTCGCTGCTGAAACGGTACAGGGCGTTGATCTGATTATCCTGATGCTTGATGCGCAGCATCAGACCGAGGAAGATGAGTTGGCTGCGTCTGCTGTCTCCAGTGCAGGATTACCCTCGCTGCTGGTATTCAATAAAGTCGATCAGCTCAATGGTCGTGATCAGTTGCTTCCCCTTGCCGAGAAGTGGAGTCGACGCATTCAGCCGTCCGCGGTCCACTTTATTTCAGCACTGAAAGGCGACGGTGTTGACGGGCTGCGTGATTCTCTGTTTACTTTCCTTCCGGAATCGGAACCGATCTACCCGGACGACGTTTTCACCAATCATTCCGAGCGCTTCCTTGCCGCTGAACTGGTGCGTGAGCAACTGATGCAGAATCTGCATCAGGAAATTCCCTATGGGACAACGGTGATCATTGAATCTTTCGAAGAACTGGATGGTCGCTATCGGATTGCGGCCAAGGTACTGGTCAGTGAAAAACGGCATAAAGGGATGGTCATTGGTCGTCAGGGACAAACGCTGAAACGCATCGGCAGCCGTGCGCGAAAGGAAATGCAGGCCTTGTTCGGGATTTCTGTACACCTGGATCTTCAGGTTGTCGATGAGCCGGGTTGGATTGATCGTGAGAATGCATTTAATCGGTTGGGCTATGAACGGTGAGTCGCGTTGATCGCGAGCCTTGTTACATTCTGCATCGGCGGGCGTATCGCGAAAGCAGCCTGACCATTGAGCTGTACAGCCTGAATTACGGCAGATTGGGGGCCGTGGCGAGGGCGGCCCGCTCCAATAAATCGTCGTTTCGTGGCATTACCGAGCCCTTTGTACCGCTCCAGGCCTCGTGGGTAAGACGCGGCGAAATGGCAACGCTGACGGCGCTTGATCGAACCGATAGAAACACCAGTCGCTATACGCGCAATGCAGTATGGTGCGGCCTGTACATCAACGAGCTGCTGATGCGATTGCTGGCACGTGATGATCCGGAACCCGTGCTTTATCATTGCTATGCAGATTCATTGCAGCGGCTGTATGGCAGCGAACATCAGGCAAGCATACTGCGGCGTTTCGAGCTTGAGCTGCTGCGTGCAATTGGCGTTGCACCCGATCTGGTGATCTGCAGCGACAACGGCAAGCCCGTATCGCCCGAAAGCTACTACCGCTTTGATCCGGCCGCCGGCCCAGTGGAAGCACCAGCATCGACGTCAGATGCAGTCAGTGGCGCTACACTGCTTAATCTGGATCAGCAAATCCCGCTGTCGAATGAGCAGGCCAGGGAGGCGAAACGACTGCTACGCAGCCTGATTGATCAACAGCTGGATGGGCGTCCGCTGCAGACGCCAATGGTTTTCAGGAGACTGGTATGAACACTCCATTGCTTGGAATCAATATCGATCATGTCGCTACGCTGCGTCAGGCCCGTGGCACCTCATATCCATCAGTAGTGCAGGCCGCACAGATTGCTGAGGCCAGCGGCGCGGACTTGATTACCGTCCACCTGCGCGAGGACCGCCGACACATCCAGGATGCGGATATCCCGGAACTGCAGGCGGTGATCAAGACCAGAATGAATCTGGAGCTGGGCGTAACGCCAGCAATGCTGGACTTTGCGATGCGGCAGATGCCGGCCGATGTCTGCCTGGTTCCGGAACGACGTCAGGAACTGACAACCGAGGGTGGGCTGGATGTGGTAGCCAACCAGGCGACGATCAAGCAGGCTTGCCGCACATTACAGGATGCCGGTATTCGGGTGTCGCTATTTATCGATCCCGATTCCGAGCAGATTCTAGCTGCGCGCGATTGTGGCGCACAGGTCATTGAACTTCATACCGGAGATTATGCCAATCAGTCATCCAATTCCGATGCCCTGGAACGGATCCGCCAAGCGGCCGAGCAGGCCAGTCATCTGGGTCTGGTCGTCAACGCAGGCCATGGGTTGACATTGGACAATGCCGCCCCGGTTGCGGCCATTGAGCAGATTGTCGAGTTCAACATTGGTCATGCCATCGTGGCTCGATCAGTCTTTGTTGGCCTGGCCGAAGCCGTTCGGGAAATGAAAGCCCTGTTGATTGCAAGCCGGGGCAACTGACCGACGCACGGATTACGATTGGATCTGCACGTTCAATCGCAGGGCCTGCAGGGTTGACTCGACCCGACGCACCAGGTCGAGATACAGTGCACCTGCACCCTGATGATCATCAGATCGCAAGCGCTGCTCCAACGCCTGGCTGGATTGTCTGAGCAGTTCTGCGCCCGCATAGCCACAGGCCCCGCTCCATTGATGCAGTGCGTCGATTGCAGTACTAAATTTTCTTGTGTGCATCGCGTGATCAAGCACGTGAAACTGTCGTTCGAGCTCTTCGGCCAGCGCTTGCTGCATTTGCAGTGCGCGCTTGGAACTACCGCAGCGCTTGATCGACTGCTCATGGTCGAGGATCCGGCAACGTGACTCAACCGGAGGATTTTGCACGCTGAACGCAGTTGTGCCGCGCTGCACCAGCAACAGGGCACTGCACAGGTCGTCCGGCGATACCGGCTTGTGCAGGTAGCCCGAAAACCCGGCTTTTTGGATACGGCGCTGTTCCTCTTCGCGATTTTCGGCGGTCAGCGCTATTGCACGCGTTGCTTTTTTGCCGGGTAGGTTCTGTTGAATCTTTCGCCATGCGCTGACCCCATCCATATCCGGCATATGCAGATCCATCAGGATCAGGTCAAAGCGATGTTCTCGACAGGCATCAATCGCCTGTTGACCATTGCGAACGATATGCAAAGAATTGACCAGCGGCCTCAGTGCAGCCTCGATGAACTCACAATTGATGCGATGGTCATCAACAGCCAATAGGTCGACTTGCTTGAGCGCCTGCCAGTCTGGATTCATTCTGTCACTATAGCCCTATGCTTCGAAATTGTCCTCCACTGACCAGTATATCGCCGAACACAATGAGCATTCGGCTGGCCAGCCTGATTCTGCTGCTCGGCTATGCGACGATGAGTAGTGCGCTTGAATGGCGCATCCAGGCCAATCAGGTGCAGGTGCTTGATGTGCAGGTGGACAAGCTGCAGCTGGATTCGGATGCTGCGAGGTTACTGCTGGAACAGATTTCTCATCCGTCGATTGGCGTGATCGGCAGCCTTGAGGCTCGCTGTAGCCCTGTTGGTCGTCTTGTCAGCTGCGACGAAGCGACACTGGCCTGGCAAAGGCCAAACCAGGAGCTCGTAACCGGGACGCTGTCTATCGACGAATCCGGGCTGGACATACAACTGGCCGACAGCAGTCTTCGCGCAACATTGCAGGAAGGCTCATCGGGACCGTTTGTTTCACTACAGTTTGAAGAATGGATGATGGAGTGGCTGCCTGAACAGCACCAGCGCGCGCTCGGTTTGACTCAGTTAGAAGGGCGTATCGGCATTGATAGCCGCATCGCCGATGACGAACTTTCGTTTGAAGCCACGGTGGCTTCACTATCGTTTGACACCGAAAACGGCGCTGCTGCCGCTGCGAATATTGAATTGAATCTCAGCGGATTGTACCGGCCGGCGACACGCTCCATCGAAGCTGCAGTCCAATGGGTCGATGGGGAAGCGCTGCTTGGGCCGGTGTATCTGCCGCCACCACCGGTGCCTGTCACGCTTTCATTGAAGAGTGACCGGCCATCGAATAGAACTCATTGGGAGAGTCAATTGCAGCTAGTGGCCGGCGATTTCATGCGCCTGAGGGCTGTAATGGATCGCCTGCCGGATTTAACTTCAGCTGAACACACTCTTGCAGCCATTTCGGGCCAGATCGATCTCGATCGACTGGATCTGGCATCGGTTTGGCCGATGGGCCTGAATTCGGTTGCTGACTGGCTCGGTTTTGGCAGGATTGAGCCCGCAGGCTCGATCACTGGTCAGATCAAGCTGCTCGATGGCCAGATCGGTGCCAGCTCACTGAAGCTGGATCACGTCGATCTGCTGGATGCTCGTGATCAATTCTCGGTGATCGATCTTGCCGGTCAAGTCAGCTATAGCGGCGGATCTGAACAATTTGACGTGATGCTGAGTTGGCAGGACGCAGCGCTACTGAATCTCGAGCTGGGGCCGAGCCAGATCACGCTGTCCGGTGATGAAGCCGGCCGCATTGCGTTGAACAATCCGCCGTTCAGGCTGCCGGTGCTGGACGGCGCGCTCCTCGTGCATCAATTGGAATGGTCGAACTGGGCCAGCGACCGCTCGGATCTGAAAGTGGATATTGAACTCGAGCCCATTCAGCTGGTTGCCCTGAGCAGGGCATTCGGCTGGCCTGATCTGGGTGGAACCGTGTCTGGACGCCTGGCCGATGCGCATTGGAATCAGGGCGTGCTTCGGTTTGATGGCGGCATTCTTGTGGACTTGTTCTCGGGTCGCTTGACAGTCAATCAACTGCAGATCGAGCGGCCATTGGGCCCGCTGCCCGCACTTGCCGGCGACATTCGCTTCGATCAGCTTGACCTGTACGAATTGACCGGGGCATTCGATATCGGCAGCATGCAGGGTCGCATGTCAGGCTACATGAACGGCTTGCGCCTGCTGAACTGGCAGCCCGTTGCATTTGACGCATGGTTTGCAACCGATGCAAAAACGTCGAGCAAGCGCAGGATCAGCCAGCAGGCCGTCGACTCGATATCGAGCCTGAGCGGTGGCGGTGGGGCTGTCCTGTCGAATACAGTGCTGCGTGTATTTGAGGATTTTCCGTATGCAAGGGTGGGTATCGGCTGCCGTCTGAGTGAAACCATCTGCCAGATGCGTGGCCTCGAGGAGCGCGATAATGGTGGCTACTTGATTGTTGAGGGCCGTGGACTGCCGAATCTGAATATCATCGGCTATCAGCGTCGAGTCGACTGGCAGCGTTTGATGTCGCACATACAATCGGCAGCTCAAGGTGGGGTCAGCCTGGAACCCCCGATGCAGCAGCCTGAATCCGGCGGAAATGACGAGACGCTCTGATACACTATTCAGCCTGTATTTAGTCAGGCTGTTCAATACTGTGGCAGCTTTCATATTTGTCTGATCGATGGTCCCGATGACGGACCCAGGAGACACGACGCATGAGTGGATCAATCTTGAAATGGTGCTTGGCTGGGATGCTGGCGTTTTCTGCAGCGGCCTGCGTGACCATCAACGTATATTTTCCGGAAGCGGCCGCTGAACAGGCGGCAGACCGCTTTATCCAGGATGTGATTGGCGCTGAATCAGGCGTTGACCAGGCGTTTGATCCAGCAATGTCTGGTTCCCACTCCGGACTGCTCGCATCGCTGGTCGATTTCGTGATTCCTTCGGCCCACGCGCAGCAGGCCAATATCGATATCCAGAGCCCGCAGATCAATGAAATCCGGCAGCGCATGCGCGCCCGTCACCAATCCGAGCTGGCAGGCTGGTTCGATCGTGGGGCAATTGGCCTGGATACAGATGGTCTTGTGCAGGTGCTTGATCGCAGCGCCGTTGGACTATCCGAACGGCGCAAGCTGGAGCAAGTGGTGCGTGAAGAAAATAATGACCGCAATGCGGTCTACCGCGAAATTGCTGTTGCCAACGGCCAGCCGGACTGGGAGTCTCAAATCCGTGAAACCTTTGCCCGTCGCTGGGTCGCGAATGCGCCCTCGGGTTGGTTTTATCAGGACGCGAGCGGAAACTGGCTGCAGAAGTAGCCGCATTTCGCTCATCTCGACTGCCCAGTGGCCCGCAGACAACGGCGCCGGCGTTTGCCGGCTGAACCGATTACGATCGATATTCATGATCTGAGCCATGACGGTCGTGGTGTCGGCAGGCACGAAGACAAAGTCGTTTTCGTGCACTCCGCACTGCCCGAAGAACGTGTGCATGCCCGTTTGACGGGACGCAATCGGCGTTTCGATGATGCCTTGACGCTGGCTGTTGATGTCAGCAGTCCGGACCGCGTCGAACCGGAATGCCCGTGGTTCGGAAACTGTGGTGGCTGCGCGCTGCAGCACTTGCAGCATCCGGCACAGTTGAAATGGAAGCAGTCTCGATTGGAGGAGAACTTCAGGCGCATCGGGCAGGTCAAGCCCAATGAGTGGCTGGCACCGATCCAGGCGGACCCCTGGCATTATCGCCGCCGCGCCCGTTTGAGCGCGCGTCTCGTACAGGGCAAGGGTCGGGTGCTGGTTGGTTTTCGTGAAATCGGGGGGCGTTATGTTGCCGATATCGAGCGCTGTTCGATCCTGGATCGTTTCTTCTCGGATCGCTTGATGTCGCTGTCGGACTTGATCGGGTCATTGTCCATCCCCGACCGCATCGCACAAATTGAATGTGCAGCCGGCGATCATTCGGCCGCAATCGTCATTCGTCATCTCGAGCCGCTGACCGATGAAGATCACCAGCGTCTGATCGAATGGTCCAGTGCTCAATCCATAGACGGACAGCCCCTGGGTATCTATCTACAGCCCAAGGGGCCGGATAGCGTGCATCTGCTGACGCCTGAAACGCATGAATTGTCCTATCATCTGGAACGCTACCAGCTGGATCTGAAGTTTCATCCCCAGCACTTTATCCAGATCAACAGCGAGGTCAATCAACAGTTGATTGATGCAGCCTTGACGCTGCTGGAGCTTGATTCAAATGATCGCGTGCTTGACCTGTTTTGCGGCCTTGGCAATTTTTCGCTGCCGATCGCGCGCAGGGCTGCTCACGTCGTTGGGGTCGAGCTTGAGTCTGCCCTGGTGGACGCAGCACGGGACAATGCCGTGCGCAATGAGCTGAACAACGCGGAATTCGTTTCCGCTGATCTGACAGCAGCTTCGGATTCACTGGATTTCATGAACACACCATACGATGCGGTCCTGATTGATCCGCCGCGTTCTGGCGCCGCAGAAATTCTGCCGTTGATTGCCGCCAGCAATGCGCCCCGGGTGGTTTATGTTTCGTGTGACCCGGCCACGCTGGCGCGCGATGCCGGTACGCTGGTTCAGCAGCATGGCTATACGCTGGAATCTGCCGGCATTGCCGATATGTTTCCTCACACAGCGCACGTTGAATCGCTGGCCTTGTTTACCAAACCCTGAAGGACTGCAATCGTGTCTGGCCCGTTAATTATTGGAATCAATGGACTGTCCCTGGATTCGTCGACCCAAGCGCAACTGCTTCACCCGGCGATCGGCGGCGTCATTCTGTTTTCTCGCAATTACGATGACCTCGAACAACTCAGGCAATTGACCGAGCAGATCCGGTCACTGGATCGCCCTCGGCTGGTGCTGATGGTTGACCAGGAGGGTGGTGCCGTGCAGCGTTTTCAGCAGCAGTTCACGCGCCTGCCACCACTGGCCGCTTTGGGCCGCTGGTATACCAGCCACCCGCATCGCGCACTGGACATGGCCTATCGCCATGCGCGCGTCATGGCGGCCGAAGTTCTCGCTGCAGGACTTGATATGAGTCTGGCGCCAGTGCTTGACCTGCAGGGCATCAGCGAAGTCATTGGCAGCCGGGCGTTCAGCAGTGATCCGGATGCGGTGTTCGATCTGGCCGGGCATTATCTGGCGGGAATGCGGGATGCCGGAATGGCCAGCTGTGGCAAGCATTTTCCAGGTCATGGTTCAGTCCAGGCAGACAGCCATCATCAGCAGGTGACTGACTCGCGGACAAGCACTGAAATCGAACGGGACATCGAGCCGTTCAGGCGCTTGCTGGCGCAATTGGATAGCCTGATGCCGGCACATGTCTGTTACCAGCAGGTGGATAAGGAACCCGCCGGATTTTCAGAGGTCTGGCTGAACGATGTGCTGCGTCGCGACATGAGTTACCAGGGCATCATTATTTCGGATGATCTGGATATGGCGGGCGCGAGCACTGCCGGCGAACCGCTGCAGCGTCTGCAGGCATGTTTGAATGCCGGTTGTGATCTGGCCCTGGTCTGCGCGCCCGAATCGGTTGCCAAGCTGCTCAGTTCGCTGGACGATAGTGGCCTGCAGTTACCGGACTGCAGCAATCTGATCGAACGCCTGTATGGTCGGCCTTCGTTCAGTCTCGAGGAGCAGCTGCTGGTCCCGGAATTCCGTTCCTGGCGTGAATCATTGAATGCATTGGCGGAGCAATCTCATGGTTGAATGGTTGGAGAAACTGGCATCACTGGTTGGCTTGAATCCGTGGACGGTAAACGTCTTTTTCGTCATCCTGGGTGCACTGCTGCTGGATTTTGTTTATCGAAAATTCGTCAATCGAATGGCGCGACTGGCAGAACGCAGCGATAATTTCTGGGACGATGCGCTGGTCTATGCCGGCAAGCGTCCGATCTCGCTTTTGATCTATGGCGAGGCCCTGCTGGTATCGGCGCGCATTCTTCAGCCGCATACTGAAGTCATTATTTTCTCCAGCAGCATTCTGGCCATCGCCCAGCAATTGCTGCTGGTAACCATCGTCACCTGGTTTGCCTATCGACTCGCGCAGGGGTTCGAAAAGGCCTGGGTCCGGCATCGTCAGGCCAGCAATCGCGATTTCGACATCACCACGGTCAGCGTGCTGGGAAGAATAGTTCGCATTGCGGTCATTGTGACCGGCATCCTGACGATTCTGAGTATTCTCGATATCCCGATCTCGGGCTTGCTGGCTGCTGGTGGCGTCGGCGGAATTGCCATCGGCCTTGCGGCGCGGGATTTGCTGGCCAACTTCTTTGGCGGTTTGATGGTGTTTCTGGATCGGCCCTTTTCAGTTGGCGACTGGGTGCGCTCCCCGGATCGTGAAATCGAGGGCGTGGTCCAGAAGATTGGGTGGCGGGTCACGACCATCATGAAGTTTGATCGCCGACCAATGTATGTGCCGAATTCGGTATTTACCACCATCACGGTCGAGAATCCCTCAAGAATGACCTATCGGCGAATTTTTGAACACGTTGGCGTTCGCTATGACGACTTCAAACAGGTCCAGTCGATTGTCGATGCAATTCGCAGCATGCTGCAATCGCATGAGGATATCGCCTCGGACCAAACACTGATTGTGCATTTCAATCACTTCGGCAGTTCGTCGCTGGATATCATGGTCTACTGCTTTACCAGGACCATCGTCTGGGCGGAATATCACGCAGTACGCGAGGATGTCTTGATCCGGGTCGGCGAGGTCATCGAACAGCACGATGCTGAAATTGCCTACCCGACACAAACGCTGAAGCTCGATGCAGTACCGGCCGAACTGCAGCAGCTGACTCGCGAACAACAGAATCCGAACGATTCATGAAGGAGACCAACTGGCCTGAGGGTGCTGAGCGGGTGGTGTCCCGCGAGCAGGTCGGAGCAGCCTGGGATTCTCTTGCAGCGCAACTGAATCAACAGTTGGATCAGATTCAGGAATCGGAACTCATCATCATGCCCGTCATGAAGGGTGGCTTGTATCCGGCCGTCGAACTGACGCGCCGCTTGCGCCGCCCGCTGCTGCTTGACTATGTTCATGCGACGCGCTACCGGAATGAGCTGCGGGGCCAGCAAATCGAATGGCAATACTGGCCCGAGCGGGATTTCAGTCAGGCAACGGTAGTGCTGGTCGATGATATTTTCGACGAGGGCTACACGCTTGAGGCCGTGCAGCAGCGCTTGTTGAAATTCGACTGCGAAGTCATCAGCGTGGTGCTGTGCAGGAAACAACACGACCGCGGTCTGGCCCGGGACTGGGTCGACTTTCATGCGCTGGAAGTGCCTGATCGTTTCGTGTTCGGCTGCGGCATGGACTTGTACGGTCACTGGCGCCAGCTGGAATCGATCTGGGCGTTGGCCGAAGAGGACTCATCATGACGCTGGCTGTTATAGGTGGTAGTGGTGCATTGGACCATTTCACAACGATCAGAACAGAAGCCATCACAACGCCGTTCGGTGCGCCCTCGGCAAGACCACGGCATATCAGGATTGGTGAAATACCGGCACTATTCCTGCCGCGTCATGGTGATCCGCATCGGATTCCACCGCATAAAGTCAACTATCGAGCCAATCTGCACGCGCTGAAAACGCTGGGAGCAAAACAGATCATTGCCATCAATGCCGTGGGCGGTATTGATGCGTCGCTGAAACCGGGAGCCATGGTTATTCCCGACCAGTTGATTGATTACACCTGGGGTCGGGCACATACCTTCAGCGATGGTGGCTCGGCAATGTTGCGGCACGTCGAGTTTGCAGAACCGTTTGCAGGGCGCGTGCGTCAAGCCTTGATTCAGGCTGCAGCCGATTGCAGCATCGCAACCGTCAATCAAGGCTGCTATGCGGTCACCCAGGGACCGCGCCTTGAAACCGCGGCCGAAGTTCAGCGATTGAAGCGCGATGGTGGCACGATTGTCGGCATGACCGCAATGCCGGAGACCGGTCTCGCGCGGGAACTCGAGCTTGATTATGCCGGGCTTTGCCTGGTGGCCAATCCTGCCGCCGGCTTGACCGAAACGCCGATCAGTGAACAAGCGATCCATGACCAGCTCGCCCGAACGATGGAACAGGCGTTGGTGATCGTTACCCGAGCCGCATTGAATTTGCAGCAATAATTGCGCTGACCGGCTTCAAATACCGGCATAAAGGGGTAAAGTGTGATCCAGTTCTCTGACGCGCGGCTTGCGTGTCAGCGCATGATCGGTACCATAGAAGTTCCCCTTGGTTTCAGAAGAAAACCTGATGAATCAACCTTCGACATTTTCGGCCTTGCATCTGAGCGCAAAGGATATGACGGTACTGCGTTCATTGATGAATCTGGCCGCGTCGAAAACACAGCAGGAATGGACGGTTCGCCAGGAGGACTCCATCAATGGAGAACTGGGCGATGTCATTCTTGTTGATGTCGATCAGCCCGATGGCGCCGCGCTATGGCCTGAACTCAATGAACGACAGCGCCCAGCGGTCGCTTTGTCGCGCAGGCGTGATTTCCCCGCTAAATTTGTTCTGAACAAGCCCATCCGCTCGCAGCAGTTGCTCACGCTGCTCGCCGATCTGATGATGGCTTCCGACGAGCCCGATGAGGATCCTGATTGGAAGACGCTGGCATTTGCAGATGATGACGGTGAACTTCCGTTGGCCGAGCATCTTCGACGACATGATTGGGATCAACCCGTCATGATTGGCGGCGATTATCTCCCGGAACTGATTATCGACGCCGGTGCCGGCGCCTGGTTTACCAGTGCTTCTGATCGTGAACTGGCCCGTTTGCTGCGCCGCAACTTCAGCCGTGAAGAGGCCCGGGTCCTTTCGAGTACCGAACTGGTTGTCCACACGGACGGACTAGAACAGCAGAGCCTGACCAACCTGAAGTGGCGCTCTGGGCTTGCGCTATCGGCCGGCGCATTGCATCCGGATTTGTCCAATCTATCCATTCGCTTCATGTTGCCACAGGTGCCGCATCAAGCCCTGTCGGACACTGCCTATTCCAGACAGGCTCGAACGCTGATCCGGGAGCCGATGACGATTGATGAGCTGCTCGAGCAGAGTGGGGCGGATCGAAACGACGTCGCTGAATTCCTGAACGCCTGCTATGTCTGTGGTTTTCTGTTGCTGGACCAAAGTCAGGCCTGATCTTCCGACAATACCGTCAGAATTACTTATCATGTAGTTCATCACTCGACTGGTTGCGTCTGAATGTCCTCAAATCGAATCGGAATCGATGCCCTGGCTTTTTCAGGGCCTGATGCCTATCTTGCCCTGGCAGACCTGGCCCGCGCGCGTGGCGTTGACCCGGATAAGTACACGATCGGCCTGGGTCAGCACAGCATGGCCATCGCATCACCGTGTGAGGATCCGGTCACAATGGCCGTTCAGGCCGGACAATCGGCGCTGAAGAAATTCGGAATTGACCCCGACGAAATTGGTACGTTGATTGTCGGGACAGAAACCGGAATTGATCACAGCAAGCCTGTGGCCGTCTATGTGCATGAACTCCTCGGGCTGAGCCAGAATTGCCGCACGTTTGAAACCAAGCACGCCTGCTACGGTGCGATGGCCGGCTTGACGTCTTCAATGGACTGGATCGCAAGTGGCAGGGCTCGTGGGCGAAAAGCACTGGTGATCGCTTCTGACATCGCCTCCTATGGACTGAACACGCCCGGAGAACCCACTCAGGGTGCCGGTGCGGTCGCGATGGTGGTTTCTGCTGATCCGCGCCTGCTTGCGTTTGATGCGCGGCGCATCGGTGACTACACGCGCCAGGTCATGGATTTCTGGCGCCCACTGTATTCAAAATACGCCTTTGCTGATGGGCATTATTCGATTGAGTGCTATCTCGACGCATTGGCCGGTGCTCATCAAGATGCTTTTGCCGAAGCCGATGGGCCGGATTCCGATACGGAGCTGGTCGCTTGCCTTTACCATATCCCCTTTGTTCGCATGGCATTCAAAGCGCACCAGCGCTACCTTGAAATCATTCAAGGTGGACCGATTGATCGTGATCACCCGTCACAATTGCAGGCATTGAAAGAAGACTATCAGCGTCGTGTGCTGCCCTGGCTCTCGCTGAACGCTGAAATAGGCAATATCTATACCGGCTCGTTATTTTTATCCTTGATCGATTTGCTGCGACAGCAGTCCAGTGATCTTGCCGGTCAGTCCATCAGTCTGTTCTCGTATGGCAGTGGATGCGGTGCCACCTATTGCCTTGCCCGGATTCAACCGACAGCATGCGACTGGGTCGATGCAATGGATCCATCGGCCGCGCTTGACCAACGCAGAAAACTGAGTATGGACGAGTATGAACAGCTGATCGAAGATTGCTCAAGCGCTGATCAGCAGCCTCATCTCGACCCGAGTGATTACGGCCATCGGTCAGGCCTTTTCTACGTTGGTACGCAAGACCACCAGCGCCAGTATCGTCAGCAGGAAAAGGCGTAATGCATTGCGCTGAAACGGTTTTTCAATTGGATTCAGGAAGCGCGATGCGTTCGCACTCGTTTGGTACAGGGTCAAATCGATCCGCTGTCCAATCGGCCTTGGCCTGTTCCAACAGACGCTGATCTGAGGCAACGAAGTTCCACCAGATATGCCGCGGCCCGTCTATGGCCTTGCCGCCAATCAGCATCATGTGAGTGGGGTTCACGCTTTGTAGATTCACCAGCATTCCGGCCCTCAATATGACCATACTGCCGGCTTCGAATCGGTCATCACCAATCTGTAGTTTGCCACTGACGATATACAGCGCACGTTCGTCATATTCGTCGTCAACCAGAATTTCAGCATCAGCCTGCAGTTGAATTTCGGCATAGAGCGTCGGCCAGTCGACTGAGACCGGTGATGTATGCCCGAAAAAATGACCGGCAATCAGACGAATGGATACGCTCTCCAGTTCGATTTCGGGCAGCGCGGCTTTCGGATAGTGAATGAACGAAGGCTCAGCCCGTTCCTGATCCAGCGGTAGCGCAACCCAGGCCTGAATACCGTGCAAAGGATGATGATCCGCTTCACGAGTGACCTGTGGTGTGCGTTCGGAATGCACAATGCCGCGACCAGCCTTCATCCAGTTCACGTCACCGGGTTTGATCACCATCTCGGTGCCAAGACTGTCGCGATGTAGAATTTCGCCGTTGAACAGATAGGTGATCGTAGCCAGGCCAATATGCGGATGCGGACGGACGTCAATGCCGTTACCACGGGAAAATTCGCTCGGGCCCATTTCATCAAAAAAAATGAACGGGCCGACCATCTGACGTTGGCCAGCGGGCAGGGCGCGCCGCACCTCGAATCCGCCGAGGTCACGCGACCGCGGTCGGAGCACCAGTTCCACGTCAGACTGCAGCTCATGTGCATCGGGCGCGCTCGCGTCAGCGGCCGGGCAGTTGAAGTGAGTCATGTTTGGCCTTTGATACGGATCCGCTGATATTCTGAACGCTGGATCATCGTTTTACTCACAGTTCATCAGAGCGGATGACGGTCATCTTGTCGATCTGCATGTCATCGATGGTATATCCGATGCCACCCACGCCGTAACCGGATTCTTTCAGGCCGGCAAACGGCATGTGGTCGACGCGGAATGCGGTGTGATCATTAACCATCACGGCCGATGCGTTCAACCGTTGCGATGAACGCAGCGCGCTGTCAAGACTGCTTGTGAATATTGCCGCCTGAAATGCGTACGGCAATTGATTGGAGCGCTCGATTGCCGAATCGATCTCGGCATACGGATAGACGCAGACGACCGGGCCAAATACTTCCTTGCGCGAAACCTGCGCATCGTCCGGAGGATCGAACAACACGGTGGGCGCATAACACTGATTGTCCAGTGCGCGGCCGCCCGTGCGAATGTCGGCTCCGGATCTGGCCGCTTCCTGCACCCAGTCATCGACGCGCTCAACCTCAGCCTGGCGAATCAGTGGGCCAACCTCGGTCTGATCATCGGTCGGATCCCCGACGATCAGTGCTTCGGCGCCGTCGACCAGTCGCTTGGTCAATTTTTCAGCGATGGCCTCCTGTGCATAGACGCGCTGAACTGAAACACAGACCTGGCCCGCGTGATAGAAACCGCCCTTCAGGATTGCCGGCACGGCTTTGTCCAGATCGGCATCGGCCTCAACCAGCAGTGGAGCAACGCCGCCGTGTTCGAGTGCGCAGCGTGTGCCGGGTGCGAGCCTGGATTTCAGCATCCAGCCGACTCTGGCGCTGCCGATAAAGCTGAAAAAGGCCACCCGTGCATCGGTCACCATGGATTCAGTCAATTCGTTATTTTCCGGCAGGACAAATTGACACCATGGGTCGGGTAAACCGGCCTCGTGCAGCAATTTGATGAAGCTCATGCATGAAAGCGGGGTGTCCTGAGCTGGTTTGACCAACGTTGGACAGCCTGCTGCGATTGCCGCTGCGACCTGGTGGACAATCAGATTGAATGGATGATTGAATGCGCTGACCGCAACTACGATGCCTCGCGGTTCTTTTTGCGTGTAGGCAATACGGCCGGCCGAGGCGGCTGTGGTGCCCATCGGAATCACCTGGCCTGCATCGGCTCGAATATGCTCAGCGGCCAGGCGCACGCCGTCGATCGCGCGATCAATCTCGGCCCGCGAGTCGATCAGTGGTTTACCGCCTTCGGCTGCTGCTTGCTGTGCCAGCGCATTTTTGTTTTTTTCAATCAGCTTGGCCGTACGATCGAGAATAGCCACGCGCTCGTGTAGCGCAAGCCAGCCATCCCGGTCCTGGTGCAATGCTGCGGCAATGCCCAGCGCCCGTTCGATCTGTTTGCTTCCGGCACGGGGCACCCGACCGATGGGTTCACCGGAAAAGGGGGCCGTTACAGTGTGTGTTTGCGTGCTTGCTTTCGAGTTCATGGTTCAGCCTCCAGACATGCCTGGTTGAACGATTTCACCCAGTCGTTGCGTCAACAGAATATTTTCACGATAGTCAACCGGTGCCACAACCAGGCTGGGGCCCGGCTGATTGAACGCCTCGGTCAGCGTCTGTTTGAACTGGTCGGCGTCGTCGACATACTGACCGTGCCAGCCAAATGCACTGGCTAACTGAATCCAGTCCGGGTTGCCGAAGGCCAGATCCGTATGGCGGCCAAACTCGCCCTCCTGCTTCCAGCTGATCAGCCCGTAGCCACCGTCTTCCCAGACCAGCATGACCAGGTTGCAGTTCAGCCGTCGTGCAGTTTCCATTTCCTGCACATTCATCAGAAATCCGCCGTCACCAGCCAGGCCCAGAATGTTCTTGTCCGGGTAGATCATGCTGGCCGAAATGGCTCCGGGCAGCGCAAAGCCCATCGAGCAAAACCCATTTGGAATCAGGCAGGTATTCGGTTCATGACAGTGATAGTGCCGCGCAATCCACATTTTATGTGCGCCGACATCCGACAGCAGGATGTCGTCCGGCCCCATGACTTGACGTACGTCCCAGAGCATCTTCTGAGGTCGGATCGGACCCTTGCCGCTATCCTCGGCATGCTCGGACAATTCCCGTGACATCATGGCTCGTACCTCGCGTTGCTGATCGAGCTCGAATGCCGGCGTGTCCAGCGTTTCGAGTCGCTGATTCAGCATCCACAGCGCATGCGCCAGATCACCGACCAGTTCCACTTCCGGATGATAGTGCTGGTCGATTTCGGCAGGCAAGAAATCGATATGAATAATGCGTTTATCACTATCCGGGTTCCACAACAGCGGATGATATTCGACCATATCAAATCCCAGCGCGATGACCAGATCGGCCTGATCAATGGCCAGCGTAGGAATATCCTTCGAGCCCAGCCCAATCGTGTACAGGCAATAGTCAGCATCCATATCGACCGCACCCTTGCCCATGAAGGTGCTGAGCACGCCGATGCCGGTTACCTCGCAGAACTGCCGCAGCTGTTTTGATGCGCGCTTGCGGATGGCGCCATTGCCCGCAATGATGACCGGTCTCTTGGCTTGTGCGAGCATTTCAAACGCCTGATCCACGATCTTGTCATCGGGTACCGAGCGGCGAAAGCGACGGGGGGTCATCGGCTCGGTCTCGGCATCCAGTTTGGCCACATCTTCGGGTAGCTCGATGTGCACCGCGCCGGGTTTTTCAGTGCGCGCCAGACGCACCGCCTTGCGCACGATTTCCGGAATCGTATCGGGGTGGTAAATGGTGGTCGCCCATTTGGTCACGGGTTCAAACATGCCGACCACGTCCATGATCTGATGCGATTCCTTGTGCAGCCGCTCGGTTGAACCCTGGCCGGTCAACACCAGCATCGGCGCACGATCCATGTTCGAATCCGCCACGCCCGTGATCAGATTGGTCGACCCGGGCCCAAGCGTACCCAGACAGCCTGCCGGGTTGCCGGTCAGCCGACCATAAATTTCGGCCATAAAGGCTGCACCCTGCTCGTGCCTTGTCAGGATGAATCGTATTTGATCGGACTGTTCCAGCGACAGCATGAAATCGGCGTTCTCTTCGCCAGGGACGCCGAAAATATATTCAATGCCTTCGCTTTCCAGGCATTGCACCAATAAATCTGAAGCCTTCATGCTGAATTCCTTTTGCGTCAATTGAAGTTCAGAGTGTCCATTGTCAGATCATGGCTGTTTACCCGATCAGGCTATATATCCTTACGGCAGGGATTGAATCATGCAGCTTCAGTAAATCTGGACTGCAGCTGCAACAGCCTCACCGCCGCCAAGACACAGCGCCGCGATACCACGCTTCAAATGGCGGGCTTTCAGCGCGTGAATCAAGGTCACCAGAATTCTTGCCCCACTGGCACCGATCGGGTGGCCGAGGGCGCAGGCGCCGCCATTGACGTTGACCTTGGCGTGATCAAGGTCAAGTTCATGCATGGCTGCCATGGTCACTGCGGCGAACGCTTCGTTGATTTCGAACAGATCGACCTCGTCTTTGGTCCAGCCCGCTTTATCCATGACTTGTCTGATCGCCTCGACCGGCGCGGTTGTGAACCACTCCGGTTCCTGTGAATGGGTTGCATGGGCGACGATGCTTGCCAATGGAGAGAGGCCGCGTTCCGTTGCATCCTGTTCAGATAGCAGTACACACGCAGCAGCGCCATCGGAGATTTTCGATGCGCTGGCCGCAGTGATGGTGCCGTCTTTGGCAAATGCCGGCCGCAGATCGGGCATCTTGGCGAGATCGCAGCGCGGTGGTTCTTCATCGGTATCGATGATGGTATCGCCGCGTCGACTTTTGACCGTTACCGGTGCCAGTTCATCGGCAAAGCGATCGGACTCCAAAGCCTGCATGGCACGTTCCACTGAACTGCGGGCGAATGCATCCTGCGCTTCGCGCGTAAATGAGAATTTCGACGCACACATCTCACCGAAATGACCCATCATTTGGCCATCAAACGGGCTTTGCAAGCCGTCGATAAACATATGGTCGAGCAATTGATCGTGGCCCATTCGCAGGCCACGCTTTGCCAGATAGGGTGCATTCGTCATCGATTCCATGCCGCCTGCAATTACGACCTTCGAGGATCCGGCCAGGATGCCATCGTACCCCTGCATGATGGCCTTCAGGCCGGATCCACAGACCTTGTTGATGGTCGTGCATCCGGTCGAGATCGGCAATCCAGCCGCGAGCGCCGCCTGGCGTGCAGGGGCCTGTCCCAGACCGGCTGGCAACACGCAGCCAAAGATGACTTCCGATACATCTTCGGCCTGCAAACGGCTGTCAGCCAATGCAGCCTGGATGGCGGCACCGCCCAACTGGGGCGCTTGGACCTTGGCAAACTGGCCCTGAAAAGAACCGATCGGGGTGCGGCGTGCTGCCGCAATAACAATTGGATCAGACATGAATAACCATAGATTTTGGGCAATCTCCTATTATCGCAGGGTTGGAGGCATGACGATGATTGGCCGTTGATGGTCTGCCTTGCGGGCTGCTGGATGTTTCCAGCTGGCGCTAGACCGGCCAGAGTTTGACCACCGCGATCGATGTGACCACCATCAAGATGATATTCAACGGCGCGCCGACTTTCGGAAAATCGGAAAATTTCAGTACGCCTGTTCCGTAAATCATGGTGTTGGTCTGGTAGCCGACCGGTGTCAAAAAACTGTTTGAGGCCGCAAACATGACGGCAATAACCAGTGGGATCGGATTGATGCCCAGCATCTGAGACAGCGATATCGCAACCGGCACGAGGATCACGACCGAAGCATTGTTGCTCAGGATACTGGTCAACAGGGTCGTGATGCCATACAGCACCATGACGATATACACCGGATCCCAGCCTTCAGCCATCCCGACGACCAGCGAACTGATCCAGGCCGCTGCTCCCGATTTCGTCATCGCGATGCCGAGTGGAATGACGCCGGCCAACAGGAATATCACGTCCCATGACACGTCGGCATACATATCCTGCTTGGTGATGGCACGGCAGGCAACCATGGCAATGACACCGGCAATCGCCGTCAGCACGATCGGTAGCGGCGTGAATGCAGCCAACAGCACGACGGCCGCAACGATGCCGCCAGCGATCAACATTTTTTTACGGTCGAAATCGTCTTCGTATTCGTCGATGACTACCAGATCGCTGTTGCGGTGCAAGCGGGGCAGGGCAAGTTTCGAAATTTCGAGTAACACGACTTCGCCAACGTGCAGTTTTTCCTGGGCAAGACGGCGAGATCGCACGGTTTTGGTGTCGAGGCCGATCAGGCGTCCCTGGTAGCGCTTCCAGAAATCCACCCCGCGTGCGGTGCGTCCATTGAACACGCCGCGATTGCGCAGCAGGGTCGGCACCAGATGGCCGTCGGATCGGGCTTTACGGAGATCGCCGAAATCCGACAGCACGTCGACGGTTTCTTCCTTGATCAGATCCATGATTTGCCGCACTGTCGCTCGCGCCATGATGATGTCGCCGTTTTCGAGCTGCGTCGACTGCGCGCGTTTGATCCAGGTCGTATCGCCGCGCGTCAGTTTCATGACATCGACACCGGAATGTGCTTCGAATTTGGCTTCGTCCAGCGTCTGGTCGATCAGGCGACTGGTGGAGTGCACGCTGAGCTCGATGACAAAGGCTTCTTCTTCATCCTGCTTGAGCGGTCGTGCATCGGTTTTCGGCATCAACCAACGGCCCAGCGTCAAGAAATACAGCAGACCGACGCCGAGCACGATCAAGCCCAGATGCGTAAATTCGAACATCCCAAGCTGGCGGCCAACGCTGGGTTCATCGGCCAGAATGGCTGAGGCCAGAATATTGGTCGAGGTTCCGATCAACGTCAGCGTGCCGCCCAGCATGCCGAAAAAACTGACCGGGATCAGCACACGCGCAGCACTGAGTTTGCTCCGGCGTGCCATATCCAGCACCAATGGGATCGCAATCGCCACTGCTGCAGTGTTGTTGATGAACCCCGACACCACGCCCACCAGCAGGCCGATGACCAGCATTTGGCGCAACTCGGATGTGCCTACCAGGGGGAATATTTTTCGACCAAGCAAATGCACCAGGCCCGACCGCTGCACGCCGCCGGACAGGATGAACATGCACAGGACGGTTACGGTCGCCGTACTGGATAATCCTGACAGGCTTTCGCTGATTGTCGGGAAAGCCGATTCAAGGTCGATGCCACGGTCAAGCAGCCACTGGGAATGGAAAATCAGTGGAATGCCCATTACGGTCACCAGAATCAGCAGGGCGGTGACGTCCAATGGTAATTTTTCACTGGCAAACAGGTAAAGCGCGCCTGCAATAATGACAAATACCAGCGCAATTTCGAACGTCATGCAGACGGTTCTCGCTTAATAATGGAGTCAGGCCAAGCTTAACTGCTTTGTCGGGGGATTGTGAGAAATCGAAAACGTCAGAATTTCGTTTGACAAAAAATCAGTAAAATCAAGCCCTTTCCTGAACAAGCTCACGTCCAATCAACATTCTCCGGATCTCATTGGTACCTGCACCGATGTCATAGAGCTTGGCGTCGCGCAGCAAACGACCGGTCGGATATTCATTGATGTAGCCATTGCCGCCCAACGCTTGAATGGCTTCGAGCGCAACCTGCACGGCACTGGTGGAAGCATGCAGCAAGCTGGCGGCAGCGTCGATGCGTGACTGTTCACCCCGGTCATAGCACTGGGCAATCTGATAGGCGAGGCCGCGTGAGGACAACAGCGCCGCATACATTTCACCAATCTTGGCCTGCATAACGCCGAAATCTCCGAGTCTGCGATCAAATTGCTTTCGCTCGCGCACATAGGGCAATACGGCATCCAGACAGGCCTGCATGATGCCGATCGGGCCACCGGAAAGAACCAGGCGCTCGGAATTCAGGCCAGACATCAAAATCTTGACGCCGTGATGGACTTCGCCCAACACGTTGTCGGCGGGGATCTCACAATCCTCGAAAACGAGCTCACAGGTATTGGATCCACGCATGCCCAGTTTGTCCAGTTTCTGTGCCTTGCGATAGCCCGGCATGCCGTCTTCGACAATAAATGCAGTCATGCACTTCGAGCCGGCGTCCTTTCCGGCAGTTCGCATGTACACGATGGCTACATTCGACTCGGGACCGTTGGTAATCCACATCTTGGAGCCATTGGCAACCCAGACCGAACCCTGTAGTTCTGCACGACAAGCCATTGAGCCGACCACGTCCGAACCTGCATTGGGTTCGGACATCGCCAATGCACCTTTCCACTCGCCACTGACCAGATTGGGCACGTATTTCTGGCGCTGTTCCGGCGTACCGTTTCGGCATAAATTATCCAGACAAAGATTCGAGTGTGCGCCGTATGAAAGGCCGATCGATGCTGACGCCCGAGACAGTTCCTCCATTGCAACCAGATGGGCCAGATAGCCCATGTCGGAGCCGCCATATTCGGTCGGGATGGTGATGCCCAACAGCCCCATTTCACCGAGTGCAGGCCACAAATCCTGTGGAAACTCGTTGCTTTGGTCAATATCTGCTGCGCGTTGCGCAATATGCTCTTCGGCAAAGCGACGCACGCTGTCGCGGAGCAGTTCAATGTCTTCAGAAAGCTTCATGGTTCACGCTGTTCATTTTCGCAGACCGGCCTGGTCGGCCTGGTCTGCACGGTATAGGGTTCAATCAGTAAACTGAATATTGAATGTTAAATATTAACTGTTGCCGCGTTCACGCCCCGGGAAACGATGGGCACGACCCATGAAGGGCAGCTTCAGCTTGCCGATGGTTTCAACGCGTTCCATCGCCATCCGGTCGGCGGCTTTCCAGGTCGGAATCTGGTCCCGATCCGCAATCTCGAAAATCTTTGAGACGTTGTAGTAGATCGTGCGCATCATGCGCTTGGCGCGTTCGCGGTTGTACCCTTCGAATTCGATCGAAACGTTCATCAAGCCGCCGGCGTTGACCGCATAATCCGGGGCGTACAGAATATCGCGCTGGTCGAGTTCGTTACCGCACTGTTCGGTGGCCAACTGATTATTGGCTGCACCGCAAACAACCTTGAATTTGAACCGGGGAATGGTTTGCTCATTGACAATGGCGCCCAGCGCGGTCGGTGAGAACACATCGGCATCCACCTCATAGATTTCATCGAGGCCGACGGCTTCACAACCCAATTCGACGCAGGCATCAACGGCTTGTTCGTTGATATCGGTGACGATGACCTTGGCACCTTCATTGCGCAGCAGTTTGACCAGCTCATAGCCCACGTGCCCTACACCCTGGACCGCATAGCTGTAGTCGCCCACCTCTTCATTACCGAATTTTTTCTGCAGGCTGGCACGAATGCCTTGCAACGTGCCGAACGCGGTGAACGGCGAGGGGTCTCCAGAACCACCGTGAACCTGGTGAACACCGACCACATTATCGGTCTCCTGAAACACGTATTCCATGTCATTGACGTCGATGCCGACGTCCTCTGCCGTGATGTAGCGGCCATTCATCGAATCGATAAATCGTCCAAATGCCCTGAACAGCGCCTCGGATTTGTCCGTTCGAGGATCGCCAATCAACACGGACTTGCCACCCCCGAGATTCAAGCCGGATACGGCAGCCTTGTAGGTCATCCCGCGTGACAGCCGCAGCACATCATCCAGCGCTTCCTGTTCGGTGGCATAGGGCCACATCCGCAGCCCTCCGAGGGCCGGGCCCAAGGTGGAGTTGTGAATAGCAATAATGCCCTTGAGGCCGGCATCCTTGTTGTGGCAGAAAACGACCTGTTCATGCTCGGTCGTGTGAATGGTTTCGAACAAATTCATGAAAAAGCCTCCAGTCGCGCCAGCTTGTGCTGTGTTCTGCGCTTGTAACGTGTAGTAATAATCGTCTAGTAACCGGCCCCCGAAAGCCGGTGGAGCGTTGAAATGCGGCTGGAATATGCAGCTTCTAAAAGCATGTTGTTCCGCCAGCAAACAATCAGCCCGCTATTTTAACGGATTTGCCGGCACTCGGACGCTTGCTTTGTAACGGGCTCTCATGCCAGCCAAGCAGTCAGGCCAGAAGTGTCCGGATTACGCCCCGGCAGGGACCGGAAAACCCTTGAACAGGGTCTCCTTGAACCCAATGTTCGTAGGGCTCTCGCGGCAATCACCGCAACGATTTTCATGCGGGTGATGACGGATGAATAATCAGCCTTTTTTCACAAGGATATTGACCAAGACAGGGATAATGGGGGTATTGAATGACCGCAATGAATTCAGCTGGAGTAATCAGTAATGGAACTTGATCCGCTTTTGTTATCCCGCATTCAATTCGCCTTCGTTGTCTCGTTTCACGCCATATTTCCCGTGTTCACGATTGGCCTTGCCTCGTGGATTGCGCTGCTTGAATTTCTCCACTACCGAACGGGCAGCCCGGTATATGAAAAGCTGTCCAAGTTCTGGATTCGTGTGTTTGCGGTGGTATTTGGAATGGGCGTTGTTTCCGGGATTGTCATGGCCTTCCAATTTGGCACGAACTGGAGCGCATTTTCCCTGTCTGCTGCGAATTTCCTTGGCCCGGTTTTAAGCTATGAAGTCGTGACCGCATTTTTCCTGGAGGCCACTTTCCTGGGTGTATTGCTATTTGGTCGCGATAAAGTACCGCGCGGTGCGCACTTGTTTGCTGCCTGCATGGTTGCACTGGGCACGATGATTTCTTCGTTCTGGATTTTGGCAGCCAATAGCTGGTTCCACACGCCAGCCGGTGTCGAACTGGTCGACGGCACTTTCCATGTCACGTCCTGGCTGCAGGCGATTTTCAATCCTTCACTGCCCTATCGATTCGCACACATGGCGCTGGCCTCGTTTATTACCGGCGGCATTGTCGTTGCCGGCGTGAGTGCCTGGTACCTGGTGTCGGGCCGGAATCCGGAAACCAGCAAAAAAGCGCTCAAAATTACTGTGATCATGCTGGCCATTGCCACGCCGCTGCAGATGGTCATGGGCGATTTGCACGGCCTGAATACGTTTGAACATCAGCCGGTGAAGGTTGCAGCAATGGAAGGGCACTGGGAAACGAAATCCGGCGCGCCGTTGGTGTTGTTCGGCATACCGGATGAAGCGCAGGAAACCAATCATTACGAGGTCGCGATCCCGAAGCTTGGCAGTCTGATCCTGACCCACAGTCTGGATGGCGAAGTGACCGGGCTTGATTCGGTACCTGCAGAGGATCGTCCTCCGGTTGCAATCGTATTCTGGAGCTTCCGCGTCATGGTAGGGCTCGGCGTTCTGTTTATTGCCGTGTCGTTGACTGCCGCTGTTCAGTTGTTTCGTGGCCGTCTGTTTGACTCCAGGAGACTGCTTCGACTCATGAGCTGGATGATTCCACTGCCGTTCATTGCGGTACTGGCCGGCTGGTTCGTTACCGAAATCGGACGGCAGCCGTGGATGGTGTACGGCATGCTGCGGATTTCTGATGCAGTGACGCCGTCGCTGAGCGGTTGGATGGCGCTGACTACGCTGATCGGCTATGTCGCGGTCTATGCTGTTGTATTCGGAGCCGGGCTCTATTACCTGCGTCGCGTGGTCATTGGCGGTCCTGATCCGATCGAGGAAAAAGCAGCCTCGCCTGTTGGTCGACCCAAGCGTCCACTGTCCGCTGCACATGCACCGGAAGATCACGACGTCAGACTTGCCGGGGCTTGACATGGAATTGATTGACTTGACGTTGATCTGGATCGGCATCATTGGTCTCGGCATGTTCATGTACGTGTTGATGGACGGTTTTGATCTCGGCGTCGGAATTCTGTTTCCGTTTGCACCGGATGATCAATCGCGGGATCTGATGATGATGTCGGTTGCACCGGTTTGGGACGGCAACGAGACCTGGTTGATTCTGGCCGGGGCAGGCCTGCTGGCTGCGTTTCCGCTGGTGTACGCTGTGTTTCTGCCAGCGCTTTACCTGGGTGTGTTTCTATTGCTGGCCGGGTTGATCTTTCGCGGCATTGCGTTTGAATTTCGATTCAAATCCAACAAGAATCGGCGCTGGTGGGATCGTTCATTCTCGATCGGATCGACTGTCGCGGCGTTCGCTCAGGGTGCAGTGGTCGGGGCCTATATTCAGGGCTTCGAAGTCGTCGACCGCCAATACGCAGGCGGTGCATTCGACTGGCTTTCGCTGTTTACAGTGATGACCGGTCTCGGTGTTGTGACCGGCTATGCCTTGCTCGGCGCAACCTGGACCGTCATGAAAACCGAGGGAGAGACACAGACCTGGGCAACCAGGGTCAGCAAGCGCCTGCTGATAGCTGTATTTGCTTTCTTCATTGTCGTCAGTCTCTGGACACCGCTGGCCAAACCCCATGTCATGCAGACCTGGCTGGATGGTATGCAATGGCTCTGGATTTTCCCTTTGTTGACGACATTGGTCAGCCTTTGGGTATGGCGCGGATTGAAACGCGGTCACCAGGCAACCCCGTTTATTGGTTCGATGCTGCTGTTTGGACTGTTTTATGTCGGCCTGCTGATTTCCATGTGGCCTTATGCCGTTCCGCCGGACTTTACATTCTGGGATGCGGCGTCCGATCCTGGCAGCCAACTGTTCCTGTTGCTCGGCATGTTGTTCCTGATCCCGATCGTACTGATGTACACCGCGTTCAACTACTGGGTATTTCGCGGCAAGGTGCGTCTGGGTGCCTACGATCACTAGCTCGGATAGGATTAACAATCCAGATGCCCTACAGAAGGTTCCCACCGAACCCACTCCTGAACTGGACTCCGACTGGCTGAGAAAGCAGGCACCGCGCTGGCTGGTGCCCGTATTCACTGCCTTGTCGATGCTGGAGGCCCTGATTGTGCTCAGCCAAGCGGCACTGGTGGCGACGCTTGCTTTCGATGCCCTGGTTGTCCAGGCCGCATTCGAAGCATTGATACCCAGCCTTTGGCTGTTGCTGGCAGTCTTGCTCGCCCGCGGCGCGGTTCAGGGGGTGCGGCAATGGCTCATCGCCGGTGTTTCCGCAGGCGTTCGTATTCGATTACGCCGACGTCTGCTGCATCGGTTCTCGCTCAGTGGAATCGATCAACTGAATGGTACGGGCCAGGCGGCAACCATCTTCGACGAGCAGATTGAAGCGCTGGACGGGTATTACCAGCGCTTCTTACCGCAGTCCATCAGCGCGCTCGTCATACCCGCGGTCCTGATCATTGCTGTGTTTTCTCAGGATTGGCTTGCAGGGCTGCTATTGGCGCTGGCTGTACCGTTGATACCGATGTTCATGGTGCTGGTCGGGCTCGGTGCGCAGCAACTCAGTGAAACGCATTACCGTTCGTTGGCACAGCTCAGCGGCTGGTTTCTGGACCAGGTGCAGGGCGCATCGACGATTCGCCTGTTCCAGGCCGAAGCGGCGGCCTTGACTGCGGTTGCCGATCGCACCGAACAACTTCGCTTGACCACGATGCGCGTGCTGCGCGTGGCATTCCTGTCATCGGCAGTCCTGGAGTTTTTCTCCGCCGTAGCCATTGCAACCCTGGCCATTTATGTCGGCATGGGCTTGCTCGGTTATCTGACCGTAGGGCCTGCCGAAAGCCTGACGCTGGCTTCCGGGTTGTTTGTGCTGTTACTGGCCCCCGAGATCTTCTTGCCGATTCGCACGCTGTCGCAGGGCTGGCACGACCGCGCCGATGCAAAAGGGGCACTGGCTTCCATCAAGGAGGCGCTTGTGCTTGCGCCCACCCGCCCATTCGCCAGGCCGGACTTTTCGCCAGCGGTGACCGAGGCCTGCCGGATTGATCTGAACCAGGTTGACTTTGCCTACCCGGGCCGCCGACCGATTCTCCGATCGAAGGATCTGACGATCCATGCGGGTGAGCGGATTCTGCTGGTCGGTCCAAGCGGCTGCGGGAAGAGTACGTTGATCCATTTGCTGGCGGGGTTTTTGCAGCCGCAGCACGGCGGGATTCAATTCAATGGACATCACCTGGCTGAACTCAGTCAGGAAAGTCTGGTTGCCCACGTCAGCTGGCTGGGTCAGCGACCGACCGTGTTCAGCGGCACGATTGCTGAAAATATCGGTATGGGCTGGCGCGATGCCAACCGCGAAGCCATCGAATCCATGGCGAACATTGCGCGCGTGCATGAATTTGCCGAGCGGATG